>ENA-OBLH01000731-OBLH01000731.1-metagenomes-genome-assembly--contig:-NODE-731-length-10260-cov-4.48339_pt1 | contig 10260 bp, 6 predicted proteins | sample MGYA00153382_OBLH01 | MGnify analysis MGYA00153382 | reverse complement strand
AACTGACGAAGGAAGTTGAAATCGGCGACGCGTTCCACGTTGCCCAGCACATCGCCCGGCACCATTTTCAGGGTCGAATAGTCGCGCCACTTGTCGGGATAGCCAATCTTGGGCGTGAACGCGGCGAGCTTTGCGCGCGCCTTGACGCGTGTCTCGGGGGCCATCCACGACAAGTTCGACAGGCGTACATCCATCGCCGCTATCAGGTTGCGGACCAGTGCATCGGCCTTGGCTTTCGCTTCGGGCGGAAAATAGCGCTCGACATAGACCTGCCCGACGGCCTCGCCCATGCTGCCGTTGACCAGGTCGACGCCGCGTTTCCAGCGGTCCTTGAGTTGCGGCGTGCCCGTCAGCACCGTGCCGTTGAATGCGAAACTTTCATCGACGAACGCCTTCGAGAGCAGTGGCGCAGCGCTCCGGATGGTCTTGAGCGCGAGGTATTCGCGGATCGTACCGACCGGCGTCGCCTCGATGATCTTGGCCGTCCCCGTCAGCGCCGAAGGGTGCGCGACGATGACGAACGGCTCGCTCGCGACACCGGTTTCGGCGATCATCGTCGCCCAGTCGAAGCCCGGCATCTTGGTTGCCAGCGTCGCCACCGGCATCGGGTTGAACAGCTTTTCGATCTGGCGCATTTCGACGCGCGTCCAGTGCACCTTGGCAATCGCCGCTTCGAAATCATAAATGCGCTTGGCCGCACCTGCTGAATCGGCGACCCCGCCCATCGTGAGCATCTTGGTAATGTGCACCATGTATTTCGCACGGATATCGACCGACTTTGCGTCGTCCTTCAGATAATAGTCGCGGTCGGGCAGGCCCAATCCGCCTTGCCCGGCGTAAACCGCATATTTGGTGTTGTCGGCAAAGTTCTGCTGGATACCCAGGCCGATCGGCGTGCCGAGTCCGCGCCGGTTGGCCAGCGCGAACGCCTGCGCCACGTCGCGCGGAGTTGAAATTGCGGCAATCGCATCGAGATAGGGTTTCAGCGGGGCCACGCCCTTCGCCTCGATGGCGGCCTCGTCCATGAACGTCGCATACGCCACGCCGATTTTCTCGGCGACGCTGCCGGGCGCATTCTGTGCCTTGGCCGAAACCTCGACGATCTGGCGCGTGCGCTGGTCGGACAGGTCGCGCAGGATGGCAAAGCCGCCCCAGCTCGCGCGATCGGCGGGGATTTCGGTGCGGTCCTGCCACTTGCCGTTGACGTAGCGATAGAAATCATCGCCCGGGGCGACCGTCTTGTCCATCGCGGTCAGATCGACGCCGAAGCTGCCGAGCTGCGGCTTGTCTGCGGGCGTGGCCGCAGCCGGCTTTGCCGTCTGGGCGGCCAGTGGCGCGATGGCGACAGTCGAAAACGCGAGCGCAACGCCCGCCAACAAAATCGATTTCATGTGCGACGAATCCCCTTGGCTAAAATTCCTGCCGATTGTGTGACGCGGCTAATACGGCTGCGCAACATAATTTCAGGCGACGGCAGGCAATCTCAGCCGCGCGAGCAATCCACCCAGGTCTTCGCTCTCGTCGAGCGCGACCGACCCGCCGTAAATCTCGGCCACGTCGCGGACGATGGCGAGACCGAGGCCGGTGCCGGGTTTGCCTGTATCCAACCGTGCGCCACGGTCGAACAAATGGTCGCGGTCGTCTTCCGCAATGCCCCTGCCATCGTCTTCGATCTGGAATTCGACGAACGCGCCTGAGCGGACAACCGTGATGAACACGCTGCCGCCACCGTATTTCGCGGCATTCTCGATCAGATTGCCGAGCATTTCGTCGAGATCCTGCCGCTCGACGTGCACAGCGGCGGTCTTGTCACCGTCGATGTCGATGCGAACCTGTGTGTACAGTCGCCCGACGGCACGCTCGACGGCCTGAAGCGAGGGCCACACATCGGCGCGGCTGTGCGCGTGACCGCGCCGCCCGACGGCACGTGCGCGGGCGAGGTGATGATCGACCTGCCGCCGCATTGTGGCAGCTTCGCGGATCACGGTATCGGCCAGATCCTCGCTGCGCGCGGTCGCGGCATTCATCACGACGGTCAGCGGCGTTTTCAGGGCGTGTGCCAGGTTCCCGGCGTGACGACGCGCTTCCTCGGCCTGCTTTTCATTGTGCTCGATCAGGCCGTTGAGTTCGTCGACCAGCGGCGCGACTTCATTGGGCAGCCGACCCTGTTCGATGCGTTGCGAGCGTCCAGAACGCATGTCGGCAATCGCGACGCGCAGCTTGCGGAGCGGCCACAGACCGTAGAGCGTTTGCAGCGTCGCCAGCACGAACAGGCCGAGCCCGAGCAAGGCAAAGCTGCGCACCAGCGTCTTGCGGAGTTCACCGATTTGTTCGTCGAGACCGGTGCGGGCCTGCGCGACCTGAAATCGCCACACCGTTTTCGACAGCGGCAGTGTGATGTCGCGTTCGACAATGCGAAGATTTTCACCGAGTTGCGCGCTGTCGTAGAAATGGGCGATGCGGTCGCGATGCGCGGGCCCGATCGCCAGTGCGCTGTCCCACAGCGAGCGCGACCGGAACGGTTCCTGTGCGGCACCGGTGATTTGCCAATAAAGCCCGGAATTGGGTTCGAGGAAACGCTGGTCGCCAAGCGGGCGGTTCAGGCGCACCTCGCCGTCGGGGCCGGTTTCCGCACTCGCGATCATTGCGGTTTGCACATAATCGAGCTGGTCGTCAAAATTCTGCGTCACCGCGCTGACCAGCACCCGGTCGAGCGCGATCCCGCCGCCAACGAGCAGAAGCAGCACCCAGGCAGCCGCGATGCCGATCATCCGCCGCGACAGCGAGCCGGAGCGGACGATGCGTGGAGCTGCGACTAAGGCAACGGGGGCGTCTGTCGCAATCGGGGCGTCTGCGTCCGCCATCGGGTGCTAGGCAGGATCGTCCAGCGAATAGCCAAGCCCACGGATCGTCGTGATGACTCCGGCGCCCAGTTTCTTGCGGATACGCGTCACGAATACCTCGATCGTGTTCGAATCACGGTCGAAATCCTGGTCGTAGATATGCTCGATCAGCTCGGTGCGGCTGACGACCTTGCCTTTGTGATGAAGCAGATAGCTGAGCAATTTATACTCCTGCGCAGTCAGCTTCACCGGCTCACCCGCCAGCGTGACCCGGCCCGACCGCGTGTCGAGGCGGACGTCGCCCGCAATCATTTCGGCACTGGCATTGCCCGCCGCGCGCCGGATCAGCGCACGCAGCCGCGCGATCAGTTCTTCGGTCTGGAACGGCTTGGCGAGGTAATCATCCGCGCCTGAGTCCAGCCCCGCGACCTTGTCCGACCAACTGTCGCGCGCGGTCAGCACCAGGACGGGGAAAACCTTCCCTTCCTTGCGCCATTTGTCGAGCACGGTCAGCCCGTCCATGACCGGCAGCCCAAGGTCGAGAATCACCGCATCGTAATTCTCGGTCTGGCCAAGGTAATGCCCGTCCTCGCCATCGGTCGCCAGATCGACGGCATAGCCCGCTCCTTCGAGCGTGTTCTTGAGCTGTGTGCCGAGCGTAGGCTCGTCCTCGACGATCAACAGGCGCATGTCATTGTCCTTGGTTGGAAGCGTTACGCGTTACCTGAACGGGCGCGCGCGCGAACTCAATCCCCTGCGCGTGCGACGATCGCACCCGAGCGTCCGTCGACATCGACCCATATCACCGCGCCATTGCGAACGAACTTCAGCCGATAGCGCCCGGTGCTGCGGTCGAATTCCGAACCGATATAGTCGGCCCCGCGCGCTTTCATGCGCGGTACGATGCCGTTTTCGATCGCGCGCAGCGACATCAGGCCGCCCTCGCGCCGTTCCTTGTAGACATCGTCCTGATCGCCGCGATGCCACTGCGCCGCCGCTGGGAGCGGCGTCGTGATGGCAATCAGCGCGAGCGCAATGGCAGCTTTCATCGTCATGCCGCATCGCATAGGGGCCGTGCATTGAACAGCCTGTGAATGCGCTGTTCGCTCCCGTTCATCTTGCAAGTCGAAACATGGCCGCCCCGATCCTCGCCTATGAAGACCTTGGCCTTGTGCAGGGCAGCGGCTGGCTGTTCCGGGGGCTCGACCTGTTCGTCGCCCCGCGCGACCGGCTGGCGTTGATCGGGCGCAACGGGGTGGGCAAGACGACCCTTTTCAAGCTGCTCGCCGACCAGATCGACGCCGACGAGGGCCGACGGACGGTCGTGCCCGGATCACGCATCGTCCTGCTCGAACAGGAACCGGCACTCACCCGCTTTACGACGTTGCGCGACTACGCAACGGCGGGCGATGTCACGGTCCATGAGGTCGAGGCGATTGCCGACCAGATCGGGATCGATCTCGACCGCGAGGCCGCGACCGCATCGGGCGGCGAACGGCGGCGCGCGGCGATTGCGCGCGCACTGGCGATGGACCCTGATGTGCTGCTGCTCGACGAGCCGACCAACCACCTCGACCTGTCCGCCATCGAATGGCTCGAGGACTGGCTGTCGCGGTACCGGGGCGCGTTCGTCGCAATCAGCCATGACCGGACGTTCCTGACACGGTTGACCAAGTCGACGATCTGGCTCGACCGCGGCGGCATAAGGCGCAAGGACATCGGCTTCGGCGGCTTCGATGCCTGGACCGAGGAAGTCTACGCGCAGGAAGCGCGCAATGCCGAGCGGCTCGATGCCAAGCTGAAGCTCGAGGAGCATTGGCTGCTGCGCGGAGTCACGGCGCGTCGCGCGCGCAACGAGGGGCGCAAGGCGCAGCTCATGGAAATGCGCGCGACGCGGGCGGCGATGATGGGGCCGCCGGGCACGTCGAAACTGTCGATCTCGACCGACGAGGTTCGCACGAAATCGGTGATCCGCGCCGAACAGGTTTGGAAGAGCTTTCCCAAAACCGACTTGGCTGAGCTTCTCGAAGCCCCTTCTTCCTTCGAAGCGAAAGAGGAAGAAGAAAGCCTTTCGACAAGCTCAGGGAAGTCGGAGACGGGAACGGCGCGCGTTATCATCAAGGACTTCACGCTCCGCATCCAGCGCGGCGACCGCATCGGTGTGGTCGGCAACAACGGCGCGGGCAAAACGACGCTGCTGAAACTCTTGACCGGCGAATTGGCGCCCGACAGCGGCAAGGTGACGCTCGCCAAGACACTCGACAGCGTTATCATCGACCAGCAGCGCAGCCTGATGGCGCCTGACAAGAGCGTGCGCGACGTGCTGACGCAAGGCGGCGACTGGATCGAAGTGCAGGGTATCAAGAAGCACCTGATCGGCTATCTCAAGGACTTCCTGTTCGACCCCGGCGTCGCCGACGCGCCGATCGGGAGCCTGTCGGGCGGCGAGCGGTCGCGGCTGCTGCTGGCGCGCGAATTCGCGCGGCCGTCGAACCTGCTGGTGCTCGACGAGCCGACCAACGACCTCGATCTCGAAACGCTCGACCTGTTGCAGGAAGTGATCGCCGATTATGACGGGACCGTCCTGATCGTCAGCCATGACCGCGACTTCCTCGACAAGACAGTGACGGTGACGCTTGGCCTCGATGGCTCGGGCAAAGTCGAGATCGTCGCGGGTGGCTATGCCGATTGGGAGCGGCAGCGACAGGTCCGGACGGTGGAGCGCAAAGCGGTTGCGAAACCGATGGCCGTCGAAGCCCCAAAGGCGCGCGTGAAGCTGACCTACAAGGACCAGCGCGACTACGATCAGTTGCCCAAACGCGTCGAGGAGCTCGAAGCCGCCATTGCCCGCGACGAAGCGGCGTTGATGGACGGGGCGCTTTATACCGGCGATCCGAAGAGGTTCGACGCGCTGACGGCAGCAGTCGCAGCGGCGCGGGCAGAAAAGGATTCGGCCGAAGAACGCTGGCTCGAAGTGGCGGAAATGGTCGAAGGACTGGGCTAACCCCGCATCGCTGCCTTTGTCCGCTCGGCAATGCGCTTCTCAAGGATGGTCAGCGGCATCGACCCTTCTTTCAGCACGTCGTGGAATGCCTTCACATCGAACTTGTCACCGAGCGCCGCTTTCGTCGCGTCGCGCGCGCGCATCCAGGCGATATGGCCGATCTTGTAGCTGCACGCCTGCCCCATTTGCGTGCAGTACCGTTCGATCTCGCGCTGGCAGCGCGGGCGGGCGAAGCCGGTCGTCGCGACCATGTAATCGGTCGCCTTTTCGCGGCTCCAGCGTTTGGCGTGGATGCCGGTGTCGATCACCAGCCGCGCGGCGCGGAACAGGAATGACTGGAGATAGCCCGCCTTTTCGATGCCTTCATAGCTGCCGAGTTCGTCGGCGAGTTGCTCCGAATAGAGTGCCCAGCCCTCGCTATACGCGGAGAACCCGCCGATCTTGCGAAGCGTCGGAATATCCTTCGACTCCTGCGCGAGGCTGATCTGGAGGTGGTGGCCGGGGACGCCCTCATGGAACGTCAGCGACGGCAACGAGTATTTTGGCCAGTCGCCGGTGTCCTTCAGATTGATGAAATAGATCGCGGGCCGCGAGCCGTCGAGCGCGGCGCTGCGGTAATAGCCGTTCGACGCGCCGTCCTGAATATCGGCGGGCACGCGCCGGATTTCGAGCGGCTGCGTCGGCAAGGTCGAAAACGCCCGCGACAGCCGCGCGTACATCGCGTTGTTACTCTCGTTCAGCCCTGCAATCAGTTCGGTCCGCGCGGGATCGGTGTTCGCGTAAAGCTGTTCGGGCCGGACGTTCAGCGCCGCCAGCCGCTCGCCGACCGTCCCGCGCGTCATGCCTGCCGCCTTCAGCACAACGTCGAGCTTGGCGGTCAGGTCTGCGACCTGTTCGAGGCCGATCTTGTGCACGTCATCGGGCGTGAATTTCGTCGTCGTCGCCTGTTCGAGCGCGGCGGCATAGATCGCCGCGCCCTGTTTCAGCCGCCATGCGCCGTCGCCCGCGACCGATTTGGGGCGCAGTGCCTTCATCAGCGCAATCTGGCGGTCGAGTGCGGGATAGACTTTGTCGGCGACGATCCGGGTCGCGCGCGCGGCCCAGTCGCCGGGAATGTTCTTCGCCGCGGCGCGTGTGGCGAGCGACTGGACCATGCCGCTCGCTGCCGCGTCGGGTGCGCGTAGTTTCGCCATCTGCCCGAGTGTCAGGTCGATCGACCAGCCGGGGGCGAGATAGCCGCGCGCGGCTTCGGCCCGTTGCTCAGCACTGTCCTCGTCGAGCACCCGCGCGAACGCTTCGAGCCGCGACAGATAAGCGTCGCAATCCTCGCGCGTGTTGATCGTGTGCGCGGTATTCAGAAAATCTGGCGTGCTGAAATACGCGCCGCCCTGCTGGAAGATGCGATAGGGCCGCTGCACGCCGCCGATGCCGAAACGCTTTTGCGCGATGGACTGCGATTCGAGCTGGTACATCACGACGTCGCAGTTGAGCTTGGACGCTGCCGACAAATGATCGACGTCGACCCGGGCAAGCGCGGCCAGCGCACGCTGGTTACGTGCGAGATCGCGGACCTGCTCGGCGGCGGTGCGCGGCGACAGTTGCGCTTTCAGGGCCGAATTCGGCCCCTTGTCGAGGCCGAGCTGGCTGGCGAATTCGGGCGACGTACGGACGCGCTCCATGAAGATTCGCTCGAACAGCGCGTTCAGCGCAGCATCGGCGTCCTCGCCGTGTGCGAAAGCGGTGGATGGAAAGAGCGAAACGGCGGCGGCAGCGCCCGAGGCGGCGACGAACTGGCGACGATCCATGGGGAAGTCCTCTCGATTGAGCTATGGCGCTCAGCCTAGACTGCGACCCTGACGCCCTGCAAGCTCAACCACATAATGCCAAGCGACCCGCCCCGAGCGGCTGCCGCGCTGCGTCGCGAACTGAATCGCGTCCGTTGGATCGAACGGCAGACCGTATGCCGCTGCATAGCCGCCGACCATCGCGAGATAGGTCGGCTGGTCGGCAACATGAAAGCCCAGCGACAGGCCGAAGCGGTCGGCCAGCGCCAGTGCATCGTCGGCGGCGTCACGCGGATTTATCGCAGCGTCCTGCTCCGCCATGTCGCGCTTGACGATATGGCGGCGGTTCGAGGTGACATAGAGCCGTACATTGCCGGGCCGCGCCGACGCCCCGCCATCGAGCACCGAGCGCAACACCCGCGCCGCCTGCACATCGTCGAAACCGAGGTCGTCGATGAACACAATGACGCGGCGCTCCCAAGTTGCGAGCGTGGAGAACAGCACAGGCAAGGTCGCCAGTTCGCTAGATGCAAGCTCGACAAGCGCCAGCCCGTCGGTTGCCCCAACTGCCGCCTTCGCCAGTGCCGACTTCCCCGACCCGCACGCGCCCCACAGCAGCGCGTCGTGCGCGGCATGGCCCGCTGCGTGGCGGCGGCAATTCTCGACCAATGTTGCTTTCGCGTCATCGATACCAGCCAGCAGATCGAGCGGGAGCGGCCGGAAATCGGCAGGGGTAAGGATTGCCCCGTCCCAACCGTAGGCACGCGCATCGGGCAGTGTCGCGGTATCGCCCGACGGCGACATGCGGTCGAGGGCGTCGGCAATGCGGCGAAGCGTTTCATCCATCGCCGCTGACTAGCGCCCGCCGCGCACCTTCGCCAGCCGTTCGCGGTACGCCGGGATGTCGGGGGCCATCGCAACCGCCTTTGCCAACAGCACCACTGCTGTCGTTCGCTCCCCAGCGGCGGCGGCAAACCAGCCATAGCTTGCGGCAACCGGCGCGCTATGCGGGGCGAGCGCATAAGCAGCCCGCGCCAGCGGCATTGCGTCGCCTGCACGCCGCTGTCCGAGCCGCGCCCAGCCGAGATTGTTCAGGAGGATCGCATCGCCGTCACCGAGCTGTGCGCGCAAACCAACGAGCAGCACCGCCGCACGATCCCACTGCCGACCCGCCAGTGCCGCGTCCGACGCCAGCAGCCGTGCAGGCACGCTCTGTGGATATTGCGTCAGAAACGTATCGACCACGGCCAGCGCCGCGGCTGTGTCGCCGCTCCGTCGCAACGCATCGATCAGACGCAGCGCAATCCCTTCCGAAAATTGCAGGTTTGCCGCGCGGCGGTATGCCTGCGCCGCCTCGCGCCAGCGCCCTGCCGCGCCCAAGGTGTCGCCACTCAGCATCATCGCCCCGGGCGAACCCGGATTGGCGCGCTCGATCCCCGCCGCAATGCCGACCACCTCGTTCGCCCGCCCCGACGCCACCTGTTGGCGGAGCGCCGCAATCGGCCCGCGCCCCCCGGCAAAGGGCGTTGCGGCTGGCCGCAAGGGTGCTGCAGCCCGGTCGAGATAGCCGCCCGCCGCGCGGCGATCACCCAGCCGCTCGCAGGCACGGCCCATGACGATCAGCGTGTAACTGTCGGCGTCGGGCCGGTCGGCAATCGGGCGAAGTGTGTCGATGGCTCCGCGTGCGTCGCCGCCCGTCAGCAATGTCCGGCCGAGCAATCGCCGCGCAACGATATTCTCCGGCTGGCGATCGACCACTGCACGCAAGTGCAACAGCGCCTGTTCCTCGTTCCCTGCGGCCAGCTCGACACTACCTGCGAGGAGCCGCGCCCCCGGCTGTCCGTCGAGCCGTTTACCGATTTTGTAGATCAACGTCTGCGCCAGCCCCCAGTCGCCCTTGCGCGCTGCCATCACCGCCTGCAGATAAAAGGCACGCGGGTTGTTCGGACTGAGCGCCAGCAGCGCGCGCGTCTGTGCGAGCATCTCACGGTTGCGGCCCAGTTCGCCCAGTGTCGCGGCACGTTCGAGCATCGCCGGATGGTTACCCGGCTGGATCGCAAGAATACGGTCGTACCAGGGCAGTGCCGCCGCATAGCCATAGCGGTCGCGCAGCAAATTGCCCGACATGATCAGCGCATCGACATTGTTATTGTTGATCGCCAGTGCGCGTTCGGATGCGGCAATCGCGCCCGCGACATCGCCCGACATCAGCCGTGCCCGCGCCATGTCGGACCAGACCAAAGTCTCACCCGGAGCAAGTTGGAGCGCCAGCGTCATCTCGCGCAGCGCGGTCGCGGCATCGGGGGCAATCGCCGCACGCATCCGGGCTGCATAGGCACGGTGCGGTACGGGAATTTTCGACGCCTCGACCAGTTCGCCGACACGCGCGGTGTTCCCCTGCAACAGGAACGCATGGGCCAGCAGGTGGCGAACTTCGGCCAGCGGCACACCGCCGCGTACTGCCGCCTCGAGCCGCGTTTGTGCGGTCAGTGCGTTACCGCGATTGAGCGCGTCGCGTCCTTGTTCGAGGAGTGCGGTTGCAGCGGGGGGGACATCGGCGTGCGAGAGCAGGCCGGGACTCGTCAACGCCATAACGATAGCAAGAACGACTGCTCCTCTTCGAGCGTCA
>ENA-OBLH01000730-OBLH01000730.1-metagenomes-genome-assembly--contig:-NODE-730-length-10289-cov-3.68028_pt1 | contig 10289 bp, 10 predicted proteins | sample MGYA00153382_OBLH01 | MGnify analysis MGYA00153382 | reverse complement strand
CGCTGGGTTGAGCCTGGCAACCCGACTGGCCAGTTCAGGCGGCACCTGCCCAAGAGTGGTTGTTTTGGAAGGCCGTGCTGCCTATACCCATGACAGAACCTGGTGTTTTTTTAAAGACTCTCAAGTACCCGCGCAACATTCAGTGCAGCACGCATGGCCCTCGATGCGAATTACAAGTGGCAGTGGCAGCGTCACTGTCGACTGCGGATCGATGCCCTATGAAATGGTGCATGCAGGACAGTTTTATCACAGTGCCCAAAGCATCATCAATCAGTCAGATCATGTTGACTTACGAATGGACGTGGCCATTAAAAAAGCACCCGAAAAGAGAGAGGGTGTTTGGAGGGTTGAGACAGGTGTTGGGGCGTTTCATGCTCCGTATGTCATCGACACTCGGCCAGCAAAGCGTCCGGAGCGCGGTGGCGCCAAGCTGTGGCAATCGTTTTACGGGCAAGAGATTGAATGTAGTGCTGATACGTTCGATGCGAGCTGTGGCGACTTGATGGACTTCTCGGCAGCCAATGCGTGTGGCGCACAGGCCGCGTTTCCTGATGCTGTTTCTTTTGTCTATGTGCTGCCAACAACAGCTAGGCGGGCATTGCTCGAGTTCACAGTTTTTGGGCCGGATCCGCTGAACCCCGACTTGCTTCATGATTTACTTGCAAAAGCGGTTATGCAGCGCGTGGGGAGCACCGAGTTTTCAGTGCTTCGCAGCGAGCACGGGGTGTTACCCATGGGCACTCTGCCTTCGGTCTCCAGTCATGATGCCTCTTATGTCTTTGCAGGCTTGACTGCTGGCGGCGCTCGGCCCAGTTCGGGCTACGCTTTCGCGCGTATTCAGCGCTGGGCGGCAAGCTGTGCAGATGCGCTTGCCAGGGGGCAGGGTCCAGTGGGTCATGCGCCCGATGGTTTTATCCTTCGTGCCATGGACGCATTGTTCTTAAAACTTGTGCGCGCGCATCCGCAGGCTGCACCTGATTTATTTGCTGCACTCTTTTCCGTTACAAATACTGAAAGCCTGATTCGCTTTTTAAGTGACCGGGCTACGCTAGCGGACAACGTTCGTGTCGTTGCCGCCTTGCTGCCAAGGCCTTTACTGCGTGCTTTGACAGGTCGCACCAGACAAAATCGTAGCGGGCTGCCTCTGCTCAAAGCGCAGTGAACAGTCTGAAAGTACAAGGCGTATTGTTCAGCGCCTCGGCTTTGTTGGTGGCGGCTGCCTCTTTGCTGTTGCCCCGGCTTGACCCACAAATAGAGTTGTTTGTTTTTTTAGCGCTGGTGGTGGTCTTGGGCGTGCCCCATGGTGCGTTGGACCCCATCTTTGCGCGTCGTTTGTATGCTGTGCGTTCATTTGCAGCCTGGCTTGCATTTGTTGCGCTGTATGTTGGGTTGGGAATATTGGTGATCGTGTTTTGGGTTCTGGCTCCAAGCTGGTTTCTGGTTGCCTTTCTAATCGCCTCTGCAGCGCATTTTTCAGGCGACCCGGTGCCAGGCACGCACTGGGCTGCGCGGGTTTTGTACGGCGGTTCGGTGATTGTTCTGCCCGTACTGCTGTATGCGAATGACATGACCCACCTGGTCAGTTTTTTGGTGGGTACAACTGCTGCCGACCGCTTTGTAAGTGCCTTAATTTTTTTAGCATGGCCGTGGGTAACCGGGATTTTTCTGGTGCTGGCTTTGACGTGGCGGCGTAACCGGCTCTCTGCGCTGGAAATCGCTTCAAGCAGTCTGCTGGCGATTGCTGCACCGCCATTGATTGGCTTTGCCGTGTTTTTCTGTGCAATGCACAGCGCTCGGCACACGTTACGCACGAAGCATTACGCTGGATTGCCGACGCGTCAATTGTTGCTGACCAGCGTTGTACCTACCGTGGCAGTAGTAGCAACGGGGATGCTGGTCTGGACTTTTGTTCAAAGCGCACCGCTTGACATGCGAATTGTTCAGTTCGTTGTCATTGGTTTGGCTGCATTGACAGCGCCTCACATGCTGCTGGTAGAAAGAGTTCGGTTTTCAGGTTGGGTCAAACCAGGCTTGAGCTGAGCGGGTTTGGTCTTAAACAGCAAATTTTCAGCATAAGGCGCTTTGGGATTTCAGACGAAGGGGAACGGGGTCAGACCCCCAATCACAACTGTGCCGCTAAACAGAAGGCTTGGCCTTGGGAGAAAAGCACTGATTGAGTCGCCATTTCATCCACGCAAAAAAAGCTGCCCACAACAACAGCGCCGGTACGAATGCGTTGGCTGCGTTGCTCAGATTGAGCACACTTTGAAAGCCGCCTGTTGATGCCGCTGTGAGCAGCGAAAACAGGGCGTCAACCGGTGAATTTAGTGGTGCAACCCATGCTTTGAGGTGGTAGGCAACACCAGCGGTAAAAAACCCGAGGACAGCGCTTAAGACGACTCCTATCAGGGGCCGCTGCACAGTGCCAGACATCTGTTTGTCTGCCATGTTGTACAGCAATGTCCCAAACACCAACACCAGCGCGAGGCGGGCTGGAAAACTTAAACTGCCGTGCGAGTCAGCTGGCAACGCAGCTGGATCCAGGATGATCCAGCCGGCACACAGCAGCACACAAACAAGCGCAGCAGTTGCGTAATTTGTTTTACGCGGGGCAGCCTTGTTGCGTGCTTGCCCTGAAGCACGCAAGGCCTTCCAGTCCCACGCCCACCAGCACCACAATGCATAAAAAATACTGCCGATGACCAACGACGGCACCACCAAATTGTGCTCGGTACACGAACCTACACTGAAATCAATGGTGCAAGCCTTCACTTGTCCCAAGTGGTAAATGGACTCGAGACCGTAGAGTAAAGCCATTGCTCCCAGCGTAATAATGACCCGGCCAAGATACCCGCCGGTAATCGGCAGATAAATGGCACCTGCGAAGAATAGCCCCATCACGCCAGCCAAAAACATAGCAAGCAGGTTGGTTGCCAAAACTTCCAACAGCTTCATGTCAACCTTCGTTTAAAGCGCAATAACTTTGTACACATGCACTTTAGTATGCACAATTTAAAAGCACCAGCTGAGATACACACCAAAAAATTAAATTGCGATTTGTTCCAAATGGCTACCCGCCTAAACTGACGCATTCGGCATCAACATTAAAAACTCACGACCTGTTAAAGCGGAAACCATGAACTTTGTCCAAGCCGTCTCGACTTGCATTTCCAAATACATTGTGTTTTCAGGCAAGGCGTCTCGTCCTGAGTTTTGGTGGTTTATGTTGGCCCAGCTGTTAGTCCTGACAGGAGCTTCCTTTTTCAGCGAAACGGTTAGCGACGTAGCGGCTTTTGCACTTTTGCTGCCTACGTTAGCGGTTGGCGCGCGCCGCCTGCACGACATTGGTAAAAGCGGGTGGTGGCAGTTGATTGCCTTCACCGTGGTCGGTATGGGGCTGTTGATTTATTGGTGGGTGCTACCGTCAGCAAAAGACGAAGAAGGACACGAAGTAAGCCAGTGATCGGGGTTGGTTTTTGAGTGTGGGTAAGGCGCTAATACGGGCTACCTCAGGCGCCGATTAAATTCGCAGGCGAACTTCAAGGCAAAACCTGCGTCACACTAATGCATTTCGCAATTTGAGGGCCAACTTTGGCTTGGCAGCGCTGTCAGCCAGCACACGGCGCAACCCTTCTTCAATCAATGCGCGCAGCGTGGTGTGGCTTTCTTGGGCCAGTTGTCTGGCGGACTGAAATAGCGGGTCTGGTAGCTAAATGGTGGTTTTCATATGGGTACCCATATTCAAAGATATGGGTGTATTGCTATTTAATGACGTTTTAGAGCCGTGATTCAGCAACCACCAGCACCGGATCCGGGCGTGTCAAGAAGTAGTTTTACTATAAAAATAGGAGCTGTTTACGCCCGTATTTATTGGGCTAAAGGTCGTTTTCGCTCTTAAAAATAGTCTAAAACCACTCAAAACTGCCTGAAACTATTCAGAATAGCCAGAAACGCTACAAAGCTGTCCGCAGCTTCCAGATTTCCGGGAACAGCACCACGTCAAGCATCTTGCGCAAATAACTCACGCCGCCTGTGCCGCCCGTGCCGCGCTTGAATCCGATCACGCGCTCTACCGTGGTGACGTGACGAAAGCGCCACAGCCTGAAGGCGTCTTCCAGGTCGGTGAGTTCTTCGCCCAGTTGGTACAAATCAAAGTGCTGCTTGGGGTTGCGGTAGGCGACCAGCCAGGCTTGTTCGACTTCATCGCTTTCAACATAGCCTTGTGTCCAGTCGCGTTCCAGATGACTGGCTGGAATAGCCAAGCCGCGTCTGGCCAGCAGCCGCAGTGCTTCGTCGTAAAGCGAGGGCGCAACGAAGGCGGCTTGCACCTGCGCCAGCAAGTCAGGCCGGTGCGCATGGGGCTTGAGCATGGCGGCGTTTTTGTTGCCGAGTGCAAACTCAATACACCGGTACTGCGCGCTTTGAAAGCCGCTGGAGTTGGCAAGGTAGGGCCGAATGGCGCTGTACTCGGGCGGTGTCATGGTGGCCAGCACGTCCCAGGCGTGGACGAGTTGTTCCATGATTTTGCTGACTCTGGCGAGTTTTTTAAACGCGTCGCTGAGCTCGTCTTTGGCCACATCAGCAATCGCGGCGCGCAGCTCGTGCAGCATCAGCTTCATCCACAGCTCGCTGGTTTGGTGCTGAATGATGAACAGCATTTCATTGTGGTCTGGCGAGCGTGGCTTTTGCGCGCCCAGCAGTTCGTCGAGATGCAGGTAGTCGCCATAGGTCATTGACTGGCTGAAGTCGAGTTGCGCCCCTTCGCTGCGAACGATGTCTGCGCCGCTTGTAGCCGATCCGCCGAACGGGCAGCCACCGCCTTCATTCGTGCTGTAAGGAGGAGGGAGCTGGGTTGACATGATTCAGGTCACCGCACTTTTTTGATTGAACTCTGGGTTTTTCCATTCGCCGGATTCGAGTACCTCGCGCAAATGCTCCACCGCGTTCCACACGTCTTCAAAGCTGGTGTACAGCGGAGTGAAGCCAAATCGAAGAATGTCTAAATGCGCGCCGCCATCACCTGCCCTGAAGTCACCAATCACGCCGCGTGCAATCAGCGCTTGCACGATGGCGTACGCGCCGTCAGGTCGGGTCAAGCAAACCTGCGAGCCGCGCTGTGCGTGTTCACCCGGTGTGGCCAAGCCCAAGCCATGGCATGCGCAACGCTCTTCAACCAGCTTGATGAACAGGTCAGTCAGCGCCAGAGATTTTTTGCGCAATGCTGCCATGCCGCCCAGCGGTTGCGCGGCCAGTACGGTGTCCAGCCCGCAGTCGAGCGCGGTCATGCTCAGCACCGGTTGCGTGCCGCACAAATAGCGGTTGATGCCTGACGCAGGCCGGTAATCAGGTGTGAAGGCAAACGGCGCGATGTGCCCCCACCAGCCTGCCAGCGGTTGCCACACGTCACGCGCGGCGTGCTTGGGGTTGACCCACACAAAAGCGGGTGCGCCCGGCCCGCCGTTCAGGTATTTGTAGCCGCAGCCAACGGCAAAGTCTGCCTTGTCGCCGCCTAAGTCAACCGGTACGGCGCCTGCGCTGTGGGCCAGGTCCCAAACGCAGAGGATGCCATTTGCATGCGCTGATGCGGTGATGGCGTTCATGTCGTGCATGGCACCCGTGCGGTAGTTGACGTGTGTGAGCATCAGCACGGCAACGTCTGGCGTCAAAGCAGCCTCAATCTCGTCTGCTTCAACCAATAGCAGCGTCAAATTGCGCTCTTTGCACAACGCCTCGGCGATGTACAAATCCGTCGGAAAGTTGCTGCGCTCACTGACGAGAGTATTGCGCTGCGGTGCATCGATGGCTGCGATGCTCAGCGCTGTTGAGAGTACTTTGAACAAATTGATCGATACGCTGTCAGTGGCCACCACCTCACCCGGTCCTGCGCCAATCAGTTGCGCGATTTTGTTGCCCAGGCGCTGCGGCATGTCAAACCAGCCCGCGCTGTTCCAGGAGCGGATCAGGCCTTGACCCCATTCCTCAGTCACGGCTTTGGCCACTCGGCTAGCTGCTGTATTGGGCATCACACCGAGTGAATTGCCGTCAAGGTAAATCACGCCATTGGGCAGTGTGAACTGGTGGCGCAGTTCGCGCAGTGGGTCTTGCGCATCCAGCGTGCGGCAGTCTTGTGAAGTTGTCATGGGCATTAAATTACAGTTCTCGCAAAATAGCGCGGACGGGTGATGCATCAGAACGCATCAGTTTTAGGGGAAGGGCAATCAGTTCGTAGTCGCCCTCAGGTACATCGTCTAGCACCAGACATTCAAGGTTGCGCATGTTGTTTGCCAGCAATTGGTGGTGGCTGGGCAAAGTCTGGCTGTCAGCTGGGTCAACACTGGGAGTGTCAATGCCTACAAGCGCTACGTTTTTAGTAGCTAGTTGCGCCAGTGTTTCTGGCGCTACAGCCGTAAATGACGCCCAGGATTGGCTGGCAAGCCGCGCTGTACGTAGCAATACGCGCGGCGGCAAGTCAGTCAAAGCGTGGGCAATGTGTTCAGGCAACACCAGCGGGCCGCAATCGAGGCAGTGGATGACCCGGCACGGCCCGAGGTACGGCCCCAAGTCAAGTTCGCCAGACGCAGCCCCGCCGTGTGCGTAGTGCATAGGCGCATCGGCGTGCGCGCCCGTGTGTGGCGACAATGTGATGCTGTTGACGTTGACCGGGCAGTCGGGTGACAACGCAAAATGCAGCCGCTGCGAATAAGCCGTGTCGCCGGGGAACACGGCTGCGTGCTCATCAACGGGCGGTGAGATATCCCAAATTTTGCGAGACGCATTTGTCATAGGCGTGAAGTTAGCACCGCTCGAAAAGTCGCGGTGTCGGTTATTTCCAACAGCATTTGAAAATAGAGGGCATTTGGTCCAGTTCGTTATAACGCTGCGTTACGCGGAAGTAATGAAACAACATCGACAAATGCGGGAAGGTTTAAAAGTATTGCTCCAAGTCCGCGAGGAAGGCGTTCTTGCTGACTTTGCTATTGGCGGTGCTCTTGCTGCGGGCTTTTACACGCCAGCCGTAACCACGGAAGACCTGGATATGTTTGCTTTTCTCAAGCCATCGGCTTCGGGGCTTTTAGTGCTTACCCCTTTGTATGAGCGACTGCACCAGTTGGGCGGGCGGATTGAAAGCGAGCATGCAGTGATAGGTAAGTGGTCAGTGCAGATACTTCCCAATGCCTTCGCTTTAACGCAGCGCTGGGAAATATATGTCAAGCGCTACGCTTGAATCAGGAGCAGTCCAAGGCGTTACCTACGTCGTGAATGTTGTGGACGTTAAAGCGCATGTTGCCAAAGTTAAAGCCGTATGGCGTCAACACGAACGCGCGATGGCGTGGGAGCAGAAAATTCAGGCGATTGACGGATGCGTGGACGCGATACGCAGCTGGCTCGAGCTCGTTTGCTTGTTAACCCTCCGCAGCAGAACACACCCTCAGTCCAAGCGCCCAAGCAAAAGGTATTCCATCAGCGCCTTCTGCACATGCATTCGATTCTCGGCCTCGTCCCAAACCACAGACTGCGGGCCATCGATCACTTCGGCCTCTACTTCTTCACCGCGATGGGCGGGCAGGCAGTGCATGAACAGCGCGTCTGGCTTGGCCGCGCGCATCATTTCTGCATCTACGCACCAGTGGGCAAATGCTTTTTTGCGGGCTTCGGCCTCAAGCTCAAAACCCATGCTGGTCCACACGTCGGTGGTGACCAGGTCTGCTCCTGCGCACGCCTCAATGGGATCTTTGAAAACCTGGTAGCTGTCAAAAGAGCGAATGCCGGCAACTGACTGGTCCACTTCGTAGCCGCCAGGCGTGCTCAGGTGCACTTTAAAACCCAAAATTTCACTGGCTTGCAGCCATGTGTTGGCCATGTTGTTGCCGTCACCTACCCAGGCTACTGTTTTGCCGGTGATACTGCCGCGGTGCTCGATGTACGTGAAGATATCGGCCAGGATTTGGCACGGGTGAAACTCATTTGTCAGGCCGTTGATTACCGGCACGCGCGAATGCTCTGCAAAGCGATCAATCTTGGTTTGCTCAAAGGTGCGAATCATCACCAAGTCCACCATGCGGCTGATGACTTTTGCGCTGTCCTCAATCGGCTCGGCGCGGCCCAGCTGGCTACCTTCTGTGGTCAGGTTCACCACCGTGCCGCCCAACTGGTACATACCAGCTTCAAAACTCACCCGGGTGCGGGTCGATGCTTTCTCAAAAATCATGGCCATGGTGCGGTCAACCAATGGCTGGTGTTTTTCGTAGGCCTTGAATTTCTTTTTGATCAGCGCAGCACGCTCGAAAAGGTAAGCGTATTCACCCGCTGTCAAATCGCTGAACTGTAGAAAGTGTTTGATCGGCTTATTCATTAATCAACGATTCTTTGTGCGCACTGGTCTGAAGCGTCTTGTTGTACAAAAACTGCTTGACCAGCGGCACCAAAATCGCCACCACTTGGTCAGCTTCAGCCGTGGTCATGATGAGCGGCGGCACCAGGCGAATAACCGAATCAGCCGTGACGCTGATCAGCAAGCCCTCGTCGGCTGCTTGTTTGAGCAGTTCGCCGCACGGCACGGCCAGCTCAATGCCCAGCATCAAGCCCCGACCGCGAATATTGACCACACCGGCAATGCCTGACAGTTCCCGTTCCAGCGCGGCGCGCAAATGCCCGCCTGTGTTGACTGCATTGGCGATGATGTTGTCTTCTTCCAGAATGCGAATGGTTTCAACACCCGCCCGCATCGCCAGCGGGTTGCCGCCAAACGTGGTGCCGTGGTTGCCGGGTTTGAAGATATGCGCGGCTTTTGGCCCGCACACCACAGCACCTATCGGCACGCCCGAGCCCAGGCCCTTGGCCAGCGGCATCACGTCAGGCTTGATGCCTGACCACTGGTGCGCAAACCATTTGCCCGTGCGGCCCATGCCGCATTGCACTTCATCAATCATCAGCAGCCAGTCGCGCTCGTCACACAATTTGCGCACATCACGCAGGTACTGGTCATTCATCGGGTGCACGCCGCCTTCACCTTGAATCGCCTCAAAAAACACAGCGGTCACATTCGGGTTGCCTTGGGTGGCCTTTTTAATCGCTTCAATATCGTTGAGCGGCACGCGAATAAAACCCTCCACCAGTGGGCCAAAACCTGCTTGCACTTTGGGGTTGCCCGTGGCGCTGAGGGTGGCAATGCTGCGGCCATGAAAGGCTTTTTCATACACCACGACTTCGGGCCGCTCAATGCCTTTGTCATGACCAAATTTTCGGGCAAGTTTTAGCGCGGCTTCGTTCGCTTCTAAACCAGTGGAGCAGAAAAAGACGTTTTCCAAGCCAGACAATTCCACCAGCTTGGCGGCCAGCGTCTCTTGCAGCGGCACATGGTAGTAATTGGAGCAATGAATCAGCTTGGTGAGCTGGTCTTGCAGTGCTGGCACCAGCTTGGCGTGGTTGTGGCCCAGCGTGTTGACGGCGATGCCGCCCAACGCGTCGAGATAGCGTTTGCCATTGACGTCCCAGACATGGCAGCCCTGGCCGTGCGACATCGCAATGGGCAGGCGGCCGTAGGTGTTCATCACGTGAGGCGAAGCAGCTTCGATGTGGTGGGGCAGGGCAGCGGTCATGGGTGACTCCAGGCGTTAGGTAAATTCAAACGATTTTGGATTTTAGGGCCAGAGCGCGTCAGCGCACTTGACGATTTCGCATCACTGTTATGCATGCAGTTTTCGGTAACGCAAAATCCAGGTCTTCTACAAGATGTGATAATTGTGCAGTGCAGCAAAGTCCCATCAAAGAAGTCTTCATTCAAGGCATTACACGCGACGGTAAAACCTTTCGCCCCAGTGACTGGGCCGACCGTCTGTGCGGCGTGATGAGCCCTTTCAGACCGGGCGGCCCGCATCCGGGCAGCCACTTGACATATTCCCCCTGGTGCATTCCTACATTTGTAGACGGCGTGCGCTGCGTGGTGGTGAATGCCGCATTGCGCGACGCGGAGCCCATGGCCTGGGACTTTGCCATTAACTTCGCGAAAGACAATGATTTGCAAATGGTAGAGGCTTGTTTACTGCCGGATGTGGTTTCTGGCGCGGGGGCTAATTCGGGGAGTTAAATTCGGGGAATTGATCAGTTTGGCGACAGAGCGACAGGGGCTTCGCCTGTCTGTAGGTCTGCCCCGCAAAAGCTTTCGGGTTTCTGGGGCTTCGGGGCAAGTAAAGTCGCGCATTGCGCGGTTTTGCTCCGCAAAACAAAAAAGCCGTCTTTCGACGGCTTTTTGACTTCTCTTGCAGCGCACCCTACAAAACGGCAGAAGG
>ENA-OBLH01000729-OBLH01000729.1-metagenomes-genome-assembly--contig:-NODE-729-length-10296-cov-3.64691_pt1 | contig 10296 bp, 13 predicted proteins | sample MGYA00153382_OBLH01 | MGnify analysis MGYA00153382 | reverse complement strand
TTTTTGGTGCCCGGCCTCGTCATGATGAGTGTTCTGCAAAACGCCTTTGCCAACAGTTCGTCGTCGCTCATTCAAAGCAAAATCATGGGCAGTCTGGTGTTTGTGCTGCTCACGCCGTTGTCGCATTGGCACTGGTTTTTTGCATACGTCGGCGCTTCAGTTGCGCGTGGTTTGCTGGTGGGCGCCGGTGTATTTGTGGTCACAGTTTATTTTGGCCGGCCTGACTTTGCCTACCCGCTCTGGATCGTGCTTTTTGCCATTTTGGGAGCGGCCATGCTGGGCGCTTTGGGTGTAGTGGCTGGGCTGTGGTCTGACAAATTCGATCAGATGGCGGCGTTTCAAAACTTTGTCATCATGCCCATGACATTTTTAAGCGGCGTGTTTTATTCCATTCATTCGCTGCCCCCGTTTTGGCAGACCGTTAGCCATCTGAATCCGTTTTTCTACATGATTGATGGCTTCAGGTACGGCTTTTTTGGCGTGAGCGATGTGTCGCCTTGGCTCAGTTTGGGCATTGTGTCGGCTGCGTTACTTGTAGTGAGCGCTATTGCTGTCAACATGCTGCGAACTGGCTACAAAATCAGAAGCTGATGGCACCACGCTCACTCACTTCGTGTAGCTTTCTGCCCCTGAGGCCAGGTAAAGCCAGCTGCGCGGCCCATGCTTGAAAAAACATCACCTTGAGCGTACGACAGATAACAATATGACCAGCGAAGAACTCCAAACCATCATTTCTAGCGGCCTGCCGTGTGAGCACATTGAGCTGTCAGGTGACGGCCAGCATTGGTACGCGACGATCGTGTCCAATGCTTTTGAGGGCCAGCGCCTTATCCAGCGCCACCAAAAGGTGTATGCAACGCTGGGTGGCCGCATTCAAACCAACGAGGTGCATGCGCTGTCGATGAAAACCTATACGCCCGCTGAGTGGGCGGCCAACTCTTAAAGTTCAATTCCCAAGTCAAAGCCATGGACAAAATTCTCATCAAGGGCGGCAATGCGCTGAACGGAACCGTCACCATTTCAGGCGCAAAAAATGCAGCCCTGCCAGAGTTGTGTGCCGCGCTGCTGACGGCCGACACCGTCACGCTTGAAAACGTGCCCGGCCTGCAAGACGTGTCAACCATGCTGAAGCTGGTGCGCAACATGGGAGTAACGGCAGAACGCGATCCATCCATGCCAGGTACGGTGGTTCTCAACGCGGGTGCATTGAGCTCGCCCGAAGCACCCTATGAGCTCGTAAAAACCATGCGTGCATCTGTATTGGCGCTGGGCCCTTTGCTGGCGCGTTTTGGCGAGGCCACGGTGTCTTTGCCAGGCGGCTGTGCCATTGGCTCGCGCCCGGTCGATCAGCACATCAAGGGGTTGCAAGCGATGGGCGCCGAGATTGTGGTCGAGCACGGCTACATGATTGCCAAGCTCCCGGCAGGCCGCGCGCGCCTGAGGGGTTGCAGCATCACCACCGACATGGTGACTGTCACTGGCACTGAAAACTTTTTAATGGCCTCTACGCTTGCAGAGGGTGAAACCATTTTGGAGAACGCCGCCCAAGAGCCCGAGATTGGTGATCTTGCTGAAATGCTGATCAAAATGGGCGCGAAAATTGAAGGCCACGGCACACGGCGCATTCGTATTCAAGGCGTTGAACGCCTGCACGGCTGCACGCACCGAGTAGTTGCTGACCGAATTGAGGCCGGCACGTTCTTGTGTGCGGTAGCCGCCACCGGTGGCGACGTGAAGTTGCTCAATGGCCGTGCCGACCACCTGGATGCGGTCATTGACAAGCTGCGTGAAGCGGGCGCCACCATTACTTCGGGCGATGGCTACATTCAGGTGAAGTCGCACGGGCGGCTTAAAGCCCAGTCGTTTCGCACCACTGAATACCCGGGGTTCCCAACCGATATGCAGGCGCAATTCATGGCGCTGAACGCCATATCCAGCGGGTCAGCCAGCGTGACTGAAACGATTTTTGAAAACCGTTTCATGCATGTCAATGAAATGGTCCGGCTGGGCGCAAAAATCCAGATTGAAGGCAAAGTGGCCATCATGGAGGGCGTTGAAAAACTTTCGGGCGCAACCGTAATGGCAACCGACTTGCGCGCCTCGGCCAGTTTGGTGATTGCCGGGTTGGTGGCGGACGGCGAGACGCTGATTGACCGCATTTACCATCTCGACAGGGGCTACGACCACATGGAAGCGAAATTGCGCGGTATCGGGGCTGCTATTGAAAGAGTCAAGTGATGATCAAAGTGCTGCGCCGCCATACTTTTCACAATGCGCCCTGCGCTGCACCTTGCAGGCCGCCGCTCGCCGGAGGCTTCGCTTCTGCCGTCTGTTCAAACCTGCCTGAGCAGGTTTGGAGCCGCAGGCTCCAGCCCCGCGTGGGTCGGCCGTCTGCAGTCCGGCAAAGCCGGCCCTGTGGCTCGAGTTTTGTAAGGCGGGGGAATTGAGCATGATTACTATTGCATTGTCTAAAGGCAGAATCTTCGACGACATTCAGCCGCTGCTAAAAAGCGCTGGAATTGTGGTGCTGGACGATCCAGAGAAGTCTCGCAAATTGATTTTGAACACCGATCAGCCCGATGTGCGCGTGCTTTTAGTGCGTGCCACTGATGTGCCAACTTATGTGCAGTACGGTGGTGCTGACATGGGTGTGGTCGGCAAAGACACGCTACTCGAATCTGATACGCAGGGCCTTTACCAGCCGCTTGATTTGCAAATCGCAAAGTGCCGTATCAGCGTTGCGGTGCGCGAGGGTTTTGATTATTCAGCCGCCATGCGCCAAGGTTCGCGCATGAAAGTTGCTACCAAATTCGTGGCGATTGCGCGTGATTTTTTTGCATCCAAAGGCGTTCACGTTGATTTGATCAAGCTTTATGGCAGTATGGAGCTCGCTCCGCTGACGGGCTTGGCCGATGCGATTGTTGACCTCGTTTCAACCGGAAACACCCTCAAAGCCAACCACCTGATTGAAGTAGAGCGCATCATGGACATCAGCTCGCATCTGGTGGTGAACCAAACCGCGCTGAAGCTCAAGCAAGCGCCGATTCGCAAGATTGTTGATGCGTTTGCAGCGGCAGTCGGTAAGTAAGTTAAAGTCTAAAACTATGAGTTTGATAGCTGCTCCCGCCCGTATTTCAAGTGCTAGCAGCACTTTTGATGCTGAATTGAAGGCGCGCCTGCATTGGTCAGCTGGCATCGATGCGGAAATTGAGCAACGCGTTGCCAGCATCTTGGCCGATGTACAAACGCGCGGAGATGCGGCGGTGCTGGAGTACACAGCGCGCTTCGACAACCTGACCGTGCCGTCAATGGCTGCGCTGGAGCTGACGCAGGCTGAACTCAAGTCCGCATTTGAGGCCATTCCTTCAGCGCAGCGTGACGCGCTTCAAGCGGCGGCCAAGCGCGTGCGCACCTACCACGAAGCACAAAAGCAGGCCAATGGGCAAAGCTGGAGTTACCACGACGAAGACGGCACACTGCTGGGCCAAAAAGTCACGCCGCTCGACCGTGTGGGCATCTATGTGCCGGGCGGCAAGGCGGCGTATCCGTCGTCGGTGTTGATGAATGCGATTCCAGCGCACGTTGCAGGTGTGGGTGAAATCATCATGGTGGTCCCGACCCCTAAAGGCGAAAAAAATGCTCTGGTGTTGGCGGCTGCTTATGTCGCAGGCGTGACGCGCGCCTTCACCATCGGCGGCGCGCAAGCTGTCGCTGCGCTGGCCTACGGCACGCAAACCGTGCCCAAAGTGGACAAAATCACCGGCCCCGGCAACGCTTACGTGGCCAGCGCCAAAAAGCACGTCTTTGGCACCGTCGGTATCGACATGATTGCTGGGCCGTCGGAGATTTTGGTAATAGCCGACGGCACAACCCCGGCAGACTGGGTGGCAATGGATTTGTTCAGCCAGGCCGAGCACGACGAGCTGGCGCAAAGCATTTTGCTCAGCCCAGATGCAGCCTACATTGATGCAGTCCAAGAAGCCATCGGCCGCTTGCTGCCGACCATGCCGCGCGCTGCCATCATCGCAAAATCTCTTACGGACCGCGGCGCTTTAATCTTGACCCGCAGTATGGAAGAAGCGTGCGACATCAGCAATCGTATTGCGCCTGAGCACCTGGAAGTCTCTAGCCGCGACCCGCACAAATGGGAGCCGCTGCTCAAGCACGCAGGGGCCATCTTTTTGGGCGCTTACACCAGTGAAAGTTTGGGCGACTATTGCGCCGGACCCAATCACGTGCTGCCCACCAGCGGCACCGCCCGCTTTTCAAGCCCGCTAGGCGTGTATGACTTTCAAAAACGCAGCAGCATCATTGAAGTCAGCGAGCAGGGCGCGCAAGTGCTTGGCAAGATTGCGGCCGAACTGGCGTACGGTGAAGGTTTGCAGGCGCACGCACGCGCGGCGGAGCTGCGTCTTCAGTAGTTTTATGGCAGCGCTGTGATTGAAGCAGCCCTAAGATTTCGGTTTTCGCTGGGGTTTTCCAGCCCGCGCCCGTAAAGCGCAATCCAGCACAAGCGCCGCCCAAGGCCGCATCGCGTCAGGAGAATCCATCGCGTCTTCAGGGGTGCTGAAATAATTCATCGAACGCGCCACGCCCTTCATGGGATAGGTGAATATCTTGCAGCCAGCTGCCTCGTATCGGCTGCGCGTGCTGTCGTCACCCTTCAGCCAAAGCTTCTCGCTATCCCCCAAATCCGCAAGAATTGCAATCGTCAGCCCCTCGGTGCTGAGGGCGTGACCGCCGAACATACGCTTGGGTATACAGCGGCCTGCGCTGGCCAGCAAGTCACAGCAATAGTTGGCGAAGTCTGTGTTGGTGGGCATGATCTCGCTGCTCAAACCAAGGTGCCGCCGACCTGCATCATGGCGTTTTGTAAATCCGCATCCAGGGTTGCCAAGGACAAGCCTTCACGCAGTGCCAATTCCAGATAAGCCGCATCGTAAGACGACAGCTTGAAGCGCCTTGCCAATTGCAAGGTATCGCCCAACGCCCGCGCGGCAGTGCTGGTGTCTGTAGTGATAGCCATTTCTGCCAGCAGGCCAACAAAGGCGCTTGCACGCGCTTCTGTTACCAAACCTTTGGCTTGGGCTTTGACAAGCACATTTCCAACTTCCAGAGACCAGACACCAGGTACCAACGCCTCGCTGCTGTCCTGGGTCAGCAAGTCGAGCACCCTCGCGGCATAGGCCAGCCGCTCTTGGCTGCCGTCATTGAGCAGCCAGCGCATGACCACTGAGTTGTCGAGCACAAACCGCATCAGTCGCGGCCCGCATCAATCAAGGTTTTGATGTCCAGGGCTTTAAGTGGTGGTGCCTCAAACATGAAGCCTCGCATAGCCGCCGCCGCCTGCGCGCCAGCACGCCGCACGCTCGTGCCCGCAGGCAGCAGGTCAGCCACGGGCTTGCCGCGCTGAGTGATGGTGAAGCCCTGCCCATCACGGACCCGACGCAATAAATCCGCCAAATGCGTTTTGGTTTCGTAGGAACCTATGGATTGAAGTTGCATGGTGTGGCCTTCACTTTGAAGTAGACTAAATTGTAGACCAGTTGCTAAAAAAGAGGCAATGGCGTTATACAGGGATGGTCGAGAATTCATTCGGCGGTTTAGGGTTTTGGGGTCTGATTGTCGGTTGATTCAAATTTCAGATCTTCTCCAAATATCGTTTATTCAAGGCACTCCGTGCAAAGAGATTACAAACAGTATCAGCAAGAAGTTACAGAAGACATCGAAACAGTGCTTAGGGACGCCGGATGTCAATTTATATTGTTCATTGGCTCTGGGTTCTCAAAGCGATACGCTAATGCACCAAAGTGGAAAGAGTTGCTGCGTAGGTTGTTCGAAATTTGTCCACATATTGATAGGGACTACGCTTACTACAAGCAGACCTACGACGATCCTATGAAGATAGGTAATGTGCTTGCTGATGCTTACCGTGGATGGGCTTGGGATAAAGAAAAATCTAAATTTCCTAGCGAGTATTTCGCTTAAAATTTCCCGCCAGACATATTTTTAAAGCATAATTGTGGAGATATTGAAGGATCTCGGTCCGACACGCGGATCATATGGCTCGGTAGAGTTGGATGCTGAAATTTCTGCCTAGAAAGCTATGAGTCCTCACGCAATTGTCATAACAAACTACGATGAACTTATTGAGCCATTATTTCCGGCTTACGAGCGAGTAATCGGTCAAACAATTCTTCGTCATCCTTATTTATCTATTGGTGAAATTTTCAAGATTCACGGTTGCGTGTCTAAACCCACTTCACTTGTTCTTTTTAAGAAGACCACGATACTTTCAATACCGACAAGAAGTATTTAAGCACAAAATTGTTAACTTATTTTGCTGAGCATTCATTTGTACTCGTGGGGTATAGTGCGACTGATCCCAATATTAAAAATGTTTTGTACGACGTTGATCGAATGATGCGTGCTGACTTCCAACTGATACCAAACATTTATGTTTTGGAGTGGTCACCAGACATTACCAGTACTTCTTATCCAGCGCATCACAGAGTTTTATTTGTGGGCGACGACCATGAAATTCGAATAAAAAGTATATCAGCTGCGTCTTTTAAGTGGGTTTTTAAGGCGCTCGGATCAGCGGGATCTTTAGAGAAGGTAAATATGAAACTATTGCGGGGACTAATGGCCCGCACCGTTGATTTAATTCGAAAAGATGTACCAACCAAGCGTATTGCAGTCGATTTTCAGACGCTGGAGCACAAGATAAATTCAGGCGAGAGTGTTGCGACATTGTTTGGAATTACGTCGCTTGATTACGCTTCTAAGGTAAATGCAACCTTTCTGTATACGCTTACACAAGTTGCCGAGGAACTCGGCTACAGCTATTGGAGCCACGCTAATGTGCATATTGAGGAAGTAAAGAAAAAAACTGGGTTTGACGTCAAAGGATCCGATAATTCGTACCACATCACAATGAAAACGGGCAAAAAAAGTTGGACAATCAAATACTCTCAGGCAATTGTTGATCTTCTTTCTAAAGTTTCAAAAGGTGAAGAGTACAAATTGAATTCGGATTGCCAAGTCGCTGGCGTGCCAGTCGCAAGAAAAAAGCCAAATGAGCTATCGTGACCCATAAATCTGACTTTATGCACTCGCACTATTGCAATGCACAGCGGCTGCGTACGATGGTGAGTGATGCGTTGCCGCTTGAGCGCTATGACCAGCATGTGGTGATTAACCCTTTTGAAACGCCCCCCCCGATATGACCGAACAAATCAGAACACTGATCCAAACCCGCATCCGCCAAGACATCCAGTCCATGCACGCCTACGCGGTTCAAGACTCGACTGGCATGGTCAAGCTTGACGCGATGGAGAACCCGCACCGCCTGCCTGCTGCGCTGCAAGCGCATTTGGGTCAGCGCCTCGGTGCGCTGGCGTTTAACCGCTACCCGAATAGTCGGGTGAATGACCTGCGCCAGGCTCTGGCTAACTATGCGCATATGCCTGATGGTTTCGACATCATGCTGGGCAATGGTTCGGATGAGTTGATTGCGCTGCTTGCGCTGGCCTGTGACGTGCCTGGCGCTGCTATTTTGTCGCCGCTCCCTGGTTTTGTGATGTATGCCATGAGTGCGCAATTGCAAGGCTTGCAGTTTATCGGCGTGCCGCTGACCGCAGATTTTGAACTCGATGAAGCTGCCATGCTGGCTGCGATTGCCGAGCACAAGCCAGCCATTACTTACCTCGCCTACCCCAACAACCCCACCGCCAATTTGTGGAATGACGCTGCGATCGAGAACACCATTAACGCAGTCGGTGAGCAGGGTGGTTTGGTGGTGATGGACGAGGCGTACCAGCCGTTTGCCAGCAAAAGTTATCTCAACCGCATTACCCGGCACAGCCACGTGCTGCTGATGCGCACGCTGAGCAAATTTGGCCTGGCTGGTGTGCGGCTGGGTTACATGATGGGGCCGAAGGCGCTGATTGCCGAGATTGACAAGGTGCGCCCGCCTTACAACATCAGCGTACTGAACTGCGAGTGCGCGCTGTTCGCGCTTGAAAATCAGGATGTGTTTAAGGCTCAGGCGCTTGATTTGATTGCGCAGCGCGCTATGCTTTTAGATTCTCTGGGTAAGATGCCAGGCGTAAAATGCTGGACAAGTGACGCCAACATGATCCTGGTACGCGTAGCAGATAGCAGCAAAACTTTCGAGGGTATGAAAGCCAAAGGCGTGCTGGTTAAAAACGTTTCTAAAATACATCCATTGCTCGCCAATTGTTTGCGCCTGACAGTTGGCACTGCTGATGAAAATTTGCAGATGCTGGAAGCGCTTAAAACCTGTTTATGACCACATCACTCCTTCCCCGTACTGCTGAGGTGTCGCGCAACACCGCCGAGACCAAAATCACCGTCAAACTCAACCTCGATGGCACGGGCCAGTCAAAGTTGTCTACCGGCATCGGCTTTTTTGACCACATGCTTGACCAGATCGCACGCCACGGCCTGATTGACCTCGACATCCATTGCGTTGGCGACCTGCACATTGACGGCCACCACACGGTAGAAGACGTGGGCATTACGCTTGGGCAAGCAGTGGCCCAAGCGGTGGGCGACAAAAAGGGTTTGCGCCGCTACGGCCACGCGTACGTTCCGCTCGATGAAGCCTTGAGCCGCGTGGTGGTAGATTTTTCAGGCCGGCCGGGCCTGGACATGCACGTGCCATTTAAAACCGAGTTGATCGGCACGTTTGACAGCCAGCTGGCGTATGAGTTTTTTCAGGGTTTTGTGAACCACGCATTCGTCACGCTGCACATCGACAACCTGCGCGGCGAGAATTCGCACCACCAGGCGGAAACAGTCTTTAAAGCTTTTGCACGCGCCCTGCGCATGGCGCTGGAGATTGATCCGCGCGCAGCGAATGTGATTCCTTCCACCAAAGGATCGCTCTAGGGCGCCTCTATAAATTCATTTTTCGGGCGAATTGCGGCGTTGCGCGGTGCTCGCAATCCTGATGCACACAAGCGCATTCCGGTGTGCTGCGCTCCGTGCGCCTTGCACTTCATTCCGAAAATCTGAATTTCTAGAAGCGCCGATCCGTCGAAACGAGTCAAAAAAGAGCGTGAAGAAGTTAAGATACAATTTTTTATATATGTTTTTGGCCTGTAGCGCAATAAATGCCGGTGTAAGCAGCTCCTGATTTAATAGCAAATAACTCCTCAATGATTTCATCCAAGACCGTCGCGGTCATTGATTACGGGATGGGCAACCTGCGCTCGGTTTCGCAAGCAGTACAGCATGTGGCCCAAGGCAGCGGGTTCGATGTTGTCGTCACGTCAAATCCGCAAGACGTGATGAACGCTGGGCGTATCGTGCTGCCGGGGCAGGGCGCAATAGCCGACTGCATGCGCGAGCTGCTTGACTCGGGCTTGATGGAGTCGGTGCTGCACGCCGCCGCCAACAAGCCGTTGTTTGGGGTGTGCGTAGGCATGCAAATGCTGCTCACACACAGCGCTGAAGGGCGTCGGGGCGATGGCGGCGCGGGCACTGCCGGGCTCGACTTGGTCCCCGGTGAAGTGCTTAAATTTGACTTGGCAGGTCAATCGCAGGCCGACGGCAGCCGCTATAAAGTCCCCCAAATGGGCTGGAACCGGGTCAGTCAGTCAGTGCCCGCACACCGGCTGTGGGCTGGCGTACCTGACAACGCTTACTTTTACTTCGTACACAGTTTTTACGCCCGGCCGTCTGATGCGCGCCACACTGTAGGCACGGCTGAATTCGGCGAGCGCTTCTGCGCAGCGATTGCACACGATAATATTTTCGCGACCCAGTTTCACCCCGAAAAAAGCGCTGAACAAGGCTTGGCTTTGTACCGCAACTTTCTGAGCTGGAATCCTTAAACCAATGTTACCCCGCTGCTAACTGCCACATGCTACTTATCCCCGCGATTGACCTGAAAGACGGTCACTGCGTACGCCTCAAACAGGGCGACATGGATCAATCCACCGTCTTCAGCGAGGACCCCGCCGCCATGGCGCGGAGCTGGGTAAATAAGGGTGCAAGAAGGTTGCATTTGGTCGACCTGAACGGTGCATTTGCGGGCAAGCCTAAAAATGACGCGGTAATCAAAAAAATCCTTAATGAAGTCGGATTGGAGATTGAGGTACAGCTAGGCGGCGGCATACGCGACCTCGACACGATTGAACGCTATTTAGACGCTGGCCTGCGCTACGTCATCATTGGCACCGCAGCGGTTAAAAACCCCGGTTTTTTGCAAGACGCCTGCACCGCATTTGGCGGCCACATCATCGTTGGCTTAGACGCCAAAGACGG
>ENA-OBLH01000728-OBLH01000728.1-metagenomes-genome-assembly--contig:-NODE-728-length-10319-cov-3.89624_pt1 | contig 10319 bp, 11 predicted proteins | sample MGYA00153382_OBLH01 | MGnify analysis MGYA00153382 | reverse complement strand
TTCGAGCCTGACCATTACTATTCAGGACTACCAAGGAATTTTCTATCTGGACAATGTGGCGATGGCGACAAATTGCTAACCGGAGGGTTTCAGCTTGGAAATCTCGTAGATACTTATCTCGATAATCAGCATGTTCCTCACTGTTCATCACCTCATCCTTCAGGGTTTTTACTACCCACTCCCGCCCCTTCCCATCCTTAACTAAATAAGTAACCCCAAATCCACCACTACCAAGTTTCTTCTGGATAGTGTATCTATTCCGATCAAGTGATTGCCCCGCTTGCCAAACCATAAACGCAAGACCATGTAAATAATTTATGCCTATCTTATCCTATTTTCCTAGTAGTTCAGTGAGGATTTAGCTGGTAATGAGCGATGCCCACCCTACTAGTTTGACTTTCGCTCTTGCTGTTTTTCTGGTGAAGGTTGCGAAAAGGGACTCATTAAAAAGTTTTTCAACTCCTGTCCAAACAACGTTAATAAAATCGCTACCAAGATTCCTAATACCCCAACCCCAACACTATAAATAGTAAAGCGAGTTTGTATTCGAGTCCAATGATCGGGATCATGTCCCTGCTGTTGAATTGGCGGATTAATACCTCTTTTTTTGGATCCAGAAAAGTTTAACAGGTTTAGAAATTCATCTACAGTCTTTAACCGTTGAGTATAATCCAGTTTCATCGCCTCCGTAATAGCATCATAGATTTGCTGGTCAACGGTTTCGGGCAGTGGAGGTAACTTATCCTTACCGATCTTTACCCGTTCTTTAACAGGAGGGGGAGCCTGACCAGAGAGAAGAGCATAGAGGGTTGCCCCTAGGCTATAAACATCCGAGTAGGGTTCTGTCTTGCCATTAGAGTCAATTAACTCTGGGGCAGTGAAGTTTTCCTCTGTGGTAGATTTATTCATGGTGATGGTTTCATCGGTGCCCCCTGCCAAACCAAAATCAATTAAAATTGCCTCTGGTTTTCCTGCCCGGAGCATAATATTTCCGGGTTTCACATCTCGATGGACTAATCCCTGGGCGTGAATTACTTGCAGTGCCGAGCCAATCTGTTGGATATATTCAAGGGCTTTTTCAACCGGCAGAATTTGAGAGGACAAACTAGCTAGATCCTGCCCATCAATGTATTCCATGACTAAACACACCTGCCCCTGTTCCAGAAACGGCTCATAGAACTGCACAATATGCGGATCATTGAAACGACTCAACACTCCTCCTTCTCGGAGCCAGCGATTATTTATTTTGTCTTTTTCTTCGACAGTCAAGTTTTGCCAAGTATCATCTTGGAAGGTTTTGATGACTAATCGCTGATTACGTTTGTCGTGGGCAAGATAGCTGATGCCGAAGCGTCCCTGATTGAGGGATTGATCGATCACATACTTACCATTTTGTAGTTGTTGTCCGGGGGTAAAAGCCATGATTTATTTCTAAGTCTGAGAGATAGTAACAATATTAAAAGGATAATATGCCTCGATCGCCATCCAGTTCTACCATCTGCCCTACAGGTAAAGCCGCATTTTCCCCATCGTGACCAAAGGGTAAACCCGATACAATGGGTATGCCTAAATCTCCTAAGCGATCGCGCAATACTTCCTCCACCCTCCAACTCGGAATCCCCACGGGAGCCTCACAACGACTAAACCGCCCTAGGGCAATACCTTTGACTAAATTTAATGCCCCACTAGTCCGCCATTGGGTGAGGTAGCGATCAATCCGGTAAGGAGCCTCAGTTACATCTTCAAGTGCTAAAATTATTCCGGTTAAATCCGGTTGCCAAGGAGTTCCTAAAAGGTGAGTTGCTACGGTTAAATTGCCTGCTAGAAGCAATCCCTGAGCTTTACCGCCACCCCAGCCTGTTCCTTGCAAAGGGTCAAGATTTTTCCCAGTTACCAAAGCTAAGAGGCGATCGATCGACCACTGGGGTTCTTGCCCTAGAGTAGTCAAAACTGCTCCGTGAACACTACCGATACCCTGTTGGTAGAGACTCCAAAGGAGGTTTGTTACATCAGAAAATCCTATTAACCATTTAGGTTGATCTAGAGATGGCCATTGCCAATCCTCTAATAATCGAGCTGTGCCGTAACCACCCCGGACACAGAGGATGCCCCGGACTTGAGGATTTGACCATGCTTCTTTTAGTTGTTGACGACGTTCTTGATCTCTTCCGGCCAAGTATCCCCAATTATTTAGCTCATTATTTAGCTCCATCATTTCTACTCGATAGCCCTGCGATCGCCATACTGCCAAACCTTGGTGATAAGCATCTAATTCTCGTAAACTTCCACTAGGGGCAATTACCTGCAATAGATCCCCCGGCTGTAGTGGTGCTGGCTGTTTAATCATGGGAAAAATACTAAAAAATACTCCGGCTAGTGGCTAACAATTCCCGACCACTGAACTTTTTTGAGTTTCTGACGACGGTAGGAAAAGAAATATTCTGGTTGTTGATAGGTGCAGTGGGGGGCGATCGCTATTTGATGGGGCTTAATACCTAGTTGCTGCATTTGCAAAGTATTAACTAGGCGTACATCTAAGCGGACTCTACCGGGATGAGGATCTTCTAGGATGGGTGACTCTGGTAAGTCTTGTAATACTATCAGAACTTCTAGAGGAGATAGAGTAGCAGAATTATCTACAATACTAGCGCCGACTTCTGCTGCTACTTGAGTGGAGACTTGATAGACCTCTCCAGCGATCGCCGGGCCTAGAGCAATTACCAAATCCTCTGGTTTACTGCCAGCTTGAACTAATTGGTAGATAGTTTCAGGAATGATCTTTAGGGCTGTGCCTCGCCACCCCGCATGGACAGCAGCAACCTTCCCGGTGGTGCGATCGGCAATCAGCGCCGGAGTACAATCGGCACTACACACCCATACTGCTGTCAAGGCCTCCTGGGTCCATAAGCCATCCGCCTCTACTCCCGCCACCACCTCATCTGTAGGCAAAACCCGTTTTCCATGCACTTGCTTTACTCGGTATACCTGTGCCTCTGGTTGCAGAACCTGGACTAATTCCTCTGGCAACTGGGGAGAAAATTGCTGAGTAAAAAAGCCATGTTGCCAATCTTGCAGCAAGCTACAACGTAGATAGGGCAAGCCTTGCCATTCTTGCCAATACCATTGGTGATTATTATCCATTATTTCACACTAACTACCAGCCCTTCCCTGGCCATGAAACTTTGGGGAGCAATTTCTGCCACTTGGAGAGCAATTTTATCTAGGAAATCATCGGTATGGTTGGGTTCATGATGAAAAATTGCTACTCGCTTAACTCCTGCTGCTTCCCCGACCCGGAGAGCTTCTTGCCAAGTGGAGTGTCCCCAGCCGACCTTAGGAGATTTCGCATCATGATACTCCTCATCGGTGTACATAGCATCATAGATCAGCATATCTGCATTCCGGGCTAGGCGCATCACATTCTCATCTAAATGGTCTTCAAAATGTTCTGTATCGGTGCAGTAAAATACCGAATGGTCTTGCCATGTAACTCGATAACCCATAGCCCCGTTGGGATGATTTAGGGGTGCTGTTTCGATCGTAATATCATCCACATTAAAAGTCTCACCACAGACAAGATCATGGAATTTAATCTCGGCTCGAAGCTGCTGCACTGGCACGGGGGAATTGATATGGAGTACTCGCCCTTGGAAATGATCTTCCATAGAAATCCCCGGAGTTGGTACCGCCCCATGAATATGCAGACAATTCCCTTCCGTAAAAGCAGGGGCAAAAAAAGGAACTCCCTGAATATGATCCCAATGGTAGTGGGTAAAAAACATATGGGCATCAATGGGCATTTCTGGTTTCAAACTCTTGCCCAACATGCGTAGTCCCGTCCCCCCATCAAAGATTAAGCGCTTCCCCCCAATCCTCATTTCTATGCAGGAAGTATTGCCACCGTAGCGAATGGTATCACTACCGGGGGAAGGAACACTGCCCCTCACGCCCCAAAATTGAATTAGAAATTCAGAGTCCATTGTACTTACCATAAATCGCTACTTATTTGAGGCTACTTACTTGAATACAGCAATTCTCATTATGGGAATATCCCTTGTCCAAAGAGTCGATCCTTGGCAGTTCAATTAGCTAGAACCCTCATTCTATCGTTGAGGAGATTAGCAATTAGAAGCTATAAAAGCCCTATTTATAGTACAGGTGTTTTAAAATGAGAATTGCTGACTTGAATAGTTTCTATTTTGGCAGGGAAATCCCTGCTTCTTTGACACTACCCCTAAAACTTAGTACTACACTGACCCTGATGCCTGAGCAGATGATCACACAATACTAAAGCTATCATTGCTTCTACCATCGGTACAGCCCTGGGTAAAACACAGGGATCATGGCGACCTTTGGCAGCTAGGAGGGTTGATTCTCCAGTTTTAGTAACCGTGCGTTGCTCTTGCCCTATGGTAGCAGTTGGCTTAAAGGCAGCCCGTAAAATTATCTGCTCTCCATTACTAATACCTCCTTGGATACCGCCCGATCGATTGGTAGTAGTCCGAATTTTTCCTTGGGGATCAGTATAGAACTCATCATTATGTTCACTGCCAGTCATGAGAGTTCCGGCAAAACCCGAACCAATTTCAAAGCCTTTGGTAGCTGGGAGGGACATAATTCCCTTGGCTAGGTCTGCCTCTAGTTTATCAAAAACTGGCTCTCCTAAACCTGTAGGTACGTGGCGGGCAACTGCTTCCACAACCCCCCCGATCGAGTCTTGCTTGAGCCGTACTTGCTCAATTAGATCAATCATCTTTTCTGCTGCCTCTTGATCTGGACAGCGGACAATATTGCTTTCTACCTGTTCTAGGGTGACTGTATCTGGGTTAACTACTGCCTCTAGGTGTTGAATCCGTTTGACGTAGGCGATAATTTCAACCCCGGCAGCTTGATGAAGGATTTTTTTGGCGATCGCTCCGGCTGCGACCCTGCCAATGGTTTCTCGTGCTGAAGATCTGCCGCCGCCCTGCCAATTGCGAAAGCCATACTTAGCATCGTAGGTAGCATCTGCATGGGAAGGACGATAGGCTTGCACCATCTCGGCGTAATCTTGGGAGCGGGTATCTTGATTTCTGACTAATATAGCGATCGGTGTGCCGGTAGTTTTGCCCTCAAAGATGCCCGAAAGAATCTCGCAGGTGTCTGCTTCCTTGCGGGGCGTGGTAATTTTACTCTGGCCTGGACGGCGGCGATCGAGTTCTCGCTGAATTTCTGCTGCCGAAATTTCTAATTGGGGCGGACACCCATCAATGATTACCCCCACCCCGCCCCCGTGGGATTCGCCGAAGGTGGTAATCCGAAACAAATGCCCAAAAGTACTACCCATTATTTTTAAGTTTTTAAATAAGTTTTCAAAAGTTTATGCAAGTTTCTTTTAGAGTAACGTAACTTGGGTAGTTTGTGTTATGCTTACTAAGGACTAAAAAATTGAAGTGTATGGAAATATAAATTCAATAGGGGTTGCTAACTCAACGGTAGAGTACTCGGCTTTTAACCGATTTGTTCCGGGTTCAAATCCCGGGCAACCCATTTAACATTTTTGCGCTTAGGGGCCTGCAAGTACTGCATCTTCCACATCTTGGCGACTCAGGGAATACTTAAAAGACCGCTGGATATCTCGGCCACTTTCTCCCGCCCGGAGATAATTTACGGTTAGCTCTTCTACTTCTAGATAAAGTTCTGCCCGCCAATCTGTTTGTTCTACTCGCCAGCAGTGCAATTGCTCCCGGTCTTGTTCACAGCCCATCTGGGTTAACCATTGTTCAATGTCTGGTAGGGGGTGATTATAGAGAGGGGTATCAGCGGTAGGAAGGGGCATGGGGTTTTAAGGGTGTAATGTAGGTAATAGGATTTTAGTTGGGGGTGCAAGGCTTTGCGCCCTTGCTAGATGAAATTTTGATAGATTATTTAATTGTAGGGAAAGAGAATACTGGGAAATGGGGGAAGTAACTAGACTTGGGTTCTAGGGGCTTTGATTTTACTATTTTTAGGCTATCGCCGATCGTGACCGCTGTATCTCCTCTGGTCAAGCCCAAGCCAATGGCTAGAATCAAACAACCTACCAGGGCTAATCCTAAAAATAATAGAGCTGATATTTCCCCTGAAGAGAGGGGACGATCGCTGGGGTCAAGATAGGCGGAGGAGCGAAAGGGCTTGGGTTGATTGACAGGGGTATTTAAATCTGTTGGGGGTTGGATGACGTGATATTTGGAATATTTGAGAGATTGATCATAGAGCGATCGCCTTTCGGGGTTGCTAAGAGTAGCATAGGCTTCATTAAGTTTGAGGAACTGGGCTGTGGCGATTTCTTGGGGCAGGGTAGTGGTATCTGGATGATAGCGTTTACTTAGCTCTCGGTAGGAACGGCGAATTTCTACAGGGGAGGCCGCAGGCTCCAATTCCAGCAGAACATAGTAGCTGGCCGGATTTCCCAAAGATTGATGGATTTGTTGCGGTACTCGATCGTTCACTACTACCTACCTATACAAAATAAGCCCACATAAAATACCTTATCTAGCTAGTATACAACACCAAAATTGACTACTAGCAAAACAGAAAATAAAGAAGCAAGGATTCCTAATTTTTTTATCTTTGTCCTTTGTTTATCCCGCCCTACTCCTCCAAGCCTAAACAAGAATCTGTCGATACGCTTTGAGGACTAAAGATTATGCTATGTTACTTTTTGTAATGCTAATCTAACTAAATTAACTGTAATTGAGAAAAACCTTTGAGGAGTTATAGATATGATTGATGCAATTCCTGATGATATTAAGTTTGCGATGCAGTTTTTCCACCCAGTTCTGATGTGGACATTGTTGGGTATATCTATCTATGCCCTGTACTTAGGCATCCAAATTAGAAGAACCCGCAAGGCTGAAGGTGAAAAGAAGAAAGCTCTGATTCAGGGTAAATTCAACCTCAAACATGACCAAGTTGGCTCGATCGTCCTTGTACTAATGGTAGTGGGCAGTATTGGTGGTATAGCTGTTACTTATATTAATAACGGTAAGTTATTTGTAGCTCCTCACCTTGTAGCTGGTTTGGGTATGACAGCTTTAATAGCAGTCTCGGCGGGGCTATCTCCCCTCATGCGAAAGGGTAGTACTTGGGCAAGATATACCCATATTGGTTTGAATATGATAATTTTGGGATTGTTTAGTTGGCAGGCTTTAACTGGTGTGCAGATTGTTCAGCGCATCCTGACCCCAACTCCCTAAATTCAGATAACAGTTATCAGTTATCAGGTATAAAAAAAGTAGGGTGGGCATTGCCCACCTACAAAACTAACCAAAAATTTGCGACTAGCCAAGCACCGCAGATGGAACCAATCCATCCCCCTAAAAGGATAATGATCAGTTCCACGATCGCTCTGCCCAGACCTCCAAAGGAACCTGCTTCTGGTAGTCCGGTGCGGCGATCTTCTAGCATAATCAGGAATTCGTAGAGCCATCCCCCACCAAAGCCCAATAAAACTGCCCCGCCAATCGCCCCTAGGGGAATAAACCACAAACTCCCCACAAAACCAAATTGCTCGATCGCTCCCCAGAGAATAATCACCCAAGGGCTGACTAGTAATATTCCACAGAATAAAACCAAAATTATCTTCAAGGTGTTACCCCTTAATGCAGACTACCTGTTTAAGAGTTGCTACGATTTCTACAAGGTCGGCTTGGTTGGCCATGACTTGTTCGATCGATTTATAGGCGCCCGGAATTTCATCAATCACCCCATTATCCTTACGGCACTCTACCCCAGCAGTTTGCTGGATCAAGTCATCTAGGGAAAAACTCTTCTTAGCCTTGGTGCGAGACATCTGCCGCCCCGCCCCGTGGGAACAGGAACAGTAGCTTTCGTGATTGCCCTTGCCCTTGACAATAAAAGATTTTGCCCCCATGGAACCGGGGATAATTCCGTAATCAGATTCTTGCGCCCGCACTGCCCCCTTGCGGGTAACGTAGACTTCTTCACCGTAGTGGGTTTCCTTCTCCGCATAGTTATGGTGACAGTTGACCTGCATCAAAGGTTGAGAAGGTTTACCCCCCGCTAGATGCTTTTCTAGGATTCGCTTACACCGAGCCATCATAATTTCTCGATTATAACGAGCGTAGTTTTGCGCCCATTGCAGATCGTGCCAGTAGGCAGCAAATTCGGGAGTTCCGGCCACGAAGTAGGCAAGGTCTCGATCGGGCAGATTAATCCCTGTAAGTTTTGCCAATTCTTTGCCCGTGTCGATGTGGTGTTGTGCCAGCATGTTGCCAATATGCCGAGAACCAGAATGCAGCATGAGCCACACTTGATTATCGGTATCTAAACAGACTTCCACAAAGTGATTCCCCCCACCAAGGGAGCCGAGTTGCTTCATGGCTTTGCCCTCCAGACGCTGGACTCCAGAATGGAGATGGCTAAATTCCTGCCAACCCTGCCAGTTCGTGACAGTTTTTTCAACTTCTTTATTTTGGTTGAAACCCACCGGAACTTCTGCTTCAATATCTGAGCGAATTTGCTTGAGTTTGCCGTTTAATTTCTCAGCACTAAAGGGCATTTTGATCGCCATCATGCCGCAATTATGAACAAAAACTCCCGCAGTTAAGGCAAAGTTACCGTATTCAGGAACCGTCAGGCAATAAACATCTTGCCTTTCAACTAAAAGAATAACCGCAACTACTTTGTGATTGTAACCATGTTGATTTTTTCTATGGTTGTGAAGCCCAATAGGTGCTTTAATTTGTTCTCCACAGGTTTCACAAGTGTATAGCCGACTCGCAATTTCCTTACTCTTAGCTTTCCCTTTTTCACTCTGATTGTAACTAAGTAAATATTGCTTACCTCGATCGCCATTCCCTGCTACGGACTCTCGAAAGTGTTCAGGTTTATCCTCCATATACTTAAGGATATTTTTTGTTCCCCGTTCGGCATAATATTTATGACCGTCTAAGGTTTGAGCTTTGTTAGTTAGAGCTTGCTTTCTCTTTTGTTCAAATTCTGGGGATTGCCAATAAGTGTTTCTCTCAACCAAGGAACGGTGATAGGCAGAGTGGTCACTATTACCCATGAATTCTAAATTCTCTGGTCTATTGTCCGCAGGATCAAAGTTCTTGTGATGAATCACAGTTCTCTGATTAGAGAAAGCTGGGATATTTTCTAGCAAGCCAGAACGAGCAATTATCCAATGAGCTTTCTGCCATCTACCTGAATAGTTTTGTTGTACCAAAGTGTAACCATCTTTATCTGTTTGGGAGTAAAAAGGCATCAAGGAAGTCCCAATTGTCAGATATTGCGCTTCCTGATATTCCCCATCCCGCAACAGGAATTGATGATCAGGAGTGCATTTAATTTCTTCCCCATTGTCTAGGACAACTTTAATTAGGGGAGCGTTATTTCTAGTTAATTTGGCTGTGGCTTTAGCTGCCATGACTCTGCCTGTTTTTGTACAGGAGTAAACGAGAAATTCTTTATTATTTTCGGCTAGTTCTGCGATCGCATAGGATTTACCATCAACTAAAGGAACTTGGGTATCACCAGTAAAACAACCAATATCTACCCCCACCGCCGCTGGCATAATAGCTTCTTTGGTGGCAATAACAGAACCAACTAAGGCTCCCTTGCCTAAATGCACATCGGGCATCAGGGCTACGTGCTTAAACACGAAGGGAAGAGAGGCGACATTTTTCGCCATTTGGGTTTCGGCGCTAGCCAACTCATGATTCGCCCAAGACAGCACCGGGTGAGTGGTAGCTAATTCTAGTTGTTCGTAGGGCATGATTTTAGGAGGGTTTTTAGATAGTTGGGCAAGGTTATACTTGCTTAATCATTAATATACTACATTTATACTACAAGTGTAAATACTTTTACCTTTTATGATTACTTTATTAATAAATTTATACCTAGTCTCTTAGGAAGAGAGCTTATGCTAAACTCAGGAAAAAATCCTCGCCTAAGTCTATGCGTACCCGTTTCTTCCTCCCCCTCGCCCTAGCCGCTACCCTCTTCACTACCCAACCTGTCTTTGCTCAGAATGTCAATGAGTTAATTCGCCAAGTCAATGCTGCCACAGATGCAAGGAATTTCTCAGCAGCAGAAGCTATATCTCGTAGCATAATTACTGTTGAACCTAATAATCCTGCTGGTTACTACGGTCTGGGTGCAGCCCTATACAACCAAGGAAATTTAGTAGAGGCTATTACCAACCTCCGCACTGCTATCCGTCTTGACCCTAACTATGCCAATGCTTACATAGGTCTGGGTAATGTCCTGTATAAACAAGAAAATCTAGCAGAGGCTATTACCAATTTCCGCACTGCTATCCGTCTTGATCCTAA
>ENA-OBLH01000727-OBLH01000727.1-metagenomes-genome-assembly--contig:-NODE-727-length-10322-cov-6.52294_pt1 | contig 10322 bp, 6 predicted proteins | sample MGYA00153382_OBLH01 | MGnify analysis MGYA00153382 | reverse complement strand
CGACCGAAAGCGTCGCCCCGATGGCGAGCATATAGCGCGCGGCATCGGCCTCGTTCTCACCCAGCAGGGTCAGACGCGGGCGCAGATCCTCCTTGGTGCGACCCTGGCGATATTCGGTCACGACCTTGTTGGCGATGCCGGTCGCTTCGTCGACCTGTTCGGTCAGCGTCTGGCCCTCGATCAGGTCCTGATACTTCACGATACCGCCGGTTTCGGTGATGACAGGTGCGGTGAACGGATCCCATTCGACCAGTCGATTGCCCTGCTTCACCTGCGCGCCATCATCGAACAGCAGATAGGCACCGTACGGAATACGGTGGACCGCACGCTCGCGGCCATCGGCGTCGATGATCGCGATTTCACCCTGACGCGACAGCGACACGCGCCGACCCGCCTTGTCCTTGATGATACGGACGCCGCGATATTCGAAGCTGCCGTCGGCCATCGCATCGATGTTCGACTGTTCGTTGACCTGCGCCGCGCCGCCGATGTGGAACGTCCGCATCGTCAGCTGGGTGCCGGGCTCGCCGATCGACTGCGCCGCGATGACACCGACGGCTTCGCCGATGTTGACGGGCGTGCCGCGGGCAAGATCACGCCCGTAGCAAGCGCCGCAAACGCCGCCGACGCTTTCGCAGATCAGCGGGCTGCGGATTTTGACGGCCTGCGTGCCGATGGCTTCGATCTGCGTAATCATCGCCTCGTCGAGCAACGTGCCCGACGGAATGACGACCTCGCTCGTCTTGCTGTCGGTAATATCCTCTGCCGTTGTGCGGCCAAGGATACGCTCGCCGAGCGACGCGATGACCGAGCCGCCCTGAACGATCGCCTTCATTTCGAGTGCGCGCTCTGTGCCGCAATCGAGTTCGACGATGACGCAATCCTGCGACACATCGACCAGACGACGGGTGAGATACCCCGAGTTGGCGGTCTTCAACGCCGTGTCCGCGAGACCCTTGCGGGCGCCGTGGGTGGAGTTGAAATACTCGAGGACGGTCAGACCTTCCTTGAAGTTCGAGATGATCGGCGTTTCGATGATCTCGCCCGACGGCTTGGCCATCAGCCCGCGCATACCGGCAAGCTGCTTGATCTGCGCCTGCGAACCACGGGCACCCGAGTGGGCCATCATGTAGATCGAGTTGATCGGTGCTTCGCGACCGTCGGGCAGCTTTTTCACTGCCTTGATTTCGTCCATCATGGCGTTCGCCACTTGGTCGCCGCAACGGCTCCAGGCGTCGATCACCTTGTTGTACTTTTCCTGCTGTGTGATCAGGCCGTCCTGATACTGCTGCTCGAAGTCCTTCACCAAAGCGCGGGTTTCGTTGACCGTCGTGATCTTCGAGTCCGGAATGATCATGTCGTCCTTGCCGAACGAGATGCCTGCCTGGAACGCGTGCTTGAAGCCCAGCGACATGATCGCGTCGGCGAACAGCACCGTCTCCTTCTGGCCCGCGTGACGATAGACGATGTCGATGACGTCGCCGATTTCCTTCTTGGTCAGCAGGCGGTTGATCGTCTCGAACGGCACCTTGTGGTTCTGCGGCAGGGTTTCGCCCAGCAACATACGACCCGGTGTCGTCTCCACGCGCTTTAGATAGCTCTTGCCGGCCTCATCGACCTGCGGAACGCGCGTCGTGATCTTGGTGTGCAGGGTTACGGCCTTGGCGTTCAGCGCCTGATGCACTTCAGACATTTCGCCGATCAGCATCCCCTCGCCGGGTTCGCCTTCCTTGAGCATCGACAGGTAATAGAGCCCCAGCACCATGTCCTGCGACGGCACGATGATCGGCTTGCCGTTGGCTGGCGACAGGATGTTGTTGGTCGACATCATCAGGACGCGCGCTTCCAGCTGGGCCTCAAGGCTCAGCGGAACGTGCACGGCCATCTGGTCGCCGTCGAAGTCGGCGTTGAACGCCGAACAGACCAGCGGATGAAGCTGGATCGCCTTGCCCTCGATCAGGACGGGCTCGAACGCCTGGATGCCCAGACGGTGGAGCGTCGGCGCGCGGTTAAGCATGACGGGATGTTCGCGGATGACCTCATCGAGGATGTCCCAGACTTCCTTGCGCTCCTTCTCGACCCACTTCTTGGCCTGCTTGAGCGTCATCGACAGACCCTTGGCGTCAAGCCGCGCGTAGATGAACGGCTTGAACAGTTCGAGCGCCATCTTCTTCGGCAGGCCGCACTGGTGCAGCTTCAGTTCCGGACCCGTCACGATGACCGAACGACCCGAATAGTCGACGCGCTTGCCGAGCAAATTCTGGCGGAAGCGGCCCTGCTTGCCCTTGAGCATGTCGGACAGCGACTTCAGCGGGCGTTTGTTCGCGCCCGTGATCGTGCGGCCGCGGCGACCGTTGTCGAACAGCGCGTCGACGGCCTCTTGCAACATGCGCTTTTCGTTGCGGACGATGATGTCCGGCGCGCGCAGCTCCATCAGGCGCTTCAACCGGTTGTTGCGGTTGATGACGCGGCGATAGAGATCGTTGAGATCCGATGTGGCGAAACGGCCACCATCGAGCGGCACCAGCGGGCGCAGCTCGGGCGGAATGACGGGGACGACTTCGAGGATCATCCATTCGGGGCGGTTGCCCGAATCGATGAAGCTCTCAACGACCTTCAGCCGCTTGATGATCTTCTTGGGCTTCAGTTCCGATTTGGTGACGGCCAGCTCGTCGAGCAGGTCCTTGCGCTCGCCTTCGAGGTCAAGTTCCTCGAGCATCCGGCGCACGGCCTCGGCACCGATCCCGGCGCTAAACGCGTCTTCGCCGTACTCGTCCTGCGCTTCGAGGAGCTCGTCCTCGGTCAGCAGCTGGAACTTCTCGAGCGGGGTCAGGCCGGGCTCGATGACGATATAGGCTTCGAAATACAGGACGCGCTCAAGCTGCTTGAGCTGCATGTCGAGGAGCAGGCCGATGCGCGACGGCAGCGACTTCAGGAACCAGATGTGCGCGACGGGCGCGGCGAGCTCGATATGGCCCATGCGCTCACGGCGGACCTTCGAGACGGTAACCTCGACGCCGCACTTTTCGCAGACGATGCCCTTGTACTTCATGCGCTTGTACTTGCCGCACAGGCATTCGTAATCCTTGATCGGACCGAAGATGCGCGCGCAGAACAAGCCGTCACGTTCGGGCTTGAACGTGCGATAGTTGATGGTTTCGGGCTTCTTGATCTCGCCGAACGACCACGAGCGGATGCGCTCGGGGCTCGCGATGCCGATCTGGATCTGGTCGAACGTCTCGGCCTTGGCGACCGGGTTCATGAAGTTGGTCAGTTCGTTCATTTCTAACTCCTCAGCCCAGCGCGGGCTCGGGTGCAAATCTCAAAACCAGTGCCGTCATGCTGAACTCGTTTCAGCATCCACCCCTCCGCCGAAGCCGCCGCCGGGGCGGATGGGTGGACCCTGAAACAAGTTCAGGGTGACGGTTTCCTATGGCTACTCCGCCGCAATCGCCGGAACATCGTCCTCGTCGGGCACCACGTCGTTCATATTCAGTTCGACGTTAAGACCCAGCGAGCGCATTTCCTTGACGAGCACGTTGAAGCTTTCGGGGATGCCGGCCTCGAACGTGTCGTCGCCCTTGACGATCGCCTCGTAAACCTTGGTGCGGCCGACGACATCGTCGGACTTCACAGTGAGCATTTCCTGCAGCGTGTAGGCGGCACCGTAAGCCTGGAGCGCCCAGACCTCCATTTCGCCGAAACGCTGTCCGCCGAACTGCGCCTTGCCACCCAGCGGCTGCTGCGTGACGAGGCTGTACGGCCCGATCGAACGTGCGTGGATCTTGTCGTCGACCAGATGGTGCAGCTTGAGCATGTAGATATACCCAACCGTCACCTTGCGGTCGAACGCATCACCCGTGCGGCCGTCGTACAGCTCGACCTGACCCGACGTATCGAGCCCTGCGAGCGTCAGCATCTCCGACACATCGGCTTCGCGTGCACCGTCGAACACCGGCGTTGCCATCGGCACACCGTTCTTAAGCAGGCCCGCCATATCGACGATTTCCTGATCCGAACGCTCCATGATCTCGGCGTGATACTTCTCGCCATAGACCGTCTTCAGCCGCTCGCGGACCGCTTCGGGCGGTTTGGCCGCCTTGGCATCCGGATTGGCTTCGCGCCATGTTTCGAGCGCTTCGGTGATCTGCATGCCGAGACCGCGTGCGGCCCAGCCCAGATGCGTTTCGAAGATCTGCCCGACGTTCATGCGTGACGGCACGCCCAGCGGGTTGAGCACGATGTCGACATGCGTACCGTCTTCGAGGAACGGCATGTCCTCGACCGGCAGGATGCGCGAAATCACGCCCTTGTTGCCGTGGCGTCCGGCCATCTTGTCGCCTGGCTGCAGCTTGCGCTTCACCGCGACGAACACCTTGACCATCTTGAGCACACCGGGGGGCAGCTCGTCGCCACGCTCCAGCTTCTCGACGCGGTCCTCGTACTTGGCATTGATGATGCCGACGGCCTCGTCATATTGCACCTTGACCGCTTCGAGGTCGGTCTGGCGCGCATCGTCGGCGACTGCGATCTTCCACCATTCGAACTTTTCGACGGTGTCGAGCGCAGCATCGTCGATGACAATGCCCTTCTTGAGTGCCTTGGGCGCGGCGCTGACCGTCTGGCCGAGCAGCATGTCGCGCAGACGCGACCAGCTGGCGCGGTTGAGGATCGAGCGTTCGTCGTCGCGATCCTTGGCAAGGCGTTCTTTCTCCTCGGCCTGAATCGCGCGGGTACGGTCGTCGATGTCGATGCCGTGACGGTTGAACACGCGCACTTCGACCACCGTTCCGGCAACACCGGGCGGCAGGCGGAGCGAGGTGTCGCGGACGTCCGACGCCTTTTCACCGAAAATGGCGCGGAGCAGCTTTTCCTCCGGCGTCATCGGGCTTTCGCCCTTCGGGGTGATCTTGCCGGCAAGGATATCGCCCGGCTCGACCTCGGCTCCGATATAGACAATGCCCGCTTCGTCGAGATTGCGAAGTGCTTCCTCGCCGACGTTGGGAATATCGCGAGTGATGTCCTCCGGCCCCAGCTTGGTATCGCGGGCCATCACTTCGAACTCTTCGATATGGATCGACGTGAACACGTCGTCCTTCACGATGCGTTCGGAGATGAGGATCGAGTCCTCGTAGTTGTACCCGTTCCACGGCATGAACGCGACGAGCGTGTTGCGGCCCAGCGCCAGTTCGCCGAGTTCGGTCGAGGGACCGTCGGCAATGATCTGGCCCTTCATCACCGCTTCGCCGACCTTCACCAGCGGACGCTGGTTGATGCAGGTGTTCTGGTTCGAGCGCTGGAACTTCATCAGCGTGTAGATGTCGACGCCCGAATGGCCGCTGTCGACTTCGCCGGTGGTGCGGACGACGATGCGGGTCGCATCGACCTGATCGACGATGCCCGCGCGACGCGCGCCGATGGCCGCGCCTGAGTCACGCGCCACCGTTTCCTCCATGCCGGTGCCCACGAACGGCGCTTCGGCCTGAACGAGCGGCACAGCCTGACGCTGCATGTTCGATCCCATCAGCGCGCGGTTGGCGTCATCGTTTTCCAGGAACGGAATGAGCGATGCGGCGACCGAGACGAGCTGCTTGGGGCTGACGTCCATCAAGGTGATTGTATCGCGCGGTGCCATCAGGAATTCGCCTGCCTGGCGCGACGACACGATGTCCTCGACAAAGCCCTTGTTCCCGTCGAGCTCGGCGTTGGCCTGCGCGATGGTGTGCTTGGCCTCTTCCATTGCGGACAGATAGACGACGTCGTCGGTGACCTTGTGGTCCACGATCTTGCGGTACGGCGTTTCGATGAAGCCGTATTTGTTGACGCGGCTGAACGATGCGAGGCTGTTGATGAGCCCGATGTTCGGCCCTTCCGGCGTCTCGATCGGGCAGATGCGCCCGTAGTGCGTCGGGTGGACGTCGCGGACTTCGAAGCCCGCACGCTCGCGGGTCAAGCCGCCCGGCCCGAGCGCCGACACACGACGTTTGTGCGTCACTTCCGACAGCGGGTTGGTCTGATCCATGAACTGAGACAGCTGCGACGAGCCGAAGAATTCGCGCACGGCGGCAACCGCCGGCTTGGCGTTGATCAGGTCGTTCGGCATGACCGTCGACACGTCCACGCTCGACATGCGCTCCTTCACGGCGCGCTCCATGCGGAGCAAGCCGACACGATACTGGTTCTCGAGCAACTCACCGACCGAACGGACACGGCGGTTGCCGAGGTTGTCGATATCGTCGATTTCGCCCTTGCCGTCCTTCAGGCCGACAAGCGTCTTCACAACCGCCATAATGTCTTCGCGGCGCAAGGTCGTGTGATCATCCGGCGCGTCGAGTTCGAGGCGCATGTTGAGCTTAACGCGCCCAACAGCGCTTAGGTCGTAGCGGTCGGCGTCGAAGAACAGCCCCGAAAACAGCGATTCCGCCGTCTCGCGCGTCGGCGGCTCGCCGGGGCGCATCACGCGGTAGATGTCGCTGAGCGCGTGGTCGCGGTCTTCGGCCTTGTCGACCTTCAACGTGTTGCGGATCCAGGGGCCCGTGTTGACGTGATCGATGTCGAGCAGTTCGATCCGGTCGATCCCCGCCTTGTCGAGCAGTTCGAGGTTCTCGGCGGAAATTTCATCGCCCGCCTCGACATAGATTTCGCCGGTCGTCTCGTTGATCAGGTCGATCGCCGAATACCGTCCGAAGATTTCCTCGGTCGGGATGAGCAGCGCTTCGAGGCCGTCCTTGGCCGCCTTGGTCGCGGCGCGGGGCGAAACCTTCTGGCCCGCCGCGAACACGACTTCGCCGGTTTTGCCGTCGATGACGTCGTACGTCGGCTTCTGGCCGCGCCAGTTTTCCGACACGAACGGCACCTGCCATCCACCGGTCCCGCGCACCCAGGTGACCTTATTGTAGAATTCGCTGAGGATTTCCTCGGGGCTCATGCCCTGGCGCACGACGGTGAACTTGCCCGCCTTGACCGCGTCTTCGGTCTGGATCGAATTATTGTGCGCGTTCAGCGGACCCGTGGGATCCTTGATCGTGACATAATCGTCGCGGACTTCGATGATCTTGCAGACCTGCGTTCCGCTCAGCTGGACAAGATCGCCAACGGCGAACGCCGTCTTCGAATCCTTGTTCATCACGACCTTGAGCGTCGCGTTGCCCAGCGACTGCAGCAGCGCCGTCACCGGCAGCTTGCGCTTGCGATCGATGCGGACGTTGACGATGTCCTTGGCGTCGAATTCGAAATCGAGCCAAGAACCGCGATACGGAATGACGCGCGCGGCAAACAGATATTTTCCCGACGAGTGCGTCTTGCCGCGGTCATGGTCGAACAGGACGCCCGGCGAACGGTGCATCTGCGACACGATGACGCGCTCGGTCCCGTTGATCACAAACGTGCCGTTCTGCGTCATGAGCGGCATATCGCCCATGTAAACGTCCTGCTCCTTGATATCGAGCACCGAACGGGTTTCCGTTTCGGAATCCACTTCGAACACGATCAATCGCAGGGTGACGCGCATGGGGGCGGCATAGGTGATGCCGCGCTGGCGGCACTCGTCGGTATCGAACTTGGGGTCTTCGAGTTCGTAATGGACGAAATCGAGTTCGGCGGTCCCGGCGAAATCGCGGATCGGGAACACACTGCGGAGCGTCTTTTCGAGGCCCGAGACATAGCCGATCGCCGGGTTCGACCGCAGGAACTGCTCATAGCTTTCGCGCTGGACCTGGATCAGGTTCGGCATCTGGGTGACTTCGTGGATATTCCCGAAGACTTTACGGATGCGGGGGCGATGCGCTTCGGTGTGCGTATCGGGAGCGATCTGCGTTGCCATGTGATTCTGTGCCTTACGTTCGTGTCTCGAAACGCACATGCAGACGCAAAAAAGCCCCGCAAAGGGCCGGTTTCTGACATCGCATGGAACCCGGAGCCGTTCATTCGTTCGGTGCACTGCGCGACGGTGCACCATTTCTCGAACAGCGGGGAAGGCACATATAGGAACACCACATGGGCTTGTCCAGCGTCCAGTCGAGCGCGGCGGTGTTGACCGGGACGGCAGTTTCGCCAAGAGACGGGCATCGATTCAGGAGAAGATCATGTCCCGTATTGCCGCATTGCTCCCCCTTATCGCGCTGGTTGCCGCACCCGGACTTGCTGCTGAAAAGCGCGCGCCCGGCGCAATGACCGAAAAAGGCAAGCTGACCCTTTACGAAGGCCAGAAATTCGAGGGTGAAACCGTCGAGGCAATCAAGGACACGCCGAGCCTGTCGTATGATTTCACGATCGGCAGCATTGCTGTCTATCCCAGCGATAAATGGGAACTGTGCGAGCAGCCGCGGTATAAGGGCGTCTGCAATATCTTCACCGGGAACGAGACCAAATTGGGCAAGATTGTGATCCGGTCGGTGCGAGTCGTAAAGCCGCCAGTGTCGGCCGCGCCAGCACTATGACCTTCCGACAAATATCGAAATTCGATAAAGATCCTTGACGTATATCGATAAGTGACATATTGACTATCAATGCATAACGTATTGGAGGTCGATATGACTGATGTGGTGAAGCGGGTGGACTGGTTGCTGGGGGCAACGATTGGACTCTGCTGGACAGTGCTCGTCTTTCTCGGGATCGCGCTCGGGGCGCTTATCCTCGCAATGCCGTCGCTGTTCCTGTTTCAGGACAAGGTGATCGGCGAAATCGTGAAGAAGCATCCAGGCTTTACGACCGCAGAAATGCCGTGGTTGCTGGCCATCTTGGTCGGCGCTGCGCTGATCGTCGGTCTTGTCTTCCTGTTCATCAAGACCTTGCTCGATATCGTCAAAAGCGTCGGCACTGGCGATCCGCTGACGACCGAAAATGCGGCGCGCCTCGAAAAAATGGGCTGGCTTGCGATCGGAATCGAGGGAGTCGGTTTGTTGGCGGCCATGGTCGCGTGGCGGTTGTCGCGGATTTTTCCCGAAACCGACTGGGACTTCGACCTCGATCTGTCGAGCGTCATCCTTGTCCTGTTGCTTTTCATCCTCGCGCGCGTTTTCCGCAACGGTGCCGCGATGCGTGCCGAACTCGAGGGAACGGTCTGATGCCGATCACCGTCAAGCTCGACGACATGCTCTATGCGCGGCGCATGTCGCTGACCGAACTTAGCCAGGCCGTCGATATCACGCTGGCCAATTTGTCGATTTTGAAGACCGGCAAGGCCAAGGCGATCCGCTTTTCGACGCTCGAGGCGATTTGCGAGGCGCTTGACTGCCAGCCCGGCGACTTGCTCGTTGCTGAAACGGAGGATTGAGCCATGCGTGTCATCATCCGGTTTTCGCTGTCGCCCGAATTGCTGGTCGGGCTGGTTATTGCCACTTTGGCGCTTATCCTCATGTGACACTGCATCCTGCCTGTCATTGCTAACTATTATCAATGTGGTATTATCGGAGCCGGAGGTAGTCATGGCCAGCAGCGTCAATCTCGGTCCGAAACTCGAAGCGACGGTCGACGACCTCGTCAAAAACGGACGCTACGGCTCACGCAGCGAAGTTTTACGCGAAGGCGTGCGGCTGGTCGAGGAACGCGAGGCGGCAATTGCACGCTTCAAGGCAGAAATGATGAAAGGCATCGAGGATGCCGAAGCGGGACGCGACGAAGACATCGATGTATTTTTCGGGCGATTGATCGCGGACTATGAGGCTCGCGCGGCGAAGAAGGCAGCGTGAAAGTCCGCATTACGAGGCAGGCCCAATCCGATCTGCTCGGCATTCGCGACTGGATTGCTGCCGATAATCCGTTCCGCGCAGAGTCATTTGTTCGCGAACTTTATGACCGTTGCCTTTCACTCGCCGACCAGCCGCATCGGTTTCCGGTCGTACGAACCATCAACGGGCGCGCACTCCGCAAATTGACTCACGGCAATTATCTAATCTTCTATTTCGAACTTGATGCAAGCGTCAGAATCGCGCGGGTGGCTCACGGTTCGCGTGACTGGCAATCGATACTCGACAGGTTCGAATAAAAAAAAGGGGCGGTCCTCGGGTGAGGACCGCCCCTTTTGTTTTGGCTGACATGGGCAAAGCCCATGTCGTCGGTCGCGGCAAGCCGCGCCGGCCGGCCTTGGGCGAGTCCGATTCAGCTTTTGCTAAATCGAGATCGCCCTGCGGCTTACTTGAGTTCCACCGTCGCGCCGGCTTCTTCGAGCTGCTTCTTGACCTTCTCGGCCTCTTCCTTGTTGACGCCTTCCTTGACGGCCTTGGGAGCCGATTCAACGAGCGTCTTGGCTTCGGTCAGACCAAGGCCGGTCAGCGCGCGGACTTCCTTGATGACGTTGATCTTCTTGCCACCGTCGCCGGTCA
>ENA-OBLH01000726-OBLH01000726.1-metagenomes-genome-assembly--contig:-NODE-726-length-10329-cov-3.50477_pt1 | contig 10329 bp, 11 predicted proteins | sample MGYA00153382_OBLH01 | MGnify analysis MGYA00153382 | reverse complement strand
AAGGAGCTTGACTAGTGGGTGCTGGGAGCATTTCTCCCCGAAAATCGAGAAATTGGACCAGGAGCAGATAAGCGATCGCTAGAGTGATAGAAATTACCCCCGTAATAATAGCTACAAGTTTAGGACGTTCCATAATTTTTTCTAGGAGGGACTGGATTACTAATCTTTAGAAAATTGTGATAGCTACAATCTATCGTAAAATCGAGATAAATTAATGATTTATAAATAACAAGGATTTACTTATGGTTAGAACTGCTTCCACTATGCTGGCATTGGGAACCACCGCCCCGGAATTTCATTTGCCCGATGCTGTTTCTGGGCAGAATATTTCTTTAGCTAGTTTTGCTGGAAAACAAGGCTTATTAGTCATATTTATGTGCTGTCACTGCCCCTTTGTCAAACATATTGAGCAAGAATTGGCCAAGCTCGGCCAAGACTACGGTGATAAAAACTTGGGCATTGTCGCCATTAGTTCTAATGATGCTGAAAAATATCCTGATGATGCACCACCAAAACTAAAGGAAATGGCAGAAACCTTAGACTTTAATTTTCCCTTTTGCTACGATGCAACTCAAGAAGTGGCCAAGGCTTATACTGCGGCCTGTACCCCTGATTTCTTTTTATTTGATAGTAAATATAATCTAGTATATCGAGGACAACTTGATGATAGTCGGCCTAGTTTAGATATTCCGGTCACGGGGGCAGATCTGCGAAGAGCGATCAATACTCTCCTGGCGGGTCAAGCTCTTAGTCCAGAACAAAAACCTAGTATTGGCTGCAATATTAAATGGAAACCCGGTCAAGAACCAAACTATTTCAAAAATTAGTATCACAATCATCAATGAGTTGGTAGAGCAATGGGCAGATTTCTAGGGTTACTAATTCTTTCTTTTTGCTTAGTATTAGGGTTGGCAAATTGTCAAGAACAGCCTAGTTCTGCCCAGCTAGATCGATGGCGACAACAAGCGATCGACCTTAACCAATCCATCGTCCAAACCATTGCCGAACAAAAGCAGGGCAGCCAAGCGCAAGAATGGTATCTTACAGTTCAAGGCCAAATCCAAAAGCGATCGGCTTGGAAACTTAGTGAACTCAAAAAATTATCCTCCCAAGAAATTAAAACTACAAATCCTCACAATACTGAAAACAGAAAAGCTATTCAAACTTTTCAGGGTATAGCAGTATCTCAACTTCTGGAAAAATCTGAAGTAGACCCCAAGGTTAAAGAAGTAACTTTTTTATCTTCTAATAACTATCGAGTTACTGTTAGTCTAGAAGACCTCCAAAGATATCCTATTCTCTTGGCTTGGAGTAAAGATAGTAAGCCTCTAACCCGTAGTGAAGGAGGTCCTTTATATCTAGTATTTCCCTACAGTGATTATCCTGAATTACCAAATAAATATTCTGATGCTTTCTGGGCTTTTTATGTTACAGATATGGTGGTAGGAAATGAAACAGTTGATATCAAGGTAGATGTTACACCTTTTAAGATGGGAAGTAAGGTATTCGATCGCAATGCCTTAGAATCCTTACCTCAAATTACCATAGAAGAAACGGCTGGTTATAAGTTTGGCTGGCCTATAGGCAAAGTGAAATTGACAGGGGTAAAGTTACGGGATGTAATTAATAAAACTAATATTAATTTATCTTCTCAAACTAAGGTATTAATTAAAGGTAAATCATCTCTGAGTAGTGAATCTCAGGAACCAGTACAGCTACCTATTCAGGAGGTGGCAAATTGCAATATTATCTTGGTAATTGCTTGGGGAGAAAATTCAGATATAATTCCTACTAGTATGGGCGGACCAGTTACTCTTGCTTTTTCTAATAGTTGTAATAATGGTGTGACTATGAGTCCTAAAAATAGCCAACACTGGGCTACTTTGGTGGAAAGAATTGAAGTTAAATAAATCCTTCAGTGAATCTTCAAGTAAACGGTAGTGTTAAAGAAATAGAGATTTCTCCCGCGCTGCGGGAGAAATCCTTACTAAATAAACCTATAAACTTATCTCCTATAAGAATTGTGTTTAAATCAATTCAATTAAGAATTATGACTGCAACCACCCTGCTAACGATCGTGATTATCGGGGTAGTAACTTTCATGTGGGCAGGAAATGAAAATTATTTACATCGTCAACAAAAGGAAAAGGAACTTCAAGCTCTAGTTTTTGCTCTATCAGATTCTTGGGTCAGCGAAATTGTTGATCGTAACTGGGGGCAAATGCGGCTAACAATTGATATTTTGATGCAGAGAAATAATGAATTAGCCTACGTACTGGTATCTGATAGTCGGTTAGTAAATCAAATAATTGCTGCTAGTGATCAGAGATTTGTTGAGCAGTATATTCCAGAAATAGTTCCCGCTTCTATTAGTCAAAATGCCTTAGTAGAAATTAAAGAAACTTTATTTCAGGAAACTTTTCTCTTAGAAGATATTGAATTTCCCAAGGGTAAGAGGCGATCGCGTCAAGGTGAACCAGTAATTGAGGCGGCTTATAGTATTCGTAATTCCTTTGGGGAAAGGCTAGGGACGCTGAGAATTGGTAGCTCTTTAGAACGGGTTAATGAGGCGGTAGCTAAGGCAATTTTTAGGGTTTTGCTGGTGGGGATATTTTGTTTAATGTTAGGCTTAGGAGGTGCTTATTTACTTGCCAAAGAAATTAGCCAACCAATTCAAAGACTCCAGCAAAGTGCCGGGATTATTGCCGCCGGAGATCTAGATTACCGGGCTGTAGTTGATCGCTCTGATGAATTAGGAACTCTTGCTGTAGCTTTTAATGAAATGTCGATCGCTCTCCAAGATTCTTTTTACAAACTTCAAAAAACCCTAACAGCTTTCCAGTTGTTTGTTCCTCAAAAATTCTTAAGTGTGATTGCTTCAGATGGGGTAGAAAATATTAAAGTAGGTGTCTATGCTACCCGGACAATCACAATTTTATTTGCCGATATTCGGGGTTATACTTCTATGTCAGAACAACTGAGTGCGAAGGAAACTTTTCAGATTCTGAATAAATATCTAGCTTGCATGGGAGAAGCGATCGATGCCCATGATGGTTTTATTGATAAATATATTGGTGATGCCATCATGGCACTTTTTGATACGGAATATAGTGATAATGCCCTAAAAGCGGCCTTGGCAATGCAACGATCGCTCCAAGAGTTTAATCAACTTCAAATTGCAAATCAGCAACCCCAGATTCAAATTGGGATTGGAATTCATCGAGGGGAAGTAATTATGGGAACCGTGGGTTTTACTTCTAGAATTGAATCTACTGTGATTGGGGATGCGGTGAATGTGGCTGCCCGGGTAGAAAGTCTGACTAGAAATTATGATTGTGGAATTATTGCCACCAATGCTGTTGTAAATAATCTGTGGGAACCAGAGAATTTCGCCCTAAAATTAATTGATGAGGCGGTGAAAGTAAAAGGGAAAGGAGAGGCGATCGCTATCTACGAGATCAATACCTAAAGGCTAGATAAAACTGGAGTAGGAGCAAGCCTCGTAATTATTTGTCGTAACACGATCGCTGTCCAATCAATATCAGCGATCGTAGTTTGTTTCCCCAAGGTAAGCCGGATACCACCTAGGGCAGCTTGGTTGTTGTAGCCCATGGCCAGAAGAATCGGGCTGGGGATAGTTTTGCCACTATGACAGGCGGAACCAGAACTAATCCCAATCCCTGCAAGGTTTAGATGCCTAACTAAGGTTTTACCCGTGATATCTGAGCGATCGCTTAACAAAGTAAAACTTACATGGTGAGGTAATCTTTGCCAAGTATCCCCAGTAACTACTAATTCTGGTATGTCGGCTAACTGGTTAAAGAGGCGATCGCGCAGCCCTTGCAATCTAAGCATTTCTTGGGGAATTTCTTCCGCTGCCAATTCTGCTGCCACCCCAAACCCTACAATAGTCGGCACAGCCTGAGTTCCTGATCGCAGTTGATTTTCTTGGCCGCCTCCAGCTAGAAGGGGAGTGAGGGATACTCCCGATCGTACGTACAATGCCCCTACTCCTTGAGGCCCATAGAGTTTGTGGCTAGAAAGAGAAAGTAAATCTACGGGAACTGCTTGAACATCAAGGGGTAAACGTCCCGCCGCTTGTACTGCATCAGTATAAAAAAGTATCCCGTGACTTTGGGCAATTTGGCAAAGCTGCTCGATCGGTTGAATAGTCCCTACTTCACTTTGGCCGTAGATGATGGAAATTAAGACAGTATTCGGGCGGATTGCTTGGGCTAGATCTTTTGGATCGACCCGTCCTTGGCGATCAACTCCCAACCGAGTTACTTGCCAGCCCCGGCTTTCTAACCAACTAGCAGGTTGAGAAACAGCAGAATGTTCCACACTAGAAATAATTAGGTGTTGGGGTGTGGAGTATTGATGGGCAACCCCCAAAATAGCTAAGTTATTCGCCTCAGTTCCCCCAGAGGTAAAGATAATAGATTCTGGGTCAGGGGCATGAATCAATCCTGCTACCTGCATTCTGGCAGTTTCTAGGAGGGTGGCAGACCTCTGACCCCACTCGTGCAAACTAGAAGGATTGCCCCAGCCCGTAGTCATGGTCTGTTGGATGGCGGCGATCGCTTCGGGGCGGGTGGGGGTAGTTGCACTGTAGTCGAGGTAAATTTGCATAGATTATTGTTCTCTCCGTTTCTTCAGGATAAGCCCAAGTTGACTCTTGGGCAATTCTAAAAAAATATTTGCCAAACCCCTTTACAAAACTTAATTAGTTTGTTACATTTATTTACATAAGGAAATTAAGAAAGTCCCAATCAGCCACCAAACCAGCACAGGAGTAAAATCATGTACAAAGGCTCAGTTATCGACGACGAAGGAAAGCTAAACAACTTTGCGATCGAACCAGAAGTTTATGTACAAGAAGCTGTAGAAGTTGGTTTTACTCCCCAAGCAGAAATCCTTAATGGACGTTTGGCAATGATTGGTTTTATCTCCCTACTGCTACTAGAGGTAGCTACAGGGCAGGGCATAGTTGGTTTCATCGCCAGTCTATAGACTTAAAAAATTTTCATAAATCTCCCCATAAATTTTCAGGGTGAACCACAGGAATAGTTCTAACCTTGCTCTTAATTTATATTTCGGAAATCCAAAAATCTAACAGTTACAAAAGGAGTGGTAGGCTCCTTTTTTGTTTTGATTTTAAGTAAGACCTATCTAAGAAAAAAGGAACGTAGCTACACCACATTCCTTAGGCAAATTTTTTTCAAAACCTTATTAAAATCAATTTTTTTAATTTTTAGTAGTTCTTACCTGTTGTGACATATTTTTGAACATAGTCATATTTGCACCAGGACGGCGACGGGGCGTATTGTTTGGCTGGAGGTAGGCCGGAAGAATTGCTGGTTCAGGAACTACGTTCGCTACTATCACCGGCTCAGGTGTAAGAGAAGATTCGGGAGCTTTTTTAGCAGATTTAAGGATTTTAGTTTTAAGATTAGAGTCTTTAGAAGTAGGGTCTTCAGGAATAAGAACTAGGGATTCTGGGTTTGCTTCTACCTTAGATATTTCAGGAATAGTAACAACTTCTGGAGATGCTACAACTTCTGGTTTAGCTGCCGGAGGTGCCGCTGGGGTGGCAGTTTTGGGGGAGGAGGCAATACTAGTTGCTTCATCTAATTCTAGATAGAAACCTTTAGATTTCTTAGTTTTAGTTTCTGGGATGGCACTGGCATCCTTTTTTTTCATAAAACCGAACATGGGGTTAACTCCTATAGATAATGGTGAATAGTGTATTTCCCTTAGGGAAGAGGAAATAAAATTATAATCTGCTTATCAAAAGTATAAACTTTTTTAACATTCCTAGAAAAACTTAATATTAAAATTTCCACATGATCAGCAGACCACATGATCAGCAGACCACTTTAGGAACTGGACTACCAGAGAAAAATCAGCCCTAGGAAAAGTTAGATTGAAAATATGTTCGACCAAGAGGTTTTTATGAGCGATCGCATTCCAGTATTACTAGTCCACGGCATCAATGACACCACCAAGGTGTTTCGATCGATGGAAATTTTTCTCAAAGCTCAAGGTTGGGAAGTACATAGTTTCGATATGACCCCCAATAATGGAGATGGTCGTCTAGATCACTTGGCAGAGCAATTAGAGCAGTATATCCACCAAAATTTTACCCCAGACCAGAGGTTTAATTTAATTGGTTTTAGTATGGGGGGAGTTATTAGCCGTTATTATCTTCAGCGCTTGGAGGGAATGAAGAGAGTCGATCGCTTTATTAATATTGCTGCCCCCAATTATGGAACTCAAGCTGCTTATTTTTCTGAACGTCCCGGTTGCAAACAAATGCGTCCTGATAGCGAGTTTTTGGCAGACCTAAATCAAGATTGGGAGGAAATACTGGGGCGGATAAAGCTGACCTATATCTGGACACCCCTAGATCTGATGATTATCCCGACTCGGAGTTGTAAAATGCCCCTAGGTAAAGAAATAATTATCCCAGTCCCCTTTCATGGCTGGATGGTAAAAGATCCTAGAGTTTTGGCAGCAGTAGCTGAGGCTTTAGGAAGTTAGTTATTTGATCCGTTTATCGTTATCACGGCGGCGGCGGTCTTGCCAATCCACAGCAGTAAGGTAGGCAGCCCCGCCCGTTACTGTGACTAGCAAGACAAGGGCAACTAAAACTAAAATCCTAACAATAAGCTCTTCCACGATCGCTCCCTATACGCCACTTAATAAATAAATATAGATAAATCTATAAACCGTTTCTGCCCCAAACTACCATTGCGATCGACCAAGAGAACAATCCTAAAACTGCTACCCAACCTAAACTAAGAATATCCATAGTTTTAACATCCTAATTTTTTTTATAATCTCAACCATCAATGGTAACAAAAATATGGCACGTTCCCCATCTCCTCAAGAAGAAAAAATAACCCCAAGTTCCTTAGAAGCGGCAGAAGTGGTGATCTCTCCCGATCTGGCCGAACAGGGGGCGAGTTTATACGATCGAGATTTCTGCGAGTGGATCAGTGTAACAGTGGATTTATTGCAAGAAAATAATTTCGCTGAGGTTGATTTAGAACATTTAATTGAAGAAATTGCTGATATGGGAAAGAGTGAGAGACATGCTCTAAAAAGTAATCTCCGAGTAGTTTTGATGCACTTACTGAAGTATAAATATCAACCTCAGCGCAGATCCCGCAGTTGGCTAACCACTATTCGAGAGCATCGACTCCGTTTGCGAGAATCGTTACGGAACAGCCCTAGTCTAAGACCTTATTTATTACAGGTGTTTGATGAGGCTTATGGGGATAGTCGAAAACTAGCGGCAGATGAAACAGGTTTGGCTTTAAATACATTTCCTGGACTACCGATTTTTACTCCTGAACAGGCTCTGGATGAGGATTTCCTGCCTGAATAAAATCTGTAGGGGCGTAAGGCTTTGCGCCCTTCTTTGCTAATCTGGGTAAAATTTGTTGATACTTAGCTAGGCGTTGCCAGTCTTTAGCTGTGGGATTAGCAATCCGGCTCATGTCCATATTGTCGGTCATGTCGGCGATCTTGACCTTAAGGGCGATCGCATTCCCCATCACCCTCTGCAAATAAACTTCGTAATCTTCACCACTATTTTTAGTTAGGGCGGCGATCGCTGTTACGACTTCTCTCGGAAATCCGGCACTAGACAAATCCTCAAGGGTTAAATCGGAATCTTCTACTGCATCATGCAGCACTGCCACAATTTTTTCTTGTGCAGTTGCCATTTTTTCCATAACTCTCAAAGGATGGCTAATGTAGGGCTGCCCGCCCTTATCTACCTGTTGGGCGTGGGCTTGGTGGGCGAGGGCGATCGCTTTTTCTAATAATTCTTGGGCAATAGGTTGCCCTAGTTTCTGAGTTTTAATCATGCTTAACATTTAATTTACCTCCATGTTCCTCGTGGTATTGGGGGGTCACTTCGACTACGCTCAGTGAACGGAAATCTCTATATTTAATCGGTGAGCGAAATATTTGGTCGTAGGTCGGTCGGTGAGCGGAGCCGAACCGGAACTGGGCTGGTACTAGGTATGAAAACTCTGAAAGGCATATCTAGCGTGGGAAACAAGGATCGGTAAAATATTTTACAACTCGCTGAAAGCCTTATCTGCTACAATCTACAAGTCTCGATGCGAGAGAAGAGAACACCCATACCACCCAACCCCCAGATCCAAGCCCCACATCCACTGCAATCCGACTAAAACGCAACATTTCCCACTGTGCCCCCACTGACGGGAGTGTGCCTATATTTGTATTTATATCTAAAATATAGGTAGGGACTTGCCATTCTTTTGTCTTTTTATCTCTCCAGCCAACTTCATAACAGAAATCATCCCAAACTTCTATTCGTGGATCGCTTCCGTCTAGTTTATAGCCGCATTTTTTGATAATTTCCTTCTGGACACTAAAACCAAACTTCCCTTGGCTATACTTCACCCACAGTCCATCTATCTGCAATAAATCCTCACAGGGAAAGTTCAATAACTCTTCTTTTCTAAACCAATCCCCCTGCTCCTTCCCCAAAACCTCGATCATCACCCGATAGGTTTCATTGTCTGCATCCTTCCACTGCCCATTTTTCAGATATGCCTCCAGCTTTTGGTAGCGCAGCGTATGAATTTGGGTATCTATGTTTGGATCAATTTTCCTAGCAGTATTTTTTCGGCAGGCATCAACAAGACTAACCGCATTATTTCCTTTATTCAGTAGCTTTTGCAGTAAAATATTAGGGTTTTTCATCAAGCCTGCATAAAACAAAATTGTATCCTTCCACCAGCTTTCTTCCCACTTCTCCACCAGAAAATCTTCTCGCTTGAGGCGTTTAATTTCCTCTGCCGCCAAAAATGCCTGAAAAGTTAAATGAGCAAATTCGTACTCATCCTTTTCTGTCTCTACTAATAGCTCACTAATATCAGTAATTTCCTTGATGAATTTTTCTGTGTCCACAGTATCATCGATCGCCTGTAGTTTGGGTTGCAAAACTTGGATTAATTGTTCCTTTTCCAAACTTGCTAGGTTCTGCTCCATCATCCCCAAAGCCAACTCTTGCAGCACCTGCTGACTCTCCGAGACATCCAAAAGTAAATCAATGTCCCTAAATATTGGTCGATCGCCCAATTGCAGCTTACAAATTTCTCGGTACAGACCAGCTCGATAAGGAGGCAACCTTTGACCAGAGCGGCTGCTGTGATAGAACGCAATCATATTTAAGAGCAATGGATTGATTGCCATAGCCGCTAACTCTTTTTGTTGCTCAATTTGCCCGATCAGATTCTTTGCTTGTTTATTAGCTTCGTACCTAGCTTGCTCCTGATGCTCCTCATTCTCCCCTCTACTAAAAAATTTCGCCTGAGCTAAATACCATTTGTTAATAAATTCTTGCTGTTGTTTGCGATTAAATGGTTTAATGCTGAACTCAACCTTGGGTTTTTCTGCACTGTAATTATTATCGTTGTAACCACCGGGGCGAGAGGTGAGAATAAATATAGATTGGTCATAGAGCCGCATTTGCTTAGTGATCCATTGACTCACAATGGGTCGCCATTCTGGATTAACTTCATCAAAACCATCAAACATCACCAACATTTTGCCTTGCTGGAGAAACTTCTTAGCCCAGTCAGAGGGGATTTTTACCTCCTTGCCTGCTACTAAATCTTGGCAATACTTCGTAATTAGTTCCGGCAGGGTAAGCTGGGTTTCTGTGGCGATTACTTCTTTCCATTGACGCAGATACAACAAAACCGGGATGAGATTTGGCGCATTATGCTCTTCTTGCTTTCCCGTAGCATAGACGTAGGTAATATGCCGCAAGAGAGTGGTTTTGCCATAGCCACCATAAGCCAAAATAGCCATTTGTTTCAGAGCAGGATTACGATAGCTATCAGCCAACAGCTGCCAAATATTAAGCTCCTTTAGTCGCTCAAGTTCCCTAAGCTCTATTTGCTCTAACTCATGGCTACGTAACCCCGGCTGCATAGGCAAAAGTTGTCCATCGTCACGACAATAAAAATTACCACTGATTTCTAGACGCACAAAAACATCTTCTAAATTTGCTCTCAAATTCGGCTGTTTAAAGCCATCAGTTTTATATATCTGATGTTGGTTAATTTGGCATTCTAAATAGATTTGATCAAACCGGGAAAACCTCCATGCGATCGCTTCCCTAAGAGCTTTACTACTAGAATCTATGCCCTTCACCATCCCCTCGGCATCACTACTGCCCCGCCCTTGATAAATTTCCCCAATTTTCTCAGTAAAACCTTCGGTATATTTTGCCCAAACCACATAAACTACTGTCACCGGGAATAAAATCAGTGCCATCAA
>ENA-OBLH01000725-OBLH01000725.1-metagenomes-genome-assembly--contig:-NODE-725-length-10329-cov-4.87337_pt1 | contig 10329 bp, 6 predicted proteins | sample MGYA00153382_OBLH01 | MGnify analysis MGYA00153382 | reverse complement strand
CCTCGCCCGAACTCGCGTTGGAGGGGGCACCCAATAGGGTGTCCCCGGCAGTGCTCGGCGCGTCCGCCGGATCGACATAGGCCAGCCCGTCCGCCAGCTTCAGCGCCTGCTCGAACGAGTCCGCCAGCCGCGACTCAATCCCCTCGCGTACCACGATCCGGTCGACCACAACCTCCAGATCATGCTTGAACTTCTTGTCGAGCACCGGCGCGGCATCGATGTCATAGAATTCGCCGTCGATGCGGACGCGCGTGTACCCCGCCTTCTGCCATTCGAGCAGTTCCTTGCGGTACTCGCCCTTGCGCCCGCGCACGACGGGGGCGAGCAAATACGCCCGCGTCCCTTCCGGCAGTGCCATGACGCGGTCGACCATCTGGCTCACTTGTTGGGCGCTGATCGGCAGGCCCGTCGTCGGCGAATAGGGAATGCCGACGCGCGCCCAGAGCAGACGCATGTAATCGTAGATTTCGGTGACGGTGGCGACGGTCGAGCGCGGATTGCGGCTCGTCGTCTTCTGCTCGATGCTGATCGCGGGGCTTAAGCCTTCGATATGGTCGACATCGGGCTTTTGCATCAGTTCGAGAAACTGGCGCGCATAGGCCGACAGGCTCTCGACATAGCGCCGCTGCCCCTCGGCATAGATGGTGTCGAAGGCGAGCGACGACTTGCCCGAACCGGAAAGCCCGGTGATGACGATCAGCTTGTCGCGCGGCAGGTCGACCGACACGTCCTTGAGGTTATGTTCGCGCGCGCCGCGAACCGAAATATGAGTGAGCATGAGGTGTGTTGTTCCAGATTTGTTCGACAGCTTCAAGCGCGGCGCGGTTGCGTCGATATGGCGTCCGGCGCACCCCGTGCAAGGTCCATCGCCTTTGTTGCTGACGGTTAACCCAAATCATTGTAGGTTCAGCCATGGGTCGAGGACTAATCGGGATCGGACAGGCGCTAATCTGTCTGGCAGGAGCAGCTATGGCGATCGCAGCGAAGCCGGTCGTTCCGGTCGTGGCGGGGTGTTCCGCAAGTGGCGGCAAGTATTTTGCGACGCCAATAACCGATGCTGAAATCTGTGCGCGATTCACACGCGCCTTGGGCAAGGTCGGACAAGGGACCAGCGTCGAACTTCGCTTCGGACCGCGGGGTATGGCGAGCGCGCGTGCGGTTCGTGTCGGGCGGGCGTCCCTGCCCCTCTATGAAATGGCGGTATCGGACCGTCGCTACACCATGACCGACATCGACCGGCTTGCCGCCGATGTGGTACGCGGATTCACTGACACCGCAAAGGCGGGAGGGAACTGACATGGCCGTATCGGGATGTTCGTGCTGTTCGACACCAGTGTGCCAGAAAGCCGACCTGTTGCTGCTCGATGAGCCGAATGTCTATGTCGGACGCACGCTGGTCGATGGCCCGGCGGCAAGCGATATCGCGCCGTCCGATTCTGCGCGCGGACCTGATTTCGCCGATTCCGTGCCGGGCGGCCCTTCGTCGACGGCGACGCTGGCGATGGGGTCGAGCGTCGAGGTGATCATCGAGACGCCCAGCGATCATGACTGGTACCGAGTCACGCTGACAGCGGGCACGACTTACACCATTCATACCACAGCGCTGAGCGGTGGCGGCAATCCCGACAGTCTCCTCACCCTGCGCGATGCCGCAGGCGTGTTCCTCGTCGAGGACGATGACGGCGGCGACGGCACCTATTCGACGATCAACTATACCCCGACGACGACCGGCACCTATTTCGTCGATGCAGGCACGTTCGCGGGGTCGGGCCAATCGAGTTCGGGCAGTTACTATCTGTCGATTGCCGCAGTCTTGCCGGCGGGGGCCGATTCTGTCGCGGGGACAACGGCGACGACCGGGGCGCTTTCGGTCGGCGGCAGCATTGACGGCAACATCGACACCAGCGGCGACCGTGATTGGTATGCGATTACGCTGACGGCGGGACAAAGCTATCTATTCCGGACGGCAAGCGTCGGCCCCCTAAACGGGACGGCCCCGGCTGGCCGCGTCGATACCTTGCTCGCTGTGCGCGATGCGTCGGGTACCCAGCTGGCAAGCAACGACGATGCCGGTGAATATGGTTATTCGGCCGTCCGTTTTACCGCGTCGACGACCGCCACCTATTATCTCGATGTCGGCGCATTTACGGGAAGCGGCGGTAACGGCGCATCGACCGGCGCGTTCAACCTGACCGCGTTCACCACGCCCGCGTTGACCGTGTACACATATGACCAGATCGCGTTGCAGCTGACCAATGGTTACTGGGGCGGCACCAGCCATCATTTCAACGTAGCGCCGGGTGGCACGCTCACCTTCAACGTCGGCACGATCTCGGCGGCGGGCGCGAATCTGGCGCGCAATGCCTTTCTGCTGTGGAGCGATGTCACCGGCATCACCTTCAACGAAGTCACGAGCGGGGGACAGATTAGCTTCACCGACAGTCAGACGGGCGCGTTCGCCAATGCCAGCTATTCGGGTGGCATCACGACCAGCGCCACGGTCAATATCGGGACAGCGTGGATCACCAGCTATGGCACGACGCTCAACAGCTATTCGTTCCAGACCTATATCCACGAAATCGGTCATGCGCTGGGACTGGGGCATGGCGGAAACTACAACGGCAGTGCGAATTACGGGACGGATGCGCTCTACGCAAATGACAGCTGGGTCACGACGATCATGTCGTATTTCGACCAAAACGAGAATAGCTACACATCGGGACTCGGCTACACGCGGCAATACTCGGTCTCGCCGATGGTCGGCGACGGGATCGCCGTCGCCAACCTTTATGGTGCGAACACGCTGACCCGCACTGGCAATACGACCTATGGGTTCAATAATAATTCGGGTCGGGCGATTTACGACGCGACGGCAAATCCCAATGTCAGCTATACCGTTTACGATAATGGCGGCACCGACACGCTCGATTATTCGGGGTTCAGCCAGAACCAGACGATCAACCTGAATCCCGAAACATTTTCCAGTGTCGGTTTTACGATCGTCGGTGGGGTGCCGCGGGCGAATGTCGGCAATGTGTCGATCGCGCGCGGCGCGATCATCGAGAACGCGGTTGGCGGCACCGGCGACGACACGATTATCGGTAATGCTGCCGACAACCAGATCGACCTCAGCCGTGGCGGCAACGACACGGTCAGCGGCGGGCTGGGCAATGACGGTTTCATCTTCGGCGCGACGCTGAACGCCAACGACAGCGTCAACGGCGGCGGCGGAGCCAATGATCAGGTCGGCATTACCGGCAATTATACCGGTGCCAACCGGCTGGTGCTTAACGCAACGACGTTGGTCGATGTCGATGTGCTCGCGGTGCTGCCCGGTGGCAGTTACGACATCACGCTCAACAACGGCACGGTCGCGGCGGGCGCGACGTTCACGGTATTCGGCGGCAACCTGGGCGTGGGTGAGAGCTTTACGGTCGATGCCTCCGCCGAACTCGACGGCAATGTCATCGTCTACAGCGGGCTTGGCACCGACACGATCACTGGCGGCGCGGGCGCGGACGGTTTCTACTTCGGCCCCGGCAAATATGGCGCACTCGACAGTGTGCGCGGCGGAGGCGGGACCAATGACCAGCTTGCGCTCGACGGCGACTATACGCTCACACTCACCAACCGCGAGGATGTCGAGGTGTTCGTGATGCTGCGCGGCCCCGCTGGGACGCCGAACACGTTTAACGTGACGGTCGCCGACAGCTGGACTCCTGCGGGTCAGCAGCGGACGATTTTTGGCACGGCGGTGACGACCAACATCATTGCGAACGGTGCCGCAGAGACCGACGGGACGCTGCGGTTCTTCAGCGGCACCGGCAACGATACGCTGACCGGCGGCGCGGGCAACGACCGCTTCTTCGGCAATCTGGGTGCCGACACGCTGACCGGTGGCGGCGGGGCGGACACTTTCATCTACAACGGCGCGAATGAATCGACCGGGGCGGCGTGGGACCGGCTGGTTGGTCTGACTAACAGTGTCGACAAGATCGACCTGCCCGGCACGGTTTCGGGCGTCGCTGCGACAGTGGCGGCGGGCGCACTCAATACGGCCAGCTTCAACGCCGATCTGTCGGCGGCCATTGGCGCGGGCCAGATGGGCGCGGGGCAAGCGGTGCTCTTTGCCCCAACGAGCGGCACATTGGGTGGCAGGGTGTTCCTGGTCGCCGATGCCAATGGGATTGCCGGTTATCAGGCCGACGCCGATTTCGTTTTCGAACTCCCGACCCCGCCGCCCGCGATCACGGTCGATCTGTTCGTCTGAGGCAGCGGCGCGCGTCGGCGCTCAGCCGATTCGCTTGGCCTGCACGCGTCGCCCTTTTTCGACGGCTACGAAATACGCGCCGAGCGACCCGCGCTCGATCACGATTTTGCGCCCGGGCAACGGGTCGCGGAACGCCATATTGGCTTCGACGGTTTCCCACAGCGCGCCGCCCTCGACGGTAAAGCGCCATTTGCCGTTGCCGATCGAGCGTGAGGCAGTGATGACGGTCGACAGTTCCTTGGCGTCGGCGACGTCCTCGGCATTGTCGGGCTTGCCGGTCAGGAACCCGATGCGTGGCAGGGTGAAGCCGAACAACCCTTTTCGTGCCTTGCGGACTTCGGTGCGCTCGACCACCACGACATCGCCGCTGGCGGTCGCCGCCGCCAGCGCATCGACAGCGCGGTCGTAACACGCGAGGCGTGCAGCAGCGTCGGTCAGGGTGCGGCAGCCCTGCAATGCGGTGACCGGCTTTGCGGCGGGCACCGCAGGCGAATCAGCGGCAACGGCGGATGAGCCAATCATGACAGCGCAGGTGAACAGCAGAACAGGCTTCATCGGGACACGCTCTCACCTAATTTGGGTTTACAGACTATCGAACATCATGCGGCCTCGACGCCCCGATGACAAACCTGTGTCACAAATACAACAATCGGGCGTCAAATGGCGGCGAACACCGCCATTTGATTGCCAATCGAGCCGCGCTTCCCCTAGGGAGCCGACATTCGGCGGGACGATTCCGCCCGTTGTCGTTCGCGGCAACGATCGATGCACAGGATTTCAAGCGGTGGCGCAAGCTTCCGAAACTAGGGGAATAAACCACATGGTTACCAAGGCTCTCCGCCGCACTCTGCTGGCGACGACCATCATCGCGGGTTCGCTCGCGGCTGCTCCTGCGTTCGCGCAGACGCCCGCACCTGCCGCGCCAGCCGAGGAAGACACGATCATCGTGACCGGCTCGCTGATCACCAACCCGAATTTGACGTCGTCGTCGCCGGTCACTGCCGTCAGCAGCGACGAAGTCGAGCTGCGCCAGTCGACCAACGCCGAGCAGATCCTCCGCGAAGTCCCCGGCGTCATCCCGGGCAACGGCGCACAGGTCAACAACGGCCAGTCGTCGTCGGGTGCGACGCTCAACCTGCGCGGCCTTGGCTCGAACCGTAACATCATTTTGCTCGACGGTACGCGCACAACGCCTGCCAACTTCAACGGCACAGTCGATCTTAACAACATTCCGCTCGCGCTCGTCGACCGTGTCGATGTTCTGACCGGCGGCGCTTCGACGACCTATGGTGCCGATGCGGTTGCCGGTGTCGTCAACTTCATCACCAAGAAGAGCTTCGCCGGCTTCGACGCCCGCGTAACCGAAGCCATCACCGGCAAGGGCGACGGCAACACGCTTCGCGCCGACGTCACCATCGGTGCGAACTTCGACGATGGCCGCGGTAACGCCGTGCTGAGCATCGGTTACATCGAAAGCGACCCGATCTATCAGGGCGACCGCGACATCGCGGTGTTCGGCATTTCGTCGGTGACAGGCGTTGCATCGGGTTCGTCGTTCACTTCGACGCCGACCGTTTTTTCGGGAACCAACTATGCCCCCGTCGTTGCAGGCAGCGGCGGCGATGTGCAGATCAATGCGGCTGGCACAGCACTCGTGCCGTTCTACAGCGGCTTCAACTTCAACCCGTACAACATTTTCCAGACCCCGTTCCGTCGTTACAATGCCTTTGCACAGGCGCGCTACGAGATTTCGGATTCGGTCGAGGTGTACAGCCGTGCGCTGTTCTCGAAGAACACCGTGCAGTCGATCATCGCGCCGTCGGGCATCTTCGGCAACCAGCTGACGATCAATCCGACCAACCCGTATCTGACCGGTACGATCAAGGATCAGGTCTGTGCCGCCAACGGCTTTGCTACAGTTGCTGCGTGTAACGCGGCACCCAGCCTGAATCTGGCTGGCGTTTACCGTCGTGCGGTCGAACTCGGGCCGCGTATCAGCACCTATGTCACGACGGTGTTCGATTATCAGGCAGGCGCCCGCTTCAACATCACCGACACGCTCAAGCTCGACGTGTACGGAGCCTATGGCGAGAGCGAGAACGTCGAAACGCGCGGCGGTTATTATGCCAACTCGCGCGTGCAACAGGCGTTGCTTGCGACCAACACCACGTCGTGCACCAACACCTCGAACGGCTGCGTCCCGCTCAACATCTTCGGCCCGGCGGGCAGCATCTCTTCGGCGATGAACGGCTTCGTCGGCGGTCTGACCAGCAGCGTGACCAACAAGGCGACACTGGCTCAGGCACATGCCGTGCTCGGTGGCGACTTCGGTTTCACCGTACCTTCGGCATCGGACCCGGTCTCGTTCGCGATCGGCACCGAGTACCGCAACTATGGTGCGACCCGTACTCCCGATAACCTCGCGCAGGTTCCGGGCGAACTCGGCGGTGCCGGCGGTGCCGTGTTGCCGCTCAACGGTGGTTCGGCGAACTGATCGCGCCGCTTGCCAAGGACCAGCCGTTCTTCAACGAACTGTCGCTCGAACTGGGCGCGCGTTATTCGAAGTATAAAGTCGATGCGGCGGGCAACCCGAACTTCAGCGCGACAACGTACAAGGCAGGCATCAACTGGGCTCCGGTCAGCGCGATCAAGCTTCGCGCCAATTACCAGCGCGCGGTTCGTGCCCCGAACATCGGCGAATTGTTCGCGCCGGTCGTGACGGGTCTGACCAGCCTTGCCATCGACCCGTGCGCGGGTGCGGCACCGGTCGGCAATGCCAATTTGACCGCTATCTGTCTCGCTCAGGGTGCAACGGCAGCACAGATCGGCTTGATCGCAAACCCGAGCGCGGCGCAGGCCAACGCAACGGGTGGCGGCAACCCGCTGATCCGTCCGGAAAAGGCCGACACGCTGACCTTCGGTGTCGTGCTCCGTCCTTCGGAAATCATTCCGGGCCTCAGCGTCACGGTCGATTATTACGACGTGAAGGTGAACAACGCGATCACCAGCGCCACGTCGTCGGACATCATCCAGGCGTGCTTCGGGACGATTACCGCTGCTTCGGCAACCAGTGCCGCGTGCACCGGCATCCGTCGTAACGCGGGCAACGGTCGCCTCAGCGGTACGTCGACGGCGGCCAACCCGATCCTGGGCTTGCCGCAGCCGCTCACCAACAACGGGCGTCTGGCGACCGACGGTATCGACTTCAAGGTCAACTATCGCCGCGAATTCGGCAATGTCGGCTTCACTTACGACCTCAATGGTAACTGGGTGAACCACTCGAAGTTCCAGGCGTCGCCCACGGGTATCAACCGTGAGTGCGTCGGCTACTTCAGCCCGAACTGCTCGTCGCAAAACGGTGCCATCCAGCCGCGCTGGACCTGGACCCAGCGCACGACGCTCAGCTTCGGCGATGTCGATGTGTCGCTGCTCTGGCGTCACCTCAGCGGCGTGGTCTACGAAGGTCAGGCTGCCGATTTCGCTGCACGCGGGTTTACGGCGACCAGCCGCAACCTGTTCAATGGCACGATCACCGGCCCGTCGCCGTTGGCAGGCCGCACGGTCAACCTGAACCGGATCCCGGCGTACGACTATTTCGACCTGTCGACGCGGTTCCAGATCACCAAGGAACTTCAGCTGACGCTGACGGCGTTCAACATCACTAACAAGGCGCCGCCGCTGGTGGGTTCGGGTGCCGGTTCGACCGCGCAGAACTCGGGCAACACTTTCCCGTCGACCTACGACCCCATCGGTCGCCGGTTCGCCGCGACGGTCAACGTCCGCTTCTAAGCGAACGTCATCCGATAAAATTGGGGCGGCCCTTCGGGGCCGCCCTTTTTTTTGACAAACTCCTCCACGTTCCGGGGAGGAATTGCCTGATCGCCTTCTGCTGTTGGCACAGAATTTTAGATCAGCGGCGCGGGTAGTTCCGCAGCAATCCCCGCACTTTTAGCCACCGCCTCGGCCCAGACCGTGACTTTCGCCACCTCTTCGGCATGGACAGCCTCGCCCGCTGCGCGTTCGCTGGCGCGCTGGCCGCTGGCAAAGCTGCTGCCGTCCTTGGCATTACGCGCGAACACGTCATCGACGATGCTCGCCGCAGTCCGCTCGTCGAGCGCGAGCGAAAACAGCCGCGCTGTCGCTAGCAAAGCCTCGACCGGCCGTTCGACCAGCACTTCGCTGTCGAGCGTCCGCACCCGGTCGGGCCAGCGCGCCGCCATCACCGCAAACAACTGCTTTTGGGCGAGCCAGCCGACTGCTGCGGCCTGAAGATCAGTGTGGAGCAGATAGTCGCGTGGGCCGAAGCCCAGATCAACGATGCCATCGGTCAACTGCTTCGACAGCAACTCGCGCGCCCAGAGCCGCCCCCACATCCCCTTGCGCGCGATCGAGGCAAGGAATACCGGCAGCGGCGCATAGAGCAGCGCTGCCCCTGCCTCGGGCCGGATGCTCATCATCGCTTGGGCGAGGCCGTTGACGACGTTCGATGGCTTAATGACGACTGCTTCCCCTACCTCGAACGGCCGCGCCAGCAGGGTCAGCGACTGGTCGAGCACCGCGCCGATCCGCTGCGGGTCGCCACCGCGTTGCCGCCAGCCGACCATATCGGCGAGTAACTGCGGTTCCTTCAACGACGAGGCCAGCCCCGCGTGGTCGAACGCGTTGGCGAGCAGCGTCGAACAGCAATAGGCCGAGTGGAAGATGAAATGGACCGGCGCGGGCGCGGGGGCCGCCGAAAGCACATCATCGCGCGTCAGCACCATCGGCGTCTCAGCACCGGGCAGATACTCGTCGATCAGGAACGGCACCGACTTCCGCAACGCGCGCGGCGCTTCGACCATATGGATGGTGTCGTTCGTCTCGTCATAGCGATGCGCCAGCCATTCGGGGGCAAGCTGCGGACGGGCTGGCGGCGCGGACATGCAGGGGTACTACCAGCAAGCATCGTGAGCGCCAACATCGCCGGGTTGCGCGCGCCTTGCCATTGTGATTTGCACAGGCGGTGACCCAGCTCTCCCAACAAGCCATTGCGCTGTTCAACGCGGCATCTGCCGCCCGCCAGCGCGGCGACGCGCATGAAGAGCGGCGCTTGCTCGACGACGCGCTTGTTGCGGCACCCGGCGATCCGCGCATTTTGAATGCGCTCGGCACGCATTGTCTCGCCAACGGCGACCCCGAAGGCGCGCGGGTGAGCTTCACGGCGGCGGCAGCCGCCGATCCGGGCGAGCCGACCCTTTGGATCAATCTCGCCAATGCCTGCCGGATGCTGGGTGACGATGCCGGCGAGCGCGCGGCACTTGGGGCGGCACTCGATCTCGACCGACGCCATTTCGTCGGCCAGCTCCGCCTCGCCGAGCTGCATGAGCGACGCGGGGAAAGGCGGGAGGCCGCGCAGGCGTGGAGTGCGGTGGTCCAACTCGCAGTCATGATCGACCAGCCACCGCCCGGGATTACCGACGCACTGAACCGGGGCAAGGCGTTCCTCGCTGCCCATAATGCCGCGCTCGATGCGGCGCTGACCGGCCGGCTCGGCGCGAAACTCGCCGCGATGGGACCGGCGGCACGGCGCTTTTCCGCCTGTGTCGACCACAGCCTCGGCCGCCGCGCGATCTATCGCAACGAATGCGCGGGCGTGCATTTCCCCTTCCTGCCCGCCGACGAGTTCTTCGACCGCGATCTCTTCCCCTGGCTGTCGGCAGTCGAGGCGCGCACCGATGCGATCCGCTCCGAGGCACTGGCGATCATGGCGGGCAGGGGCGCGGCAGTCCGTCCCTATGTGCAAATGGACAAGGGAACGCCCGACAATAAATGGACTGCGCTCGACGGCTCGCTCGACTGGAGTGCCTGCTTCCTGTGGGAATACGGCGTCCGCAACGATGCGGTTTGCGACCTGTGCCCCGAAACCGCCGCTGCACTCGACTTGGCACCCCAGAACCGGGTCGCGGGCAAGGCACCCTCGGCGTTCTTTTCGATCCTGAAACCCGGCGCGCATATCCCGGCGCATACCGGCGTCACCAACACGCGCGCGATCATTCATCTACCGCTGGTCGTGCCCGACG
>ENA-OBLH01000724-OBLH01000724.1-metagenomes-genome-assembly--contig:-NODE-724-length-10344-cov-5.76869_pt1 | contig 10344 bp, 10 predicted proteins | sample MGYA00153382_OBLH01 | MGnify analysis MGYA00153382 | reverse complement strand
AGTTCCGCCCAAATGAGGGGGGCGCGCATACGGTCCCGAACGATGTTCGCTGCTCGGGGATCGAGCATAAACTCGGCATCAACGCATCGCCGACGTGCACGATGGTCTATGGCGATAATGACGACTGCAAGGGCTGGTTGATCGGCCCCGAGATGGGCGGGATGCGCGCCATGTTCACGATGATGAACAATGCGCGGCTCAACGTCGGGTCGCAGGGCGTCCAGATTGCCGAGCGCGCGACGCAAGCGGCGGTCGCCTATGCCCGCGACCGCGTGCAGGGCAAGCCGATCATCGAACACCCCGATGTCCGGCGGATGCTGTTGCGGATGAAAGCGCTGACGCAGGGCGCGCGGGCGCTGCTCTACAGCGCGGCGGCAAATGTCGACGCGGCGCGGGCGGGGACCGAGGGAGCGAAAGCGCGGGTCGATTTGCTGACGCCGCTGGTTAAGGCATGGGGAACCGATATCGGCTGCGAAGTCGCGTCGCTGGGCGTGCAAGTCCATGGCGGCATGGGCTTTATCGAGGAAACCGGCGCGGCGCAGCATTACCGCGATGCCCGCATTGCGCCGATATACGAGGGCACCAACGGCATTCAGGCTGCGGATCTCGTCGGTCGCAAACTCACCGGCGACGGTGGAGCGGCGCTGAAGGCGCTGGTGGCTGAGGCGCGCAGCGACGCGGCGGGCGAACCAGCTCTGCTGCTGCTGGCCGATGCCGTCGACAGCACGGCAGACTGGATGTTGTCGACGAGCATGGAGGACCGGCTGGCGGGCAGCTACCCGTTCCTCGACATGGTGTCGATGATGGCGGCGGGCGCGTTGATGGCGCGTCAAAACAAGCTGGCGACAGCGCGGCTAGCAGCGGGGGAGGGCGATCCGGTTTTCCTGAAGGCGAAACTGGCAACAACGCGGTTTTTCCTCGACCATCTCGTGCCCGAGGCGTTGGGCAAGGCGATGTCGGCGACGGCGGGCGCGGCGGGGTTGTACACGTTGACGGCGGAGGAGCTTGCGGCCTGACGGTGCCACCCTATCTCCTGAGCAAAGGAGATCACCGATGACTACCGAAACTGCCACGCTCGCCGCCGGATGCTTCTGGTGCATCGAGGCCGTGTTCGACGGACTTGCGGGCGTCGAGAGCGTCGAGAGCGGCTATATCGGTGGCCATGTGCCCGATCCGACCTACTGCGAGGTATGCGGCGGGGCGACGGGCCATGCCGAGGCGATCCGGCTGGTGTTCGCCCCCGAAGTGGTGAGCTTCGACGAAATCCTCGACATCTTTTTCGAAATTCACGACCCGACGCAGCTCAACCGGCAGGGTAACGACGTCGGTACCCAGTACCGCTCGGCAATCTTTCCGCATTCGCCCGAGCAGGAAACCGCTGCCCGCGCCGCCATCGCCCGCGCACAGGCCGATCACGACCGGCCCATCGTCACGACCATCGAGGCGCTGGCCGACTGGTACGTCGCCGAGGATTACCACCAGGAATATTTCGACCGCGAAGGCGCGGCCAACCCCTATTGCCAGATCGTCGTCGCGCCCAAGCTGGCGAAGTTTCGCAAGAAGCATGCGGACCGGTTGAAGGGTGTGGCCGTCTAATCCGGTATTGCGGATGCTATGCCAAACCGCCGGTTGAAAATCTTCTTTGACGGCGGATGCCAGCCAAATCCCGGTTTGATGCAGGCTGCTGTCGTTGCGCGCGGCGTCACGCATTATTTTCCTGGCCTTGGCACCGGCACCAACAATGATGCCGAATGGCTGGCGCTCATTGCTGCACTGCGCGTCGCGCAGTCGCTGGACGTGCAAGAGTTTGTGCTGGTCGGCGATTCTGCGGTCGTGATTAATCAAGCGAACGGGGTGTGGAAATGCCGGACTGCCGCGCTTCAGGCCCATCTTGAGCAATTCGAGGCGATGGCAGGCTTTCGCCCGCGCCAGATCAGGAAGGTAGGCCGGTCGCAGAATCTTGCGGGGATTGCTCTGGAAAAGATCAATAGATCGGCATGACACCCGCAGCAGCGATACCGCGGACAGGGTTAGACTTGATGGTAGCTTCGGTACCACTCCACAAATCTCGGTAATCCCACCTCAAGCAGCGTGGTCGGCGCATAGCCTTTGTCGCGGGCGATCGCGTCGATGTCGGCATAGGTGGCGGGGACGTCGCCGGGTTGCATCGGCTGAAAGTTCTTGATGGCGGTTTTGCCGGTCGCCGCTTCGATGATCTCGATGAAGCGCAGCAGTTCTTCGGGCCGGTTGTTGCCGATGTTGTAGATCGCATGCGGGGCGACGCTGCCGCCGGGTTTGGCCGCGCCGTCGGCGGCGGGCGGTAGATCCACACAAGCGATCACGCCTGCGACGATGTCATCGATGTAGGTGAAGTCGCGTTGCATCTTGCCGTGATTGAACACCTTGATCGGGTCGCCCGCGAGGATTGCTTTGGTGAACAGCCACGGAGCCATGTCGGGGCGGCCCCAGGGGCCATAAACCGTGAAAAAGCGCAGGCCGGTGAGGGGGATGCGATAGAGATGGGCGTAGGTTTCGCTCATCAGCTCGTCGGCCTTTTTGGTCGCGGCGTAGAGCGACATCGGGTGATCGACCCTGTCCTCGACCGCGAACGGCATTTTCTCGTTGCCGCCATAGACCGACGACGACGAGGCATAGACCATCGGCGTGTGTGATGCGCGGGCAACTTCCAGCATGTTCAGATGGCCAACCAGATTCGCCTTCACATAGGCGCGCGGGTTTTCGAGGGAGTAACGCACCCCTGCCTGTGCGCCGAGGTGGACGATGGTGTCGAACTTTTGTCCCGCAAGCGCCGCATCGAGCGCCTTGTCATCGGCGAAATCGAGGTGGTGGAAGGTGAAGGGTGCATTGGTCGGGCGGTCGAGATCGGCGAGCCGGTCGCGCTTGAGCTGGACGGGGTAGTAGTCGTTGAGATTGTCGATGCCGGTCACGCTATCGCCCCGTGCCAGCAGCACGCGGGTGACGGCATGGCCGATGAACCCGGCGGCACCTGTAACGAGGATGTTCATGGGCGCGCTCCCGAACCGACCGCCGCGCGACGCAGCCGGTCGTTGATCGCGATGCCTATGCCCGCGGAAAGGATCGGCGCAACTGCGATGCGTGGGTGCTCGTTTACGTCAGCGGCGTGGAGCTGGTCGAACAGGCGCGACGCAGCTTCGGCGAGACTACCGGTGGCGCTGAGCGTGACATCGCCGGGGATCGGGCCGAAGCCGATGTGCCATTCGTCCGCGTCGGCGCTGGTGGCGTCGATCCGGAGCGGTTTAGACGGCGCATAGTGTGCGGCGAGCTGGCCGGGGGCTTCGATCTTCGGACTGTCATCGCCCGCTGCCTCGTCGATTACGACTGGGCCAGGGCGCAAGAGGCGGACTTTACCGTCGGTCACGGCCACAATCGTCGATTCGATGCCACCCAATGTCGCGCCATCGTCGATGATGAGCGGAATACGCCCGTCGAGACTTCGCAGCACATGCTCCGCACGGGTCGGGCTGATACCCCCGCTGGCGTTGGCGCTTGGCGCGGCGAGCGGCTTGCTGGTGGCTTTGAGCAATGCCCGCATCGCGCGGTGAGCAGGGACGCGGAGGGCAACTGACGAGAGCCCTGCAGTGACGGCTTCGGCCAGCCCTGAATCCGGCTGAACGGGCAGCACCAGTGTCAGCGGCCCGGGCCAGTGCGCCGTGGCAAGAGCCTTTGCCTCGTCGTCGAAAACGGCGAGCGTCTTCGCTTGCGCCAGATTGCAGACATGGACAATCAACGGGTTGAAGCTCGGACGCCCTTTCGCCGTGTAGATCGCCGCTACCGCCGCATCGCTCGAGGCATCGCCTGCGAGGCCATAGACCGTCTCGGTCGGCACCGCGACAATGCCCCCATCGGCAATGATCGCAGCAGCCTCGGCAATCGCAGCGTCACCAAACGGCAGAACGCGGGTCAACGTCATCGTCAGCTTTGGCCCCAGATGCCCCGCGTGTCGTAGACGATCTTGCCCGCCCGCTCGTCGGCGGGGACGGATTTGAAGATGTCGTGATCGACCAGCACGATCATCGTGTCGCACTCGGCGAGCGCGGTGTCGATATCGATGAGTGTTGCGCCGGTATCGGCCAGCACTTTCGGCAGTTCGCCGACGTGCGGCTCGACGATGGCGATGCGCGGGCCGAACTTTGCTGCCAGCACCTCGGCCACCTTCATCGCGGGGCTTTCGCGGAAGTCGTCGACATTTGCCTTGAACGCCAATCCGAGCAGCGCGACGCGGCCTGCCTCCGCTTCGATCAGCGCCGATGCACGCGCGATGACGTGTTCAGTCTTGCCGTCGTTGACGTTACGCGCGGTGCGGATCAGCGGGGTGAGCTCGGGCGCGCTGTGGACGATGAACCACGGGTCGACCGCGATGCAGTGCCCGCCGACGCCGGGGCCGGGGGTCAGGATGTTGACGCGCGGGTGGCGGTTGGCGAGCGCGATCACGTCCCACACGTCGATGCCGAGCTTGTCGGAGACGAGGCTGAGTTCGTTGGCAAAGGCGATGTTGACGTCGCGGAAGGCGTTTTCGCTGAGCTTGACCATCTCGGCGACCTTGGCCGTGGTCGTAATGCACGCGCCGCGCACGAACGTCCGGTAGAACGCCAGTGCCTTGCGCGCGCACCGCGGGGTGATGCCGCCGATACAGCGATCATTGTCGATCAGCTCGACGAGAATGCGGCCGGGCAGCACGCGTTCGGGGCAATAGGCGATGGCGATGTCTGCCGCACCGTTGCCTGCGTGCGGGAATTTTAGATCGGGGCGCAATACCTCGAGCGCATCGCGGACTTGTTCGGTGGTGCCGACCGGCGACGTCGATTCGAGGATGACGATGTCGCCGACCTTCAGCACCGGTGCGATGCTGCGCGCGGCAGTCAGGACATGGCGGACATCAGGCGCGTGGTCATCGTCGAACGGGGTTGGCACTGCGATCAGGAAAACATCGCTGGGCTCGATCTGGGTCGAGGCGCGCAACAACCCGCGCTGGACGACGCCCTGCACCAGCGCGTCGAGATCGACTTCCTCAATATGCACCCCGCCCGAATTGACGGTGTCAACGACGTGCTGGTGGATATCGATGCCAAGCACCGCCGCGCCCGAACGCGCGACGACGGCTGCGGTGGGCAGGCCGATATAGCCAAGGCCGAGAACGGCGACGTTGGTTTGCAGTTTGGGGGCCATGAAGTCTTCGATTCCTGCGCGGGTTCTTGACCGCCTTAGCGCATTACTGTTGTGCTTGTGTAAACGCCGAAATCAGGTCGACAGAAACCAGCGTTCGCCGCCTTCGAGGCCGACCGCTGTCAGTTTGCCGCTGGCATAGGCACCGGTGTCGATCCCGATTCGGTTGGGCAGATCGTCGACGACCGCCGCAATCGAATGGCCATGCACGACGACCACGCCATGATCGCGCGGGTCGTTGAGGAAACGATCACGGATCCAGCGCATATCGGTCGGTTCCTGTTCTTCGATCGGGCGGCCGGGCCGAATACCTGCATGGACGAACAGATAGTCGCCCGCACGATAGGTGTCGCGAAAGCCGCGAAGAAAGGCGATGTGGTCGGCGGGAACATGCGTTGCGAGCAGGACGATCAGGCGCGCGAAATCGGCGGAGTCATAATCCTCGACCGTCACCCCGTAACTCAACAGCGTTTCACGCCCGCCGATCCGGTGGAACAGGCGTGCGGCGGCCTCATCGCCTTCCCAGGCATCGATGAACACCTCTTCGTGGTTGCCCATCAGGAAGATGCACGGTCGTACTTGGGCGAGCTGCATCAGCCGCTCGATCACACCCCGTGACTCGGGGCCGCGGTCGACCAAGTCGCCAAGCAGAACGATCGTCGTGCGTGCCGCACCGCGTGCGCGGTCGTCCTCGCCGATACGAATCAGCAGAGCGTCGAGACAATCGCGCCGCCCATGAACATCGCCAATCGCATAAACGCGCTCTCCGGCAGGAATGGCACGGGGCGGGGCAACCGGCTTGCGGGCAAAAAGCGATTTCAGGACCATAGGGCGTTCGTAGACGCTGTCGGTGAACCCGACGTGACGGTCAAGCAGCCAACGTCAAGTTACGCGAAGGTTTTTTCGACCAGTTCGCGCGGATCGAGGCCAAGCCGGTCGATCTGCGCGCGGACATTGGGCCAAGTAAAGCGCAGGAAAACCTCGCGCTCCTGTATCCGCAACCGTTCGCCCGCACCCTCGGCCACGAACATCCCGACGCCGCGCCGGACCGCGACAAAGCCCTCGTCTTGCAATGTCTGATAGGCTTTGGCGACAGTCAGCGGATTCGCCCCGTGTTCGGCGGCAAAAGCGCGGACCGAGGGCAGTTGGTCGCCCTCGCTATATTCGCCAGCCAATATCGACCCCGCCAGCAAACCGCGCAGACGAAGGTAGACGGGGGCAGGGGTGTTCTCCACGGCTGTCATGCAACACTAATACACCGACCGACCATAAGAGTCACGTCATTTATGCCAAAGCGACCGGGGTGATCCAATTTCGGACAACGGTGTCATAATCAGGGCGCGGGCGTTCCTCGAGGCCGCGCCCGGGCGAACCCATGAAGACAAAGCCTGCGATCCGCTCGCCCGGGCCGCCAAAGGCATCGCGGACCGCGTCATTATAGGCGGGCCAGCCGGTCAGCCAGCCGCCGACGAAGCCCGACGCATGAGTGGCGAGCAACAGGTTCATGATTGCAGCGCCGGCCGATAGTTCCTGTTCCCACGCCGGTATCTTGCTTTCGGTCACTACCGCCGACAACGCTACGACCAGCGTTGGTGCCTGATGCGCGAATTGTTCCATCGCTTCGATTTCGAGCCGTCCCGCCTCAGGCTTTTCGGCGCGATAGGCATCGACGATGACGGTGGCGAGCGCCGCGCGCTGGTCGGTGCCGACGATAACGAAGCGCCACGGCGCAAGCTTGCCATGGTCGGGCACACGGATCGCCGCCGACAGGATATCGTGCAATTGCGCTAAATCCGGGCCGGGCGCGATCATGTCGCGGGGTTTCCCAGAACGCCGGGTGTGGAGCAGGGCGAGCGGCGAAGAAATATGGTTGAACATGCGACGGCGGCTAACAGTGCCCTCGCGCAGCGGCAAGGCTGTGGCTAGGGAAGCGGAATGATGCTGATCGCTCTCGCCTTGATTCTGACCCCCCAGCAGGCTGCGCTGCGCGCGTTGGTCGATCAGGATGTCCGCGTGGCAACTATCGGCACGCGGCTGGCACTGGCGGCGGGGCCAGCGTTCTGCCCGGGCCAGTCGCTGAGTTTGGCGGGACTGGTCGTGCAGGATGCCACGCAATATTCGGTGGACACGCGCGACGATGCGCGGATTGCGCTGGGGCTGGGTGAGGGGCCGACGGTCGTCGGCGTGGTGGCCGGTACGGCAAACGGTGGTGCGCGGACCCGCGACACGATTGTCGAGATAAACGGCGTCGCGATCCCCCCGCAACCTTTGAAACATCCCTATGCGCGTGTCGAGCAAGTGGAATCGGCAATCGAGAGCGCCGTCGGAGGCAAGATTGCGCTGGCCGTACGGCGCGGACCGGCGACGCTGCGGCTGGACCATCCGGTCGCTGCCGGATGCAGCTCGCGCTTCCAGATCGTGCGCGGCGGTCTTGGCAAGACCCAGGCGGACGGGCGCTATGTGTCGATCTCTGACAGCATGATGAAATCGACGCCGACCGACGACATGCTGGCGGCGTTGATGGCACATGAGTTGTCGCACAACATCCTGCGCCACAAACTGCTGAAGACGCCGTCGAAACAGGCCGAATATGAGGCGGACAGGCTCAGCGTCTGGTTGGTCGCAAGGGCGGGATACGACTCGGATGGCGTGACGCAATTCTGGGCAGCACTCAGGAAGCGCGCCGACTATGGCATCCTCGCCGACGGCACCCATCCGCGCTGGCCCAAACGGATTGCGGCCATCGACGCCGCGCTGGCCGAGGTCCGCGCGCAACAGGCGGCAGGGCAACCGCTCGTCCCGTCGCTTGGGCCGTCGCTTGGGCCGTCCCGACAAGAAGGCGCTTCACAGCCGCAAAATCGCCGCTAGGCTGGCGCAATAATGTTACGGAGCCGCCAAATGCGGCCAGGGAGAAGTAGATTTATGGCAACCGCCGCCGCTGACCGTTCTGATCCGGGCACTTTCCTCGGTCATCCCAAAGGGCTGTTCGTCCTGTTTTTTGCCGAGATGTGGGAGCGGTTTTCCTACTACGGCATGCGCGCGCTGCTGATTTTCTACCTGACCAAGCACTGGCTGTTTTCGGACAAGGACGCGAGCGTCATTTACGGCGCGTATACCGCGCTGGTCTACATCACCCCGGTTCTCGGCGGCTATCTCGCCGACCGCTATCTCGGACAGCGCAAGGCCGTCACCTATGGTGCGGTGCTGTTGACTTTCGGCCATTTCCTCATGGGATTCGAAGGCGCAGGTGGGCAGGATGCGGCGAGCCTCAATATCTTCTGGCTGGCGCTCGCGTTCATCATTGTCGGCTCGGGTTTCCTGAAGGCGAACATCTCGGTGATCGTCGGGCAGCTCTACCCGCGCACCGACGTCCGCCGCGACGGCGCGTACACGATTTTCTATATGGGAATTAACCTCGGCGCGTTCCTTGGATCGCTCGCCTGTGGTTATGTCGGCGAGACTTACGGTTGGTCGTACGGCTTCGGGCTGGCGGGTTTCGGGATGCTAGCCGGGTTGATCGTGTTCATCGCGTTCAAGCCGCTGTTGCTCGGGCGCGGCGAAGCCCCTGATGCGGCGCGGCTTGCGGCTCCCGTCATGGGTATCAAGTTCGAATGGCTGCTCTACGGCGTCGGCATTCTGGCGGTCGCTGCGTGCTGGTGGATGGTCCAGAACCAGTCGGTGGTCGGGTATTTCTTGGGAACGGCGGGGGCGATCCTCGTCGGCTATGTGATGTTTACAGCCGTGGTGAAGCTCGACCGCGAGGCGCGAGACCGCATTTTCGCTGCGATGTTCCTCATCCTCGGCTCAATCTTGTTCTGGGCACTGTTCGAGCAGGCGGGTTCGTCGCTCAGCCTTTACACCGATCGTCACGTAGACCGGACTATCTTCGGCTGGGACGTCCCGGCTTCAATGTTTCAGTCGGTGAACGCGATGTTCATCGTTTTGCTGGCACCGGGGTTTGCAATTCTGTGGACTTGGTTGGGCCGGCGCGGGTGGGAGCCGTCGGCACCAGCCAAGTTCGGCATTGCGCTGCTGCAACTGGGAGCCGGATTCCTCGTTCTCGTGGCAGGCGCAGCGACGGGCACGATGACACCGGTGCTGTTTATTTTCCTCATCTACCTGTTGCACACGACCGGCGAGTTGTGTCTTTCACCGGTGGGTCTGTCGGCGATGAACCGGCTTGCACCTGCCCATATGGCCAGCCTCATCATGGGCACTTGGTTCTTCGCTTCGGCTACCGGAAATTTCGCGGCAGGGTTGATCGCTGGGGCAACCGGCTCCGAAGCCGCATCGGGCGAAGGTGCGGGCAAGCAAGTCGTGCTCGACGTCTATTCGCAAATCGGCTGGATCGCGATCGGTGTCGGCGTTGCCGTGCTGGTCATCTCGCCGCTGATCAAGAAGCTAATGCACCTCGACACGCTCAAGGACGAGGAGAACGTGGCATGAGCCGCTTTGTCGCGCTCGGTGCCCTGACCTTTACCCTTGCGGCATGTACCACGGCACCTGCCGCCAGGCCCGAAAGTGCGTCGGCAAAAGTCCCTCCGGCCAAATGGACCGCCGACCCCTACCCCTCGACCTACAAGCCCTATCCGTCGACACCGACCGCCATCCGGGGTGCGACGATCCTCGACGGCGAGGGCGGGCGGATCGAGCGCGGGGTCGTGTTTATGTCGGGCGGCAAGATCACCAGCGTGGGCGGTCCCGACACGCCGATCCCTGCGGACATCACGGTGTTCGACGGCACCGGCAAATATGTGACGCCGGGCATCATCGATATCCATTCGCACCTCGGCGATTATCCCAGTCCGCAGGTCGAGGCGCTGTCGGATGGCAACGAGGCGACCGGCCCGGTGCGGCCTGAAGTCTGGGCCGAGCATTCGGTGTGGCCGCAGGATCCGGGCTTCAGCCGCGCGCTTGCCAATGGCGGGGTGACGGCGCTGCAGATTCTGCCGGGGTCGGCGAACTTGTTCGGCGGGCGCTCGGTCACGCTCAAGAACGTCTATGCGCGCACCGCGCAAGGCATGAAATTCCCCGGCGCGCCTTACGGCCTGAAAATGGCGTGCGGCGAGAATCCCAAGCGGGTCTACGGCGGGCGCAACCAGATGCCCGCGACGCGCATGGGCAATATGGCGGTCAACC
>ENA-OBLH01000723-OBLH01000723.1-metagenomes-genome-assembly--contig:-NODE-723-length-10368-cov-4.72995_pt1 | contig 10368 bp, 11 predicted proteins | sample MGYA00153382_OBLH01 | MGnify analysis MGYA00153382 | reverse complement strand
CCACCTCCCCTGCGCTGCGCTGGGGAGGAATTTAGAAGTGGATCGCCCGCCCGTACGCGCTCAACACGCTTTCGTGCATCATTTCGCTGAGCGTGGGATGCGGGAAGACGGTGTGCATGAAGTCGGTTTCGACCAGTTCGGCCGTCTTACCGACCGTGTACCCCTGGATCAGCTCGGTGACTTCCGCGCCGATCATGTGCGCGCCGAGCAATTCGCCGGTTTTCGCGTCGAACACGGTTTTCACGAACCCCTCGGCCTCGCCGAGCGCAATCGCCTTGCCGTTGCCGATGAACGGGAATTTGCCGACGCGGACTTCGTGGCCCGCTTCCTTGGCCTTGGCCTCGGTCATGCCGACCGACGCGACCTGCGGGTGGCAATAGGTGCAGCCCGGGATATTGAGCGGGTCCATCGCGTGCGGGTGTAGCCCCGCGATGGCCTCGACCGCGATCACGCCTTCATGGCTAGCCTTGTGCGCGAGCCACGGCGGCGCGGTGACGTCGCCGATGGCCCAGATGCCGGGGACGTTGGTGCGACACATCGGGTCGGTCACGATATGCCCGCGGTTGGTGGCGATCCCCAGCTCCTCCAGCCCGATAGTTTCGGTGTTCGGCACGATACCGACCGCGACGATGGCGTGGCTGAACGCGTGTTCGGCGGACACGCCGTCCTTGGTCTTGATCTTCGCGGTCACGCCGGTTGCAGTCGCCGACAGGCTCTCGACCCCCGCGCCGGTCAGGATGGTCATGCCCTGTTTGGCCAGCGCCTTTTCGAGGAAGTCCGACACTTCGGCATCCTCGACCGGCACGACGCGGTCGAGCATTTCGACGACGGTCACTTCCGCGCCGAAATCGCGGTAGAAACTGGCGAACTCGATCCCGATCGCGCCCGACCCGATAACGAGCAGCTTCGTCGGCATTTCGGGCGGGACCATCGCGTGGCGGTAGGTCCAGATGCGCTGTCCGTCGGCCTTGGCAAAGGGCAGTTCGCGGGCGCGGGCACCAGTGGCGATAATGATGTTCTTGGCTTCGAGTTCGGTCGCCTTGCCGTCTTTGGTGACGGTCAGTTTGCCCGGCCCAGAACCCGGAACAGACACCAGCGCGCCATCGCCCATGTGGACGGTGATCTTGTTCTTCTTCATCAGGTGCGTGACGCCCTGGTTGAGCTGCTTCGCGACGCCGCGCGACCGCGCGACGACCTTGGCCATGTCGAACCCCGCACCCGCCGAGGTCAGGCCGTAGGAATCGGCGTGCTGCATATAATGATAAATCTCCGCCGAGCGCAGCAATGCCTTGGTCGGGATGCACCCCCAGTTGAGGCAAATCCCCCCCAACGTCTCGCGCTCGACAATGGCGGTCTTGAGGCCGAGTTGGGCGGCGCGGATGGCGGCAACATAGCCGCCGGGTCCGGAGCCGAGGACGATGAGGTCGTATTGGTCAGGCATCGATAGACCCTTTATTTGCAAGTGCTTTTGAGGTTGTCATCCGGATCACCTTGAGCAATCGGTCTTCTGTCCGCGCAATCGCGCCTTCGATTTCGCGCGTCATTGGGTCGTCGCCGTATCCTTCCCAAAGCGTTTCGCTGATTTTTTTATCAAGTGCCGCATCCACACCTCTGTCTCTAGCATATGCATCAGCATAAACTTGGACTGTTCGTCTGCACTGAACTAGTTTTCGGAGACTTTGCTCGACTTCCCGATCAAAATAAGCTCTAGCATAAGGCAATGCCTCAAAGGCTTCATCGAAAGTTGTTTGGCTTTGTCGTATTCTCAGATAGTATACGTTAGCTTGCACAAAGCGTTTGAGTTCCGACTCTGGCATACTTTTGAAACCATCTTGGGTCTGTAACTGCTTTTCCGATTCCGTCAGCTCATGCGCGGTAGACATCGGACTACGCAGGGACTTTAGTGCGTCTTCAAGCTTGTAGGTGATCGCAAGAGTTCGCTCAGCATGCTCAATTTGCCGTTCTGAGATCTTTTGCTCCCGAAAGTTTCGCAAAGCGTCGGAACCCAGCCACGCTGCCACACCGACCGCGACCGCGCCAGAAATGGCGCCGATCCCAGATAGCATGTCGCCAGTTGCGCCCCAATCTACTGGCATCTGTTACGCCACCAACCCCAGCGGGCTCTCCACCAGTTCCTTGAACGCCTTCATCAGCTGCGCGCCGTCCGCGCCGTCGATGGCGCGGTGGTCGAAGCTGCCGGTGGCGCTCATCACGGTGGCCACGCCCAGCGCGTCGTCGACGATGTACGGCCGTTTTTCGCCTGCGCCGATGGCCATGATCATGCCCTGCGGCGGGTTGATGACGGCTTCGAATTGCTTGATGCCCATCATCCCCATGTTCGACAGGCTGGCGGTGCCGCCCTGGAACTCGTGCGGCTGCAGCTTGCCATCCTTGGCCTTGACCGCGAGCGCGGCCATTTCGGTCGAGATCGCCGACACCGATTTGCTGCCTGCATTGACGATGATCGGGGTGATGAGGCCGGTCGGCGTCGAGACCGCGACGCTGATGTCGGCGCGGCTGAACTTGATGAGATCGGTCGGCGTGAAACTGACGTTGCAGCTCGGCACCGCGACCAGCGACTTCGCCAGCGCTTTGATCAGCAGGTCGTTGACGCTGAGCTTCACATTCTGGCCGGCGAGCGCCGCGTTCAGTTCGCCGCGCAGCTTGAGCAGCGCATCGAGCCGAATATCAACGGTCAGGTAGATGTGCGGCACCTGCTGCTTCGATTCGGTCAGGCGGCGCGCGATGACCTTTCGGATGTTGGTGAGCTTGACCGCTTCGTGCGGGATGTCGGTGGTGAAGGGGGCTGCGGGCGCCGCCGGTGCAGGCGGCGTAGATATCGCGGCAGGTGCTGCCGCTGTGGGCGCGGCCCTCGCGGCGCCGGGCGTTGCACCCTCGACGTCGGCCTTCACGATCCGCCCGTTCGGGCCAGTGCCCTTGAGCGTCGAGAGGTCGATGCCTTTTTCCTCGGCCAGCCGTTTGGCGAGCGGGGAGATGAGAATTCTACCCTCTTCGCTTTGCGGAGAGGGCGATGCGCCAGCATCGGGAGAGGATTGAGGTGCGGGCACGGGCGCTGCCGCGACCGGCGCAGCAGCCACTGCCGCCGGTTCGGGCCTCTCCCGGCTCGGCTGCGCCTCCCCGCCCTCTCCACGAGGTGGAGAGGGTTGGCTCTCCTCGCCCTCGCCCGCAATCGTCGCGATGACGGTGCCGACCTTCACCCCTTCGGTCCCTTCCGCCACCGTAATCGACACGATCACGCCTTCGTCGACCGCTTCGAATTCCATCGTCGCCTTGTCGGTTTCGATTTCGGCCATCACATCGCCGGACTTGACGGTGTCACCGACCTTCACGAGCCATTTTGCAAGCGTCCCTTCCTCCATTGTCGGGGATAGGGCGGGCATCTTCAGCTCGATCGGCATCGCTGTTCCTTATGGCCGTAGCGTCACTTGTCCCTTCAACTCGGGGGGGCTTGCGGTCAAGCCCGCGCTGTGTGCAGCTTGACGATATCGCGGGGGAGAGAACGCATGCGGACATATCTCGTCGTCATCGACGAAACGCCCGAAGCCGAAGTCGCGCTGCGTTTTGCGGCACGGCGCGCGGCGAAGACCGGGGGCTCGGTGCAAATCCTGGCGCTGATCCCGCCGGTGGAGTTCGTGGGCCTGAGCGGTGTTCAGGCGACGATGGAGGAGGAAGCGCGGCAACACGCCGAAGCACTGGTCGCGAGCGCGGCAGGCATGTTGAGCGAGGAGCAGGCCGCACGTCGCTCCATCCTCGTCGAGGCGGGCGAGCCGGTGCCGCTGATCCGCAAGGCGATTGCCGACAATCCCAATGTCGCGGCGCTGGTGCTGGGCGCGGCGGCGAATGGCGCACCCGGGCCGCTGGTGACATACTTTGCGGGCGAGGCGGGCGGACTGCCGTGCCCGGTGATGATCGTGCCCGGGGGGCTCGATCATGAGGCGCTGGATCGGTTGAGTTAGGTTTCACGCAAAGACGCGAAGAAGAAGGGAAGACGCTAAGGGAGCGCACCTTTTTCGACCTGCCCGCGTCAGCGGAACCCACCTCATGCCGCCCGTTCAAGTTATTTGTTGCCGCTGCGCGGAAGGCCGAAGCGCGTGCAAAACCCTTTGCGTCTTCCCTTCTTCTTTGCGCCTTCGCGTTAAACACCTTCTTGCCCCTACCCTCGACTTTGCTCGGGAAGGAGGGTTTAGTGTTGAGATGAAAGCACTTCTCCTTCCCCTGCCCGCCCTTGCCTTGATCGCCGCCGCGCCCGCCCCCGATGCGGGAAAGTTGCGTGCGACCGTCGAAAAGCTCGCTTCATTCGGCACCCGCCATACCGCGTCGAGCACCACCGACCCCAAGCGCGGGATCGGCGCGGCGCGGAACTGGGCTGCGGGTGAGTTCGACAAGCTGTCGGCGGCGTGCGGCGGCTGTATCATCGTGGACCGGCCGAGCGCACGGTTCGAGGGGCCGCGCGTGCCGCAAGGCGTCATCGTCGAAAACGTCATGGCGATCCAGCGCGGGACCGGCGACCCCAATCACATCGTTATCGTCGCGGGGCATATCGACAGCCGCAATTCGGACCCTATGGACGCGGTCGGCGACGCGCCGGGGGCGAACGACGATGCCTCGGGCGTGGCGCTGGTGATGGAGGCGGCGCGCATCCTGTCGAAGGAACGCCATAGCGCGACCATCGTCTATGCCGCGCTTTCGGGCGAGGAACAGGGGCTGTGGGGCGGCAAATTGCTTGCTGACACCGCCAAGACGCGTGGCTGGAATGTGGCGGCGATGCTGAACAACGACATCGTCGGCAACACGAAGGGGCAGGACGGGCGGATCGTCGCCGACCGTGTCCGCGTGTTCAGCGAAGGCGCGCGCGCAGTCGAAGATCTCGCGGCGATGAAGCTGCGCCGTGCCTCGGGCGGCGAGGACGACAGCTCGTCACGCGCGCTGGCGAAGCGCGTCGGCGATGTCGCCAGCGCCAACAAAGGCAGTCTGGCCGCCTTCCTCGTCCGCCGTCCCGACCGGTTCGGGCGCGGCGGCGACCATACGGCGTTGCTAGAGGCGGGCTATCCGGCGGTGCGCTTCACCGTGGGGGTCGAGAATTACGACGCCCAGCACCAGAACCTCCGGACCGAAGGTGGGCGGGTCTACGGCGACACCGCCGACAGGATGGATTTCCCCTATCTGGCGAAAGTGACGGCGTTAAATGTCGCGGTCCTTCGCCAGCTAGCCGCCGCGCCGGGGGCACCCGCATCGGTCGTTCTCGAAGGCGCGGTTTCGACCGATACGACGGTCAAATGGACCGCCGTGCCGGGGGCAGCGGGCTACCGCATCCGCTGGCGGCGCGCCGATCGCTCGGGATGGGAACAGTCGCGCGATGTTGCGGGGACGACCAGCACCGAGACGCTGAAAGGCATCATCGTCGACGATACTTTCGTCGGCGTGTCGGCGCTGTCGGTCAGTGGCGCGGAGAGCCTCGTCACCTTTGGTGGGCTGGCTCCCCGCTCCTGATCAGTCGAGCGGGATATTCTTGCCGAGACGGACATATTTTGTCCGCGTCACATAGCGCTTGGCAGGAACCCGGACATATTCGGTGACATAGTGCACCCTCTTCGTCACGATCGGCTGGGCATAGGTCGTGGTGGTCGTCGTCACGCTCTGGCCGCCGCAATTGCAGCCGTAGCCATAGTTGCCGCCCTGATAGTCGCCCATGAACCAGTGCGGTCCCTGCGCGCGGTAGCCATGGCCATAGCCGTCGTTGCCGTAACCGCCGCCATGGTCCCGGCCATGCGAACTGCGGTCGATGGCCTGTCCGGCCAGCGCGCCGACGCCGCCACCGATCAGCGAACCCGCTAGACGGCTGCCCGCGCCCGCGATCAGATTGCCGGTCAGCGCCCCGACGGCTCCGCCGATGATTGCGCCGACAATGCCGCTGCGGTTGCGCTTGCGCGGGCGATAATCGCCGCCGCCGTCGCGCGAGTCACGGCCCCAATCATTCTGGGCGCGCCAATCGTAGACGCGGCCCCAGCGATCAGTGAGCACCATGTCGTCGTAATAGCGCGACCAGCCATAGCCGAACGCCGGGGTCGGTAATCCGAAGCCGCGATAGTCGTTGATATAGTGCGGGGCCGCGATCCAGTAACGTGGCAGTGTGTAACCATAGGCAGGCGGGCGATAGGCGTTCCAGCCACCGGGCACCGATCCCCAGCGGTCGCCGCCGGGTCCGGGCTGGCGCATATCGTTCATGGGCCGACGCATATCGTCCATGGGCTGACGCATTTCGTTCATGGGCTGGCCCATCGGCGGCATCTGTCCAACATGCGGCATCGGCGGCGCGCCCGCACGCGAGTCCATTTGTGCCATCGCCACACCCGGGGCGAGGGTCAGCGCGACGATAACTCCAGCAATTGCAAGCCTGGCCATGGTAAATGCTCCGTAACAATTCGCACAAAATGCGGACATTTCCGCCATTTGCTTAACGAAGCGTTTAGCATTTCTGCGCGGTTACGGAAAGGCGGGTGCGCCGTTGGCACCTGTCCCGATCAGGGGCAGATTCGCGTTGCCAGCAGCGCCGCGAGTGCCTCGATCCCGGTGCGGTCGTCACTATCGAAGCGGGCCAGATCGGGGCTGTCGAGATCGATCACAGCGATCACAGCGCCGTTCGCGATAACGGGCACGACCAGCTCCGACCGGCTGGCCGCATCGCACGCGATATGGCCGGGGAAGGCATGCACGTCCTCGACCAGCTGGCTGGTCGCCGTCGCCGCAGCTGCGCCGCACACGCCCTGTCCGAACGGGATACGGATACACGCAGCCTTGCCCTGAAACGGGCCGAGCACGAGTTCGCCGCCGATATTGCGATAGAATCCCGCCCAGTTCAGCCCCGGCAGCCAGTCGAACAACAGCGCCGCGACATTGGCCATATTGGCGACACCGTCTGGCTCCCCCGCCGTGAGCGCGTCGGCGGCGGACAGCAGGTCGCGGTAGAGCTCGGACTTGTCGGTAGCGGTGGTTTTCAGGTCGTACATGAGTGAGCGATATACTCCCACGATCACCCTCGCGAAAGCGGGGGACCAGTTTCACTTCGAGCTCGAAGGTAACACAGTTCTGCCGCGAGCTACTTCGCTGGACACCGTTGCCATTGATCGATTGTCACATCGCCACGAACCCAATCATAGCGGCGAAAACGAAAATGGTCGGCGTCCTCCAAATAAATCCACCAAAGCACCGGGTCGCCTTCAGCCGTCAGCCGCTTTTCGCCATCAATCATCGTTAATATACGCGCGCCCTCGCGGTGGATCACTGAATACCGCGCGGTGAAATTCGCCCAAGGTTCGGTCAGAAGGACGGCCTTCTGATCCGCGCTCACTGTGAGGCGTTGGGCACGGTCACAATTCTGTTTTATCTCGCCGGTCTTGCTGTCGACTATTCTCCAATCGCCCGGAAGGAGGGCCAATATGTCAGGGTCAGGCACCGTCGGCGTTGGAGCCGGGGAAACAGGTGCAACCACGTTAGGCAATTGTGTGAGGGCGATGGTAATGGCGATAAAAAAGCTCATCATCAGCACCTCGGGGTAAGAACAGCATTTTTTTTAGTTCGTCGGACAAGTATCAGCAACCGAAGGTCGCCAGCGGTGCTAAAAGCGCGGACTTTCGAACCTGCCCTACAAGTTAAACCACGATAGAGCTAATCCAGCTCTACTTTTCCCCGCCCACGCTTCACTTCGCCACGCACCGCTTTGCCGACCATCCGCTTTTCCTTTGCCGATTTGGAAGGGCGGGTCTTGATCCGCCGCTGCGGGGCGATGTGTGCCTTTGCCACCAATGTTGCCAGCCGCTCGCGCGCATCGGCGCGGTTCGCTTCGCGGGTGCGGTGGCTGCGCGCCATGATCACGATCTCGCCGTCATTGGTCCAGCGGCTGCCCGCCAGCGTCCTCAACCGCGCATAAACATCGGGCAGCAGGCGCAACGCATAGACATCGAGCCGCATCTGCACCGCCGTCGCGACCTTGTTGACGTTCTGCCCGCCGGGGCCGGTGCCTGCCAGAAACACTTCCTCCAGCGCATCTTCGGGCAGCAGCGGCGCGACGTTAGCCATAGGAGAAGCCCATATCGATGAAGCTTTGCGGCAATGGCGCGGTCGCCGCGACCGCCGGATGGTTCTCGCGCGGAACCGACAAGCTATAGGCGTGGAGCAGCATTTGCGTGCCACCGTTGCCGTATACTGGATCGCCCAATATCGGCACCCCGATCCCCGATGCGGCATGGACGCGCAACTGGTGGGTTCGGCCCGTCTCCGGCGTGAAACGAACCAGCGCCCGCCCGTCGGCAAATCCGACGACTTCCCAATTGGTCACCGACGCCTTGCCGCGCTTTTCGACGATCATCCGCCAGCCATCCTTGGCGGTGCTAACTTTATTGAGCGGCAGATCGACCCGTCCGTCGGCCTCTTTGGGAATACCGTCGAGTACCGCGAGATAGGTCTTGGTCACCTCGCCGCGTTCGAACGCCATCTGGAATTTCTTGTGAATGCGCGGGTTGCGCGCGAGCAACAGGCAACCCGAGGTGTCGCGGTCGAGGCGGTGGACCGCCTGTGGCAAGCGCTCGAACCCGAAGCGCAAGGCGTCGAGATGGTTCTCGAGGCTCAGGCTGCCGTCACGGGGCCGATCGACGGGCAGGCCGGCGGGCTTGTCGAGGACCATCGCCTCGGCATCGATGAACAGGACACGGTCGGCAAGTAACATAGCCATCGCTTAGCGGGGTGCGCCCGCGCATGAAAGGGCGGCGCGGGAAAGGTACCCCGCGCCGCCCAGTCGGTCGCTTCGTGCCGGTTAGAACCTCACGCCTATGCCGACCAACGCCTGGTGCCGGTCGAGGTCGATCGCGACATTGGTCGTACCCACGTCGAGGTTGCGGTAGTTCGAGTAGCGATACTCGGCCTTCACGAAGCCGGACGGGCCGAACAGGTTGAACTTCTGTTCGACACCGGCACCGATGCGGTAGCCATCGGTCGTGTTGCCGAAGTTGGTCGTCCCGCCTGCGCCGTTGCTGTAAATCGTCTTGAAGCGGGCATTGGTGTAGCCGCCCTTGGCATAGAGCAGGGTCGACGGGCGTACAGCCACGCCGACACGCGCGCCGATGTAGAGGTCGCGGTCGGTCCGCAGGCCCGCATTATCGCCGATGACGGCCAGGTTGGTCGTACTGCCGCGCGTGGTCGAATCGGTGTATTCGCCCTCGATGCCCGCAACCGCGCCGCCGAGCTGGAAGTCATAGCCCGCGCCGATGCCGTAAAGCAGGCCATCGCGGCCGTTCTGGGTGCCGCCGACATTGTCATAGCCCGCAAGCACTTCGACGTGCGGGCCGGTGAATGGCGCTTCGGCCGCAGTGTCCTGGGCGAACGCCGGACCGGCTGCAGCCGTTGCGAGCAGGGTGCCAAGGATAAGGTAACGCATGATAAACTCCGATAGTCATGACTGCCTCCGTTCAGCGGAGACGCCGCGTTCAATGATCGCTGGCAAGCGGGGTTGCATGAACCTCAGACAACAAGACGAACCGTTGCCGGGGTAGCGGCGGATGGCACCGCCTTGCCCGTTCGGCATCGCACGGGCATATGCGCGGGCATGTCCGATATGCTCAAGATCGCCCTTCCCGATGGCTCCGTGCGCGAAGTTGCGCGCGGGACTACGCCTGCCGATATTGCGGCTGCCATCGGGCCGGGGCTGGCCAAGGCGGCACTCGCGGCGCGGGTGGACGGCGAATTGCGCGATCTGGGGCGACCGCTGGAGGCCGATGCCACACTCGCGCTGGTTACCGCGCGCGACGAGGCCGATGCGCTCGAATTGGCCCGCCACGATTACGCGCATGTGCTAGCCGAGGCGGTGCAGCATCTGTTCCCCGGCACGCAAATCACCTTCGGGCCGTCGACCGATGACGGCTTTTACTACGACTTCGCACCGAAGGATCGTCCGTTCACCGAGGAGGACCTGCCCGCGATCGAAGCCGAAATGCGCGCGATCATCGCGCGCAATGAGCCGCTGGTGCGCGAAGTCTGGAGCCGCGCCGACCTGATTGCGCGCTGGCAGGCCGATGGCGAGACGTTCAAGGCCGAATGGGCGGCCGAACTGCCCGACGCCGACGAGATTACTGTCTACCGCGCTGGCACCTGGATGGACATGTGCCGGGGCCCGCATCTGCCCTCGACGGGCAAGCTTGACCCGCAAGCTTTCAAGCTGACGCGAGTTTCGGGTGCCTATTGGCGCGGCGACCAGAACAACGCGATGCTCAGCCGGATCTATGGTACCGGCTGGCTCAACAAGAAGCACTTGAGCGAACATCTGATCCGGCTCGAGGAGGCCGCCAAGCGCGACCA
>ENA-OBLH01000722-OBLH01000722.1-metagenomes-genome-assembly--contig:-NODE-722-length-10373-cov-3.17562_pt1 | contig 10373 bp, 6 predicted proteins | sample MGYA00153382_OBLH01 | MGnify analysis MGYA00153382 | reverse complement strand
CGGCTGTTTTCATAATGGCAATGAAGTTCCAGTAACTGCCGAGTTGCTAATGCGCTCACGCTACAGTGCTTATGTATTGGCCTTGCAAGATTATTTGCTCGCGACTTGGCATATGACTACGAAGCCCGTATTGCTGGATTTTTCCGATGCCAATAAAACCAGATGGCTGGGTTTGGAAATTAAACGGCACACGCTGATCGATACAAAGCGGGCGCAAGTTGAATTTGTAGCGCGTTATAAAATTGACGGGTTACCCGCCGTGCGTTTGCATGAAGTTAGCGATTTTATTTTTGAAGAGGGTCGCTGGTTTTATGTTGCTGGCGTGTACCCAACGTAGGGGCGCATGCTTGCTGCGCCCAAGCTTTTTCGATATGGAAATAGGCGCAGCAAGCATGCGTCCCTGCGGTTTTGATACGTTGCAGCGACGCAACACTGCATGTCAAAGATGCCGCTTGCCCGATGTCGTGGCCTTCGGTAACCCGTTTATCGGCAAGCCGGATTTACCGGCACGTTTGTTGAACGATGAAGCACTCAACAGCTTCAATCCCAATCTGCTTTATACACCGGGGCCACAAGGTTATTCGGGTTATCAAGTGCTTGGTGAGCCAGTATTAGCTAGAGCGTTTCGTCGCCCGCAAGCGGCCTCCTACGTTTCTTGGCGGCCGCATAGGCCTAAGCAAAAAAATGCGCACTTCGGTGCGCATTTTTATTTTGCCAAATTATACATTTACAATCCGTAGGAGCGTCCTTTCGGGGCGAAAAAACCTGCTGAATCTTTCGGGCCTAGAAGGCCCTCCTACAAGGGCTTTAAGCAACCGCGCGATCAGGTTCCGGGTTCCGCCATTGCAGCAGCAAATCGTGTTTGCGGGCTTTGGCTTTGGCGAAGTGCTCCTCTTTTACATGGCCGTAGCCGCGAATATGTTCCGGCACTTTGGCAATCTCAACGGCAAGTGCGTAATTGGCGGAATTCAAGCTGTTAATTAGCTCTTCAATGGTGTTGCGGTAATCGACAATTAATTGACGTTCCATTTTACGCTCTTCGGTTTTGCCAAAAATATCAAACGCACCACCGCGCAGACCTTTTAGTTTGGTCATTATTTTGAAGGCGGTAAAAATCCAGCTGCCGTATTCCTGTTTTATCAAATGGCCATTACTGTCTTTTTTGCTGAACATTGGCGGTGCAAGATTGAATTTTATTTTGAAATCGCCGTCGAAGGTTTCCTTGATGCGTTTTTCAAAATCGCCAGTGGTGTAAAGACGGGCGACTTCATATTCGTCTTTGTAGGCCATCAGTTTGAACAGATATTTTGCGGTCGCTTCACTTAAACAGGTTTTTCCTGCCATGTGGCGGTTTTCAGAGCTGCGAATTTTTTCAACGAAACTTTGATACTGCTGTGCGTACGCCGCATCTTGATATTCGGTCAGGAATTTCACGCGCAGGGCGATGGTTTCGTCGAGTGATTTTGCAATGGTACCGTCGCCGAGAAACGCAGAGCTTGTTGCAGATTCGGTCGCGCCTGAAGGCGCTCCTACGGCAGCGGTGTCAATTCCGGCCGCTTGTTTGACGACGGCAAGATCGTGCACGGCCATGCGGCCCCAGTTGAAGGCTTTGCGATTCATTTCAACGGCGGCGCCATTAAGTTCAATCGCACGCATCAAAGCTTCGTGCGAAATTGGCACGAGGCCTTTTTGCCAGGCATAGCCGAGCATGAATAAATTGGTCGCAATGGCATCGCCAATCAAGGCCATTGCCAATTCATTGGCATCTACCAACATGGGTTCGCGGTCGCCGAGTGCGGTTTTAATCGCGGCAATAATATCGTTGGCCGGGAATTGCATATCGGTATTGCGGGTGAAAGAGCCCGGCATGGCCTGATAAGTATTCAAGACAACTTCGGAGCGATCAGCGCGAATTTTTGACAGCGCCCAGTAGTCGTTAACCACCACCATGTCACAACCGAGTACCAGATCCGCTTCACCGGCAGCAATGCGCACGGCATTAATATCGGCTGGTGTTTTGGCAATACGAATATGCGTGGTGACCGCGCCACCTTTTTGCGCCAGACCGGTTTGATCGAGCACGCTGCCGCCCTTGTTTTCCAAATGTGCCGCCATGCCGAGTAAGGCGCCGATGGTAACTACGCCAGTACCACCGACGCCGGTAATCAGAATATTCCAGGGCTCGCTTAAATCAGATTTGAAAACAGGCATTGGCAAAGCGTCAAAATTCACTTCGGCACCACTGGCCTTTTTCTTTTTCAAGCCGCCGCCATGAATGGTAACGAAGCTTGGACAAAAGCCTTTGACACAGGAGAAATCTTTATTGCAATTGCTTTGATCGATCTCACGCTTGCGGCCAAATTCGGTTTCCAATGGCAGCACGGCAACGCAGTTGGACTTCACGCCGCAATCGCCGCAGCCTTCGCAGACCGCCGGATTGATAAACGTGCGTTTGGCCGGATCGATCATTTTGCCACGCTTGCGACGACGACGTTTTTCGGCAGCACAGGTTTGATCGAAGATAATAATCGTGGTGCCGGGAATATCGCGCAGACGTTTTTGCACATTATCGAGTTCATCGCGATGCAAAAATTCAACGCCATTTGGGAATATTTCCGGCTTGTTCCATTTTTCGATGTCATCGCTGAGCACTACAATTGTTTTTACGCCTTCACTGCGAACCTGATGCGCAATATCGGGCACCGTGAGCGTGCCGTCCACTGGCTGGCCGCCGGTCATCGCCACCGCATCGTTGTACAAAATTTTGTAGGTGATATTTACTTTTGCAGCAATCGCCTGACGAATTGCGAGTGAGCCGGAATGGAAATAGGTACCGTCACCCAGATTTTGGAACACGTGTTTTTCATTGGTAAATGGCGCCTGCCCGCACCAAGTTGTACCTTCGCCACCCATTTGGGTGAAGGTGTCGGTTTTGCGATCCATCCAGGTCACCATGTAATGGCAACCAATTCCGCCGAGTGCGCGCGAGCCCTCCGGCACCACGGTCGAAGAATTATGCGGACAACCGGCGCAGTAATGTGCCGGACGCGGAAACACCGGGCGCGGCATGGCGAGTTCTTTTTCTTTCGCCGCCAAAAAATTCAGGCGATCGGTAATATGTTCGCTGGTAAAGAAGCGCGCCAGGCGCTTTGCAATCACGCGGGCAATGCGTGCCGGTGTCAGCTCGTTCGTACTTGGCAGAATCCATTCGCCGCTTTCATCGTATTTGCCGACCACACTTGGGCGCGTCGAACTTTCCCAGTTGTACATGTATTCTTTCATCTGCGATTCAATGAAAGAACGCTTTTCTTCGACCACGATAATGTCTTCAAGGCCGCGGGCAAATTCGCGAATACCGACCGGCTCCAGCGGCCAGGTCATGCCGACTTTATAGACGCGTATACCAATGTCTTCGGCTTCCTGATGACCAATGCCCAGGTATTCGAGCGCCTGCAGCACATCAAGATAGCTCTTGCCGGTCGTGACAATACCAAGGCGGGCTTTGGGCGAATCAAAAATAGTTTTATCGATTTTATTCGCGCGGGCAAAAGCGATTGCCGCTTGTACCGCGTATTGATGCAAACGCATTTCCTGGTCCAGAGGTGGATCGGGCCAGCGAATATTCAAACCGCCAAACGGCAATTCAAAATCTCCGGGCAATACGATGTCAAGTTGATGCGGATTAACATTGACCGATGCCGAAGATTCAACGGTTTCGGCAATAGTTTTGAAACCGACCCAGCGACCGGTAAAGCGACTCATCGCCCAACCGAGCAGGCCCATGTCCAAAATGTCCTGCACACCGGCCGGATTTAATACCGGCATCATGGCGGAAACAAATTCCAATTCCGAACCATGCGGCAAGGTCGAAGAACGACAGGCGTGGTCATCGGCTGCCAATGCCAGCACGCCGCCAAATTTCGAGGTGCCCGCCGCGTTGCCATGTTTAAAAACATCGCCACAACGATCAACGCCGGGGCCTTTGCCGTACCACATCGAAAATACGCCGTCGTATTTGGCGCCGTCGAATAAATTGGTTTGTTGCGAGCCCCAGACCATCGTTGCACCGAGGTCTTCATTCAAGCCCGGTGTAAACTCGATGCTGGAAGCGGCAAGATGTTTCTTTGCTTTCCATAATTCCAGGTCGAAGCCGCCCAATGGACTACCGCGATAGCCTGAAATAAATCCGGCGGTATTAATGCCAGCCGCGCGATCGCGCATTTGCTGCATCAGCGGCAAGCGAACCAAAGCTTGCACACCCGATAAATAAATACGCCCTTCGCTGCGGGTGTATTTGTGTTCGAGTGAATATTCTTTATCAATCATGGGGACGGACATGGCGGAACCTGTAGGGTCTAGAGCTAAAAACCCGCAATTATAACCCGTGCGGCAACTCTCGTAGGCTTATTGGCACTATCTTCCGTCGTACGACGCACGCGCGCAGGCTGCCGTCGCCTATAAATGGGGTGTCCGCCGTTGTCCTGCCATGCTGCTACCGTCACTCGTGCGGACGTTTGTCAAGATCGGCCATTGCATGTTCAATACGGTGATGAGCCGATTGCTTTGACTCGATGCCGAGTGAAGCCCGCAGAAAAGAAGCGTCCGCGCACTATCCACGCAATTGAAAGGCGCAATTAAAGGCACCGTAATGCGTTCGCCTTCGCCATAAAACGGCATCACGTAATGCGGTATCCAGGACGGGAACAAAACCAATTGCCCGGGCGATAGGGCATAGCCCATGTTGCCCATATTGAACGGATTTTGCAGAGCTGCCGATCCGGCATCGACATACATATTGCCGGTGATATTGGGATTTACGAAACTCAATTTTCCGCTATCGGCTTGATCCACATTATGCTCGCCCGAAGCAACGCAGTACACACCCGACCAGCTCGCCATCGGTTGATTGTAGATACCAAAAAATCCGTTACGGCGTGTGATATGAAACCAGGCGTCGGTAGCAATGTTGATACGTTTTAAAAATGCCATTTCACAACTATTAAGTTGTGCAACGGTGCGCATCAAATTCGACAAACAAAATTCCCGCAACTCCGCAATAATAGGTTCTGGCCAATCGAATAAATCGAAATGACTTTCAAAAAGATCTTTGTTGCGAACCGTATAAGGATTAGGATTGGCATATTTGGCGCCTTCTGCTTCGCGCTTCAAAAATAATTCACGCAATGCCTTATTCAATGAAGCGGGTTTGGGATGTTGCTCGAAAGCAAACGGCACAGCGAAATGCGGAACAATCTGATACCTATAGATAAGCATCACGGAGAAAACTATGAAGCGTCAAAATCACCTCAAGATGGACCATCAGCCGAGTTTGAATATCATTATTTTTGGCTTATTAAGTTTTATTTCTGGCGCCACTAGTGCGGGCGACCGCATTGCTGGCCGCGACTTTGCCACGCGCTCGGAAGTAATCGCACCACAAGCCATGGCCGCCACCTCACATCCACTCGCCACGCAAATTGCGCTCGATGTGATGAAGCAAGGCGGCACTGCGATGGACGCGGCTATTGCGGCCAATGCCGCGCTGGGTTTGATGGAACCAACCGGCAATGGTATTGGCGGCGATTTATTTGCGATTGTGTGGGACCCGAAAACAAAAAAGCTTGTTGGCTATAACGGTTCGGGCCGATCACCAAAAAATTTGAGTCTGCAATGGTTTATCGATAAGGGCTATAAAGACATACCTTCACATGGTCCGCTGCCGGTTACCGTTCCAGGCGCCGTCGACGCCTGGTTTGCCATGCATCAACGCTTCGGCAAATTGCCGATGAAAAAAAACCTGGCGCCGGCTATTGCGTATGCCCGCAACGGACACCCCGTTGCCGAAACCATTGCCTATTACTGGAATTTGTCGGTGCCGAGACTTTCAAAATTCCCGGGTTTTAACGAGCAAATGACCATCAACGGCAAGGCTCCGAAAAAAGGTCAACTATGGCGTAACCCCAACCTTGCCAACACGCTCGAAAAAATTTCACGTGAGGGTCGAGATGGTTTTTACAAAGGCTTAACGGCAAAAACCATTGCCGACTACATTCAAGCCCAGGGCGGATTTTTAAGTGTTGAAGATTTGGCTAGTCATCAGGGTGAATGGGTACAGCCGATATCGACCAACTATCGTGGCGTTGATGTCTGGGAGTTGCCGCCCAACAGCCAGGGTTTGGCCGCTTTGCAAATACTCAATATTCTCGAAGCATATGATTTTTCAAAAATTCCCTTCGGCAGTCCCGAGCACGTGCATTTATTTACCGAAGCCAAGAAAATTGCCTTCGCCGATCGTGCGGCTTTATACGCCGACCCCGAATTTGGTAAAACACCGATCAAAAAATTATTATCGAAAGACTATGCTGCCGAGCGCCGCAAACTCATTAATATCGATCGTGCCATGCAGTCGGTGGACGCGGGCGCGGCACTAAATCAAGGTGACACTATTTACATGACCGTCGCCGACAAAGACGGCATGATGGTGTCACTGATTCAATCCAATTATCGCGGCATGGGCAGCGGCATGACGCCACCGGGCCTGGGCTTTATATTGCAAGATCGCGGTGAGCAATTCGTTCTAAAAGCCGGACATGCCAATAGCTTTGCACCCGGCAAGCGACCATTCCATACCATTATTCCGGCCTTTATCACCAAAAACGGCAGGCCCTGGATTAGTTTCGGCTTGATGGGCGGTGCCATGCAGCCGCAGGGTCATGCACAAATCGTGATGAATATGATCGACTTCGGCATGAATCTGTAAGAAGCCGGCGACGCACCGCGCATTCAACATGACGGCTCGACCGAACCGGCGGGACAAAATACCGCCATGAATGACGGCGGTGTACTGAATCTTGAATCCGGTTTTTCTTACGCAACCATTCAAGCGCTGATGCGAAAAGGCCACAAAATCGAATTTGCCGACGGCCCCTACGGCGGTTATCAAGCAATTATGCGTGACCCCGAAACCGGCGTTTATACTGGCGCGAGTGAAAGTCGCAAAGACGGACAAGCGGCGGGCTATTAGCGGGACTCGGGATTCAAAAAAAAGAATATATTACGTCTGATATTTCAAGTCCCCTCCTCCATGCTTTTTATTGGGGAGGGCTAGGGTGGGGGGCAAAATCACTCGATAAAAATTCAACTACAAAATAACCAGTAAGCACTTTGAGAAAACAATGAAAGAACGTACAAAAAATATATTGGGTTATGGCGCTTTGCTAGTGGGTGGAATCGCATTGGTTATTGCCATACTGACAGGCAACACAAATCGTTTTGACATAAATACCGAAGACTACGCTGCTAGCAACCTGACACATACTTTATTAACTCAGCAATTCGCACATGAACTTGCCAAGAAAAATGATGCCCGAAGCTCAATGGTTGCTTCAATACTGATCGGCTCTGGTAGTGCGCTAATACCTGTTAGCCTGAAAAAGAAGAATGAAACGCTGGCTACGCTGTGGATGCAATCTGCCATTAAAGCGGGACAAAACGACGCATTGATTGCCTGGTATGAAGCAACTAATTGCTATGGCAATAAAGCGTGTAAAATCGAGAGCGCAATTGATCGGCTAAAAAAACTCGACCCCGAAAATGCGGCCGTACACTTGTTGGCACTTCAGTATGCACAAACTAATAATGATCAAGCAGAAGTGGAGGCCGCTTTTTTACGGGCTGCGAATAGCCGTTATTACGGCAGTTATTTCCACGAGTATGCAAAAGCTACCTATCTTTCAATGTCTGACTGGCGACTTGGCAAAACTAACGCCGAGCGAGCGGACGATGCAAAAAACTGGGGTTTAGAAAAACCGTTAAGCGATGAAGACTACAAAAAAATACAGGCACTAGGAATGGCGATAGCATTTCCTATGCCGAGCTTTCAAAGTCTTACTGATTATTGCGATGGAGCTAAAAATAAACTTGATAGAATAGAAGCGTGCATTAAAATTCTGGAACTAATGCGAAATGAGAATAGCGCTATTTCTAAAGCTATAGCTCTGTCAAGGCTCTCAAAATTAACAATTAATCACCCCAAAGGACTGCAGTTTAGAGAAGAACTTCGACAATATTATTGGATGCAAGAAAATCAAAATAAGCTCAACGAAATGCGCTCTGAATTTGATTCTTCCTATATTCAACAATGGCCGAATTTGACCGAATGGGAAAGTTTGGTTGCTGATATGCAAAAAGCGGGAATTCCACTTACAGCATCGAAAAACTGGCTGCCCGACGACAAAAACAAGCGAAGTCGCGTTTTAACGGGTCTCGATCCGAAAAACTAACATGATCAACAACGACCTCGACTTTGATGGTTACCGTATTGACCTGGCAAAACATACGCGGGTGCAGATTCCAGATTTTCTGCAGCTGGACGCTGCCGAGCGGTTGCGTTCGTGTTTGCAAAATGAAGTGCCTTGGACTCTTGCCGAGCGTAGCGACGGCTTATCGAAAACGATTGCCGCCGCTGACTACGCCGCAATGGACGAACAAGTCCGTGCTGAGCAACTGCAAAAGGCTTACGAAAAGGCACGAACGCAATTCCAATTTGTTTATGAAAGCTACATGATGGTAAAAGCAGCGCAAGAAGGCCGCGACCCGACGTTAATCTTGCATGCGATTCTGGATTTCCTGAACTCTGAAGAATTTATTGCGTTCGCTCGCTGGTTGGTTAACGATCCGAAAATTTCCCATGTCAGTGCGCAGGCAACGCGATATCGTGCTGGTCATTTTCTGACCCGGCATCAGGACAAAGACCAGCATGAAGACCGCGCCTATGCCTATGTAATTAATCTCACGAAAAACTGGCATGCCGATTGGGGTGGTTTGCTGCAATTTGAAAACGATGCTGGAGATGTCACCCAAACCTTCGCGCCGCAGTGGAATTCCTTATCGCTATTCAAGGTGCCGCAATCGCACATCGTCAGTCTGGTATCACCATTTGCTAACGAAGACCGCTTGGCGATTACGGGCTGGCTGTTGAGACCGAAACTTTAGAATGACTGTGGGAGCTGCTTTAGCAGCGATTAAATTTTTGATGTCACGATATCTTGAAGATTTAATCGCTGCTAAAGCAGCTCCCACAAATAAAAAATCAATCGGCAGGAACGGTACGATCTTTAGCCCATTCACGTAATGCCTCGACTTTCTCCGCCATCAAAACCGACAGTGGCCGGGTATTTTTTATTTCCTGGGTAAGCACACTTTCACTCAGTACAATTTTTTCTGCATGGGCGGCATACAAGGCGCTCACAATGGCTTGCTCGATTTCTGCACCGGAAAAACCGTTACTGTTTTCCGCCAGACGCGTGAGTGAAAAACTGCTCCAATCTATCCGACGCTTGTCTAGATGCAGACGGAAAATTTCACCGCGCGCTGCGTGATCGGGAAGATCAATAAAAAAGATTTCATCGAAGCGGCCTTTACGCAAAAGCTCGGGTGGCAATTCGTTAACGGCATTCGCAGTCGCTACCAAAAATACCTTACTCTTGCGTTCGGCCATCCAAGTTAAAAAATAACCCAGCACACGGCGTGATACGCCTCCGTCTTCGCTGGAGCCGGAACTGGCCAGGCCTTTTTCGAGTTCATCGATCCAGATTACGCAAGGCTGCAATTGCTCAGCCGATGCCAGTGCATCACGCAGATTTTTTTCGGTTTCGCCATGAAATTTATTGTAAAGCGCGCCGAAATCCAGCCGCACCAAGGGCACGCCAAAACTGCCGGCAACCGCTTTGGCGGCCATGCTTTTACCGCAGCCTTGTACGCCCAGTAACAAAATACCTTTTGGCGGATCAAGCCCGACCGGTAAATTTTCACCAGTAAACGCCTCGGTACGATGGCTCAACCATTTTTTCAAATTTGCCAAGCCGGCAACGTCGGCCAATTGCGTGGTGTCGTATTCGTAATGCAGATGCCCACTTTGATTGAGCAGTTCAAATTTCAGCTTTGCCAACTCCGGCAAATCCCCCTGGCCAATGGCACCATCGCGGAAAATAAGATGACGGGCAATTCGTCGAGCCTCATTCATCGCCAAGCCACGCAGATTTTTTACGATGGTCTTTAATGCTTCCTGATCAACTTCAACCCGGCGACCTTCGTTTTCACGTTTGTACAAATCCGCTTCGTCATTGACCATTTTCAATAGCGTAACCTCATCGGGTAGCCGCAATTTGAAACGCACCGCCAATGCTTCGAGTTCTTCGGGCAACTCGATTTTTTGCCCGACCAGAACAATGCTGTGCTCCAGACAATGGCGGCGCTGAATAATGTCGCGCAACATGCGTTGGGTGCTGGCGTAACCGAGGTAGGGATGAAAATCCAGTAGCAGATAAATGCCACGCTGCGTTTCTTTGTGGATCGCTTGCAAGGTGGCGCTG
>ENA-OBLH01000721-OBLH01000721.1-metagenomes-genome-assembly--contig:-NODE-721-length-10386-cov-2.64098_pt1 | contig 10386 bp, 12 predicted proteins | sample MGYA00153382_OBLH01 | MGnify analysis MGYA00153382 | reverse complement strand
TTGCGCTGCCCGGTACGTCCACTCCGAATTTCGGGTTGGAAGGCAGCCGAACTGGAGTCGGCTCGGTGGGTCAGGCGGTTGCAGTGACCGCGCGACGCTGTAGACCCAGCACGCTTGCAGCGACGACGACGACGAAGCCTTCGAACACCAGCGACCACGTGCCGATCGATTCGCTCCAGTTGCCGATGTCGTCCATCGATCCGGGCAGACCGACGGTGCGGGTGAGCACGAAGCCGGCGAACGTGGCGAGGCACGTTGCACCACCGAGCGCGAACCCGCGACGGTCGCCCCGCACGAGCAGGTAGATCGACAGGACGCACGCAATCGACATCAGGCCGTAGCCGACCCCGAGGTACGGGACTTCGGAGAACTTGTCGGACATCTCGGCGAGGTGGATGTAGGCAGTGGCACCGAGCCCGAAGATCGCTACGACCTCGGCGACTCGCACCAGCGGGCTGCGAACGTGTGGGCCGAACCAGGATTCGAGACCGTCAGTCGACGTGGACGCGGCGTCGTCGGTGTGGGTGTGGGTGGAGGTGGAGGTGGAGGTGGTGGTCATGGAGACAACCCAACCAGCACGAGCTGTGGCGATGCTGAAGGTCGCTGAAGATGTCTTCAGTAACGAGGCGCAGCGGGTTCGCGGTGCGACACTGACGGCGTGCGGGTACTGGTCGTCGAGGACGAGGTTCGCCAAGCCGAAGCGCTCGAACGCGGCCTGCGAGCCGAGGGGATGGCCGTCGACATCGCCCACACGGGCACCGACGGGCTCTGGATGGCCACCGAGAACGACTACGACGCGATCATCCTCGACGTCATGCTGCCCGGCCTCAACGGGTTCCGGGTCTGCGCCGAGCTCCGGTCACGCCAGGTCCATACACCCATATTGATGCTCACCGCCAAGGACGGCGAACTCGACGAGGCCGAAGCGCTCGACACCGGCGCCGACGACTTCCTGTCGAAGCCGTTCTCCTATGTCGTGCTCCTCGCCCGACTGCGCGCGCTGCTGCGACGTGGCACCACGTCCCAGCCGGTCGTGTTGCGCTCGGGGCCGGTTGCGCTGGATGTAGCTCGCCGCGTCTGCACCGTCGACGACCGTGTCGCCGAGTTGACGCCACGCGAGTTCTCGGTCTTGGAATACCTGTTGCGACGCTCGGGCGAGGTCGTCCCGAAGCGAGCGATCGTCGAACACGTCTGGGACATCGCGTTCGACGGCGACGACAACGTGGTCGAGGTCCACGTCTCAGCACTGCGCCGCAAACTCGGTGCGGACTCGATCGAGACGGTACGCGGCGGCGGATACCGGATGGCACGTCATGCGCCTTGACCTCTATCAGCGCCTGTCACTGCGCTGGAAGGTGACCATCGGTGCCACAGCGGTGCTGTCGTTCGCCCTGCTGTTGACCGCATTGGGTGTCGCCGGTCTGCTGCGCCGATCGATCGAGTTCGACACTCGTGCGCTGCTCACCGAGCGCGTGACCGCCGTCGCTGCGCAAATCAGCGCCCGCGATCTCCCCGACACGCTCGAATCGACCGGCCGCGAGATCGGCCAGGTCCAGGTGTTCGACGCCGACGGCCAGGTGGTGTCGCGGACGCCGGGTCTGGCCGACAGCACCCGGTTCGACGTGGTGCCGAGTCCAGAGCTCGGCCGGGAGGTGATGATCATCGTCGACGGCGCCTCGATCGACAACGACACCGAAGAGAGATATCAGCTGATCGCCCGGACGATCGACTCCCCCACCGGTCCGATGACGGTATTCGCAGTGACATCACTCGACTCGGCCAAGCGCGCCCAGCACCACCTCGAGTTCCGGCTGCTGTTGGCGCTGCCCTTGCTCGCAGCATTCACCGGTCTCGTCATCTATCTCGTCGTCGGTCGTGCGATGCGACCCGTCGAGGAGATGCGACGCGACGTCGAACGCATCTCCGAAGGGGACTTGTCGTCCCGGGTCACTCCCACTGCGAGCGACGACGAACTCGCGCGTCTCGGCGACACGTTGAACCACATGCTCGAGCGCCTCGAGAACGCCGCAGCGCAGCGGGAGTTGTTCGCTGCAGCGGCGTCGCATGAACTCCGCAGCCCGTTGTCGGCGTTGCGGACCGAACTCGAAGTTGCCCAGGCGTACCCCGATCGAGCGGACTGGTCGCAGACCGCAGAGCACTCGTTGATCGAGATCGATCGTCTCGAACACCTCGCTCGCGACCTGCGCGTGTTGACGCGCAATCGCAATGTGGGCGCCGCCGATCGCCGGTGTGACCTCGCCGCGCTGACACGTCGCGAACTCGACCGCCGATCTACCGGTCGCGTCGAACATCACGCCGAGATCGACGATGCCGTGGTGGCAGCCGACGACGACGAGGTACTGCAGGTGCTGCGCAACCTCCTCGACAACGCCGAACGTCACGCAGCTTCGACCATCGACGTGCGTATCGACCACGAGGGCTCGATGGTGTCGCTGTCGGTCGCCAACGACGGTCCCCCGATCCGACTGGCCGATCGTGAACAGATCTTCGAGCCGTTCACGCGTCTCGACGAGGCACGCTCGCTCGACACCGGCGGCTCCGGGCTCGGGCTCGCCATCGTCCGATCGATCATGATCGAGGCCGGCGGGTCGATCGAGGTCACCGAACGCCTGCACGGCGCCGAGTTCGTCGCCCGGTTCCGTGCAGGCTGACCCGCTGCCCCAACGCTGGTCGCGCGTCAGGTGGGGCGGGTGCCGAGGATGACGTCGATCTCCTGTGTCGATCCGTTGCGATCGACGGTGACGGTCACGGTGTCGCCTGGCTGGTGGCCGGCGATCGCAGCGCCGAGCGACGTCGGATCGGTGACGTCGGTGTCGTCGACGGCGACGATCACATCGCCCAGCCGCAACGTGCTGTTTGCAGCGCCGGAGCCATCAGCGATCTCGGTCACTTCGACGCCGAGGCCCCGGCCGGTCGGTTGCGTAGTGACACCCATCAGTGCCCGATCGGGAACGCTGCCGCCACGCAGCGAGTCGAGCACGTCCATCACCGGCGTGATCGCGATGGCGAAGCCGATGTTCTGCGCTTGTCCGGCGATGGCGGTGTTGATGCCCACCACTTCGCCCCGACCGTTCAGTAGCGGTCCACCCGAGTTGCCAGGGTTGATCGCCGTGTCGGTCTGGAGGAGGTTGACCAGTAGGGCGCCGCTCTCCTCGGTGATCGTCCGGTTGTTCGCCGACAGGATGCCAGCGGTCACCGACGGCTCGCCGGTGAGGTCGAGCGCGTAGCCGACCGCGATCAGCTGGTCCCCCAGGCGGAGTTCGTTCGAGTCACCGACGGCCAACGGCACCAGGTCGGAGCGGTCGACACGGAGTACGGCGAGGTCGCGGCTCGGGTCGCCGGCAACGATGGTGGCCGGCTCGCTTGTGCCGTCAGCGAACGTGACGACGGGGCTGTCGCCTTCGGCGATCACGTGGTTGTTGGTCACGATGTAGCCGTCGGCCGACAGCACGAAACCGGTGCCGGAGGCCTGGCCGCGTGAGGTATTGCCCAACGGGCCGGTCTGGGTGACTTCTTGGCGCACCGACACGATCGACGGGCGCGCTGCCTCGACGAGGTCGCCGATCGGGCCTGTCGACATGCTCACCGGCTCGGCGACGACGCCCGGCGCCGCGGTTGGTGACGAGGCGGTGGTCGACGAGTCCTGGCCGACGGCGAATCCACCGACCGCAGCGCCGGTGAGTGCCATCCCGACGAGTACACCGGCACCGAAGCGGGAGCGGTGGCGCGATGGACGTGGTGCTGACCCCGTCGGAGCGGGCGCTTCCCAGCTGGGGGCGACGAGCGGCGGCCGGAGCGGCTCGCCGGGAATCGAGGACGGGCGGTCGGCGTAAGGAGGTGCGACGGGATTTTCCACGGCTCCCACGGTGTCGCTGCTGGGTCAGAGGAAGGTGAGAGCCAGGTGATCAGTGGTCGAGAGTTTGAACTCGTTTCCTGACGATGAACTCGGTCGCTGGGTGAGTTCCACACTCGCCGAGTTGTTCCGCACCGACGACCACCGCAAAGGCGTTGCCGCCTTTCTCGAGAAGCGTCCGGCGAACTACACCGGCCGCTGAGCAGTACTCAGTCGGGAACGAGGCCCACGAGGTTGTCGCCGAGCGCCACCACCGTGCGCGGGATGAACTCGACGACGACGCCGTCCGGGTCGATCTCACCGGCGACGAGCGCATCGCGGTAGCTCGCCGTTTCGGGGATCGGGGGCGATCCGATCACCCGCACGTTCACGGAGTCCGCCGTGGTCGAGACCTCGATGACCTCCCACTCGACGCTGTCGGCCCATGCCTGGGTGATCGCACGGACGTCGCTCTCGCGTGCTCGGTCGCTGGCGATCTGCACGGTCGAGCCGACGAGCGGCACGAGAATCACGGCGAAGAACGCCACGATCACCAACACGGCGTTTCGACGATTGACCGCCCGCTTCTCGGCCGTCGCCGCCGGTGTCACCATCTGATACACCCGGTACAGCGCCATCACCACGATGCCCGTCGCGAGGATCGAAGCGACGTTGGTGCCGAACAGGAACAGCGCGCCGAATGACTCATCCCACGCACGAGACTCGGCCGTGAGCCCCACGACCGTGAGCGGCGGCACGAGCGAGATGGCGATGGCGACGCCGGGCAACGTCTCGGAGATGTCACGGCGAACCAGCGCCACCGACCCGACGGCGCCAGTGGCCAGCGCTGCGATGAGGTCGATCAGCCGGGGATTCACCCGTCCGGCGACCTGCGCATTGGTAGCGGCGGTGACCGGGTTTGCGAGGCCCAGACCGAGCAGGTACCCGATCAGGATCGCAACGGTCGCGCCGCTGAGGACGAGAGCGATGGATCGGATCAGGTTGGCCCGGTCGCCGAGCACCACCCCGAGCATCGTGCCGAGGATCGGCGTCATCAGCGGCGCGACGATCATCGCGCCGATCACCGTGGCGGTCGAGTCCGAGACCACGCCTGCACTGGCGATGATCGACGCGAGGATCAGGAGAATCCAGAATCGACTGAGCTTTCGCTTGACGTCGGGGCCATCGAAGAAGACCGCGCCCCGCATGTCGTCGAGGTCGTTCAGCGCGATGCTCGGCATCTCAGACCACCTGCTCAGCGTGCACGGACGCCGACGATAGCGATCGCTGCTCCGAGCGGCGGGGATCGCTCTCGTCCCCATCGGTCGCGTGGTGCCGCACCATGAGATCGCGAGCGTGACCCTCGTACTCAGACCCCGGTTGACACAGCACCCGAGTCGGCGGACTTCGGCGTCAGTAGATCTCGATGAGACCAGCGGCGCCTTGGCCTCCACCGATGCACATGGTGACCACGCCGTACTTGGCGCCGCGGCGCTTACCTTCGAGCAGCACGTGGCCGGCGCAGCGGGTGCCGGTCATGCCGAACGGATGGCCGATGGCGATCGAGCCGCCGTTGACGTTGTACTTCTCGGGGTCGATGCCGAGCGTGTCACGCGAGTACAGGCACTGGCTGGCGAAGGCCTCGTTGAGCTCCCAGATGTCGATGTCGTCGACGGTGAGACCGTGGCGCTTGAGCAGCTTCGGCACGGCGTAGATCGGTCCGATGCCCATCTCGTCGGGCTCGCAGCCGGCGACCGCCCAGCCCTTGAACGCGCCGAGTGGCTCGATGCCACGACGTGAGGCCTCTTCGTCGGACATCATCACCACGGCGGCGGCGCCGTCGGAGAGTTGGCTGGCGTTGCCGGCGGTGACGAAATTGCCCTCGCCGCGCACGGGCTGCAACTTCTGGAGCCCTTCGAGAGTGGTCTGCGGACGGTTGCACTCGTCGCCGGTGACGGTGTAGTCGACGATCGACTCCTCACCGGACTCCTTGTCGACGAGCTTCATCTTGGTGTCCATGGGCACGATCTCGTTCTCGAACAAACCGTTCTCCTGAGCGGCAGCCATGCGCATCTGCGAGGTGTAGGAGTACTCGTCCTGGTAGTCACGCGACACGTTGTAGCGCTGGGCGACGATGTCGGCGGTTTCGATCATCGCCATGTAGACCGCCGGGTACATCTCGGTGAGCTTCGGGTCCATGTTGAGCGAACCACCGAAGCCACCGCTCGGGATGGAGATCGACTCGACGCCCGCACCGACAGCGCAGTCGACACCGTCGAGGCGGATGTGGTTGGCGGCGACAGCGATCGAGTTGAGCCCCGACGAGCAGTGACGCTGGATGGTGTTGCCGCCGGTGGTGACGGGCAGCCCGGCGAGCAGCGAGGCGAGACGACCGAGGTTGGCAGCACCGTGCGCGCCATTGCCGAGCGCGACGTCTTCGACGAGTTCGGGCTCGATGCCCGCCTTGTGGACCGCGCTGCTGATCGCGTGTGCAGCCATCGACATCGCCGGCGTGATGTTGAAGCCACCGCGGCCTGCCTTGGCGAGACCGGTGCGGGCGTAGGAGACGAAGACTGCTTCACGCATGGGAGATTCCTGACTGATCGAATGACGCCGGGCGGTCCGGGTCCGGCAGCAACCTAGTGAAGTCGAGCGCTTCGACTTCCACCGGCAATCTCCCGAACTTCGTTTGCGTTGCACTTCTGGTGGGACGGGGCCCATCCGAAACGTCACTCAAAGGGTGTTTCGTCGTCGGCGACGGGTTCGGTTGCTTCGGTGGCGGTGGTGTCGATGAAATCGCTCGGGTCGAGTTCGGCGAGGAGGGCGCGGAACTGGTCCACCTCGGCGTCGATGGCCGCATCGATCGCGAACTGATCCCGCTCGGGCGCTCCGGTCGGCAGCGCCCCGGCTTGGTCGAGCACGGCTTCGCTGACGAACAGCGGCGCCTGCAGTCGCACGGCCAACGCGATCGCGTCGGATGGGCGGGTATCGATCCGCCGCTCCCCCGCCGGGCCGCTGACGGTGAGGTTCGCGATGAACGAACCTTCGTGCAGCTCGGTGACCTCGACGGAATCGAGGTGACCGTCGAGCGCGTCGACCAGGCTCGCCATCAAGTCGTGGGCCATCGGCCGAGGCAACCGGGTGCCGCTGGCGGCGATGGCGATCGAGCTGGCATCGGCCTGGCCGACGATGATCGGCAACAACCGATTGGGGGCGTCGTGCTCGCGCAACATCAGCGCAGCGGCACCGCTGATGGGGTCGACTTGGATTCCGATGAGTTCGACGGAGATCATGAAGGACATGATACGGGTCAACTCAAGTTTCATCAGTCGCAGTTGTCACAGCAGCCGCCACCACCCGACCGGTGGGCAGCGCTCGGGCTCAGGCCGCCTTGAGGGCGTTGGCGATCGCTGTGCGAGGGTCGCGGTTCGGGTCGCCCGGGTTGTCGAGCGCCACGTTGAACGCGTTCAATGCATGATTGCGCTGGTCGTCGGTGAGTTCGGCGTCCATGATCCGCACCACCGAGGGGGCGAGATCGGCACGCTCGCTGACGAGCTGGTGCGCCAGCTGTTCGTCTGCGGGGAGCTCCTCGATCGGGGTGCTGCCGTCGTGCCAACGGGTGGCGGGAACTTTTTTCTTGACCATGATGTCTCGTCTCGGTTGCGGGAGTTCCATCCCACCGTACTCGGCGGCGGCGACCGCTCCCCCAGGCTCGGTGCCGACGATGGACGCTCAGCCGCCTGCGACGATCGCTGGCTGAGGCGAGATGTCGGTTGCGGAGCGTGGCAGGCGACGCGAGATCGCAACGCCGAACAGCGCGATCGCGACCGGCGCGATCCACGCGATCGCCACCGCTGCGCCAGGCGACCATTCGATGTCGTCACCGAATGCCACCACGGCGCCGACGACGCCGGTACCGAGTGCCACACCCAGGTTGTCGCACAACTGCAGCGACGACGTGGCCGAACCGACCTCGCGTTCATCGACGCTCCGGAACGTGAGCTGGGCGTGCGCCGAATAGGCGAACCCCATGCCGAGCCCGGCGCCGACACCTGCGACGTGGATCAGCCAGAACGGCACGCCGTCGAGCACCGACGCCATCGCCGCGAGCGCCACGCCGGGCGCGAGCACCAGGTACCCGGCACGCACGAACCAGGCTTCGCCGAGGCGGGCGATCCATCGCTGCTGGATCCACGAACCGGCTGTCCAGCTCACCGTGGTGACGGTGACGGCGATACTGGCCACCAGCGTCGAGCGGTCGCGGCCACTCGTCAACGCGTACGGCACGAAGGCGTCGAGCCCGAAGAACACGAAGGTGATCAGACCCCGTGATGCGATCACCGCCGGTAGCCCGGGGGCACCTCGCAATGTGCCCGGTGGGGTGAGCCGACGCAGCGAACCGAGCCCAATCGCCAGACCGAGCACGATGGCAGGCACCAGCAACAACCGATCGAAGGTGAGTCCTGCCACCAACAGCGCGGTGCCGATGGCCACCCTGATCGCCTCGACGAGACGACGGCGCATGAACGGCACGGCGATCGGTCGAGCCTCGGCGACCGGGCCGAGGCGCAACATCGCCGGCACCACCACGGCTCCAGCAACGACGACGAGCGGAATGAGTCCCAGGAACACCCATCGCCAGCCGACGCCCTGGGCGATCCGTTCGGCGAGCACTGGACCCACCAGGCCGGGAACCACCCAGGCAGTCGACAGGATGGCGAACATCTTCGGCCGCTCCTGCACCGAGAATGCTCGACCGATCGCGATGTAGCCGATCGCCGGCACCACACCGGCCCCGAAGCCCTGGACGAAACGGCCGACCACCAGCACGGGCATGCTCGGAGCGAACCCACCGATCACCAACCCGATCGCGAACAGCACGAGACCGATCACGTAGGGGCGCCCTGCGCCATGACGATCGGCCTGGTCGCCGGCGAAGACGATGCCGATCATCGTGCCGAGGAAGAACGCACTGGTGACCCAGCCGTACCAGGCAATCCCACCCAGGTCGGCCTCGATGTCGGGAAGGATCGTGGTGACCGCGAGCGACTCGAACGCCACGAGTGTGACGACGGCGACCAGTCCGATCTGCAACCCGCGGCGTCGTTCGCCGACGACAGGTTCAGTGTTGGAGTCACCGGTCACGTGGTGAGAGGGTACGTCCGGCTGGGCGAACGAGTCGGTGATCGGCGACACCATGTGGCGAGATGCGCGACTGGCGGGGCAACCACCGGAGATTGCTGGGAGACTGGGCACCTGAACCCGAGCAACGACCGCCCGAATGCCAGAGACGTCGATCCGACGCACGTGCCTGCCAGCGAACAACCTGTGGCGCGAGGGCGCGCGGCGCGAGCGTTGTGGTTCGGGCTCGGCTGGGTGGCCGTGGCACTCGGAGCCATCGGCGTCGTGGTTCCCGGCTTGCCGACCACCGGGTTCATGGTGGCCGCAGCAGCCTGCTTCGCGAAGAGCAGCCCCCGTTTCGAACAATGGGTGCTCGACCTGCCGGGTGTCGGCAAGTCGGTGGCCGACTACCGCTCCGGGCTCGGTATGCCGAAACGGGCGAAAGTGGTCGCCATCTCGATGATGACCGTCGCCATTGCGATCAGTGCCGGCCTGCTCGTCGACAACACGGCGGTGCGCTCGACGATCGTCGCAGCCGGCGTGATCGGGGTCTGGTACATCGTGCGCCGAGTGCCGACCGCCCCTGCGGTGCCTGCGCCGGCCGACGCCTGAATCGTCAGGCTTCGCCGTGCTGTCAAGCTTCGCCGTGCCAGATGACCCGAGCGGAGATGTACGAGCCGTCGGCGCTCAACGCGGTGATGCTCGAACACGTGAGCCAGATCGCCTGCACACACGTCCAGTCCGAACCACCGACGAAGTGATGGTCGACGACCGTCGCGGCGCGGAACAGACGGCCTTCTGCGAGGTCGATGGTCCAGTAGGAATCGGCCGTCGACAGTCGTACCACGCCGGCACCGAGGACATCGACGTGTCCTACCGCTGCCGTGGGGTCGACCCGACCGTCGGCGATGGGGCCGAGCGCGACCAACTCGCTGCCGGCGGTGTCGAGGGCGAGGTCGAGGATCACCGTCGAGCCACTGAGGACACCAGCAGCGGCGGCAGCGACGAGCGAATGGGTCGCGTCGAGATCCACGTGTGATGGCGGACGGATCACCACGTGGTCGTCACACACCGAGATGGTGACAGCGGCGTCACGGTGTTGCAGTTCTTGCGTTGTCGGTCGTTGCACTACGGGCACCTCCTCGGCGAACTGCACAGAGCGTCGCGGTGCCACGTGACGAACGCGCGACAAATGTGCTCCAACCGTGCGCGATCGTCGTCGTACGAGGTTTCGGGTGCCGTGCCGGTGAGAACACCGTGCGGATGTGGACCTCGCTCGCCTACGCAACCGACCGCTCAGCGGCTGGCGGCGTTGCGCTCGCAGGGTGGGGTCCGGATCATGCCAACAGCGACCGCCTTCCGGTCGAACATCTCGTCGAGTCGAGAGGGTCCTCGTTCCCGTCGAGTCATTG
>ENA-OBLH01000720-OBLH01000720.1-metagenomes-genome-assembly--contig:-NODE-720-length-10395-cov-3.49623_pt1 | contig 10395 bp, 4 predicted proteins | sample MGYA00153382_OBLH01 | MGnify analysis MGYA00153382 | reverse complement strand
CATCTTTCCACCCAAGCGTTTGACCTTTCTATTATCCAGCGGGTAGCCACAGGCACAAACCCTGACTTTCCTTCCCCCTGCTTATCCTCCTTAGATGGTTTAGGTGATACTACCCTTCGGGAAGCAAGCTACAAACTGGATTTTAGTCATTATCTCTGGATAAATCTTTTTTAACTCTACAGTTATTTTCTTGGTCACTTAAGCTGCTGAAATAAGGCATTTTCGCTTTAGCTTATCTCTTTTCTCCTAAGATATCAAATGGGTTCTATATAATTAAATTCTAGATAAACCATTCCTGCGATCGCTTCAATAGTATGAAACCTATTGTCACCCTAAGATAATTGTTGAAATTAAAATTTGACAAATATCCCCCTAACAGTGAAAATAATAGACGTAGGCAATAACACATTGCCTCAAACTTGGGACTGTAGTTCAATTGGTTAGAGCACCGCCCTGTCACGGCGGAAGTTGCGGGTTCGAGCCCCGTCAGTCCCGTAGAGGTTTTAACTGCAAAAGTGTGGGAATAGACCCGATTATAAAATTCCTAAACTTTTACTAAATTTCCTAGGAAATGCTTGAAGACCTAACCCATGCTTACACTCCCTTACTGGTCTGGATCGGCTTGGGACTGGTTTTCTCTAGAATTGCTCCAGATAGGTTCCTCCGCTTTATCGGGCAAGCTCTTTACTGGGTGGGGGTTCCGCTCCAACTTTTAGTATTGGCACGACAAACCAAAACAACGGGTATTAGCTTAATCCCGGTGGCAGTGTCTGTAGGAGTTTTAGGATTGAGTTTGATCATTGCCCTAGTAATTTGGTGGGGCTGGCAGCGGTTTAGGCAGAAAAAGCATAATCAGACGGCAGAAGATAGCTCTCTAATCCGGGCAAGTCTGGGAAGTTTTGTTCTAGCAACAATTTTAGGAAATACAGGTTTTGTCGGCTTGACTCTTACCCAAGTCCTCACCAGCCATGACCACAGCCTAAATAATGATTGGGCAGTATTATTTAGTGTCACTAATAATGTAGTTGGTACCTATGGGATTGCAATTTTGATTGCTAGCTATTTTGGTAGGAAAAGAAGTCATGATAATTGGTGGATTCCTTTACGAGACTTGATTACTGTACCTAGCTTATGGGCATTTATTATTGGTTTAAATACCCAGTTTGTTAAACTTCCATCGGTAGTGGAATCGGGCTTAAATCAATCTGTTTTGGTGGTGATTGCCTGCGCCTTGCTGTTAGTTGGTCTGCGCTTGGGGATGATTCAGGGGCGTAAGAGTTGGGCGATCGCTTCCCTTGCCAGCATAATTAAGGTATTTATCATTCCCTTACTAGTAGGCTTGGGAGCTACTTATATGGGGATTATGGGGGAAGAACGGCTAGTTTTAGTCTTAATGTCAGGAACTCCTACGGGGCTTTCTGTCCTAATTTTGGCAGAGGTTTATGATCTCGATCGAGACCTTTTAGCCAGTAGTATTGCCCTCACCTTTATCGGTTTATTCTTAGCCCTTCCCCTCTGGCTTTTCCTCTTCGCTTAGAAAATCATGGCGGGGTAGCAGTCTTTTGATCAAGAATTTTACCCGCCGAAGGTGGGCAATAAAATAATCCCCTTAGCTAAGTCATGGCGGGGTAGCGGTGTTTTGATCAAGAATTTTACCCGCTGAAGGCGGGTAATAATCTCCTTAATCAAGTCATGGCGGGGTAACGGTGTTTGGCTAAGAGGAGGTGTTCTAATTCCAAGAGATAAATTACCATTCTTTTTTCACCGTTGGGAATAATTGCCACATATTTTGCGAGGCCTTGAAGATTATTCTGGCGATAGGATTCTGGCAGGGCTTGCACCGCACTAGCAGGTAAATCTAGCATATCTGGTAAGCGATCGACCCTCAACCCACATAACTCTCCTGTACGGCTTTGGGTTAGTACCAAAAACTGGTCTAGATTAGAAGAAGTCCGGCGATAATTAGCGATCGCTAGTTGAGATGACGATGGGGATTGAGATGATGATTGAGGATTTTGTTCTAAGCGTAGTTGGAGATTAAGCACCATGACTGGGCGATATCCCTCCGGGAGATTAATCCCAATATCTAGATGAGTTAATTCTGCATCTACAGGGCTATTCCTCAGTTCCAAAGGGCAGCGGCGCACCTGGAGCACCATACTCATGGGGATGGCAAATAGATAGTTAGCGATCGGCAGGATAATTACTTTGAAGGTAGCCATAAATCAGTTATCAGTTATCAGTTATCAGTTATCAGAGTTAGAAGTTTATAGTTTGTTTTGAATTAAAAATTCCCAAAAGGTTGTGTTTACTGTTAACTGCTTACTGTTAACTGTTTACTGTTCAAGGATTTCTTTAACCTTGGAAACTAACTGGTAATCCAAATAGGGTTTGGTGAAGTAGGCGATCGCTCCTAGGGAACTGGCAATCTGGCGATATTGATTACTGCCTCTAGAAGTTAACATTACTACCGGAATTTTTGCTAACTTTGGCTGTTGGCGGGTGATACTAAGAAACTCAAATCCATTCATGCGGGGCATTTCTAGATCACAAATTACTAGGGGAATAGCAGGATTTTTTTGCAACTGCTCCAACGCCTCTACCCCATCTTTTGCCTGTTGGACTTGGTAGCCACTCTTTTGTAATACTAGGGAAAGTTTTTGGCGCTCGGTGATGGAGTCATCCACAATTAAAATAATTGTCTTAGTAGCTACCCTAGCTAATAATGGAGGCGGCTCCTCTCCAGAGAAATTTCCTAGAGATTCTTCTACTTGCTGAATATTAGCTTGATCTTGATAATCGATTAGTGCCACTCCATCGATAACTAAGGTCATATTGCCATCGGCCAAAACCGTGCAGCCATAGATGTAATTAGGAGAAGGAATAGCTTCAGGAATGGGCTTAATAACTAGCTCCTGTTCTTCAATTACTTGATCTACCTCCAACCCGATAAATCCATCTCCTTTGGGTAAGAGTAGTACCGGAACCCTTCCTTGTCTGGGAGTAAGTAGAGGAGTTAGCTCGATCGTTTCACTATCAGTCCCTAGGCCCTGATGCCCAGCAGAGTTACTTATCCCCCCATCGAATAAGGCAGTTAGCTGGTATAGAGGGATAGAAATCAGCTTTTCCCCATCATGCCAATCTAGTAATTTCTGATCGCCGATCGTCTTAATCTGGTCAGCAAAGGGCATTAAGGTTTGGGTAATTTCATTGGCAACAAAAGTATAAACTTTTCCCCCCGCCCGACAAGAGAGGAGTCTGGCACTCATCAACGCACCTTTAATCCGTAAAAAGAAAGTTGTTCCCCGGTGGGGTTGGGATTGGAGAGTCAAGTTACCCCGGATATTCTGGATTTGCGATCGCACCACATTTAAGCCAATCCCCCGCCCCGCTAAGTCATTTACATCATCTCTGGTAGACATGCCCGGACTACAGAGGAGATCAAGAATCTGGGGTTCTGGCTGGGGAAGTTTTTTAATATTATCGGCTTGGGCGGGGGTAATTAGATTTTGGGATACAGCCGAAGCAAAAATGCGATCAATATCTAACCCGGCTCCATCATCGGCTACTTCAATTACCGTCCGGTTTCCTTGGTTATAGGCAGTAACTTTGATCGTGCCTACTTCTGGTTTTTGATACTGCCTGCGGACTTCTGGAGATTCAATCCCGTGGGCAAAGGCATTACGGATTAAGTGTAATAAAGACTCGTACAAACTTTCAGCGATCGCCTTATCAATCAAAACCTCCGCACCTTGGACTTTAATTTCCACCGGCTTATTATAAGCACTAGTCAACTGTTGAGTAATCAATGCCAACCGATTCAAAATATTCCCAATAGGCATCATCCGAGTTTGTTGCATACTCTCCCGCACTTGCTTCAGGAGGCGTTGCTCTCGATCGACAAATTGTTGAGTATTTTGGCTATACAAACTCAAATCCGCCGTTGCCTGCTCTAACTGCACAGTTTCTTCCAGAACTGTATCTAGAGTATCTTGGAGTTCTCCCAGTAAATGAGAGCGATTTAGGTATTTTTGTAGCTGATTAACAGTCCGGCGGTGTTGTTGCAACCATCCAGAAAGTTTCTGAAGAGTCTCTAATCGTTGCTCTTCTTGGAGATGCAACTGATTTTGATTGATTAATAACTCTCCAGCCAAATAATTTTGTTGTTCTAATTGTTCCAGTTCTACCCGGAGGGTTTTGGAACCAGATTGCCTAGGTTGTGTAGTTTGCGCTCCACTTTGGGAGACCTCTGGAGCAAAGCCTGTCCCAGTCACTGGCTCTCTGGAGGTTTCTAAGCTGGAGAGTAACAATTCTTCTGACTCTAAAAAAGCTAATTCTTTACTTTGTCTCGCCTCCCTCACTATCCCTAAGTTAGAATTAATCTCCTGTAGATGGGTTGTCTCATCCCCATAGGTCGTCCCCGGAGCCATTTCTAGGTTGTCATTAAGATTTCTTTCAGTATCACCAAAAATATCCGAGCCAAAAAGCTCAACTAAAGCTGCATCTTCTGGATTGATAGAAAGATTGTTAGGGGGATTGATAGGAGAATTAATAGCCTGACTAATATCAGCTTGAAGAGGCATTGGACTTAGCTTCTCAGAGGGAGGTGGGGAGGAAACTTGGGCGGAAGCCCTCGGAGATTTAGCCGGCGTGGTAGGAACTACCGTAAGAGAAGCAGGGGCAGTAGAAACTACCGGGGGAGGTTGAATAGGCCTCACTGGGGCAGCAGGAGGTTTTTTACCCGGACTAGGTTGGGTCTTGGGGGGTTTTGAGGTGACTAAGCTGGGTTGGGGGGGAATATTTGATTTAGGAGTCCCCGCACTAGCTAATTCTAGGAGTTGGGGGGAAGGAATACCGCCTTGTTCTCGATCGCCCTCCATAACTAATTCATAGCCCGTCCCCAGATCCATTAAGGCTATCTGGGCAATAGTTAGAGCTTCTTGGGGATGGAGGTGTAAAGCTTGGAGGGTGGCTGTAGCGATCGCCCGGAACCCCGGCAGTTTTAAAGACTCCCCTAAACCAACAAATATCTCTGCCGTTGGCACAAAGGTATCGAGGATCTGTTGAGGATTCTCTGTTTCCCAGACTGCTACCATGATGGCTAGTTTTTCTTTAACCCCCACCTCAAAGACAGATTTGACAATATCAAACCCAAGCTCTGCGGAACTAGGAATAGCATTCTCCCTAGCTAGAGCATCTCCCATTTTTTGTTGAATTTGATTGAATAGCTCTGCACCCTGATTTTTAATATTATCAAGACTATAGTTATCCCGCCGAATTTCCGCCGCTAGGGCCAGCCGGAGACATTCATAACCCTGAAAAAGCAAGGTTTCTAACTCAGCATCAATCGCTACTGTCGGGTCTAATAAAGCCTGAAAGACATTTTCTAGATAGTGAGAAAGGTCTTGGATAGTTTTTTGTCCGACGATCGCCGCAGCACCCTTAAGAGTATGGGTCGATCGCATCAAGCCATAGACCTTAGACTGAGTCCGCTGCTCCCGGAGATTGAGTAATTCAGTTTCGATCGCCCGCAGCAAATCCTCTGACTCATTCAGAAAGTAGAGGTAGTTTTCTTGGTGAATTTTGGTACTCATAATTAGTTAACTATTAATTCCCTAGAAGTATGATGCCGCGCGGTGCGCGGCATTCTTTCCTAACTTAACTCACTTGGAACTGGGCCACGGTGTCCCGTAACTGATTTGCAGTTGCTAGGAGTTCTTGGAAGGAGGCAGTCACTTGAGTAGATTCTTGGGAAGTTTCCTTAGAAGTTGCTGCTACTCCCTGCATGGTTTGGGTGACGGATTTTCCTTGATCGGTTTGGGCTAGGGTAGCTTGGGTAATCTCGGCAACTAATTTACTAATTTCCGTGGTGGCAGAAGCGATCGCTTGTAAGCTTTCCCTGGTCTCCTGTACTAAGTTAGTCCCGTTAGTCACCTGCCCAATGACGGTTTCAATCACCTTGAATAGTTCACTGGTCTGGCTTTGGATTTCCTGCACCATTAGTTCAATTTCCGTTGTGGCTTTAGCAGATTGCCGAGCCAAGGAACGCACTTCATCAGCAACCACCGCAAAACCCCGCCCGTACTCCCCAGCCCGGGTGGCTTCAATGGCAGCATTCAGAGAAAGTAACTGGGTTTGGGTGGCAAAGTCACTAATCAGGCTTACTACCCGAGAAATCTTTTGGGAAGATTCTCCCAAGGATTTGACTTTTTCTCCAGCCTCCGTCACAGTTTCCTTAATATCCAGAATCCCCGCTACGGTTCTTTGGGTAGTTGTATCCCCCGATCGGACTGTTTGATTGGCCTTGAGGACTGCCTGATCGATCGCTTGAGCATTGGCGGCCACTTCTTGGGTGGAATTAACCATCAGTTGCACTTCTTCCAGCGCCTGAATCACTTCCTTAAACTGCTCTTGAGCTTGGGCAGCTAGTTGATTGACTGCTCCCTCACTCTTGGTGGAAGTGGCTGCCACTTGGGTGGCGGCAGTTTGCACTTGGACTACAATTTCACAGAGAGATTTCAGGGTGTTGTTATACACATCTGCGATCGTCCCCAATTCATCATTAGTTAGAGGAGCACGGACTGTGAGGTTACCATCTAAGGCTGGCATTACGGCGGCGAGGAGGTTAATCGCCCGTTGTTGCAAGAGTTCTTTGGCCTCTTTTTCCCTTTGAGCTGCAAGAACAAGTTGTTCCGACTGGGCTTGGAGTTGTTGGAGGTACTCGGTTCTTTGGATCGCAAAACCCAACTGGGCGGCTATTTGTGCCATCGTGTTGATTTCTGCCTCTTGCCAATGCCGGGGGGTAGAATTTTGGTAAGTAGATAATAAGCCCCAAAGTTTTTCTCCCACAAAAATCGGCACAATTAGGTAAGCCTTAGCTTGAATCCCCTCTAGGGCATCAATGTAGCACGGGGATAATTTCCCAGCATAGATATCATCTACCACTGCTTGGGGTTTTTGCAGAAATTGGGCAGCCTTGGTTTCTTGCAGATAACTATCGACAAATTCCACCCCTATAGCACGCACCCAACCCTGACCCACAGATTCCGCCACGTAGGCTCCACTAAAATCTGGCTCAAACCGATAGATAGCTACTCGATCGCTTTTCACCACCTGCGAACGCACTTCTTGGGTCGTAGTCCGAAAAATAGTTTCAATATCTGAAGATTGGCGAATCTTATCAACAATTTTGGCGATCGCCCGTTCCCGTTCCACCACCAAGCGGAGTTGTTCTGCCTGTTGCTGCTGCTGCACCACAAACTCGGCCTGCTTGATTGCCACCCCCAATTGGGCCGTAATTTGAGTAATCAGGCTCACTTCTACTTCAGTCCACTGACGAGGCCCAGAATTTTGGTACACCGCCAGCAGTCCCCAGAGTTGGTCTCCCCCTACAAAGATGGGCATAATTATGTATGCCCGTGCCTGAATAAGTTCTAGGGTTTCCACATGACATTGAGTCAACCCATAAGTATAGACATCATTAATAATAGAACTACGTTTATTAATAAACTGTCCCCCTTTAGTTTCTTGGAGATAGGTATCCACAGACCAGACCGTTGCTCCCACATGCCCCTCACCAGTACTTTCCTTGAGGATTTTCACCCAACCGGGAGCCACCGACTCAGAAACGTACTCACCACTAAAATCTGGATTGAAGCGATAGATCGCCACCCGATCGCTCTTCACCAGTTGCGATCGCACTTCTTGGGTAATAGTCCGAAAATTATTGTCTAAATCTTGAGATTGCCGTAGCTTATCTACAATCTTGATTACAGTTTTCTCCCGGGCTACCGCTTGACGGATTTGCTCTGCTTGCTCCTGCTGTTGCTCCATGAAGGTTGCCTGTTGGATTGCTACCCCTAGCTGGGAGGCAATCTGGACAGATAAATTAATTTCTGAATCTGTCCACTCTCGTGGATTAGAGCATTGATAGGTGGCCAGCAATCCCCAGAGTTGATCGTTTTGATAAATAGCTATAGTGATATAGGCTTTAGCTTCATACTGCTCTAGGGTATTTAGGTAGCAACGAGAAAAACCAGCTTGATAAACATCATTAACTACTCGGCAAGGATCCCCTTTGCTATAGCCACCACCCCTGGTATCCCGAAGATAGGTGTCCACCCCCCCGGAGTATTGATTGGAGTATTGGTTTTGGTAAGAAGAATTACCATAGTTTGAATTGTTAGATTGGGGAAAATTACGTTTGTCTAACTCACCTGCGCTAAGATTACCCCGGTTTAGAGAATCACTATTATTAAGGCTTGTTCCGGGGCGGTTATTCAGCCGGAGATTCTCATTAGCGGGAGCCGTTGCTAGTAATCTTAGGTTGCAATCAGGGTCAGCAGTATTTTCCATCATGGCTGGGTTTTGCCGCTGTGCTTCTAGTACCGATGTCCATCCTGTCCCCACGGATTCCATGACAAATTCCCCACTCCAGTCGGGCTTTAATTTATATACCACCGATCGATCCGCCCCTAATATCTGGCGTAGTTCTTGGGTTGTGGTGCGGAAAATACTATCAATATCTAAGGTAGTCCGAATTTTTTCGATCACCCGCCCTACTAATAGCTCTCGATTATTCTGCTGCTCTACTTGGATTTCTACCTCAAAGGTAATTAACTTCAGGGCTAGTTCCGTGGCCACTTGATAAAACAAGCCCTTTAAGCTACTACTCCAAGGCGCAACTCCCTCTGGATTAGTCTTGCCATTAGAAGAAAATCGATTTTGGTTATTTTGGCTGCTCTGGCTACAATGCTGAAGGACTAATAAGCCCCATACCTTCCCGGTAATGACGATCGGCACACTTAGACTAGAGCTAACTTGGTACTTACTTAGAATCTGTTGTTGGTAGGGGGTAATCTGGGGATGGGTAGCATCGTTAATGGCAACTATTTTCTCCCGGAGATAATCCCCCTGTTTATCTGCCCCAAAGTAGGTAGCATCAATAGTTTCTCCGAAGGACGGAGTCCAACCTCTTGCTACTGCTTCATGAACTACTATGCCTTGGGTTGCAGACTGGAAGCGATAGATTAACACCCGCTCTACTAATGCCAATTTTTGAACTTCTGTAACTACTAGGTGAAAAAGAGCTTCACGGGTAGGAGCTTTCTGGATAGTAGTACTCAATTCGAGAACCTGCTCCTGCCGCCAAGCTGGTTGCCCCGTGCCTTGATTCGTCCCGTGACTAGTTCTAAATTCGGCTAATTCTTGCTTAAATTCCTGAAACTCTCGGTTGACAGTACCAGTGAACTTTTCTACCTGCTCTCCAAAACGTTGGAATTGTTGGAGTTTTTCTCGGACTTCCGATCGATCTAATCTGCCTACCCGTTCCAGTTCTTCCTTAAACTCGTTAATGGTCATCAGAAATTGATTCACATTGGGGGCAGGAAGTGCCATATCAGCCATATCTTCTTGGTCTGGGTAGAGGGAAATATCTGGCTTCCCTAGGGGTAAATCGTTGATAGATGGGGTAGGTTGGTAGGTTCCAGTCATAGGATTGCGGTAGGTATTTATTACTGAGTTTTTGGTCTTAGGTTAGGTGGTTGGGCTAGGATTATTTTTATACTGCATCATTTACTGATAGCTGACAACTGATGATTGATAACTGTTTACTGCGTTCGTAGATGCTGGGTGCGCTGAATCAACTTACTTGGCTCTAGGATAATACTGTTAGTTGAACTTATATATCCTTGAACGTACGGCAGGAGATGAGCAGGCAGTAAACCGGGAACTGGGGCTTGGAGTTTCTCTGGGTTGTGTTGTTCGATTTCCTCCACTTGGGGAATAAATAACCCGAGGGTATGTTGGTGGACTTGGAGAGAGATCATCATCCCCCCCCCTGAGAGGTTGGTACGATCGAATCCCAAAAGACGATTGAGGTCTGTCAGCCAGAGTAATTCTCCCCGCCAATCGTAGATGCCTAATAACCAGTCTGGCACGTGGGGAACTGCCAAAACTTTTTGAGGAGAAATTTTTACCACTTCTCTAATATTATCTAGCGCTAAGAGAGTAGTTAGACTTTCAGCTTTAGCATTTTGAAAAGAATTTCCCACCACAAAACGCAGATATTTCTTTCCTTCCCCTAGAGGAATATTCGGCACACCCCCCCAGTTGGGACTGATCAGCAGGTCTGGTTGTGACCATTGAACTAGTTCTTTGGCTAGGATGAAGCTACTTAGTTCAATTTTTTCTACCCAAATAGGTGTAGTTGTCCCCCTTCGCTGCGCCCCTACCTTAATCGTCGTGATGCCGGATTGGTATAGAAGTTCTAGAGCCTGCCGGACGGTGGCTACTACCGATTTTTGCTGAGGAGCATTATCTTGGGCTGAAAATTCTAAGATGATGTATAGATTCCCATGCTTACGGGCAACTTTGACAGTTACTTCTTTCTGTTTG
>ENA-OBLH01000718-OBLH01000718.1-metagenomes-genome-assembly--contig:-NODE-718-length-10405-cov-3.49488_pt1 | contig 10405 bp, 10 predicted proteins | sample MGYA00153382_OBLH01 | MGnify analysis MGYA00153382 | reverse complement strand
CACGGGCGTTTTGCCGGGCGAGCCTAGTCCCTTGCCGTGCACCACGCGCACGCAGCGCCAACCCATGCGGGCAGCATCTTTAATGAACTCCACCAGCGCCTCACGTGCTTCTTCGCGGCGCAGGCCGTGCAAATCGACTTGGCCTTGAATGCTCCAGCCGCCTATGCGGAGCTTGCGCGTTACGTCCGTGCCAATGCCTGCGCGTCGATAGCTCAGGGCGTCGTCGGTATCCAGCAGCGTTTCTACGTCAAACTCGTCTGACAAGGCCTCGCGCATCACTGCCAGCTCGTCTAGCTGGTGCTGCACGGCAATCGGGGCGGCTTGTACCAACGGCAAGCTGGCGCGGTGGCCGGGGCGGTGCTTGGGGGGCAGAGGTTTGACCATACCGACGGCCCGGGCAAAAAATTCTTCTTCAGCTTTGGCCTTGGCAGCTGCAGCTTTTCGGGCGGCGTCCGACTCTTTGGCCAGTTTGACGCGCGCCTCCATCTCCGCTTTGACGGCTTTCAAACCCTTCAAGTCTTTGATCGCGCTTGCCTTCATGGCCTACACCAACCCCAGCTCGGCCATGGACACCACTTCGCTGGAAGTAACGATGAAATGGTCCAGCACCCGCACATCAACCAGTGCCAATGCAGCCTTCAGCGTTTGCGTAATTGCCTCATCAGCGCGTGAAGCCTGGGCGGTACCGCTGGGGTGGTTGTGTGCCAGGACCACGTTGGCGGCGTTCAGCGCCAGCGCCCGCACCACCACCTCGCGCGGGTACACGCTGGTCTGCGTGAGCGTGCCTCTGAACATTTCTTCCAGCACGATCAGGCGGTGGGACGTGTCTAAAAACAGCACGGCAAAAATCTCGTGCTCGCGCCCGCCCAATTGCAACTGCAAGTAGTCGCGGATGGCTTGGGGTGAAGCAAACATGGTTTTTTCTTTGAGCTGGCTGGCCAGGGCGCGCCGGGCGAGTTCAAGCACCGCCACAATTTCAGCGCGTTTTGCTGGCCCCAGGCCTTTGATTTTTTTCAAGGCTTCCGCAGGGGTATGCAGAAGTCCGCCAATGCCGCCAAATGTATCGACCAACTCCTGGCCCATTTGCAGCGCGTTTTTGCCGGGCAAGCCGGTGCGCAGCAGTAGCGCCAGCAGCTCGGCATCGCTGAGCGCGCCGGGGCCACGGGCCAGCAGCTTCTCACGCGGACGGGCATCATGGGGCAGGTCTTTGAGCAGCATGTTTCGAGCGGATCACTAATTTTCTACAATAGGGCCAGTTTACAAACAGTTCCTTACCCCTAAATTCCGATTGAAAGTTATATGCCTGCCGCCCCGCCAGTTGCCCAGCCCTTGATTGAAGCCAGCTCGTTTCTGACGCTGCACTACCGCATGTCCGGGCTGGATGGCGTTGACATCATCAACACCTTCGGTGGCAAACCGGCCACGCTCAGCTTGGGGTCCGGTCAGTTGTCGCCAGTCATTGAGCAGCATCTGCTGGGCTTGAGCGAGGGCACGCACACCACGTTTGAATTGGCAGCAGGCACTGCGTTTGGTGATCGCAATCCGGACTTGATTCAGTGGGTGGCGCGCAAGCTGCTCAATGAATTGGGCGACCCTGATGAAGATTACAAAATGGGTGATGTGGTGCAGTTTCCAACGCCCGACGGGGCTGGGCAGTACGCGGGCAGTGTGGTTCAAGTCAAGGGTGTGGGTGATGCAGTGCAATTTGACTTTAACCACCCGCTTGCAGGGCAGTCAGTCATTTTTGAAGTTCAGGTAATAGGAGTGCTATGACCCCCACGTTTGTCGCTTCGCGTACTGCTCTGCACCTTGCAGGCCGCCGCTCGCCAGAGGCTTCGCTTCCGATGCCTGTCCCAGCCTGCGCGGGCAGGTTGGGAGCCGCAGGCACCAGCCCCGAGGGGGCTATTGCGCCCAAGGGCGGCCTGTCGGCGCAATGTCATGACTGAAAAAACAATGCTTCCACAAGAAATCCTGCTTGCAGAGCCGCGCGGCTTTTGCGCTGGCGTTGACCGCGCGATTGAGATTGTCGAACGCGCACTCACAAAATTCGGTGCGCCGATTTACGTGCGCCACGAGATTGTTCACAACACCTACGTCGTCAATGACCTGAAGGGCAAGGGCGCGATTTTTATTGAAGACCTGGCCGATGTGCCGCCGGGTGCCACGCTGGTGTTCAGCGCGCACGGGGTCAGCAAAGCCATTCAGCAAGAAGCTGCGCGGCGGGGTTTTAAGGTTTTTGACGCGACCTGCCCGCTGGTCACCAAGGTGCATGTGGAAGTGGCCAAGCTGCACAAAGAAGGCTACGAGTTCATCATGATTGGCCACAAAGGCCACCCGGAAGTTGAAGGCACGATGGGCCAGCTCGACAGCGGCATTCATCTGGTAGAAGAGGTTGCCGACGTGGCGCGAATCACGCCGTCGCAACACAAATTGCTGGCAGTTGTCACGCAAACAACTTTGAGCGTAGACGACGCCGCTGAAATTACAGCCGCCGTCAAAGCACGCTTTCCGGCGGTTCGCTCGCCGAAAATGCAGGATATTTGCTATGCCACGCAAAATCGGCAAGATGCGGTAAAGGTGCTAAGCGCGCAGGTCGATATTGTGATTGTGGTGGGAAGCCCGACCAGCTCCAACAGCAACCGCCTGCGCGAGCTGGCTGCCAAGCTGGGCACCGTCGCCTACATGGTGGACGACGCCAGCGAGCTGCAAGAAAGCTGGTTTATTGGCATGGCAACCGTGGGTTTGACGGCAGGTGCATCTGCGCCTGAAGTGCTGGTCAAGCAGGTGATTGACCGTATCAAGGCGCTGGGTGCAGTGTCGATCCGCAAAATGGACGGGATAGAAGAAACCATCAAGTTCCCGCTGCCCAAGGGTTTAAAGCTCGACGCGCAAGGCGAGATCAATGCCGGGCTGAGCCAGTTGCATCAGTTGAGCTGACAGCCTTTGGCAATGGTTAGTCACTATCAAATAAATAGCTGCTCGCGCTTGTTTTCAATGCGCTACAGCCATTTTATTCGTAAAACTCCACTCTGGAAGCTGCCTGGCAAAGCCTTGGGCGTGGATTGTGCCGAGGTGTGGCTAAAGCTCGAGCACCTGCAAACCGGAGGCAGCTTTAAAGCGCGCGGCATGTTGAACCGCTTGATCTCCAACACCATCCCGGCAAGCGGCGTGGTGATTGCATCGGGCGGCAACGCAGGCATTGCGGTGGCCGCTGCGGCCAAAGAAATTGGCGTGCGCTGTGAGGTATTTGTGCCCGAAGTCTCAAGCGCCGCCAAGCGAGCCAGGCTGGCGGCACTGGGCGCGACCCTGGTGGTAGCAGGCGCAACCTACGCAGACGCAGCCAAAGCCTGCGCTTCCCGTCAGGTTGAAACTGGCGCATTGATGGCGCATGCCTACGACCAGCCAGAAGTAGTGGTCGGCAGCGGCACGCTGGCGCTGGAGATTGAGCAGCAGGGCGGCCTGCCGGATTCGGTGCTGGTCAGCGTGGGCGGCGGCGGTTTGATTGGCGGCGTGGCCAGCTGGTTTATGCAGCGCTCACGAGTGGTGGCGCTGGAGCCCGAGTTGGCACCTGCGCTGCACAGTGCCCGCCAGGCAGGGCAGCCGGTAGATGTCGCTGTGAGTGGTGTCGCGGCGGATTCATTGGGTGCAAAAAGAATTGGTGATTTGGCGTGGGAGGCCACGCAGGCGCATGTGCGCGACGCATTGCTGTTGCGTGACGAGTCGATTCGTGCAGCGCAGTTGTGGCTTTGGAAAGAGCTCAAACTGGCGGTGGAACCCGCCGCTGCGTTGCCACTGGCAGCGCTGCACAGTGGTGCCTACAAGCCGCATGCAGATGAAAAAGTTTGCCTGATAATTTGTGGCGCAAATGTAGACCTTTCAACTCTGGCCTGAAAGGGCCTGCCTACAATCAAACCATGCTCGACATCAACCTTTTACGCAAAGATCTTCCAACCGTCATCGCCCGCCTTGAAGCCCGAAAAAGTGGCCAGCCCTTTTTGGATGTAGTTGCGTTTAGTGCTTTAGAGGCCGAGCGAAAAACCATTCAAAGCCGAACCGAAGAGCTGCAAAACACCCGCAACACGCTGTCCAAACAAATCGGCCAGCTCAAGGCCAAGGGCGAGGACGCCAGCGCTGTGATGGAGCAGGTCAGCAGCTCCAAAGCAGAGCTTGAGTTGTCGAGCACGCGGCTTGACCAAATCCAGCAAGAGTTGCAAAAACTTTTGCTGACGGTACCCAACCTCCCGCACGGCAGCGTGCCGCTGGGTAAGGGCGAGGACGGCAATGTTGAGGTGCGCAAATGGAGCCCTGCGGGAGGCTTGGGCGGCGCGCCCGCCAAATTGGCGTTTGCGCCGAAAGACCACGTCGATGTTGGTCAGCCACTGGGCCTGAATTTTGAATTGGGTACAAAGCTCACAGGTTCGCGTTTTACGGTACTGCAAAGCTCGCTGGCGCGCCTGCACAGGGCGTTGGCTGCCTTTATGCTGGACGTGCAAACGCAAGAACACGGCTACACCGAATGCTACGTGCCGTACATCGTCAACGCCGACTCCCTGCGCGGAACGGGCCAGCTTCCCAAATTTGAGGAAGACCTGTTTGCGGCAAAAAAGGGTGGACAAGAAGGCGCTGCTGAGAATGCAGCGCTGTATTTGATTCCCACCTCAGAAGTGCCACTGACCAATTTCGTGCGTGATGTCGTCACGCTCGAATCTGACTTGCCCCTGAAATTCACCGCACACACGCCGTGCTTCAGGTCAGAAGCCGGCAGCTACGGGCGCGACACACGCGGCATGATTCGCCAGCACCAGTTTGACAAGGTTGAAATGGTGCAAATAGTGCACCCCGAAAAGAGCTACGAAGCCCTGGAGGCCATGACGGGCCATGCAGAAGCGATTTTGCAAAAGCTCGGCCTGCCGTACCGCGTGATGCTGCTGTGCACCGGTGACATGGGCTTTGGCGCGACTAAAACGTATGACCTTGAAGTCTGGCTGCCCGCACAAAACACGTACCGTGAGATCAGCTCAGTGTCTAATTGCGAAGCTTTTCAGGCGCGCAGATTGCAAGCGCGCTTTAAAAACGCACAAGGCAAAAACGAGTTTGTTCATACGCTTAATGGCTCGGGCCTCGCGGTGGGGCGAACTTTAGTGGCGGTATTAGAAAACTACCAGCGCGAAGACGGCGGCATTGACATACCCACTGTATTGCAGCCTTACATGGGCGGCATTCAGCTACTCGGCTGATAGAATATCGTCGTGCGGAGAGGTGGCAGAGTGGCCGAATGTACCTGATTCGAAATCAGGCGTAGCGCAAGTTACCGTGGGTTCGAATCCCACCCTCTCCGCCAAGACCCAACCCCAAGTTATTGATTTACTTGGGGTTTTTTCTTTTTCGGCTTTCACTACCCACGATCTAACCCACTTGGTTAAAAAAAATAGCGGTGTTTGTAGAGCCAGTTGCGGTGGTCAAAAGCGTCAGCTTGGTAGAAATGCTGGTCGAAGCTACAACATATCGAATTGATGTGGAAATGAAATCCACGTCAACCGGATCTGATGTGAACGCGTTGCACGAGGGTCTCACTGCCGCCGTTATCCATTGAAGTTAGCGACAGGAGCAAATAGCCTGCCTTTTTCAGCCCCTTTCAATCACTGGAGTCACCATGAAAAAATTTCTGTCAATCCTCGCAACTTCAGCTGTTTTGGCCGCACCGCTTGCTGTGTACACCACAGCCCAAGCCGCATCGCACACGGGTGCGCCCATGGCTGCACCAGCAGCGGCGCCCGCTGCACCAGCTGCTGACAAGCCAGTTGCTAAAGCCGTCACAAAAACCAAGCGCGTCGCCAAAAAGGGCAAGCGCAAGGCCAAAGCAGCCTCCGCTGCCGCTAAGAACACAAAATAATCAAGCCCGACTTGAACTGAAAAGCCCGCTTTAAGCGGGCTTTTCTTTAGGTGCAGAAAAAATAAAAGCCCCCCTTGTAACTTATTGCAGTTCCAAATCAAGAGGAAATTAGATGTTAAGCCGCGGACAGTTGTTAGTACGGCAAGGCGAAGCAACCACACATCGTTTCAATATGGAAATCGAATCATTTGGTGAATAAATGGCGAGACACAAAATGTTTTGACAGTATTTTTGGCGGTACTTTTCAAAATCTAGCTCACAAGAAACAGCCGTTTTCATTTGTGAACCTGTTTTTAATGTGATCTTCGGTAGAGGAATCGAAGCGGCTTTTTGTCAGCAAAGTGCTATCAATTTGAATTAAGTTCAAAGGTGGATTTAATCTCCACGTGCGGAACTATGGGGTGTCCGGTCTGCCCTTGCGCCAGACTTTGCAGCCGCCCCCGGCCTCGCGCGCGCGCACGACGGAAATTGTGTGTTTGCATTTAAGCGAGCCGTACAGCCGGTTTCTAGTCGTGGAGCCACCCAGACTTAATATCCCCGCCCGGCCTGCTTCCTTCTTTGATTATGGTTATCACGTAGCAGGATCAAACGATTTGCCTGATTCGCTTGCATCAATTTTGAAGCCCCCGCCCGTTCTTCAATTCGCGGGTGTGTGCAAAGAGGGCCATGGGTTCCATTCGCACGGAAACGTTAGGCTTTAAGTCCCCCCGCTCATAGCTGATGTTAGTCAAGGCGGAGGAGCCCACGCGCTCCCGATTAATCTACCCATGAGCGTCTGACTACGAGTGGTTTTCCCCGCCCGAACCTTCAATACCTCAAGTAGCACAAGGCAATCGTTCATCGCATTATGCGGGCTAGGACGCTCAATTTCCAATGTCGAGCAGATGGCGTCGAGACTGCGTTTACCCTCTGTCATACGCGACCATTCATATTTAAGCGAATGAATAGAACAAGCCCAAGCCAAATCCACAATCTCAGGCATGACCTTCGCAAGCATTCGCCTGTCAAATTTTGCATTGTGTGCAATCAGCAGGGAATCAGAGTCTGTGATCTTTTGCAGTGCAGCTATGTCAAACTGTGCACCCTTCAAATCAGCAAAGGTCATGCCATGCACAGCGTTAGCGCCTGCGGAGATTTCTACTGTTGGTTCACGCTTACCGTGATAGCTCTCGACAATTCCGAGGAATTCGCCTTTAGGGTGTGAAACCTCTACCAGAAGTGCTCCCACTGATATGGGTTCGTCGTAATCTTCTACACCTGTCGTTTCTGTATCAATAATAGCAACAAGCCGGTGACCATCGGATGATGGTTTATGCAAGGGCTGAGTCTTGCGCATTGCCGAAGTCATAGTTTTAATAACGCCATCGCGCCCGTGGAATGTAAAGTTAATGAACTTAGACTCATTAACGAGACGTTCCGCCTCAAAAAGTGAGGATAGCGCAATGATTGCTCTTTGATGCTTCTCCTCGCGCGTACCAATAGCCCAATCACTTTCGACAAGCCGTTTTGTCGTTAAAACAAGCTCCCAAACTTTTTCACGAATCGCTAACTGTTCCGTCGTTAGCTCAGGCAAGGGCAAAGTTTTTGGCTCGCTTAATGCCTGGACAGTGCTTGGGACTTTTTCCTGTATTTCTTTTAATGGTTCCTGCAAGGCCAACGGCTCAGCCACTGACGGTACTTTTTTGAAAAATTTCGCAAGAGTGGAAAAAATGCCCATCGCAAGCCTTTTTGTTTAACGAGTCGATTTCAAATCATAGCCAGCTATCCTCCTTCAGTTAGTTCTACCGTTCAATTCAAGTCTAAGATTACATCGCAGCACATTAATATGTTAAGTGCGCCCTCATAGCATTAGTTATCACCATGTTCGCTTCCCAGTTTGACTAAGCCGCCCTATGCATTGATGTAGCGCGCCAGCGCGCAAAGGTACAACAGCAGCCGGTCGAGGTTATCGGCAGTGAGTTGCAGCGCGTCTAAATCGTTTTGGCTCAGCAGCGTGAGAAGTGGTGTGTCGGTCATACGGTCATCAGCGCCGCCGCCACCCACGCATCAGCCGCTTGACGCTGGTTTCGGGCTGGTGGTGGTGGTCGTTGGAAATATTCGCCGCTGTCAGGATCGTACAGAGCAGGGTCAAGGTCGTCGTCTTTTATCCTGACTGTCTCAAAGTCGCCGCCGTCAATGGGTTTAAAGGCGTAATTGTTTGCAGCTGGTTTTGGTTCTGGAAAGTGAGGTTCATTTTGAGTAGGCTGGGTGCAGCCGCTTTTGATCTAACGCAAGTTAGTCCGCTTCGGCATCGGTAGTCCTGTTGGGTAGGTCGGGTATGCGTATTTGCTGGGTATGGATCGCTGCCGACGCAACTGGTTTAAGCATTCATCTTTTCAAACCGAGGCTGTTACGCGCGCGGCTTTTGCTCCGCGAGCTCCCTTCATTCTTGAAGTAGTTCATGTTCGATTTAAGGTGTAACCCGTTGCGTTGCGCCTGTAAACTCGCGTCATGAATACGCGTGAAAAGGTGGGCGCTCCGCTGCTTTCATCCAACCTCAGCAGGTCGGATTGGGTAGATATGCAGCTGATTCGTGTTTTTATGCGCGACGCGGTACTCGCGCCGTACATCACGTTGGTCGTTACAGTGGTGGTGAGCGTACTGCTGTTTTCGAACATACCTGCGCAGCAGATTTTTTCGTGGACACTTGCGCAGACTGCTGTTGTAGTGGCGGGGTTCTGGGTCATCCGTAAATATCGGCACGACTTTCGCGACGTCAGCGGCAAGCCACTTGCAGCCTTCATGCGGCGGTACGATTGGCTTTGGCCGCTGAGTGCATTCGTTTGGGGGAGTATGGTCTGGCTGTTTTTTTTAAGAGCCTCGACCTTTGTTCAGTTTTTATGCATGTTTATTTTGGTTGGTGTGGCCAGTTTGTCAATTTCAAGTTATGGTGCCCGACTGAAATCATCACTGCTGTTTCTGGATATCCTGCACATTTCAGCCTTGGCGGGACTTGTGTTCAAGTTGTTAACGGCAACGCAACGCACACCACCGCTCAATGAAATAGCATGGCTGTCTTTGTTGGTGCTGATTTACTGGACACTGTTACGGATTGGCGCCACTCGATTTAACAACGTTCTGCGCAGCGGATTTGAAGTGCAATTTGACAATACGGTGCTGATTGCATCACTGACCGAAAAAAGTCGCGCCGCTTTGCAGGCAGTTGCCACCAAAGACCGGTTCATTGCCAGCGCGGCCCATGACCTGCGGCAGCCGGTCCATGCACTTAACCTTTATGCCGGCTGGCTGGCGGACGATCCGCATTTGGTTCAGCAGCTCACTCCAAAAATAGTCCGGTCTACCCAAGTGCTAGATGAGCTGTTTGATTCACTGTTTTATTTTTCCGGTTTAAATACGGATCCCCTGCGCGTGAAACTCGCACCAGTAGATTTGCCAGGGATGTTGCAAGACATGAAACAACAGTTTGAAGCAACGGCGATCGAGCGCGACCTTGATTTGCAGGTTCGTTGCGGGCCTGGCACGCTGCTGACCGATCCTGTGCTGATCAAGCGCCTGCTTGGCAACTTTCTGTCTAATGCGTTTAAACACACCGCCCAAGGCTCAGTGGTGCTGTCCGCCAGATGGTACAAAGACAGATGGAGAATTGAGGTAGCCGACACCGGTCCCGGGATAGCTGAAGAACACCAGAAAGCGATCTTCGAAGAGTTTTACCGAGCGCCGTCCGCAGGTACCGAAGAGGGCTTCGGATTGGGGCTGGCAATTGTTGTGCGGTTAAGCCGGGCACTGAACCACCGTGTTGGTTTGCGATCTGCGCCAGGTACTGGCAGCGTATTTTGGGTGGACATCAACGCGGCCAACCCCAGCAGATTGTGATGGCGCGTTACAGCAATCCGTTTGTGCGGGCGAGGTGACTGGCTTGCGAGCGGCTTTTGACGTTTAGCCTGCGAAACAGGCGCCACAGATGCACCTTTACCGTGTGCTCGCTGATTTCAAGCGACTCGGCAATGTCCCGATTGCTAAGGCCCTTGTCTAACAAGACCAAAAGTTGTTTTTGTCGCTTAGATAATTTTTCAATTGGCTGCGGCGGATCTTCGTCGGTGGTCTCGCTTAAAAATCCGCGCAGTTCGTTACCAATTTCGGAGGCGCCTGCTGATTTCTCGATGTACAGCACGGCTCCAGCTTCAATAGCCAAATCTTCGTAATCACGCGCGGGCGACGCGGACAGCACCACAATCGGCACGTCAGGATACAACTGCTTTAGCTCGCGAATACCGGAGACACCGTGCGTGTCGGGGAGCTTCAAATCCAGGCAAAACAAATCAGGAACGCCCTGGGCTTTTACAGTAGGACCAATTACGGCCATTCGATCCAACTCAGTGACGATTGAAGAAGGGCTCAATCGCCGAACCAACATGGCGATGGCTTCGCGCATAAGTGGGTGGTCATCAATAACAAAAATACGCATGATTCAACTCGGCAATATGGCAGATACAGGCTTTACAGCATAACCTC
>ENA-OBLH01000717-OBLH01000717.1-metagenomes-genome-assembly--contig:-NODE-717-length-10420-cov-3.27776_pt1 | contig 10420 bp, 5 predicted proteins | sample MGYA00153382_OBLH01 | MGnify analysis MGYA00153382 | reverse complement strand
CGTGAGATGGCCGGAACCGCCGCGAAGAAGTCCGCTGCCTCCTCGATCGGCATGTCCAGGACGTCGCTGATCGTCTTGCCCTTGAAATGCACTTCCAGCGTCTCGCGGTTGTACCGCGCGCCGTGACAGACCTCGCAGGGCACATAGACGTCCGGCAGGAAGTTCATCTCGATCTTGATCGTGCCGTCACCGGAGCAGTTGTCGCAGCGACCGCCCTTGATGTTGAACGAGAACCGCCCGGGCAGGTATCCGCGGATCTTGGCTTCGGTGGTCTCGGCGAACAGCTTGCGCATGTGGTTGAAGACACCGGTGTACGTCGCGGGGTTGCTTCGCGGGGTCCGTCCGATCGGCCCCTGGTCGACGTGCACGACCTTGTCGAGGTGTTCGAGCCCCTGGACGGTCTTGTGCCGGCCGGGCACCTGCCGGGCTCCGTTGAGCTTGTTGGCAAGAACCATGTAGAGGATGTCGTTGACCAGAGTGGACTTCCCGGAGCCCGAGACCCCGGTGACCGCCACCAGGTTGCTCAGCGGGAAGCTGACATCCACGTCATAGAGGTTGTGCTCGCGGGCGCCGACCACGGTGACCACCCGCCCGTCCTGGGGGCGCCGGACGACGGGGACGGGGATCTCGCGGCGGCCCGAGAGGTACGCACCGGTGATGGACTCACGGTTGGTGAGCAGGTCCGCGACCGGGCCGGAGTGGACGACCTTGCCGCCGTGCTCGCCCGCCCCCGGACCGATGTCGACGACCCAGTCGGCGGCCGCGATGGTGTCCTGGTCATGCTCGACGACGATGACCGTGTTGCCCAAATCCCGCAGCCGGGTCAGCGTCTCGATCAGCCGGTGGTTGTCGCGCTGGTGCAAGCCGATCGACGGCTCGTCCAGGACGTAGAGCACCCCCACCAGCCCGGAGCCGATCTGCGTGGCCAGCCGGATGCGCTGGGCCTCGCCACCGGACAGCGTGCCGGCCGGACGATCCAGCGAGAGGTAGTCGAGGCCGACGTCCAGCAGGAAACCCAGCCGGGCCTCGATCTCCTTGATCACCCGCTCGGCGATCTGACGCTCGCGGGAGGTGAAGTCGACCTCGGCCAGGAACTTGGCGCAGTCGGCGATCGCGAGCGCGCAGATCTGGGAGATGCTGTGGCCACCGACCTGAACGGCCAGGGACTCGGGCTTCAGCCTGGCGCCGCCGCAGGCCGGACACGGCACCTCCCGCATGTAGCCCTCATACCGCTCGCGCGACCACTCGGAGTCGGTCTCGGCGTGGCGGCGCTTGACGAACGGCACCACACCCTCGAACCCCGTGGTGTAGGAACGGTCCCGACCGAACCGGTTGCGGTACTTGACGTGCACCTTGTAGTCCTGCCCGTACATGATCGCCTCGCGGGCCCGCTCCGGCAGGGAGTGCCAGGGCTTGTCCACGGAGAACTTCAGGTCCTCGGCCAGCGCGGTCAGCAGACGGAGGAAGTACTCGGCCGAGCCTGAGCCCTGGGCCCAGGGCGCAATCGCACCCTGGTTGATCGACAGGTCCTCGTTGGGGATCAGCAGGTCGGCGTCGACCTCGAGCTCGACGCCGAGGCCGGTGCACTGGGTGCAGGCGCCGAATGGTGAGTTGAAGGAGAAGGAGCGCGGCTCGACCTCGTCCATGGCCAGGGGGTGGTCGTTGGGGCAGGCCATCCGCTCGGAGTACCGCCGTTCGCGGCCGGCATCCTTGGGGTCCAGGTCGACGAAGTCGACGATGAGCACCCCGGACGCCAGGCCCAGCGCGGTCTCCACCGAGTCGGTCAGCCGGCGTTTCGCGCCGGTGTCGCCGCCTTTGGCGACGAGACGGTCGATGACGACCTCGATGGTGTGCTTCTTCTGCTTCTCCAGCAGCGGCGGCTCGGTCAGCGAGATGACCTCGCCGTCGACCCGGGCACGCGAGAAGCCCTTCGTCTGGAGCTCGCCGAACAGGTCGACGTACTCACCCTTGCGTGCCTGCACGACGGGGGCGAGCACCTGGAACCGGGTCTTCTCGGGGAGCTCCGACAGGCGGTCGACGATCTGCTGCGGGCTCTGCCGGGTCACCGGCTCGCCGCACACCGGGCAGTGCGGCCGTCCGGCCCGGGCGAAGAGAAGCCGCAGGTAGTCGTAGACCTCGGTGATGGTCCCCACAGTCGAGCGCGGGTTGCGGTTGGTCGACTTCTGGTCGATGGAGACAGCAGGCGACAACCCCTCGATGAAGTCGACGTCGGGCTTGTCCATCTGCCCGAGGAACTGACGCGCGTAGGCGCTCAGCGACTCGACATAGCGGCGCTGGCCCTCGGCGAAGATCGTGTCGAAGGCCAGGGACGACTTGCCGGACCCGGACAGCCCGGTGAAGACGATGAGGCTGTCCCGAGGCAGGTCGACCGAGACGTTGCGCAGGTTGTGCTCACGCGCTCCGCGAACAATAAGTCGGTCACGCATCGCGAGGCGGTCGTGCCGATCTGTGTCAGTGGCGGACTGGGCTGGGCTAGGGGTCACTTCGGGCACATCCTCAATCCTAGGCGAGCCCCCTGACAACGCATCCAACACGGCATACGGTGTTCTCATGGCCCTTCCCATCGAGGACTACGCAGTGCTGGGGGACATGGACACCGCGGCCCTGGTGGGGCGGGATGGCTCCATCGACTGGTTGTGCCTGCCGCGGTTCGACTCCCCCGCCTGTTTCGCCTCGCTGGTCGGCACCCTGGACAACGGCAGCTGGCGGCTGGGGCCGCAACAGCCGGCCCAGACCACCCGCAGGTACCTCGGCAACAGCTTCGTTTTGGAGACCACCCACGAGACCCTTACCGGGGTGGTCCGGATCACCGACTTCATGCCGCTGGGAGAGGGCCGGGCCGACATCATCCGGAAGGTCGAGGGGGTCAAGGGGACGGTGCGCCTGCGGCACGAGTGGACCGTCAGGTTCGACTACGGCAAGGTCAGGCCCTGGGTGATGCGCCGGGCCGACAGCCCCGAGATCGGCGCCGGTGCGGTGATCTCGGCCATCGCCGGCCCGGACATGGTGGTGCTTCGCGGGTCGCGCCTGCCGCATGCGGTCGGCACCCGTCACGAGGACGAGTTCGATATCTCAGAGGGTCAGCGGATGACCTTCACCATGACCTGGTTCCGATCGCACCACAACGCCCCGGCCCCCCTGAACGTGCAGGAGGGCGTGGAGCAGACCGTGGCACTGTGGGAGGACTGGGCCGGACGGGGCGACTACGAGGGGCCCTACCGGGCTGCCGTGGTCCGCTCGCTGCTGGTTCTGCGGCTGCTGACCGACCGTGAGACCGGGGGCATCGTGGCCGCTCCCACCACCTCCCTGCCGGAGCAGATCGGTGGCTCCCGCAACTGGGACTACCGATTCTGCTGGCTGCGCGACGCCTCGCTGACCCTTGAGGCGCTGCTGAGCTCCGGCTACCAGGACGAGACCAAGCTGTGGCGCAACTGGCTGCTCCGCGCCGTGGCCGGAGACCCCGAGGACATGCAGATCATGTATGCCGTGGATGGGTCCCGGAACCTGCCCGAGAAGGTGCTGAGCCACCTCACCGGATATGAGGGATCCCGCCCCGTCCGGATCGGGAATGAGGCCGTCGGCCAGCTCCAGACTGACGTCCTGGGCGAGGTGATGAGCGCCCTGGACCTGGCGCGGCGGCAGGGTCTGGAGGACTCTCCCGAGTCGTGGGCGCTCCAGCTTGCCCTGCTTCGGAACCTGTGCGACCGCTGGGAGGAACCGGACAACGGGCTGTGGGAGTACCGCAGCCAGCTGCGCCACTTCACCCACTCGCGGGTGATGGTGTGGGTGGCCTTCGACCGCGCCATCAAGGCCGTCGAGCAGCAGTGGCTGCAGGGTCCGGTGCAGAAGTGGCGCGAGATTCGGGGCAAGGTGTACGACGAGGTGATGGACCGCGGATACAACAAGCAGAAGGGCAGCTTCACCCAGCACTACGACACGACCGAGGTGGATGCCTCGCTGCTGCTCCTGCCCACTGTGGGGTTCCTGGCTGCAGACGACCCCCGTTTCCTGAACACCGTCCGCGCCGTCGAGCGTGAGCTCCTGCGGGACGGGCTGGTGCTGCGCTACCGCACCGGGGCAGGGCTGGACGGGCTGCCCGGCGATGAACACCCCTTCCTGGCCTGCTCCTTCTGGCTCGTCACCGCCTACGCGCTGACCGGCCGTCTCGAAGAGGGCCACGCCCTCATGAGCCGACTCGTGGGGCTTGCCAACGACGTCGGCCTCCTGGCCGAGGAGTACGACCCGGGCAACAACCGTATGATCGGCAACTTCCCGCAGGCCTTCTCCCACCTGGCGCTGATAGGCGCCGCCAACGCACTCCGCGACGCCGACAAGGCGCTCGCGGCGAGTGCAACCCACGAAGAAACGGTGACCGGATGACCGCCTCCTCGCACCTCTCCGACAACCTGAAGCTGCTTGCTCATGAGACCGACCAGCTGATGAGAACGGCGGAGGGCCTGGATGACGCGGCCATTCGCGAGGCCAGCCTGTGTGCGGGATGGACCCGTGCCCATGTGTTGTCCCACCTCGCCCGCAACGCGGATGCCTCGGGAAGGCTGGCCGGCTGGGCCAAGACAGGCACGCCGGTGGCCATGTACGAGTCGCCGCAGGCACGCGACGCGGAGATCGAGGCAGGGTCCACCCGCAGTGCTGCGGAGATCCTCATCGACCTCGAGTCGTCCTCGGCCCGGTTTGCCCTGCGCGCGGCGGGTCTGTCCGGCCCACCGGAGATCTGCCAGGTCGAGACGCGTGCGGGTAACAAGGTGCGCGGAGCCCAGCTGCCGACGCTGAGGCTGCTAGAAGTCGTGTTCCACCACGTCGACCTGAATGCCGGCTACACATTCGCCGAGGCCGATCCCGGTTTCGTGAAGCGAGCGATCAGCAATGCGGTCGAGCGGCTGCGGGCCAGCGGGCAGGTGCCTGCGCTGTCGCTTGCCGGAGACGACGGCGAGACCTGGTCGATCGGAGACGGTGCCAAGGACGTGAACGGAAACAACGCCGCCCTGTTGCTCTGGCTCGCCCGAGGTGGCGAGGCCGGGGTCTCCAGCGCCGATGCCCTGCTCAAGCTGCCGGCCTGGGGATGACCTACACCGGCGACGTGGTTTCCGGTGGACCCGGCGACCGGCGTGACCTGCCGCTCCTGACCGTTCGCAAGGCCTGCGTGGGGACGATGGCGAACAACGTCTACCTGCTGACCTGCGCCGGCACGGGCACCTCGCTGCTGATCGACGCCGCAGACGACCCCGCCCGGATCACGTCACTGCTGGCCGAAGGCGGTGGCGACCTGTCCACCATCGTCACGACGCACCAGCACTGGGACCACCACCGCGCGCTGGCACAGGTGGTGGCGTTGACCGGAGCAACGACCGCGGCGGGGGCGGCCGATGCGGACGCGCTGCCCGTCATACCCGCTCTTCGTCTCACCCATGGCGACACGCTCAGGTTCGGAGACATCACCCTGGATGTCATCCACCTCCGGGGGCACACGCCGGGATCGGTGGCGCTGGCCTACCACGACCCGCACGGGCACTGCCACCTGTGGACCGGCGACTCGCTGTTTCCGGGCGGCGTCGGCAATGTCGGGAAGGACCCGGAGCGCTTCGCCTCGTTGCTCGGCGACGTCCAGACCCGGATCTTTGACGTGTATGACGATGACACCTGGGTCTATCCCGGGCATGGGGCGGACACCACGCTCGGCGCCGAGCGACCACATCTGCAGGAGTGGCGCGAGCGAGGCTGGTAGCCGAGACATGCACAGCGCCAGTCGAAGGCGGGGAAGGTCTTGACCCGGTCGATTCGCCTCTCAAGGCGACCCTGACCGCTACGGCAGCCAGGAACCCGACGGCCGTGGGCGCGCTCGGCCAGATCGTGCCATCCGCACCGTCAGCGCCACCTGTATGTCGACCAGCGGCCTTGGCCGTGCTGCTCGCGACCGGCCAGACCCCGGAGGTGGCCATCCAACTCACGGGCTTCCGTTCTGCTTGTGTGGTCGAGTCCCCTGCATTGACCCCGGGGTCCAGATGCGGCGGACCCGAGTGTGACGATGTAGGGCGTGGACAGCGGCCAGAGCGGAAGCCAGGGATGACTCGGCGCATCCCCGCACCGCTGCTGGTACTGGCAGCCATCGTCTCGGTCCAGTTCGGCGGCGCGTTGGCCGCCACGCTGATCCCCCTGGTCGGCGTGTTCGGTTCGGTGACCTTGCGGCTCACCATCGCCGCATCCGTGCTGCTCGTGATCGCCCGGCCCCGGCTGCGAGGCCGAACCACCGAGGACTGGCTGGTGGTCAGCGCTTTCGGCGCGATCCTGGCGATGATGAACCTCTTCTTCTACGGCGCTCTGGCCCGGATACCCATCGGGGTGACGGTCACCGTCGAGTTCATCGGTCCCCTGGTACTCGCCACCGTCCTGTCGCACCAGCGCAAAGACCTGCTCGCCGTCTCCGGCGCCGCTGTCGGGGTCGTCCTGATCTCCGGGGTCACCAGCACGCCCTGGGCGCAGGTTGATCTGGCCGGACTGGGACTCGCCCTGGCTGCTGGTGCCGCCTGGGCGGGATACATCGTCTTCAGCGGTCGCACCGGAGCGCGGTTCGCCCAGCTCGACGGGCTCGCCATCGCGATGACGATCGCAGCCCTGCTCGTCGCTCCGGCCGGGGTGGCGACCGCGGGGGCAACCCTGTGGACACCCGACGCGCTGTGGAGGGGCGCCATCATCGCCGTGCTGTCCTCGGTCCTGCCCTACTCGCTGGAGCTGATCGCCCTGCGACGGCTGGCTGCCAACGTGTTCGGCATCCTGCTCAGCCTCGAACCCGCTGTTGCCGCCATGGCCGGGCTGTTCGTGCTCGACCAGCACCTGGGAGTTCCCCAGCTTCTCGGTATGGCGTGCGTCGTGGCGGCCAGCGGGCTGGTGATGGGCACGAGGCCCGCTCCTCCCCCGTCCGAGGCGCTAGCCGAGACCACCAACCAGTAAGGACACTCAGGGGCCTGTCGCAGTCGGCCTCCTGCCCGGGTCAGAGCACAGACCGGGACGTCTGCCACCACATGGAGCCAAACGTTTCCTCGGGGCAGCACCAGCTCCGAGGGTGCGGTCGCGAAGGCGCAGGCGGGGCCGGGAGGGTCAGCGGACCTCGATGGCAGACTTGTCCTTACGGCTCTTGATCAGGCTCGCGATCGTGGTGATGCTCAGGATGGCGACGATGACCGTGAGTGACTGACCGATCGAGATGTCCGGGGCCCCAAGCACGGGCTTCCCACCGTTGATGAAGGGCAGCTCGTTGACGTGTGCCGCGTGCAATATCAGCTTGACGCCGATGAACGCGAGCAGGATGGCCAGGCCGATGCCCAGGTACACGAGGCGCTTGAGCAGGCCACCGATGAGGAAGTAGAGCTGGCGTAGTCCCATGAGCGCGAAGATGTTGGCGGTCAGCACCAGGAAAGGCTCCTGGGTCAGGCCGAAGATCGCGGGTATCGAGTCCAGCGCAAACAGCAGGTCAGTGGTGCCGAGCGCCAGGATCACGATGAACATCGGCGTGATGATGCGGCTGCCGTCAGCCTTGATCATCAGCTTGGTGCCATGCCACTGGTTGGTTGCCGGGAAGCGGCCTTCAACCCACTTCAGGAAGCCGTTCTCCTCGAACTCGTCGTCATCATTGTTGCCCTCCCTGGCCAGCTTGAACGCGGTGTAGATGAGGAAGGCGCCGAAGGCGTAGAAGATCCATGAGAACTGGTTGATCGCCGCCGCCCCGACGGCGATGAAGATGCCGCGCAGGATCAGCGCAATCACGATGCCGACCATCAGGGCGGTCTGCTGCAGCTTCTCGGGGACACCGAACTTGGCCATGATGATGATGAACACGAAGAGGTTGTCGATGCTGAGGCTGTACTCGGTCAACCAGCCGGCGTAGTACTGAGCTGCGTAGTCGGCTCCGGAGAAGTACCACACACCCACGCCGAACAAGATTGCCGTCCCGACGAAGAAGGCCAGATGGCGCCCCGCTTCACCCATCGACGGCACGTGGGGTCTGCGGCCGATGACCACGACGTCCACCAACAGCAACACTGTGGTCAGGCCGATCGTGAGGATCCAGACCCACAGGGGAACATTCATCGGGCAGGTACGCCTTCCGGTCACAGTGCTAGGGCTCGTGGCCGGAGGTCTCTCCCGCCCAGGTGGCAGACCGGCTCCCCGGGAGCAGGCAGCCCGAAGACCACTGATCCGTGTTGACGAGGATGCCGCGTGGGGATACTCCCCTCCGTGGTGCAAAGAGTATCCCAGGGAGCCGGGGTCGACCCCTAATCCTTGGCAGGCTCCCTGGGCATGGGCCTAGCAAGGCGACCTCGGAATGAGGGCCTAACAGGTGGCTCAGGGGTCCGGGGTCAGCACACCGCCTCGCGGTCAGCACGCCGCCTCGGGGTCGGCTCAGCGGGTCGCCTCGTTCATCTGCCGAAGCTCCTTCTTGAGATCACCCAGCTCATCGCGCAGGCGGGCGGCAAGCTCGAAGTGCAGGTCGGAGGCCGCCTGGTGCATCTGGACGGTGAGCTCCTGGATCAGGTTGGCGAGGTCTGCGGCAGGCATGTCGGCCAGCCGCCCGCTGGACACTCCGACGTCCGCGACCAGGGCGCCTCGACCGCCGGCGCCGCCCCGGGCCTTGCCCCGTGACTGGGCCCGACCACTGCCCAGCAGAGCCTCGGTATCGGCATCCTCGCGCTCGAGCAGGTCGGTGATGTCCGCGATCTTCTTGCGCAGAGGCTGGGGGTCAAGGCCCTTCTCGAGGTTGTAGGCCACCTGTATGGCGCGTCGGCGGGTCGTCTCGTCGATGGCCTGCGCCATGGAGGGGGTGATCTTGTCGGCATACATATGGACCTCGCCGGAGACGTTTCGCGCCGCGCGACCGATGGTCTGGATCAGGCTGCGCGCGGACCGCAGGAACCCCTCCTTGTCGGCGTCCAGGATGCTGACCAGGGAGACCTCGGGCAGGTCGAGGCCCTCACGCAACAGGTTGATGCCGACCAGGACGTCGTACTCCCCCATCCGAAGCTCACGCAAGAGCTCGACGCGGCGCAACGTGTCGACCTCCGAGTGGAGGTAACGCACCCTGACCCCCTTGTCGAGCAGGTAGTCGGTCAGGTCCTCGGCCATCTTCTTGGTCAAGGTCGTGACCAGGACGCGCTCGTGCTTGACGGTCCGCTCGCCGATCTCATGCAGCAGGTCGTCGATCTGGCCCTTGGTCGGCTTGAGCACGATCTCGGGGTCGACCAGCCCGGTCGGGCGGATGATCTGCTCGACCGCACCGTCGCCCTTGGCCAGCTCGTAGGTCCCCGGCGTCGCAGACATATAGACCGTCTGCCCGGTCCGGCCCAGGAACTCGTCCCAGCGCAAGGGCCGGTTGTCCATCGCGCTCGGCAGGCGGAACCCGAAGTCCACGAGGTTGCGTTTGCGCGACATGTCGCCCTCGTACATCGCGCCGATCTGCGGCACGGTCACGTGCGACTCGTCGATCACCAGCAGGAAGTCCTCGGGGAAGTAGTCGAGCAGGCAGTTCGGCGCAGACCCCCGGGCCCGGCCGTCGATGTGCAGGGAGTAGTTCTCGATGCCGGAGCAGGACCCGACCTGCCGCATCATCTCGAGGTCGTACGTCGTACGCATCCGCAGCCGCTGGGCCTCGAGCAGCTTGCCCTGCTTCTCGAAGGCGGCCAGCTGCTCCTCCAGCTCGGCCTCGATGCCGCGGATCGCCCGCTCCATCCGTTCGGGGCCGGCCACATAGTGCGTCGCGGGGAAGACGTACATCTCCGCCTCATCGTGCACGATCTCACCGGTGAGCGGATGCAGGGTGTAGATGCGCTCGATCTCGTCTCCGAAGAACTCGATCCGGATCGCGAGCTGCTCGTATACCGGGATGATCTCCACCGTGTCGCCACGCACCCGAAAGGTGCCGCGGGTGAAGGCGATATCGTTGCGGGTGTACTGCATCCCCACGAACCGCCTCAGCAGGTCGTCGCGCACGAGGTGCTCGCCGACCTTGAGCCGGACCATCCGGTCGACGTACTCCTGAGGGGTGCCCAGGCCGTAGATGCATGAAACTGACGCGACCACCACCACGTCCCGCCTGGTCAGCAACGAGTTGGTGGCACTGTGCCGGAGCCGCTCCACCTCGTCGTTGATCGAAGAGTCCTTCTCGATGTAGGTATCCGTCTGGGCGATGTACGCCTCTGGCTGGTAGTAGTCGTAGTAGCTGACGAAGTACTCGACGGCGTTGTTGGGCAACAGCTCGCGGAACTCGTTGGCCAGCTGCGCTGCGAGCGTCTTGTTCGGCGCCATCACCAGCGTCGGACGCTGGACCTGCTCGATGAGCCAGGCCGCGGTGGCCGACTTGCCGGTGCCGGTCGCCCCCAGCAGCACGACG
>ENA-OBLH01000715-OBLH01000715.1-metagenomes-genome-assembly--contig:-NODE-715-length-10442-cov-2.78752_pt1 | contig 10442 bp, 10 predicted proteins | sample MGYA00153382_OBLH01 | MGnify analysis MGYA00153382 | reverse complement strand
GCAGATTCCCAGCAAACGGCAATCCGTGATTTCTTGAAAGTGGCCGACCGCATGGCAGCGGCTTTGGCACTGGATGACCTGCCCGCATTTGCCACCGCCAGTGCTCCTGCCATGGATGCCACTTCGGCCCTCACGGCAGCGTTGAAGGATCGGACCGGACTGGCTCCGGCACTGGAAAAGCTGGAGGCGGCCCGCCACTTCCATGGGTTTGCCGACATCAAGGAGGCCCGAAAGGCCTTCTACGCTTTCACGACGGCGGCGACGGCCGTTTTTGAACCACTGCGCACGACGGGCGGCATTCCGGACTTCCAAGTCTGGCAGTGCGCCATGGTCGATGAAGCTGTGGAAGGAGCCTACAAGGAAGGCCGCTGGCTCCAGATGGACGGGCGGCCCGGCCACAATCCTTTTTTTGGCAAAGCCATGCTGAAATGCGCGGAGGAGATCAAACCCTGACGGAAATGCGATGGAACCCGGTTCGGATTTTATAACAACAGCATGACCACATCTCAAACGATACCCCTCACGGGGATGACCTGCGGCAACTGCGTCGCCAAAATTCAGAAACGACTTGGCGAACATCCAAACGTGCAGTCCGTCACCGTGACCTTGCAGCCTCCCCAGGCGGAGGCCCGGACGTTGAGGACTATTTCCGACGACGACCTGAATGCCTGGCCGGAGCCTCTGGGGCACTACCGTGTAACGAAGAGCGCAGCCCCACCACCCTCTTCGACGGCGTCAGCTTTGCCGGAGAAAAGCGCAACTACCTATCGCCCGCTCATCATCCTATTGAGTTATCTGCTCGCAGTGACGGGAAGTGTTCTTTTTGCGGTGGGAGCATGGGACTCTGAATTGGCCATGCGTCTTTTTATGGGCGGGTTTTTCATCGCCTTTTCCTTCTTCAAAATGCTGGACGTGAAGGGATTCGCCGATGCCTACCGGACTTATGATCTCGTGGCGAAGGCATGGCCCGGCTACGGATTCATTTATCCTTTCATCGAGTTCGGACTGGGCATCGCGTATCTCGCGAACTTGAATCCATGGGTCGTGAACGGCGTTACCGTAGTGGTCATGGCCGTGAGTCTGGCGGGCGTGCTTCGGGCGGTGTTTTCAAAACGCGCCATCCGCTGCGCCTGTCTTGGAACCGTGTTCCAGCTGCCCATGTCCACCGTCACTATCATTGAGGACGGTCTGATGCTGGGAATGGCGGCCGCGATGCTGGTCCTTTCGCGATGAGCAGCTGGAACGTCGCCTCCGAATCATCTTTCCCACCCACAAGGCATGATTGAAAAACTCATCGAATGGAGCCTGAAAAACCGGTTCCTCGTCGCCTGTGGCGTGCTCATGCTGGTGGCACTGGGGGTGCGGGCGGTTTACCTGACGCCGGTCGATGCCATCCCGGACCTGACGGAAAATCAGGTCCTGGTTTACGCGGACTGGATGGGACGCGGCCCCCAGGAAGTGGAGGATCAGGTGACTTATCCGCTCACCAGTGGCCTTCAGGGATTGTCCGGTGTCAAGGATGTGAGGGCCACTTCCATGTTTGGATTCTCCCTCATCACCATCATCTTTGAAGACAAGACGGATCAATACTTTGCCCGCACCCGCGTGTTGGAGCGGTTGAACTATCTCCAGGCATCCATGCCGGAAGGCGTGAAGCCGCAACTCGGACCGGATGCCACGGGCCTGGGTTGGGTGTATCAATACTACCTCGACGTGGACCCGGAAAAAGCCCCGGATGGTGGCTATGATTTGGCAAAGCTGCGGTCCGTTCAGGATTGGTTCATCCGTTATCAGCTTTCCAGCGTGTCGGGCATCGCGGAAGTCGCCAGCATCGGCGGTTTTGTGAAACAGTATCAGATTGAGTTGTCGTCCACCAAGATGCGTTCCGCCGGCGTCAGCCTGATGGAAGTGATGACAGCGGTGCAGAACGCCAACCTCAATGTGGGAGGAAAAGTGGTGGAGGAAAATGGGGCGGAATTTGTGCTGCGGGGCATCGGCCTGGTGGAAACCACCGAGGACCTTGAGTTGATAGCCCTGAAAACGATGGAGGGCACGCCGCTCTTTTTGAAAGACATCGCGACGGTGCAGATCGGTGGCGATTTCAGGCGTGGGGCGCTGGATGTGAATGGTCATGAAGTCGTCGGGGGCACCGTGGTCATGCGCACCGGCGAGAACGCCAAAGCGGTGATCGAAAGCATCAAGGAGCGCATTGCGCAGATTTCGCCCAGTCTGCCGCCCGGGATTTCCATCAAGCCGTTTTACGACCGCAGCGAGCTGATCGACAGCACCATCGGCACGCTGAAACATGCGCTCTTTGAGGAAATCATCCTCGTCACTCTGGCGCATATTTTGTTCCTCTGGCACTTCCGCAGCATTCTCATCGTCACCCTGCCGCTGCCGGTGTCGATTTTGATTTCGTTCCTGCTGATGAAGGAATTCGGCATCACCAGCAACATCATGTCGCTGACCGGCATCGCCATTGCCATCGGCGTGCTGGTTGATGCGGCCATCGTGGTCACGGAAAATGTCATCCGTCATGCCGAAGTGGCGGAAGAAAAGAAAGGCAGCGCGTTGACCCGTCCGGAAACGTGGCACGTCACGCTGGCGGCCTGCCGTCAGGTGGGGCGGCCTATCTTTTTTGCGATGGCGATCATCATCCTTGCTTTTGTGCCGGTGTTTGCCCTGAGCGGTCAGGAAGGGAAACTATTCCATCCGCTGGCGTTCACCAAGACCTTCGCCATGATCGGCTCCACCTTGTTGGCCGTGACTATGGTGCCGGTGTTGTGCTCGCTCCTGGTGCGCGGTCCATTCCATGCGGAAAAGGATAATGTTATCATGCGCTTCCTCCTGAGCGTCTATGATCCCGTCTTGAATTGGGCGCTCAATCACCGCCGCACCGTGGTGGCGCTGGCCCTGGGGATTCTGGCCAGTGCGCTGGTGGTCGCGTTCGGCCTGCCATTGGTCACGGTGAAGAAATTGCGGGAGGGCGGCTGGCCCCGCCTGGCCCAACTCACTGCGGGATTCGGCAAGGAATTCATGCCGCCGCTCAACGAAGGCAGTCTGCTTTTTATGCCCGTGTTGATGCCGAAAACCAGTCTGAAGGAAATTCAGCGCGTCATGGCGTGGCAGGATACCATCATCAGCCAAATTCCGGAAGTGGCCACCGTCGCGGGCAAACTCGGCCGCTTTGAAAGTGCCACCGATCCCGCTCCCACGGAGATGTTGGAAACGACCATCATGCTGAAGCCTGAGTATGTCCCGGATGGACGCTTCACCATGAAACGGAACCCCGTCTGGCGGGAGGGCATGACCATCGATAAACTCAAAGCCGAACTCACCGAAAAGATGAAGCTGGTGGGTTATGTGCCCGCGTTGCTGCAACCCATCGAAAACCGCATCCTCATGCTCTACACCGGCATCCGTGCCCAGTTGGGGATCAAAATTTACGGGGACAACCTGGACCAGCTCCAGCAGAAAGCCTTTGAGGTCGAGAAGTTGGTGAACAGCATCGAGGGAGCGACCGGGGTTTCTCCCTCACGTATCCAGGGCAAGCCCTATCTGAATATCAAAGTGGACCGCCGCGCCATCGCCCGCTACGGCCTCAGCGTGCGGGACGTGCTGGACACGGTCGAAGTGGCCATCGGCGGGAAAAATGTCAGCACTACCATCGAAGGCCGGGAGCGTTATCCGATCCAGGTGAGGGTGGAGCGCAGTGAACGCGACGACATTGAAAAACTGAGCCGTCTTCTTATCACGACGCGCCCCGGCTCGGCCCCGTCAGCTGCAACCGCCGCCGCACCAACCGGCGGGGGCATGGGTGGCGGTGGCATGGGCGGAGGCGCGGCCCCCACCGCACCGGCTGGCATGGCAGGCGGAGCCTCCTCGGCTACTGCGATTCCCCTCGGAATGGTGGCGAAAATCACGCGCGAATCAGGGGCTAACGAAATCGCTTCAGAGAACGGACGCCTGCGCGCCTACGTCCAGTCCAACGTGCAGGACCGGGATCTGGGCGGGTTTGTCACGGAGATCGAGCAGAAGCTCAAGACCATCGACTGGCAGGGCATGACATGGCGCATGACCGGCGAGTATGAAAACCAGCGCCGGTTTGTGCAGACCATGACGCTGGTGTTTCCCGGGGTGCTGCTCATCATTTTTGTGCTGCTCTATTTGGTCTATCACAGTGCGGTGGAAGCCGCTCACGTCATGCTCGCGGTGCCGTTCGCCCTCAGCGGCGGCGTATTTCTGCAATACCTCCTCGGCTATAACTTCAATGGTGCGGTGTGGGTAGGCTACATCGCCCTCTTCGGCACCGCCGTGCAAACCGGCGTCGTCATGGTGGTTTACCTGGAGGAAACCGTGAAAACCCGTCTAGCAGAAAAAGGAGCCGCGTTTACCTACGACGATTTGGTGCAGGCAGTGAAGGACGGGGCACGTCTGCGCCTGCGACCCAAGGTGATGACAGTAGCCACCATCGTGGCCAGCCTGATGCCGATCATGTGGAGTCACCGACAAGGCGCGGAAGTAATGAAACCCCTCGCCACACCCGTCATTGGCGGCATGATTTCCAGCCTCATCCACATCCTGATAGTAACCCCCGTGATTTTCCTTTGGCTCCGCGGCAGGGAGGTCAAAAAAGGAACCATCCATCAAAGCCTCGGCACTCCCGGCGATGGCCGCGATAGCGAGGATATGGACTAGGGTTTTCATGGTGCGTGAATTTATGCGGGTTGTGATTGCTCTGGACGTCGGGATTAGCTGTCCGGGAGATTGATACGAGGCGGTTCAGATTCGGAAACGCGGAGCAGCAGCCACAGGGCGGCGAGCACGGCGAAGACCGCGCCGGTTGTGAAAGCTACGGTTGTGTTCCACCGCTGCCACAGCCAGCCGAAGAGAAGGCTGCCCGGAAGAGCGGCAAGTCCCATGATGCAGTGATACCAGCCAAATGCTGTCCCCCGCAGACCGCGCGGCACTGCACCAGCGATCCAAGCACGTTCAGCGGGCTCCACGAGCCCGAAATAGATGCCGTAAGCGAGAAAGATGCCTATGAGAAATGGCGCGGAGTCCAGCCAGCCAAAAGCGAGGTAAATGGCAGCGTAAAAAATCCAACCGGTAACGATCATGCGGCGAGGGCCGACACGATCCGTGAGCCGTCCTCCGAAATAGGTGGCGGCCATCTTCACAACATGATGCGCGGACCAAAGAGTCGCGATCCAAGCAGGAGATATGCCCGCATCCGACAGGCGCAGCAGGAGAAAGGCATCCGTGGAGTTGCCGAGCGTGAAGAGAAGCACAGCGATGAGCAACCTGCGGTAGTCGCCACCCAGCGCGGTCAATGGGACTATTAGTTTGGGCACCTTTTCCGGCTCTTCCCGGGGAACGTCCGGCTCCTTCACCCCAGCTAGCAACACAAACAGCACGACCGCTGCCGGAAGCGCCGCGAGCAGGAAAACTTCCCGGAGCGAAAAGCCACCCAAATTGAGCAGGGCCACCGCGACCAGCGGACCGGCAACGGCACCGGCATGATCCATTGCACGATGAAATCCATAAGCAGCGCCCCGTGCCCCGGCTTCAGTCACATCGGCGATGAGAGCATCGCGCGGCGAGGAACGGATGCCCTTGCCGACACGGTCCGCAAACCGCAGCACCAGCACGGTCGGCCACGCTGTGGCGAGGCCGATTAGTGGTCGCATCACCCCCGACAGGCTGTAACCAGCCACGATGAGGGCTTTGCGCTTTTGCGTCCGGTCGGTCCAGATGCCGGAGGCGACTTTTACCAATGCGGCCGTGGATTCAGCGATGCCTTCGATCAGTCCCAGCATGACTGCGCCCGCGCCGAGCACAGTCGTCAGAAAGATCGGCAGCAGCGGGTAGATCATCTCGCTGGAGAGGTCGGTGAGAAAGCTCACGACTCCGAGAGCAATCACCGTTTGCGGGATACGGGTGGTATTCATGTGGGTCGTTTCAGCAGCACTTGAAGCACCGAGGCGATCACCACTCCGATACAGACGGCGGCGGCCACGTCGGTCGGCCAATGCACGCCGAGCACCATCCGCGAGATGGCCACCAGAAGCACCCAAATGGCCGCGGCGACGAATGCCGCCAAGCGTGATTGAGGCCAGAGTCGCGAAACGCACACTGCTGCTGCCATGGCATAGCAGGTGGTCATCAGCGTATGCCCGCTCGGAAAGCTCGCACCCCAATACCAGTCGTGCTCCCAAAGCGCCGGTCTTGCGCGTCCGACAGCGAGCTTCATGACATAAGAGAGCAGTTCCCCGCCGATAACTGTCGCAGCCAGATAGCGCGCCTCCTGCCTGCGCTGCAGGGCCACCAATAGTGCCACGGAAATTACAGACAGCGGCAATAGCGTCATCCACGAGCCGCTGATCGTCACGATGTCTGCGGCGTAAGCGAGCGACGTTGAGGTGTGCGCATGCAGCCAGACGAGAATGGCCTGATCAACCACACTCGATTCGCCGTTGATCACATCTTCGCATACCTTGATCGCCATCAGTGCGGCACTCACCAGAATCAGTAACCAGAGCCGACGGTCTTCGTATCGTTTGCCAAAGTGCGTGCCGAGCCTGCGGATTGCAAGGTAGGATAGCCATGCGAGCACCGCGATCTTCCCCACGTCGAGCACGATCTCTACGAGTGGTGAATCCCGGACAGGGATGTGGCCGCTTTGGATGAGCTGGATGATGTCAGTCATGCGATCCTGTGGGGTAAATCGCCATGTTAACGCGCAGCTTTTTCCGCTCGGCTATTCCTCAGCCTTGTCGAAATCCCGTTCGAGGAACTCCATCAGCTGAGGGGTGATCCCTGCCCGTTCTGCCGCTCCGGGGGGGAGCACTGCCCCGAGTCCCTTGGCGGTTTCCTCGTTATATTTATCGCGCTTTTCTTCCCACTGCTCCTCTTGCGCAGGATCGGTGGGTTCCTTGGCGGTATTCAGGCCCTGCTGATTCAGCCCCACCGCCCGCTGCTGCATGTAAGCCTCCACGGCATCAGCTTCTACAGCGGTGAGGCCTGCGGCCTGTTGGACCATGTTGCGGAAAAAGTTGCCATACTCAGCAGGATTGTCTTGGAAGCTGGCGATTTCCGGCAGCATCCCCAACACATCGGCATGCTGTCGCTGGAGGTCGAGGAGGCGGCGCTTCTCATCCGGGGAAAGAGTCGCGCGATCGCGGTTGGAAAGGGCCCGCAACTCCGCTAGCGCGGGGACGATCATTCCGGTGCGTCGGCCAATATCCTCGATTTTTCCCAAAGAGACGACCACCTCCCCTGCCAACGGGGCAATGCCTGCGCGAAGCGATGCCGTGTCGGACTCTGCTTTGAGCCGGGCGCTTTTTTCACCGGCAAGGCGCTCCTCCAACTCCCGGACCTTTGCCGCTTCGGCTCCTCCCGCTGCGGGAGGGGCGGCGAGGTTGACTGATGGCACCTCAGGGCCGGATCTGGGTGGCTGCGTGGATGATTGCCGCCCCTGCCAAAATAAAAACAGGGATATTCCCCCTGCTACCAAAAGGCTGCCGAGAGCTAAGCGCGTGGATCGAGGGGACATCCACCCAGCATGGACGGGCCTTTCCCGAAAGCGAGGTGAAAAGAAGGTGGGCCGCGTTCGGCGGGAAATGTGAAGAACAGCTCATTTTGCATTCGCCCGGTGCACATGTTTAGCGGTGCCGTTGATGAGGCAGATTTGCAGGCCGAAAGTTTCCATAGCGGGAATGGCCTCAAAGAAAGTGTCGAATAAGGGGCTGGCAGCTGGACCCGCCGTCAGCCCCTTCACATCGCGTCGGATAGGCTTTCCGTGAAGCGTCCTCTCAATCATGACCTGGGCAGTAATAAGAACGCCCGCCACAGCGCCAATAATGACAGTGATGGTGGCAATGGTCGTCACAGGAACGCGTCTGTGTATGTGAAACAGGTTCCGGGCGGGAAGTGGTGGCCTGGGCTGGAACGATGGTGAATCCTACCACGACGGCAAGAAGCGCGGCAGGGACAATGAATGCGAGGATTTTTTTCATATGGTTTTGGAGTGTCGATTTACGGATTGGGGGTGCCCGTTCGACTTGGCGGGAAACCCACTTATTCATTGCTGGATGAGAAAATTTGCGGGATCTTCGAATCCCCGGCGTAAGCGGTGATGGAATTGTGCTCTTCGGCCATTCCACTCAGCCCAAACCTATTCACTAACTATGAAACACCGCCCTCTCTTCGCCGCCTTGTTCCTCGCTGGATTTGGCTCCCTTTTCTCTGCTCAGGCAGCCACGGAAGCTCCTAAACCCAAGGCCAAACCTTATCCGCTGGAAACCTGTATCGTTTCCGGTGAAAAGCTGGGAGAGATGGGCAAGCCCATGGTTTTTGAATACAAGGATCAGGAAGTGAAACTTTGCTGCAAATCCTGCAAATCCAAATTCGACAAGGATGCGGATGCGCTTCTGAAGAAGATACAGGAAACCCCTAAGAAATCGTAACTCTTTGTTTTATCGGGAGGTCAACTCACCCAACTCATGAAAAAGGAACTACCGGACGAAGCACTCCCAGCGCTGCTGCAGGACTAGAAAGTTGATGCGGAACTCTCTCCCCGTTTTTCGGAAGGGGTTTGGCGGCGGATTGCGGAACGTGAAGCCAAGGTGCTATCTACTTCATGGTCCGCCCGTCTGAATCAATGGCTGAGCGGTTTCAACAGTAGCAGGGACTTGGCGTGCGGAGCGGTGGCTGCGGTGGTTGTGACCGCCGGAGCGGGTTGGATGGGATTGCGGACCACTGACTATTCATCAACCGTCGCTCCCTCGCCTGACAGTTACCTTGCGTCGGTTGATCCTTACCGCATGAACCGATGAAGCCTATTCACTGGTTGGTTGTTATCCCGGTTTTGGCCGCTGCCGCATACTTCGCCACCCGGGAGATGCGTCACTCCGGATCCATGCAGGCGCCTCCCGGCACCGGAGCGGAGAAAATGGTGATGCCTGCCACGGCCGCGGATGGTTTGTTATGGCTGAAGTCCGATTTCAAACTCAGTGATGCCGATTACGCCCGGATTTCCAATCTGCATGACGCCTACCTTCCGGGCTGCATGGAGCGTTGCCGGGAAATCGCCCGCGTGCGGCGGGAGCTTTTTGCCCTCATCCAGCAAAACAAGAGCGTCACTCCGGAACTGAAGGCAAAGTTCGAGGAATCCGGACGCCAGCGGACGGAATGCAGCGAGATGATGCTGGCTCATTTTTACGAAGTGGCCGCTGCCATGCCGCCGCCGGCAGCCAAGCGGTATTTGGAATGGGTCACCAGCCAGACTTTGATGGATTGACCCGCCCGAGATGAGCAGCAGCGCCACCCCGACCGACCACGCCGCCGACGCTGCCGACATGGCCCGCCTGTGCGCAGACCGCAGCGATGCCTTGGATGCGCTCATGGAGAGGCATGAGACCCGCCTCCTGCATTGGCTGATCCGGCTGACCGGTTGTGAAGCCAGCGCCGAGGACACCGCCCAGGATGCCTTTGTCCGCGTCTTTGAAAAATGTCATCAGTTCAAAGCCGGCGCGCAATTCTCCAATTGGCTCTACACAATCGCCGCCAACCTCGTGCGCGACGCCAAGCGCTCCCAGGCACGCCATCCCCATCTATCGTTGGATTCCGAGAGCAGTCTCGGTGCCGGTGACTCTCTATCCAATCGACTAGTGGAGAGTGCTCCCGATCCCGCGCAGGCCTGTGAAGCCGGGGAACGGGCCGTCGCCGTGCGCCGCGCCATTGCCGCCCTCCCGGAAGATCTGCGCATCGCCCTGACTTTGGCGGAATACGAAGATCGCAGCATGGCAGACATTGCGGAAATCACCCAAAGCAGCATCAAGGCTGTGGAGTCCCGCCTCTACCGTGCCCGGAAGGATCTTCGCAGTTCGCTTGCTGGGTGGCTTGGAGCTTAATGCCCCAAGCGCCCAGAGGCGCAATCACGCAGAAACTTTGCTCCATCCTCCTTTTCCATGAGATGGCCATGGCATTGTGGTGTTCCCTAATTTCGAGCGAACTGTGCTGAATGGGAGTCGTGATAGGATTGCTTAAGCCATGAAAATCCAATTTGATTTGGCGCAGTTGACTCACGACGGCATCGTTCAAGTGGCAGGTGACTTTCCAGCGTGCCAGTTGATCGTCCAAACCATTCCGCCATCTGGTTTTGGAGACGAAGAACAACAGGAGCACAATCATCAGCACGGGCGTCCCAATGTATCCGAAAATACTCCAGTTCTCCTTCCAATCGTTGACGTGCGTTGGAGTTGGAGGCGGTGGAAGTTCACCGCTCAGCATCACCACTTTTTTGAGGCCGAAAGCATGCAGTATTTTCAGACCTTCGGGGACTTCAGGGCGCATGGTGCCGCCGATGGCAACGATGCCGAGTAGCTTGACGTCGAGTCACTCCGCCAGCATGAATATCCACGCGGAGGGCGCGGCTATAA
>ENA-OBLH01000714-OBLH01000714.1-metagenomes-genome-assembly--contig:-NODE-714-length-10452-cov-3.74396_pt1 | contig 10452 bp, 9 predicted proteins | sample MGYA00153382_OBLH01 | MGnify analysis MGYA00153382 | reverse complement strand
CTTGTCAGACAGGCCGGTGCTCATGGCGATCAACACCGCGTTGATTTTCCCCATCTGGCGATCAATCCATTCCTTGCTGCGCTGTGCCTCGGTGCGGCCTTTGAAGATGACTTCCATTCGGGCCAGCAGTGCCGCGTCCATCAGGCCATCGGCCAACGCTTCCCAGGTTTTGACTTCAGCGCGCTCGCGGCCCCGTACGGGAATCAATTTGCCCACTGGCGAAAGGGTGTCCAGGTATTCAACGATTACACGCGAATCAAACACCGCCTCGCCGCCTTCCATCACCAGGCACGGCACTTTGCCCAGCGGGTTGGACTGGGAAACGGTTGACTCAGCGGCCCAAACATCTTCTTGCACCAACTGGTAGTCCAGCTTTTTTTCAAGCATCACCACCCGTACTTTGCGGGTGTAGGGGCTGGCGTTCGAACCGATGAGTTTCATAAATTTCTTGTTGTATTTTTTTGACTGGTGTGCAGACTTGCAAAAAAGCATTCTATCGACTTGGCCGGGCTCTGGCGCGCCACTTACATCTCAGCCAAAACTGCCCGCCTACAATTGCGCCATGAGTCCTTCCAACCCCCCGTTGTCGCCGATCAATGCCCTTTCCCCGCTGGACGGCCGATACGCAGCAAGGCTCGCCGGCTTGCGGCCACTCATGAGCGAGCAAGGCTACATGCACCGACGCGTGCAAGTTGAAACTGTCTGGTTTATTGCGCTGTCAGACGCTGGATTTGATGAATTCAAGCCGCTCAGCTCCGGTGCGCGCACTTACTTGCTGGGCTTGGTCAAAAACTTCTCAGAAAGCGATGCCCTGTCCATCAAGGACATTGAAAAAACCACCAACCACGACGTGAAAGCGGTTGAGTACTGGATCAAGTCGCGCTTTGAAGCCCGGCCCGAGTTGTTGGCCGTCAGTGAATTCGTGCACTTTGCCTGCACCAGTGAAGACATCAACAACACCAGCCATGCGCTGCAGCTCAAAGGCGCATTAGGCGCCGTGCTGCTGCCCGCGCTCGACAAAGTGATTGCCAAAATGCGCGACATGGCGCACGCGTTTGCGCACCAGCCGATGCTGAGCCGCACGCACGGGCAAACTGCAAGCCCGACCACAGTCGGCAAAGAAATCGCCAATGTGGTGGTGCGCCTGGCACACGCCCGCGCCAAAATCGCTGCAGTACCACTGATGGCTAAAATGAATGGGGCTGTCGGTAACTTCAACGCGCATCTGGCAGCCTGGCCTGACCACGACTGGGAGGCTTTCAGCCGCAAAGTCATTGAGACGCCCGAGCCGCTTGGCCTTGGCCTGACGTTTCAGCAATACAGCATTCAAATTGAGCCGCACGACTACATGGCCGAGTTGTTTGATGCGATTGCCCGCACCAACACCATATTGATTGACTGGTCGCGCGACGTGTGGGGCTACGTCAGTCTGGGGTACTTCAAGCAGCGCCTGAAAGCCGGTGAAATTGGCTCGTCGACCATGCCGCACAAAGTCAACCCGATTGATTTTGAAAATGCGGAAGGCAACTTGGGCCTGGCCAACGCGCTGTTAAAACACTTTTCTGAAAAATTGCCGATTTCCAGGTGGCAGCGCGACTTGACGGATTCCACGGTGCTGCGCAACATGGGCGTGGCAGTTGGATACGCGGTACTGGCGTACCACTCACTGAATGTCGGCTTGGGCAAGCTTGAGTTGAACGCCGAGGCACTCGACCATGACTTGAACGCATCGTGGGAAGTGCTGGCCGAGCCGATTCAAACCGTGATGCGCCGCTACGGCGTGGTTGGCGCGTATGAAAAGCTCAAGGAGGTCACGCGCGGAAAAACCGTGCAGGCCGCCGATCTGCACCATTTGATTCGCTCCCTCGAAATCCCAGAGGCGGAGAAAACACGTCTGCTGGCCATGACCCCTGCCAGCTACACCGGCATCGCTGCGCAGCTAGCGCAGCGGGTTTAACTACTTCATAAAGGAAATCTCCATGTCCAAGTCAAAAAGCTCAAGTAACACTTTCCCAACGGCCATCAACATCGGTATCGATGAAAAAGACCGCGCGGCAATCGCCAAGGGACTCAGCAACTTGCTGGCGGACACCTACACGCTGTACCTGACCACACACAACTTTCACTGGAACGTGACCGGCCCGATGTTCAACACGCTGCACCAAATGTTCATGGTGCAGTACACCGAGCTGTGGACAGCGGTAGACCCTATTGCCGAGCGAATTCGGGCACTCGGCCACCCTGCGCCAGGATCGTACGCGCAGTTCAGCAAGCTGGCCTCCGTGCCCGATGCGCCCGCAACCCCGCCCAAGGCGCTGGAAATGGTGCGCATTCTGGTGCAAGGCCACGAGGCAGTTGCCCGCACCGCACGGCAGCTGTTTCCTGTCGCTGACAAAGCCAGTGACGAGCCGACCGCCGATTTGCTGACCCAGCGCCTGACGGTGCACGAGCAAACTGCCTGGATGCTGAGGTCGCTTCTTGAAGACTGATTAGCCGTGCGCCGCGACGGGCCGCCCCTAGCAAGCACAGCCCCCTCGGGGGGCAGCGAATTACATGAAGTGAAGAGCTTGGGGGCAGAGTGTCTCCGCGACGGGCCGCCCCCAGCAAGCACAGCCCCCGTGGGGGGCAGCGAATTACACGAAGTGAAGAGCGTGGGGGCTTTGTATTTGCAGTTGATCCGCTGGAACCGCCCGGCGGGCTGGTTGTTGCTGCTGTGGCCCACGCTGTCGGCGCTGTGGTTGGCATCGCACGGCTTTCCAGGCTGGCACTTGGTGATTGTGTTCACGCTGGGCACGTTTTTAATGCGCAGCGCCGGGTGCTGCATCAATGACGTTGCCGACCGCGACTTTGACCGACACGTCAAACGCACTGCTGAGCGCCCAGTCACCAGTGGCAAATTGAAAAGTCGCGAAGCCTTGGCAGTCGGCGCGGTGCTGGCGCTGCTGGCGTTCGGCCTGGTGTTGACCACCAACCGTGCCGCCATCGCCTGGTCGTTTGCGGCACTGGCCATCGCCATTGCGTATCCGTTTGCCAAGCGCTACGTGGCCATGCCGCAGGCGGTGCTGGGTGTGGCGTTCAGTTTTGGCATACCGATGGCGTTTGCCGCCGTCCAGTCGCGCGTGCCGATATTGGCTTGGGTGCTGCTGCTCGGAAACCTGTTTTGGGTGATTGCATACGACACCGAATACGCCATGGTCGACCGCGACGACGATGTGAAAATTGGCATCAACACATCGGCCATTACGCTGGGGCGGCTTGACGTGGCGGCAGTGGTGCTGAGCTATGCTGCGTACCTCGGAATATGGTGTTTTATGCTGTTGGCGCAGGTAATACGGGCGCAAGCAGCTATTATTTACATAGCAACAGGGTTGGCGTTGGTGCAGGCTGCATGGCATGTCTGGCTGATTCGCAAACGCCAGCGCGACGATTGCTTCAAAGCGTTTCGGCTCAACCACTGGTTGGGGCTTACCGTGTTTTTGGGCATTGCTGGTGCCTATGCGGCGCTGTAGAACGCCTGGCACATTGGCTTAGTCCACGCCGAATTCATCGCCCATTTCAGTAGCGCGGTTTTTTGCAGCCACCATCGCGCGAATGAACAGGGTCTTCACGTTGTCTAGCTCAAGAGACATTATTGCGGCATGCGTTGTGCCGCCTTTGGACGTGACCCGTGCGCGCAAAACCTCAGCGGGCTCTTCCGAGCCTTTGGCAAGCGCCGACGCGCCAGAAAATGTGCCCACTGCCAGCTTGTGCGCCTGTGCGTGGCTCAGCCCCATCGACACACCGGCCTGCACCATCGCCTCGATAAAGTAAAACACATACGCCGGGCCTGAGCCCGACAACGCCGTAACCGCATCAAGCTGCTTCTCATCGCCCAGCCACACCAGGTTGCCAGTGGGTTTGATCACCCGCTCAATACGCGCCCGGTCGGCCACGCCCACCGCATCGCGCGAGTACAGCGCCGTCATGCCCTTGCCGACCAGAGCCGGCGTGTTGGGCATGGCGCGCACCACGCGCTGCGTGCCCAGCCAGTGCGCAATGCTCGCGCTGCGAATACCCGCGGCGACACTCAGGTGCAGCGCGGATTTGACGTGAAAGCGCGACTGCAGGGCGGCTTCTTTAAACACCTGCGGTTTGATGGCCCACACCACCAGGGTAGCGCTGGCCAGATGCGCACCAGGCATCTCATTGACTAACACGCCAAACTTTTCACGCAGTTTTACGCACTGTTCGGCCAGTGGTTCAACTACCTGAATATTGGCGGCGGGTGTGCCCTTTTTCAGCAGTCCACCAAGCATGGCCATGGCCATGTTGCCGCCGCCAATAAAAGCGATGTTGTCAAGAGAAGCGGGGTGCGCAGCAGAAGGGGTGGTCGCCATAAGTCGTCAATCGGTAAATTCAAAAGCCAGCAGTTGCGTGATTTGTTGTGCGTTGAAATTATCATCGCTTATGAAAAGCAGGCTGCGCTTGCCATTGGCCAGCGTTGGGCCCCACGCCATGCCTTCGGTGTTGTCCAGCTGCGCCAAGGCGGGGTAATTTGCAAAATCAGCCACCAGGCGTTTGGCCGGCCCGGAGTGGTTTCCTGCTGCCAGCTCAGGTACATCCAGTGTGTCTGAGCCTTGCCGGGTGTCAATTTCATACACCCGCAGTGAATTGCGCAGGGTGGGGCCAAGACCGGCCATGTACGCCCGCTCAAGCACCAGCATGCGGTGCGCGTCCAGCATCAAAATCTCGGTCACGCCGTTGTCTGCGTTGCCGCTGGCGGGCGCGGGCGCACGCGGTATGGCGTCTGGCTGGTAGGCAATCTGCCGGATCATTTTGCCGCTGGCCAAATCGACCTGCGTGAAGCGGCACGGCGCGCCGGGCACACCCACAGCGGGCACGGGCCCATCCTGGCGCAGCGCGGCTTCCATTGCCAGCCACGCGGTTTGCCCATCCGGCGCAATGGCCAGCCCCTCAAGCGTTTTGTTGATGCGCGGGCCCGCAAGCAGACCAAAGTCAAACATGGTGGGCAGAGCAAATATGCGCTGCAAACTGCCGTCGGGTTTGGTCTGCTGAAGCGTTGGCGCTGCGCCGCGTGCTGCGTTGCCTTCGCTCGTCCACAGCAGGCTTTGGCTGGGCGCATGCCACCGGATTGCCTCGGGGTCGGGCGACGCAATGCCTTGCAAAAATCTCACGCTGGTGAGTTCAATGTCACCCAACTTTTCAGCGCTGAGCGCCAAGCGCGCAGTATAAAAACGCGGTGGGCTTTGGCTTGTGCCGTCGTCGCTGAGTAAATACAGCAAGCCGCTTAGCGGGTCAAAGTCGATGCCCGACAAGCCGCCCACGGTGGTGCCCTCGAATTGCAGTTTGTGCGGCACGCGCGCCTCGCCAATCAGGCGCAGCTTGGGTTTTGCGGGGGCATTGCCGGGCGCAGGTGTTTGCGCGGCCGCACAGCCTGTCAAAGCAAGCACCGCAAGGCTGCTTGCGCTTGCGATTAGCTGCCTGCGCGAGAGGGGTGGAACTTGGTAACGCATCATCTAGTAATCGTAGCCGCCCAATCAGGCCACAAAGTGTTTCAGACAATCCTGGCGAGGCCGAAACATTCAGCCGAGTTTGCGGCGTAAAGTGAAGTTTTTCGAGCCAAGGAAACCCCATGATTGCCTGCCGGTGCATGGACTGGTCAGAGCGCAAAAACCATTAGGCGGGAACGCTCGCCACGGTGCTGCTGACGCATTATTTTCACCAGGATTGGCTACGCGTGCGCAGCGATTCTCAGGCGCTAAAAGCCTGGGTGTCACTCCGCGCGGCGGGCGCGAGCTGCTGCCTCTGCTGCTACCCAGGCGTAAACGTCGGATCGGAACGGGCTGCAAGGCGTCTTTTGCAGCCAATAGCAGGGCTATTGGCTAGAAAAACAACGCAGCAGACCGCGCGAGTCCGGCCGATCACAGACCGCAGGGAGTTGTGCAGAGGATCCCTAGGGCGCGTTACCGTCTGGGGCTCGGTAGCTGGCAGCCTCTTGTTCTGTTTGCATGCTTGCGCGCGGCAGGTCGCTATGGGGCAGGTTGTAGCCGTCGGCCACATAGCCCGGCCCCTTCATCACCATGACAATCAGGCAGCCAATGGCAAGCGTTGCCACCACAGCCCAGTGGAAAACCACCGCACCAATCACCATGTAGTCAAGCGTTTGCAGCCACCGCACATCCGCCGGCGCGGTTTGCACGCTGGCCAGAAGGTGCACCAACAACAGCGCTGCGAAAGGTACCAGCGTGCCCACCAGAAGAATAAAAGGCAACTTGCACCACAGTTTCCACTCCAACCCGCTGGGGGCAGTTTTGGTGTGCGGAAGTTTTTTTAGCCAATTCATGGTCGCTCCTGAACAAGGTCAATCACAGTCGTCAACTTTAACAAGCGCACAAAAATTTGCACGCGGTAAGGCATCAAGCGTCCGGTGGGCCATTCCCCGCTGTGCCGTATAGGCGGATCACTGCACTTGAAAAATTCGGCAAACTACGCAAGCCTGCGGGAAAATACATATAAAAATGTCTTTCACCCAACAAAATCGGGCGCAGACAGCTACAAATACAGGAGCATACTGGTTGTAAAAACAATTAGCGGTATTCGCAGCAGCTGGCAGGTAACTGTTTGGTAAGTTCTGTCACACAGCCGTGTGAAAATGTGAAACTAAATTACATGAAGGAACCCTGATGACCCGCGCCACCAAAATCGTTGCCACGCTTGGCCCTGCATCCAACACACCCGCCATGCTAGAGGCGTTGATGCAAGCAGGCGTAAATGTGGTGCGTTTGAACTTCAGTCACGGCAAGGCGCAAGACCACATCAATTTGGCTGGGCTGGTGCGTGAGGCGGCTGTTCGTGTGGGCGTTGAAGTGGCCATCATGGCCGACCTGCAGGGCCCCAAAATTCGGGTGGGCAAGTTTGCTGACGGCAAAGTGCAACTGGTGTCTGGTGAAAAGTTTGTGCTCGACGGATCGCGCACCGAGCTGGGCGACCTTCAAGGCGTGGGGCTCGACTACAAAGAGCTGCCGCGCGATGTAAAAGCTGGCGACATACTGCTGCTAAACGACGGGCTGATTGTGCTCACTGTTGACCGCGTGGCGGGTGAGGCGGTGCACACCACCGTCAAACTTGGCGGAGAACTCTCAAACAACAAAGGCATCAACAAACAGGGTGGCGGTTTGACTGCGCCAGCGCTGACCGCCAAAGACATGGAAGACATCAAAACCGCAATGTCTTTTCAGGCCGACTACGTGGCGGTGAGCTTCCCGAAAAACGCAACCGATATGGAAATGGCGCGCCAGCTATGCAACGTGGCCGCAGCGCAGTACAAACACAAGCCGGGGCTGATTGCCAAAATCGAACGCGCCGAGGCCATTCCCAATCTGGAAGAAATTTTGCGCGTCAGCGATGGGATTATGGTGGCGCGGGGCGACTTGGCGGTTGAGGTTGGCAACGCTGCCGTACCCGCGTTGCAAAAACGCATGATCAAGCTTGCCCGTGCGCAAGATAAAGTGGTGATTACCGCCACGCAAATGATGGAAAGTATGATTTTGAACCCGGTGCCTACGCGTGCCGAGGTGAGCGACGTGGCCAACGCCGTGCTGGACGGAACCGACGCCGTCATGCTGTCGGCGGAAACCGCAGCGGGTAAATTCCCGCTGGAAACAGTCGAAGAAATGGCCAAGATTTGCCTGGAAGCCGAGAAGGCCGAATACAAGGAGTTGGATGCCGACTTCACCGGTAAAACCTTTGCGCGAATTGACCAGTCGATTGCCATGGGCGCGCTGTTCACGGCCAGCCACTTGGGAGCCAAAGCGATTGTGGCGCTGACCGACAGCGGCTCGACCCCGCTCTGGATGAGCCGCCACGACATTCGCGTGCCGATTTATGCGTTGACCCCACGCGTCAGCACCCAGCGCAAGATGACACTGTTCCGCAATGTGCGCCCACTGCTGATGGACACCAGCATTGACCGCGACACGGCACTCCAACAAGCCGAAGGCCACCTGCTCAGCCGCCAGATTGTGCAAAGCGGCGATGTGTATGCCATCACATGCGGCGAGCCGATGGGCGCGCCAGGTGGTACGAACATGCTGAAGATTTGCAGAGTCGCATAGCGTCATCGCCAGCCGCAACTGGCCCACCACAACTGGCCAACTGCATGCTTTGTCTGACAGTAGTGACCGCACATGACTGAATCCACTGCAGTATTTCATGCGTAAAGTGATCACCACCATGACATTGCCGAATTCAAAATTGACCAGACGAACTCTTGTTGCCATGCTGCCGGCACTCCTGACGGCGTGCTCCGCAGTGGATGTGCTCAACGCCACCGTATCCACCGATACTTACCGACGCGTTTCTGACCTTGCCTATGGCCCCGAGGCGCGCCATCAGCTCGATGTGTATTTGCCCGCGCAGGCTGTGGCCGATCGTTCACTGGCAGCTGGCGGCGCGCCCATGGTGGTGTTTTTCTACGGCGGTAGCTGGTCGTCTGGTGACCGGGCCGACTACCGTTTTGTCGGCGAGGCGCTCGCCAGCCAAGGCATCGTGGTGGTGGTGGCTGATTACCGGCTGAGCCCACAGGTGCGGTACCCGGTTTTTATTGAAGACAGCGCACTGGCCGTACGGTGGGTTTTTGACAACGCCCCAAAATACGGTGGCGACCCAGAGCGCGTATTTGTGATGGGGCACAGCGCGGGGGGATACAACGCCGCCATGCTGGCGCTGGACAAGCGCTGGCTGGCCGCGGTGAACTTAAGCCCCGCAAAACTGGCAGGCTGGATCGGCCTTGCAGGCCCGTACGATTTCCTGCCCATCGGTGACCGCAAAACCCAAGTTGCTTTTGAGTGGCCAAACACGCCCGCCAACAGCCAGCCAATGTTTCACGCCTCCAGCGCTTCCCCGCCAGCGCTGCTGATTGCCCCAGTTGATGACAAGTCCGTCAATCCACAGCGCAGCACAGTGGCCTTGGCGCAGCGCTTGAAAAGCAGTGGCGTGCGGGTTGAATCGGAGCTGTATGACTCCGTTGGCCACGTCACGTTGCTTGCCGCGATGGCGTCCGTACTGCGCGGCCGCGCGCCCGTGCTGGAGCGCGTGAGTGGTTTCGTGAAGGCAAACGCTAGAATCAAGGCTTAGCTTGACGACGAGTTACGGTGCAGTTACCACGCGCCGCACCTTGCGCCAGCCCACCTAATTTCTGAGGATTTTCATGGCACTCGTATCAATGCGCGAGCTGCTGGACCATGCAGCAGTCAACAGCTACGGCATTCCAGCGTTTAACGTCAACAATCTGGAGCAGGTACAAGCCGTGATGCAAGCCGCCGACGAGGTGGGTGCGCCAGTGATTTTGCAAGCCAGCGCAGGCGCACGCAAATATGCCGGCGAGTCCTTCATCAAGCACCTGATTGCTGCTGCGATTGAAGCCTACCCGCACATCCCGCTGGTCATGCACCAGGACCACGGCCAAAGCCCTGAGGTGTGTCAGGGCGCAATCAATTTGGGCTTCAGCTCGGTGATGATGGACGGCTCGTTGATGGCCGACGGCAAAACCATCGCCGACTACGACTACAACGTCGATGTGACGCGCAAGGTCGTTGACATGGCGCACAGCGTCGGCGTGTCAGTGGAAGGCGAGCTGGGTTGCCTGGGCAGCCTGGAGACCATGCAGGGCGAAAAAGAAGATGGACATGGAACCGACGCGGTGATGACGCACGACCAGCTGCTGACCGACCCCGAGCAAGCCGCTGATTTTGTCAAACGCACGCAGCTGGATGCGCTGGCCATTGCCATTGGCACCAGCCACGGCGCGTACAAGTTCACGCGCAAGCCCACCGGCGATATTTTGGCGATTGAACTCATCAAAGAAATTCACCGCCGCATTCCCAACACGCACCTGGTCATGCACGGCTCGTCGAGCGTGCCGCAAGACCTGCTCGCCGAAATTCGTAAATACGGCGGCGACATGAAAGAAACCTACGGCGTGCCGGTTGAGGAAATTCAAAAAGCCATCAAGTTTGGCGTGCGCAAAATCAACATCGACACCGATATCCGCTTGGCCATGACGGCTGCCGTGCGCAAGTTTTTGCATGAAAACCCGACCAAGTTTGACGCCCGTGAATGGCTCAAACCCGCGACCGCCGCGGCCAAGGCGATTTGCAAAGAGCGTTATCTGCAGTTTGGTTGCGAAGGCCAGGGCGCAAAGATCAAGGGCGACACGCTGCATGTTGTGGCGGGCAAATATGCCAAAGGTGAGCTAGAGCAAGTCGTGAATTGAGGCGCGTTTTTTTCTGATTGACGATAATTCAGAGCCCAGTCACTTTCATAGTGGCTGGGCTTTTTACTGCATTTGACCGACCGACATGACCAAAGCCCTTCACACCTCCGCATTAACTTCGCTGCCCTTGCTGGCCCGAGGCAAAGTCCGCGACAACTACGCGGTGGGTGTTGACCGGC
>ENA-OBLH01000713-OBLH01000713.1-metagenomes-genome-assembly--contig:-NODE-713-length-10454-cov-2.95423_pt1 | contig 10454 bp, 3 predicted proteins | sample MGYA00153382_OBLH01 | MGnify analysis MGYA00153382 | reverse complement strand
AAGATTTGCCCGAGTTTGAAGCCATGTGCCTACGCGAGCGCTGTCCGTATGCCGTTGTCGGTATTGCGACCGAAAACGAACATCTGACATTGCAATCATCAAACGGCGAGAAAGCTGTCGATATGCCAATGGCTGTACTTTTTGGCAATGTACCGAAAATGTTGCGTGACACCCATCAACCCGCTGCCGTTCGCTGGCCCAAACTCGACACCACCGAAATCTCTTTGCATGAAGCGGGTTTGCGTGTGTTGTCGCATCCAACGGTGGCCGCAAAAAACTTCTTGATCACCATTGGTGATCGCACTGTTGGCGGCATGAGCGCGCGTGACCAAATGGTCGGGCCATGGCAAATGCCGGTCGCCGATTGTGCCATTACGCTAAGCGATTTTTTTGATCATGCAGGCGAAGCCATGTCGATCGGCGAACGCACGCCGCTGGCATTGATTAATTCTGCAGCCGCAGCACGAATGGCAGTGGGTGAAGCGATTACCAATTTAGCGGCCGCGCCAGTGGCGAGTTTGTCTGAAGTAAAACTGTCGGCAAACTGGATGGCGGCAGCGTCTTTCCCCGGTGAAGATGCACTGCTGTTTGAAGCGGTTAAAGCTGTCGGCCTGGAGCTTTGTCCCGAACTCGACATCAGTATTCCGGTCGGTAAAGATTCGCTGTCCATGCAGGCACAATGGCAGGCCGATGGTATCGAACAAAAATCGGTATCGCCGGTATCGTTAATCATTACTGCCTTTGCCCGCGTCAGTGATGTGCGCACGCAGTTAACGCCGCAGTTGCAAAAAAATATTGATTCGGATTTATGGTTGATAGGTCTAGGTGCGGGTAAATCGCGTTTAGGCGGTAGTATTTTGGCGCAGTGCTATGAAACTTTTGGCGGTGCATGCCCCGACCTCGACGAAGCGCATCTGCTTAATTCATTTTTTGATTTGATCCAGCGTGCCCGTGCTGATCAGTTGCTGCTTGCCTATCATGATCGTTCCGATGGTGGTGCATTTGCAGCTCTTTGTGAAATGGCATTCGCTGGTCGCTTAGGTCTGGATTTGCATTTGGATGCCTGGGGCGAGGATGCGTTCAAGGTATTGTTCAATGAAGAACTCGGTGCCATCGTGCAGGTCGCCAGCGAAGACCGTGCGGCCTTTGCCGATTTAATCAATCGTTTCGACTTGACCCATTGCGCGCAAATTATCGGCAAGCCCATTTCACAAGCTATTATTCGCGTCAGCGAAGAGCGTGAAGCCGTCGTTGAATGGTCTTGGCAAGAAGCTTTTGATGCCTGGTGGCAAGTCACCCATGCCATGCAGCGTTTGCGTGACAACCCGGAATGCGCCGACAGCGAAAAACAAATTGCACGTGATTTTGAAGCATCAGGTTTGCAGCCCCAACTTTATTTTGATGCAAACGAAGATATTGCTGCACCTTATATCAATCGCGGCGTGCGCCCGCGTGTTGCGATCTTGCGCGAGCAGGGCGTGAACTCGCAAATGGAAATGGCAGCGGCATTCGACAAGGCCGGATTCACTGCGGTCGATGTGCATATGTCGGATTTAATTTCAGGCCGCATTAGCCTGCAACAATTCAAAGGCTTTGCCGCCTGCGGTGGCTTCAGCTATGGCGATGTTTTAGGTGCAGGCCGTGGCTGGGCAACCTCGATTCTTGAACGTCCTGCCGTTCGCCAACAATTTGCAGAATTTTTTGCCCGCAGCGATAGTTTTAGTTTAGGCATCTGCAATGGCTGCCAAATGCTCGCGCAATTAAAAATCATGATTCCCGGCGCAGAACATTGGCCACGTTTTTTACGTAACCGTTCCGAACAATTTGAAGCCCGATTGTCATTGGTTGAAGTGCAGGCATCGCCATCATTATTTCTTGCCGGCATGCAGGGTTCCCGAATTCCGATTGTAGTTTCGCACGGCGAAGGTCGTGCCGTTTTCGATGCTCCCGAGCATATTATGCAAGCCCAGATTGCGCTGCGTTTTATTGACGGCAATGGCGAAGTTACGCAATATCCGCTGAACCCGAATGGCTCGCCCGAAGGCATTAGTGGGCTGACCAGCACCGACGGCCGAAGCACTTTACTCATGCCGCACCCGGAACGCGTGCATCGAAGCGCACAAATGAGCTGGCACCCGGCCGATTGGCAAGAAGCCTCGCCATGGCTGCGAATGTTCCGCAACGCCAGGGTTTGGGTGGCGTAGGTCGGGCCCCGGCCCGACGCTCTTCAAGTTTATCGTAATGTTTATGTCGGGCCAGGGCCCGACCTACGTCGCTAAGGCAGCCTTACTGATTTCAAGGATCGATATTGGCAAGTTCAGTGCGGTTACGACCTAAGGCTTTTGCTCGATACAAGGCAGCATCGGCCGCTTTGATCAGCCCGTTGATATCAAGGCCATGATCAGGAAAAGTAGCAACACCTATTGATGCGGTGACACGGGCGAGGTCCAGATTTTGGTGTTTCACCTGCAGCTCGGCAGTTGCCTGGTTGATTGTGATTGCACGAATTTTGGCACACTCAATATCGCACTCAGGCAGTAGCATGACGAACTCCTCGCCCCCGTAGCGGCAAGGAATGTCTTCGCGACGGCAGAGTGATCGTAGCAATCTACCAAAATCTGAAAGCAGTGCATCGCCACCCGGATGTCCGTGGGTATCGTTGAATTTTTTAAAATGATCCAGATCAATCATCAGTAATGACAAGGGCAGGTTTTTACGCTTGCAGCGGGCAAGCTCACGTTCAAATGATTCTTCCAGGTAACGTCGATTAAACAGGTGAGTCAACGGGTCGCGGATGGATTGCTGTCTCAACTTTTCTTTTAAGCGCAAATTGGCCAAGGCCAATGAAAGCTGTTCGGCACTTGATTTAAGTAATGACTCCTCAGGTAACTTGCCCGCTTCAGCACTGATGTACACCCACCCCATGGATTCACCTTGCGCCGACAATGGAACGCAGGCGGTATCGGTGCGTAGGCCGCCGGGCGGCATTTCGACGTGAGCGCATTTCACCGAATTGTGCAGGTCATGCAGAATATAAGGCTGATGACGACGCATAGCCCAGCAATCATCGGGACTGGGCAAAATATTGCTGGGTGCACGGTGCTGGCCCCAACTCACCGCGATTTCAGCATGATCGCGTGACGCGCGCACTAAATAAATGCTGCCTGCGCTTTCGGGCATCATGGTCGCCCAGGATTGGCGACTAATTTCCAAAACATCTTCACTACTATTACAGCTTTGCAGCATTCCGGTGTAGTGGGTGAGCAGGCTCATTTGTTTGCTGACATGCTCCAGGCGTAGTACCGAATCACTTAATTCCAGATTGCTTTTATTGGAATAGGATTCGGCGAGTTCGCGCTGATAATTTTCCCGTCGTAACAAGCGATAAATAACAAACAGGATCAACAAGCTAACCGGAATGCCTAAAACGGCACTGAAGTATAAATTGCGCTGACTTTTTTGCATGCTCGTGTTGCGTAGGAGTAATAACCGCGATTCTTCGGTGCGAATGATTTGACCGAGCTCGTTAATAGTATCGTCCATGGCTAGGCCGCCGTTTGATAAAATATACGCCTGGGCTTCGGGCAAACCTTTGGCATCGTTAATGTCGATCGTTACCGCTGCCAGTGCCAGACGTTGTTTTACGATCTTGTTTAATTTAAGTACACGTGCACTTTGCGTCGTATTGTCCTGCACCAAGGCTTGCAGTCCATTTAGTTTGATAATGCTACGTTCGCGGGATTTCCAATATTGTTGACGCATTTCGGACTTGCCAGTCAACAGATAAGCCCGTTGCGATGAAATAGCCTCGAGTTTCACCGCTTTTATCTGGTCAAGCTGACTAATCACCTCGTAGCTATGTTGCACCCACGCGTAATCTTTCTTTTCGCGTTCAACTCCAAAAATCACCACTAGGCCCACCGAGATCAGAATCAGGGCGGCTACAATAAAACCCAGCAAATAGTGCTTTTGACTTTTCATAATAAGGTCGGGTTGGCGATTAGTTAGCATGCGCTGTAATTCTGGTGCGAAACGGTCGTCAAGAATTCATTGGCAATTCTTTGAGTATTATGCACCGCCTGCGTAGCAGCCTCTCTGAACGATCCTTCACGCGCTTACTTCGGAGCAAACCATTTTTCAACAAATGTCGCTGCCGGTTCGGGACGACCAAAATAGTAACCTTGAGCGTAATCGCAACCTAGTTCGTTCAAGGCCGCCGCCTGTCCCGCTTCTTCAACGCCTTCGGCTGTGGTCCTTAGACCCAAGCTACGCGCCATCGCAATAATCGTAGTGACAATGGCGTGGTCATCAGCATCAGTCAGCATGTTGCGCACGAACGAGATATCAATTTTGATCTGGTCGGCAGCAAATCTTTTTAAATAGGAAAGTGATGAGTAACCGGTCCCGAAATCGTCGATTGATAGTCCGAAACCCGATGCGCTCAGCGATTCCATCACTGCAATCGCACGCTCAGGGTCGGCCATCATGCAACTTTCTGTCAATTCAAGTTCAAATAGCTCTGGACTTAAATTCGCCGCTTGGACAATACCTAACAGGCGGTTCACGATATCAGGGTCTTCAAACTGCAGGGCCGAAACATTGATCGCCAGGTGCCCACCCAGGCTGTAGCCCATGTCGGTCCAATCCTGTAATTGGCGGCAGGCACGTTTCAGCACCCAATCGCCTAGCGGCGATATCATGCCGCGTTCTTCGGCTATGGGTATGAACTCGGCAGGGCTGACAAAGCCCAGCACCGGATCTGTCCAACGCAATAGGGCTTCGGCACCTATTAGCTTTCCTGTCGCCAAATGAATCTGCGGTTGATAGTAAAGCTGCAGTTGGTCGGCTTCCATTGCTAGCGCGAGTCGTTTGGCGATGGTAAGCCGTTTTTCCAGTTCATTACCCATATCAGACTGATACATACAATAACCGCCGCCACTGGCTTTGGCGCGATACATAGCAATGTCGGTGCGTTTAATCAAATCTTCGGAGGTCTCGCCATCGGAAGGATAAAAAGCGATACCAATACTGGCCCCCAAGCTGTAGGGATGGCCTAGCAAATTCAGAGGTTCATTGAGCGAGCTTTGCAGGCGAATTGCTATTAGAACAGCAGTTTCAACATCCGCGTTTTCGGCAATTAACACGAACTCATCGCCGCCAAGTCGTGCCAACGTTTCTTCCTTTCGGGCCGCATTCTGAAAACGTCGGGCAACTTCCACCAAAGCCAGGTCACCGACGGCATGGCCTTGGCTGTCATTAATTTCTTTGAAGCGATTTAAATCCACGAACAAGAGCGCCCCTTGGCCGCCGTGACGCTTTGAAGCCAGCAGCGTATGCTCCAATCGGTCCAGAAATAGTGCGCGATTGGGCAGTCCGGTAAGTGCATCGTAAAAGGCGAGCTGCTCGATGCGCGCGGCCTGGATTTTCTGCTCACTTACATCGGTGAGTGTGCTGATGAAGTGGCTGGGCACACCAGCCGCGTCGTGCACCGTGGCAATAGACATTGCCAACGAATAATTATCGCCAGATTTTTTTCTGCCCGGCATTTCGCCCCGCCAGCGGCCGTTATGGGCAAGACTTTGCCGTTTTTCAAATTCAGAGGCAGGGTCCGCACTGTCGGTATCTATGATGTGGGGTGCTTTGCCGATCACTTCGGCAGACGTGTACCCGGTCAGCGTTTCGAATGCGTGATTAACCATGAGTACGTTATCGTCAACGTCGGTCACCATCAAACCTTCCATGCTTTGTTCGAACACTACCTTAGCCAGACGTTGGTCTTCATTGTGTTGCGCGCGTTCGAGTGCGATGGCAGCCAGGCTGGCCGATTGCCGAATCAATTGCAGGTCTTCTTTGGTAGGGACAGACGGTTCGCGTCGATAGATAGCAAAAGTGCCCAGCACCTTGTTGCCGACCGAAAGTATGGGATGTGACCAGCACGAGCCTACGCCGGCTTTCGCCGCCAACTCACGCCATGGTGCCCAATTAGGGTGGGCGAGTAGGTCCTCGACTATGACTAGTTCACCAGTGAATGCAGCGGCGCCGCAGGAGCCTTTGAGTGGACCAATCTCGGCATTGTTAAATGCAGTGCTGAAAACCTCAGGCAGGCTTGGGGCGGCGCCATGTAATAAGCGCTTACCATCAGACGACAATAACAAGATTGAGCAAAGCATGCCGTCGGCTTGGCCTTCGGCAAATAGTGCAAGCGACTCAAGTACAGCCGACGTTGGCGCCTCGGTCATAATCATGCTTAAGGTATCTGCATAATGTTGCTGCCATTGCTCGGCGCGTTTACGTTCGCTGATGTCCTCGACTTGCGAAATAAAGTGTTTGGGCTTGCCGAACTTATCCTTAACCATAGACACCGCAAGCATTGCCGGAACAATGCCGCCATCTCGATGGAAATAACGTTTTTCCATCTTGTAACTATTCGTTTCGCCGCTCAGCAGTTTGGCCAATTCGCTGAGGTCGGCCTCTAGGTCATCCGGGTGGGTTATATCGTGAAAGGTGCGCGTCAAGAGCTCGTCTTCTTCATAACCTAAAATGTCGCATAGCGCAGCATTTACTTTATCGAAACTGCCATCCAGCGCTATCAGGCACATTCCGATGGCAGAATATTCAAAAGCGCTTTTAAATTGATCTTCACTTTCCAGCAGTGCCGCTTCCGCGAGTTTGCGTTCGCTGATGTCTTGCATCGAGTTAAGGCTGTAACAACGGCCCGCCAAGGTCACCAGGCTGCCACTGTAAAGTACGGTAAAAGTGTCCTTGTTTTGTCGTCGCATGTTGGCTTCAAAATTTTGAACACTGCCTACTGTTTTCAATAAATCCAGGTAAAGCTGGCGATCGCTTTTACTTACCCAGGAATCAAGTTCGACGGCGGTGTGACCAATAACTTCTTCTCGTGAATAGCCAAAAGCTTCAAGGTAAGCAGCATTGACTTCCTGAAATCGACCTTCCGGGTAACTCAGCAAACAGATAATGATCGGGCTTTTGTCAAACACATTGCGGAAACGCTCCTCGCTCTCGCGCGCAGCCTGTTGTGCTTGTTTTTGTTCAACCGCCGTAGCCACTTGGGTGGATACAAATTGTAATAACGCTTTATCTTTTTCTGTGTAACGCAATGAACCTGAGTAAGTTTGTACTGTTAATACACCAATCGTGCCACGACTGGTTTTCAGCGGAACCCCCAGCCAATCAATGCCGTTGGTGCCTCCAAAATGCTCACCGGGCCTGCGAACCATTTTCTTCGAGGTTTCTGGTATTAGCAAAAGCGGCTCGCCGCTTCTTAACACGCATGAAGTAAGCCCAGGGTCGTCCGAAAGCTTGCGAGACGATGGCGAAAGATCGAACTCGTCAATAAAGTAGGGAAAACTGATGAGATCGGTATTCTCGTCGTACAGCGCAACGTAGAAATTTTTGGCAGGAAGTAATTCGCTGATAATTTCATGGATGCGAGGAAACAGAGCAGCAAGATCAGGTGCGGTGTGGGCCGCCTCGGAAATTTTATACAGTGCAGCCTGCAAATCATTTGAATGCACGCGTTCGGTGACATCCCGGAAGCTCCACACCCGGCCAATGGCTTTGCCGTTGCTGATTTGAGGTCTCGAAACGCGTTCATACACCCTTCCGTCCTTGAACGTAAGCACATCAAAACTTTCGCCGAGAGGATTTTTTTTAAGTTCTTCCAGTGGACTCCAGAACATGGCGGGATCAGTTAGCTGCTCCAGCACAAGCATTAACAGAGCGCTGTCGTCTTTGGCGTCCACTAAATCCTGCGGTAATCGCCACATTTCTACAAAGCGATGATTGAACCGGGTCACTTTGTTTTCATAACCCAACACCACAATGCCTTCGTTGGTCGATTCCAATGTCGCGGATAGCTGGGATATCGTTCTTTTTATTTCGTTTTCACTTTCACGACGCGAACTGATGTCCCGCAGCATGGCGATAAACTTGTGACTGCCGTCAATCTGCATTTCGCTGAAAGATATTTCCAGCGGAAATTCATGCCCCTGCTTGTGCAGGCCGATGACTTCGGCCGCGCGCCAATCTATGCGGCGCTGGCCAGTGTTCAGATAATTGTCAACGCCACGGTGGTGGGCTTGGCGTAAACGATCTGGTTGTATCAAGCTTACTGGCTGCCCAATTACTTCTTGTGGACGATAACCAAACACTTCAGTGAACGCCGGATTGGCGTACTGGATGATGTTTAAATTATCTATGACAACAATTGCATCGGTGAGCTTGTCCCACAGCTGGCGGTGTGAAGATTCGTCTGCGTTGCCTGGGGCTTCAGGCGGTACGTTAATGGCCAAAATTTACCACTCAATGTCTAGATTGTCATTCCGAGGTTACTCGTATAACCAACGAAAAACTAGGCAATGGATCGCAACATAATGAGGACTAATCGTGATTTATTCACAACAAATAACATAGAGCCATGACACCTCAACAATTCAGGGAGTGCATCAAGCTCAGATCGGCTGCCGGTAAATATTGTCAGCATTTTGTTGACACAATCTGAACGCACATCATTAAGCTATGCATGTTTCAGATGAATACGCAGCTCCGGTTGCCTACTACGTGAATGGAATGTGGAAATACTATGCCGCAAAAAATAGCAGGATGCCGAAAACAAGCCTTGGCATTTCTGCTAAAGTTTGGCTTCAAGATTTGGAGAGATTTGTGAACGCGGTCCTTAACGACACCCCAGAAATTTCAGCAGATGAGCGTATTGCCCAGGCATTGCTGGCAAAAGGCCGTTTGAAAGACGCCGACCATAGCCGGGCTTTACGACTGCAAATCGAATCCGGCGGGGCGCTGTGCGGGCTGCTGGTACGTCTGGGTATGGTGTCCGAGCGCGACATGGCGGAAGCCAGCAGTGAAGTTTTGCATCTGCCTTTAGTATTGTCGAAAGATTGCCCGGACACGGCGCCGGAAAACTTGTCTTTGACCGTGCGGTTCATGAAGCAACATGCGGTCTGCCCGATTACAGAAAAAGATGAAATACTTGAATTACTAGTGGCCGATGCGCAGGACGACTATGCCGCGCAAGCCGTGGCGCTGGCAACGGGAAAAGAAGTCAAAGTTCTGGTTGGCCTGCGTTCGGAAATTTCTGATTTGATCGAGCGTTATTACGGCCAGGGTCGTAGTGCCATGGGCACCATCGTTGAAAATATCGGCGACGATTCCAGCACTGGCGACGAAGATGATGTTGAACATCTTCGTGATTTGGCATCCGAAGCTCCGGTAATCCGATTGGTCAATTTGATTATTCAACGTGCAGTTGAAATGCGAGCGTCGGATATTCATATCGAACCTTACGAAAACCGGTTGAAAGTGCGTAACCGTGTTGATGGTGTCCTGATTGATGCCGAATCGCCGCCGGCGAATTTAACCGCTGCGATTATTTCACGCATAAAAATTATGGCGAAGTTGAATATTGCCGAACGCCGGTTACCACAAGACGGTCGCATCATGGTGCGTGTGCAGGGCAAGGAACTGGATCTGCGGGTTAGCAGCGTCCCAACGGCGCACGGTGAATCCGTCGTCATGCGTTTGCTGGACCGTGAATCGGTCGTGCTGGATTTTAAAGCACTTGGCTTCACCGATGAATTTCTTGGCGACTTTGTCAAAGTACTCGAACAGCCGCACGGCATTTTACTGGTAACCGGCCCCACCGGTTCGGGCAAAACCACCACACTTTATGCTGCACTGAATCAGCTTAATACCCCAGACGTAAAAATTATTACAGTCGAAGATCCGGTCGAATATCAAATTGAAGGCATCAACCAAATTCAGGCGAAGCCGCAAATTGGTCTGGATTTTTCGCATGCCTTGAGAAGCATCGTTCGACAAGACCCGGACATTATCATGATCGGCGAAATGCGGGATTTGGAAACCAGTAAAATTGCCATTCAATCGGCCTTGACCGGACACTTGGTGCTATCGACGCTGCATACCAATAATGCCGCTGGCGGCATAACCCGTTTGCTCGACATGGGCGTAGAAGATTATTTACTTACGTCTACCGTGAATGGCATTTTGGCGCAGCGTTTGGTGCGCAGACTCGAGCCAACCCATGCTGAAAAATATGAAGCCAGTATTGAAGAAATCGAAAAATTCGGTCTGCGGCGTTTTCAGGCGAACGGCACGATTTACTTGTATCGGGCAAAACCATCGCCACTTTCGTTAACCGGTTATTTAGGTCGCACGACCATCATGGAATTTCTGGTGATGAATGACGTGCTGCGTAAATTGGTCATGCAACATGCCGGCATGGGAGATATTGAACAAGCCGCGCGCAACAGCGGCATGCGCACCATGTACGAAGACGGCTTGCTGAAAGCGATGCAGGGCGTCACCACTATTGAAGAAGTATTGCGTGTTACCGAAGAGGCCTAATAAATAAGCTTTTATTTAGGCTATACAACATTATTTAATATCCCTTGAAAATC
>ENA-OBLH01000711-OBLH01000711.1-metagenomes-genome-assembly--contig:-NODE-711-length-10464-cov-3.56538_pt1 | contig 10464 bp, 10 predicted proteins | sample MGYA00153382_OBLH01 | MGnify analysis MGYA00153382 | reverse complement strand
CCAGGTCTCGAAATGTTTTATTTCTTATCCCGAACTGACGTTGAATTAACACTCCACTGCTCAGGGAGGGTAGCCGAACTGAACTTATTTCCCCATAGATACCTTTATCTCTGTCCAGGCTTCATCATAGAGTTTCGTTGCCTCGCCCACATCTTCTAAAGGCTTAAGTTTTGTGAATACTTCTGGATTGGGATAGATACTAGGATTTTTTAAGATTGTCTGGTCAATTAGACCCTTATCTAGGGCGGCTTGGTTGGGGCTGGCATACTTGATGAAATTAGAGTTTTTGGCGCCTATTGCTGGTTCTAGAATAAAGTTGATAAATTGCTCTGCCAATTCTTTGTTGGGCGCACCCTTAGGAATTACTAGGTTATCTGTCCAAAATACAGTCCCTTCTTTAGGGATGACGTAGCGGATATCAGGATTTTTCTCCATCAATTGAAAAATATCACCACTATACTCCGCCACTAGATCTACCTGGCCTTGAGCTAGTAAATCCTGTCCGGTATCAGGGTGAAAAGCTAGGATATTATCTCGATCGGCAATTAGCGCCTCTTTGGCTTGATTAATTTCGTCTTTGCTCGTGCTATTCAGGCTAAAACCTTTGTAGATGAGGGTTACACCCAGAGTAGCCCGCATATCATCTTGAAAAGCGACTCGTCTTTTATATTTAGGATCAAACATAGCTGCCCAGCTATCAATTTCCCCGCCTGTGGCTTTGATATTGTAGCCAATACCTTGGGTTCCCCATTGATAAGGAATACTATGCTGGTTGTTAGGGTCATAGGTTAGGTTCTGAAACCTAAGGCTAAGGTTTTTGCGATTGGGAATATTAGCTAAATTCAAGTTTTCTACTAGCTTATCAGCCACCATGATTTTTACCATATAATCGCTAGGCACAATAATGTCATAGCCCGGATTTCCGGCTTTGATTTTGGCATAGAGAGATTCATTACTCTCAAAGGTGTCATATTTTATCTTGGCACCAAATTTTTGTTCAAATTGCTTGATTACCTCTGGATCGATATAAGTTGTCCAGTTGTAGAGGTTGAGGGTTTTGGTTTGGGGAGTAGGACTACTAACGGAGCTATTGGTGGTGTTGGAAGGATTGGCCACACAAGCGATCGCTAGTACTACCGTAAACAGGAATAGGAAAGCATAAGTTACTAATTTTTTTAGCATGGATTCACTCCCTTAAAAATCACAATTTCGATAATCATATATTTATTTCTGGTTAGTAGCTTGCTGTAAGGATAGGGAAGATATTACCAGCCCTAGGGAAGCTATTAACATTAAGGTGGAAATGGCATTAATTGCTGGGGTGATGGATAGCCGGATCATGCCGTAGACAAAGACGGGCAGGGTGGTAGACCCGACTCCATTGGTGAAGAAGGTGATCACAAAATCATCTAAGGATAGGGTAAAGGCTAATAATCCAGCGCTAAAAATACTGGGGGCGATCAGGGGCAGAATAATTCTTTGCAAAGTCTTCCACTCGTTAGCTCCTAGATCTAGAGCTGCTTCCTCCAAACAGGGATCGATTTCTCCTAAACGGGCGCGGACTGTGACTACAACAAAGGAAATATTAAAAGTAATATGCCCAATAATCACCGTGGGTAAGCCCAAGACTAATCTAATCCCGGTCAGGTTTTGGATTAGTTGAAAAACTAGGGAGAAAAATACGAGGAGGGAAATACCCATCGTGATTTCAGGAATAATAATGGGCAAAAATACTAGAGCTTCTAGGAGAGCTTTACCCCGAAATTTGAATCGTTCTAGGGCGATCGCTAACATTGTGCCGAGGGTGGTGGCAAAAAAAGTGGAAATACTCCCCACAATCAGGCTATTGCGGAGGGCATCCCAAATCAAGGTAGTAGAAATATCTGGAGATTGGCTAGTAGCTCCCTGCCAAAGGCTGGTGTACCAATTGGTAGTGAAACCTGTCCATAGGCCACTGGTGCGGGAGAGGTTGAAGGAATAGATAATTAAGATAAAGATGGGGATATAAATGAAGGCAAACCCTAGGGCGGTGATCAGCCAGAGCGATCGTCCCCCCACGGCACGGATCCACAGGTCTAAGGTTGCTGATTTCCTAGGAATACTGGTTTGAGGCAAAGAACTATTCAAGAGCGTGCCTCCTCGGCTGTGCGGAAGTAGATCATCACAGGAATTAAAACCACTGCCATCAGAAGCATGGACAGGGCAGAACCAAAAGGCCAGTGGCGGGTTTTTAGGAATTGAGTTTCAATTATATTTCCGATCATCAGGGTTTTTGCCCCGCCAAGAATATCGGGGGTGATAAATGCTCCGACAGAGGGAATAAATACTAGCAAGGAACCGGCAATAATCCCCCGCATGGTCAAGGGAATAATTACCCGCATTAAGCTCCGCAAGTCGTTTGCCCCCAAATCTTGGGCAGCTTCTACTAAGGAAAAATTAAACTTCTCGATCGTGGAGTAGAGGGGCAGAATCATAAAGGGCAGATAGCCATAGACTAGACCAATAATTACTGCTAGGGGTGTGAATAGAAGTTCTAGGGGTTTATCAATAAGTTGGGTACTCTGGAGTGCCACATTAATTAGGCCTTGCTGCCGCAGAATAATCATCCAAGCGTAGGTACGGACTAGAAAGTTAGTCCAGAAGGGAATAATCACTAGCAATAATAGGGCATTGCGCCAGCGGGGGGGAGCGGTGGCAATAAAGTAGGCCATGGGATAGCCCACAAGGAGACAAATAACCGTGGTTACTATCCCCAACCAGATCGATCGACCCATTACTCCCAAAAATAGGGGATTGGCAAGGCGCTGGTAGTTTTCCCAAGTAAATTTCCAAGTTACGCCGCCATAGGTTCCCCGCTCCAAAAAACTGTAGGTCAGCACAATCAGCAATGGCACGATGAAAAATATTACCAGCCAAGCTGTAGCCGGAATTAAGACAGCGCCTAGGGTTGCTTGTCTGCGAGTTGCAATGGTCATAGATGTGTATGCTAAATAATTTCAAATAATCCCTAAATAATCAGGTGCATATTGTATCTTGATTAACAACTAAACAAATTAATTAAATTTTCATGAAGCGCTTATATTTTGGAGATAATTTACAAGTTTTACGTGAAAGTATCACTACAGAAAGCATTGATTTGATCTATCTAGACCCGCCGTTTAATTCAAATTCTGACTATAACGTGATTTTTGGTGGTCGAAAGTCAGGAGATACACCACCCCAAGCACAAATTACAGCTTTTGAGGATACGTGGCATTGGAGCGATGATTCAGCTAGAACTTTGCAAGCTTTGTATGAGGTGAACGGAGATTTGGCAGAGTTATTAGATTTGTTAGTACGACGCTTGGGGCATAACGATCTATCTGCTTATTTAGTAATGATGGCAATTCGCCTAGTAGAACTTCATCGAGTTCTAAAACCTACAGGCAGTCTTTATTTACATTGCGATCCAACAGCTAGTCATTATTTGAAAGTTGTTCTTGATGAAATTTTTGGAATTGCAAATCATCGTAATGAGATTACATGGAAACGGCAATCAGCCCATAGTGATGCAAAAAAGAAATTTTGTGATGTAAACGATATCATTTTGTACTACGTCAAATCCTCAAAAGCTAAATTTATACCAAGATATACCGATTCTGATCCTTCTTATATTGAAAGAACTTATCGCTTAGATGATGGTGATGGAAGAGGAAGATATCGATTAGATAATATGACTAGCCCCAACCCACGTCCTAATATGATGTATGCATGGAAAGGCTTTTCTTATCCAGAAAAAGGATGGCGTTATCAACTTGAAACAATGCAAAAATTAGATAGCGAAGGAAGAATTTATTATCCTAAGAATCCAGATGGTAGCTTTGATACAAAACGAAGACCTGCTTTGAAGAGATATTTAAATGAACAAAAAGGAACAATTGTTACTAATAACTGGACTGATATTCCTCCAATACATAGTTCTGATAGAGAGCGTTTAGGCTACCCAACCCAAAAACCTTTAGCACTTTTAGAGAGGATTCTTCAAGCAAGTTCTAATGAGGGTGATATTGTTCTTGATCCATTTTGTGGATGTGGTACAGCCCTTCATGCTGCCCAAAAACTGAATCGTAACTGGATTGGTATTGATATTACCCATTTAGCCATTTCCCTAATTGAAATTCGTCTCATTTCTGCATTTCCCAAGATTGAATTTGAAGTATTTGGTACACCCAAAGATTTTGCCAGTGCCAAAGACCTTGCCAAACGAGATAAATATCAATTTCAATGGTGGGCTTGCTCCCTCGTTAAAGTGCCACCCTACCAAGGCAAAAAGAAAGGCGCAGATGGCGGTATTGATGGCTTACGTTATATTTCTGACCTTGATGAAAAAAAGCGAGAACTGAAACGCAAAATAATTGTCTCTGTTAAAGGTGGCGAAAATGTGAATGTAGCGATGGTACGGGATCTCATTGGCACAATGCAAACTAACAAAGCCGATTTAGGATTTTTTGTCACCCTTGCTCCACCTACTAGAGCTATGATCACCGAAGCAACCAAAGCTGGTTTTTATCGTGCTGCCAATGGCCAAGATTATCCTCGTGTGCAAATTTTCTTGATCGAAGACCTCCTTTCCGGCGCTAAGAAACCCCAATATCTCGACCTCAGCCTCGGTGATATCACCTTCAAACGATCTGAAAAAGAAAGCATAATTTTCTCTCAATCAGAGTTGTTTTGATTATTATTCTATTCACCCAGATCAGGAGGCTATTATTCAATGGATACTACAATAAACTACGCAGATATTTTGAAACAAACTGTAAAGGATGCCACCATCCATCAGCCAAGATTACAAAAAATTAAACTTTATCCAGTTTGTGATATTGAGTCTGGTAATTTTGTGGTGCTTGCCACAGGGTTTGATAAAAAAAGTTGGATGGATGTTGTTTTATTTCATGCACGACTAGTCGAGAAAGATAACTGCGATCGCAAAATCATCATTGAAGAAGATAACTTTGAAGAAGGATTAGCTGATATCCTCATTGCCGCAGGGGTCAAAAAAGAAGATATTGTTACTAGTTGAAAATAAGCGATCGCCTAAATCACTTTTACTAAGGAACGAATAGTTAAAATTTCATCAGAGCGAAGAGCCTCTACTTGAGAAATGGGAACAGTGATTACTGCGATCGATTCACCAACAGCATTAAATACTTCCAAAATACAGCCTTCCTCGCCACCCCTAGGATGAGGCACAATATCAATCAAGGTAGCAATATCTCCTACCCTAAGCCCATATTCTGGCAAATGACAAGTTAAGGCAACTTCTTGATATAGCTCTAAGTTCATGTTAAATCTCTTTTTAGAGTTATTTGTCTCTGCAACTTAATTGATGTTGTTTAGATACTCTAACTCAAGAATTTATTAGGTAAAATAATTAACTTCTTGGAACAACAAAAACTTTAACAAGAATGTTGCCTTTTTGACCACTTAAATCTCTTTCTAAACCGCAAGGGTTTGAAATCAGAGAATCAGGATCATAGATAAAACAAACTAGGGTAGTACAGCTTGGATGTGATTGATATCTTTCAATATCATCAATTAATTGTGTGCCAATTTCTTTTGCTCCTAAGTTTGGGCGAGTTTTTTTAACCTCGATTGCCGTTAAATGATCTTTTAATAGAAAATCCATTCTTGATGCTCTCCCCGCACAACTTGGAGTCCATTCCTCCGGTCTAACATCATCAAAGAAGATTTTTAGCAAAGCATGAAAAAGGTATTGAACATCATATTCATCTTTTACTTCAAGAGCCGGGCGATTATCATATCGAGATCGAAGCTGCCTAACAACAAGATGAAATCTACAACATAATTTTTCAATTTGGCTTAAAAAATTGATCTGTCTTGATATAGGAGAAAGTTTCACATCTACTTCGAGTTGCTCGATTAGACTACCAATCATAATTATCTGATTTTCAAGACTTTTTACTCTATGATTTTCCCACCAAGTTTCTTCGGTCATTACAATTACTTTTACTTTGCTAATTAAGGTAAAGTGCTGAATATTTTGGGATTCAGAACCAAATGCTTTAATAATAAACTCTCGAGTAGTATTCTCCCAAACTTCATAGTCAGCTTTACCAAGGGGACGTAACTCAATAAGCTTTCTGCCCTTTTCTTGCTGACCTTGTAATAGTAAAATTCCTTGTTCTGGTTGAATTGAAGGTGAAATAATTTTATTTTCTTTTTCTAAAGAGAATTTATCTGTCATTGTATTAGATTTATAAATAGTTAGAAAGTAAGCAAAATTATAATGTGGCTCATTAATGACAAGTTTGTTTATATATTATAACTAGATATTTTAATTTCTACTTGACTTCTGTTACCTTAAATGTTCAGATATATCCATTACAAGTTACATTAGAGTGATATTTATAGATGCTAGACACATCTGATGCTTATTGTTTAATGCTCAGCATAGGATAATTTAAGAATTGATGTATAAATAAAAATAATATAAAAAAGAAGCCGATACTTTTATTAAGCGATCGGCCTCTATCTACTATTGATTTTCCGAGGTAACTTCTATAGTTGCTTAACTTCGCTGACTAATTGATTCACCACTTCCTTAGCGTTCCCAAAGAGCATCATAGTTTTATCGTTGAAGAAGAGTTCATTTTCTACCCCAGCGAAGCCCTTGCTCATACCCCGCTTGATCACGATCGTGTGCTTTGCCTTATCAACTTCAAGGATCGGCATTCCATAGATCGGGCTACCCGTATCATGACGAGCGGCAGGATTCACCACATCGTTTGCCCCAATTACCAGCGCCACATCGGTTTGATCAAATTGGGGATTGATATCCTCCATGTCGTATAGCTGAGGATAAGGCACATTTGCCTCTGCAAGTAACACATTCATATGTCCCGGCATTCTTCCCGCCACCGGATGGATCGCATACTTAACTTCTACTCCTTTGCTTTCCAGTTGGTCAGCCAACTCCCGGACAGCGTGCTGCGCTTGAGCCACCGCCATACCATAACCGGGGACGATGACCACCGATCGAGCATAACCCAGCATCATCGCTCCTTCTTCCGGATCAATAGATTTCACCGTTTGATCCCCCACCATGCCAGTAGAGCCACCAGCACTAGCACCACCCCCCGAACCAAAGGCCGCAAACAACACATTGCCGATCGATCTATTCATGGCTTTACACATGATCTGGGTGAGAATGATCCCCGATGCACCAACCAAAGCCCCAGAGATGATCAACATATTGTTCATCACCACAAAACCCGCCGCCGCCGCTGCTAATCCAGAGTAGGAATTGAGCAGGGAAATCACCACGGGCATATCACCACCCCCAATGGGCAACACAAACAACACCCCCAATAAGCAGGAGATGGCCGTGAGTCCCCAGAAAATAGCTAAGTTGTGGGGATCAACAATCAAGTAACCGCTGCCGACAAGGAAGGAACCAAGGATTAAGAAATTAATTGGTTGTTGCAACGGGAAGGTGACGGGAGAGCCACTAACCAAACCTTGCAACTTCGCAAAAGCCACAAAACTACCCGTGAGGGTGATCCCCCCAATTAAGACACTGAGAATAATCGTCACGAGAGCATCTACAGGAATTGGGCTACCCTCCGCCAACAATCGCCATAGTTCTGCGATCGCCACCAATGCCGAAGCTGCCCCGCCCAAACCATTCAGCAACCCCACCATCTGGGGCATAGCCGTCATTTCCACCTTGTAGGCCGTAATAATCCCAGCGATCGAGCCAATCGCAATCCCCACAAAAATCATGGAGTAATTCAACACTTGTTTTTCTAGCAAGGTAGCCACCACGGCCAGAAACATCCCGATCGCCGCTAAGAGATTTCCATTCCGGGCGGTAGCCGGGGAACCCAGCTTTTTCAAGCCGATAATAAATAGAGAAGCCGCTAGGAGATAGGTAAGCTCGATACCTGTTGAGAGAGAGTCATTCATAGATTATTCGTTAGGAGGAGAAAATAAGAAATAGCCCCTCTCCCGTGGGAGAAGGGTTGGAGAGAGGATTAAACTAGCCTCGGTTTTTCTCAGACCAAACACGGGTAGGTAAACCCCAAATATAGATGAAACCTTCCGCAGCCTTGTGATCGAAGAGATCATCAGCTCCGTAGGTAGCAAGGTCTGGAGTATACAGAGAGTTGTCAGAATTACGCCCAGCGATCGTGGCACAGCCCTTAAAGAGTTTAATTCTGACTGTACCCGTAACTCGTGTTTGAGTTTGTTGGATAAAGGCATCGATCGCCCCCTTCAAAGGGCTATACCATAGACCATTGTAGACCAACTGGCTATAGGTTTCCTCAATACCCCGTTTGTAGTGACTGACATCCGCCGTCAGCACTAAGCTCTCCAGTTCCCGGTGGGCTTGGATCAATACGGTCAAACCTGGGGTTTCATAGATTTCCCTAGATTTAATCCCCACCAGACGGTTTTCCATCATGTCAATCCGGCCAATGCCATGATTGCCCACAATCTCATTTAGTTGGCTCACCAGTGCTACAGGTGCTAGGGTTTGACCATTGAGGCTGGTGGGTAATCCTTGGGTAAAACCAATTTCTACGTATTCAGGAGCATCGGGAGCATTGGCGATCGCCTTAGTCAGGAGATAAATATCTTCTGGAGGTTCCACATTAGGGTCTTCCAAAATCCCTGCTTCAATACTCCTGCCCAAAAGATTGCGATCGATACTGTAGGGAGAAGATTTTTTCACCGGAGCCGGGATGCCAAATCTTTCCCCGTAGGCAATGCTCTGTTCCCGACTCATACCCCATTCCCGTGCTGGGGCGAGGACTTTGAGCTTGGGGTTCAGGGCAGCGATCGACACATCAAACCGCACCTGGTCATTCCCCTTCCCAGTACAACCGTGAGCAACTGCATCAGCGCCATGTTCGGCAGCAGCTTCTACTAATAATTTAGCAATCAATGGTCTAGCAAGGGCTGTAGACAAAGGATAGCGATTTTCGTAGAGAGCATTAGCCTGAATAGACGGAAAGGCATACTCTTTCACAAACCGTTCCGTAGCATCGGCAACAAGAGAAATACTAGCCCCAGATTTGAGAGCCTTCTCCCGAATCGGTTCTAATTCATCCCCCTGTCCCAGATCCGCTGCTAGGGTAATGACTTCTTTCACGCCCCATTCCTCTTTGAGGTAGGGAATACAAGTGGAGGTATCGACACCACCAGAATAGGCTAAAACAACTTTTGTAGCACGACCCATTTTTTTCTCTATAAAAACAACAATCATCTATTATGCAACTAATTCTGCCTTTTGAATGTTGCTTTTGAGCCTTTTGAGAGGGTTGATGACTTGAATATTTAGAATTTTGGTGAAAAACTTTAACTTGCCGCTTCAATAATTACCACAGTAATATTATCTCTGCCGCCATGTTCCTTCGCTGCATTGACTAACGCTTCGGCAGACTCAGGACAAGGAGCAGGGGGTTTAAGATAACTCTGGATCGATTCTGGGTCTAATTCTTCTGTCAGCCCATCACTGCACAGCAAGAGGCGATCGCCCGGTTGTAAATCTATTTGTTGTACTGTTACAGGTGCTAAATCTTTTCTGCCCAAACATTTAGATAGAATATGACGCCAGGGATGAGTTCTGGCTTCTGCTTGGGTTAAATCTCCCACTTTCATTGCCCGTGCCACCCAAGTATCATCTTCTGTTAGTTGTTCTAGAGATTCTTCCCGGAGGCGATAGATGCGGGAATCCCCGATATGCGTCAGCCAGTACTTCCCGTTGTGGAATAGCGCCACCACTAAGGTAGTTCCCATGTCGGCTCTCTCTGGATAGGCCTCTTGGTCCTGAATAATGGCTTCGTTGGCTTTTTGCACTGCTTCTGTCAACAAAGTTTCTGAATCTGCCCAAGATCTCCAGCGTTCCCGGAAGTGTTTTTGAATTACTTCAGTGGCTAAACGACTAGCCTCTTCGCCACCAGCATGACCGCCCATACCATCAGCCACCAAAAAGAAATTGCCTTCTGGATCAAGAAAGAAACTATCTTGGTTAGATTTTCTCACCATTCCCGGATCGCTTAAACCCGTGAAGTTAAATTTCATAGACTATCCACTAAGTAAACTATTGATTAAACGATTTTTGGTCAGAACCTTTCCCGTGATACAGGATAAATTCTCACTTCTTTAGCCCTGCCGACTACCTTACAACATTCGGTCAAAGCGATTGACCTTCCGTAACAATCTGACTAATAGAAAACTGACTACTACAGCCAAACTAATTAATATTAAAGCTAATATTACTTTGTCACTAACAAATAGTATAGTTGCCGACACTGTAAATGTACCGATTAAAATTGTGTAATTAGTTGCTAGTTGCATACTGTTGAGCTTTCTTAACAAACGATCGGATTCTGCTGCCTTGACCCGGACTTTGATATCACCCCGTTCTAGCTTCTCGATCGTATCCTCAATCCGCCGGGG
>ENA-OBLH01000708-OBLH01000708.1-metagenomes-genome-assembly--contig:-NODE-708-length-10472-cov-4.27494_pt1 | contig 10472 bp, 8 predicted proteins | sample MGYA00153382_OBLH01 | MGnify analysis MGYA00153382 | reverse complement strand
TTCGCGACATGCAGCTTGACGCGGCCGCGCAGATTTTGCGACGGCTGCAGGCGGTGAAGCGGCCTGCATGAAAGCACAAACCGTTTGCCCTGAGCGTAGCGAAGGGTTTGATTCCGTAGCCATCGAACCCTTCGCTACGCTCAGGGCAAACGAGGATCGCGTTAACCGTGCCAGTTGGTGACAATGCAAGTCTCCCCCGATCAACATGTCATTCACGGCGAAGAAACGCTGACCAAGCTTGAAGCTGCCGACGCGGTTCGTGCCGCAGCCCGTAAGGTCGGCTACAGCGAGCGCGAACACTTCGTGGTTGAGGCGCATTTTGATTGGAGTGTGATCACTCAGTCGAGCGACAACCTGTCGCTTTTCTCGACGCTGCGCATCGTTGAAATTACCGTCAATACCGCGAAGCCTTCCGTAGACGCGGGTGCATTTTTCAGCAAGCTCGCGAACGATCTGCCACCGGACATGTTGTTCATCATCAATCTGCCAAAACTGGATCGCACCGCGACGGATTCCATCTGGTTTACGGCGTGTGATCGTGCGGGCGTCACGGTGGCCGCGCCACTCGTGGAACGCGATCAGTTGCCACGATGGATCAAGTCGAGGTTGACGCTGGCGGGTTTCGATGCCGCGCGCGAAGTCGTTGAGTTGATCAGCGAACGCTGCGAAGGCAACCTGCTCGCAGCGAAGCAGGAGATCGAGAAACTCGCGCTGCTGGTGAAGCCCGGCAAGCTCGCCATTGAAGATGTATTGAATGCCGTGACTGACGTCGCGCGTTATGACGTGTCTGAGCTGTCTGAAGCGTTCCTGCGCGGCGATCTCGCCCGCTACGGACGGGTGCTCGCGGGCCTACAAGCTGAAGGCGAACAGGCACCGCGCTTGTCGTGGCAATTGTCGGAAGACGTGCATGCGCTCGGCAGCATTTTCATGTCGAAGCGCGAAGGCGTGCCGATGATGCAGGCGCTGCGTAACGCGCGAGTGTGGGGCAAGCGGCAGAAGGCGATGGAAGTCGCCGCCAACGAGATTGATCCGCGACGCATCGCATCGCTGCTGAAGACCTGCGCCACGCTCGATGCGCAGAGCAAGGGGCAAGCTGCGGGCGACGCATGGTTAACGCTGGGCGGGCTCGCAGCGCGGGCGCATGGCGCGTTGGCCATTTAATGTGTATTTACTGCAACGACCCCAGCCACACGAGCGACGCAATCGCTGCGGTTTCGGCGCGCAGAACGGTCGGCCCGAGACGCAATCTGTGGTCGCAACGCTTTCGTAGCGCATCCAGCTCAGAAGGTGAAAAGCCACCTTCAGGGCCGATAAAAACGGCGCTTGATACCGTAATTGTTGACGGCGATTTATCTGCTGAACCGTCGGCGTCGAGCAAGATCAACGACTGATCGTCAATCGCTGCAAATGCGTCGCTTAATGTGATTGGTGCGTAGATTTTCGGGATCCGATTTCTGCCGCATTGTTCGCACGCAGCGATAGACACGCCGCGCCAATGTTCCGCTCGTTTTTCTACATCACCCGGAATGCGTTGTGAGCGCACGGTGAAGGTGGGCTGAATGGTGGTGACGCCCAATTCGGTGGCTTTTTGCACCAGCCAGTCGAAGCGATCATTGGCGATTAGAGAGGGGTAGAGCGTCACGCTGCGCTGCATTTCCCGTTCGATGGCTACGTGCGCTCCGGTTGTTGCCAGCACGTCACGTTTGCCAATTTGCGTGAGCGTGGCTGGTACTTCACCGCCTGTACCGTCGAACAAAACAATCGCTTCGCCCTCGCGCAGTCGCAGCACGCGCACGTGTTGCGCGATTCGAGCGTCGAGGGCGAAGGTGGCGTTTTGCTGGACAGGTTCAGCGCAAAAAAATCGGGGCATGACCTATTGCGACTGCGGTTTAGTGGTCGCCAGGTCCTGCTCCCTCTCCCGCAAGCGGCAGAGGGCTTGCGTGAGGGTGGTCTCGGCATGCGAAGAAGGGCGGTGGGGTGAATTCCCCCACCCCAACCCTTCCCCGCTGAGGGAGGGAGCCCGAAAGACGCTTGCCAATTTCCTACTCATGCGCGAACCGCCACAACGCAGCAAGCGTCACATCCGGCGCTTCGGACATCATGTTGTGTCCCGCGTCTGGAATCGTTTGTGTGTGAACTGATTTCAACGCGGCGATTACGCCAAGCGCCGCTTTCGGTGCCGTCATCATGTCGCGTTCGCCCATCAGCACGAATGCCGGGCACTGCACATTTGCAGCGGCGGTTAAGCCGTTTACGTACGCCTTGCAAGCGGCCAAATCGTTATGCAGAACGCCCTTGGCCATGCGACGCATCAGCGCCAAAGAATTGCCGGGCAGCCACGTGCCGGGCACCTTGTGATTGTTTCCGATCTGCGAGTTCGGCGCGAATGACCAGTCGACGATCATGCGTCGCGCTTTTTCTTCATCTTTCTGCGCTGCGTCGAGCAACGCGTCGCCCACGGCCATCGGCACCGCGCTGCCCACCAACGCCAGTTTGCTCACAAGATCAGGGCGACGCCCGGTGAGTTCGAGCGCGGTTAGCGAGCCCATGCTGTGACCGATGACAACTGCGGCGCTTACGTGCGCAGCATCAAGGAACGCGGCGACCCAGTCGGCGAGCGCTTCAATACTCGTGCAAAGCGATCCGTCGCTCTGGCCGTGGCCGGACAGGTCAAGCGCCAGTACGTTCCAGCCGTGCCACGCGAAGTAACGGGACTGCAACGCCCACACGCTGTGGTCATTTGCTGCGCCGTGGATGAAGACGGCTGTGCGTTGTGCAGCATTGAATGCACGGGTGCCTGTGTAGGCGTAGGCGGACCTGTGATTGACGGTGAGTTTCATTATTTCACCCGCTCCGCCGCCTTCAACGCCCGCGCCAAATCTTCAATCAGATCTTTCGCATCTTCCAGTCCAATCGACAGCCGGATCGTGCCCTCCGTGATGCCCGCAGCGACCAGCGCCTCGGTGCTCATTCGCGAATGCGTGGTACTCGCGGGATGAATCACCAGCGATCTTGCGTCGCCAACGTTGGCCAGATGTGAGAACAGGCGCAAGTTGTCGATGAACGCCCGGCCCTGTGCACGGGTGCCCTTGAGATCAAACGAGAAGACTGCGCTCGCGCCTTTAGGAAAGTACTTCTTCGCGAGTTCATAGTCGCGATGTTCAGGCAATTCGGGATGATGAATCGCGCCGACGAACGCGTGCGCGCGCAAAAACTCCAGCACTTTGCGTGTGTTGGCGATGTGCCGCTCCATGCGCACGGGCAGCGTCTCAATGCCTTGCAAAATTTGCCACGCGGTCGCTGCCGCCATGCACGCGCCAAAGTCACGCAAGCCTTCGCGACGGCAGCGCAGCAGGAACGCCGCGGTGGATGATTCTTCAGCGAAGACCATGTCATGAAAGCCGTGATACGGCGCAGATAGCGTCGGGAAGTTTTCACGCGCCGACTCGCCGAACCAGTCAAACCTTCCGCTGTCCACCAACAGGCCGCCGATCACCACGCCATGCCCCTGCAAAAACTTGGTCGCGGAGTGAAACACAATATCCGCGCCGTGCTCGAACGGGCGGATGAGGTACGGCGTGGTCAGCGTGGAATCGAGCATCAGTGGCACGCCCGCCGTGTGCGCAATATCGGCGACCTTTTCAATGTCGATCAGCAGATTGCCTGGATTGCCCAAAGTTTCGCCAAAAAAGAGCCGCGTGTTTGGGCGCACGGCTGCGTGCCACGCATCCAGATCGCCGGGATCAACGAACGTCGTTTCAATGCCAAATCGCGGCAATGTGTAATCGAGCAAGTTGTGCGAGCCGCCATAAAGCGCGCGGCTGGCGACGATATGGCTGCCCGCGCCCATAAGCGTGACGATGGCCAGATGCAGCGCCGCCTGACCGGACGCCACCGAGATGGCACCGATGCCGCCTGATGGCACCGATGCCGCCTTCGAGCGCGGCGATGCGCTCTTCCAGCACGGCATTCGTGGGGTTCGAGAGACGCGAATAGACGTGCCCCGCACGCTCCATGTTGAAAAGCGCCGCAGCGTGGTCGGAGTCCTCGAAAACGAACGATGTCGTTTGATAGATCGGCGTGGCCCGCGCGCCGGTCGTCGGGTCGGGCCGTGCGCCAGCGTGGACAGAAAGCGTGTCTAGCTCAAACATGAACATAGCCTCGACAAAAATAGCGACTGATCAAAACCAGCTAAGAGTTTACGTTTGTCTGCCTTTTCAATCGTCCACCCCGCGTTTTTCGTGCTTTTTGCAGGCTCGGTGCCAACAAGACATTGGCATAGTGACGGTATTAGGCAGCTAAGAATTTTAAAAGTGCCTAAAAAGGTCAAAAAACTGTCTCCAAAACGCAACAGATTTTTATCAGCTTTTTCGTGGAAAGCCCGACAGCACTGGGGCTAAGCGCCAAAAAAGGCTTATGTCAGCTTGTCGAAAATAAGTGCTTAACCCCACATAAAATAAGGTTTCCAACCGAAAAGCTGCTGCTGAAAATTTTCACCGGAACGCTACAAAAGTTCGCCCGGAGCCAGCGGTTCCATCTCGTTCAACATCTCATGCATTTTGTCGCGCGCTTGAATAAACGTGGAGTGATTTCCCGCCTCAGCCAAATAGTCGTCGAATCGCTCGCCGTGTGAACGGCGCAGATGATCTACGAGCTTGATGAAAGCCGTCACCATGCGCGGCTCGAAATGCGTGCCCGACGTGCGCTCAATTTCAAGCACTGCCTCGGCATGCGCGGCGATGCGCGCAACCTCGGGAATGTTGTCGCCACGGAGCCCTTTTGGATAACCCGTGCCGTCCCATTTTTCATGATGATGCAATGAGATTTGTTCAGCCACTCGAAATGCCGGATGCGAGCACTGCTGCAGGATTTGCGCACCAATCGTGGTGTGCCGCTGCATGACGCTGAACTCAGCATCAGTGAGCTTGCCCGGCTTCATCAGCAGACCGTCGGGAATGCCCAGTTTGCCGATGTCGTGCAGGCGCGCGGCAAGCTCAATATCTTCCGTAAATTTGTGGCCGTAACCGAGGGAATTAGCGAGCAGGCCGGTGAGTTTTCCGACGCGGTAGGCGTGGCGGCCAAACGAATCTTCGCGAAGCTCGGCAGACACGGCAAGACGCTCAAGCGCATCGCGATACAGCGATTCGGGAACTTCGACTTCCTCCTTCTGCGAACCCGGAATTTTTTGGATCGCCATGATCACCGCGCGAGCGTCATCTTTTCCCGGCATCGGTGTCTGAATGCGTTCACGAATCACTTCCAGTTTGCCGCGAACCGCTGCCACTTGAGACTTGCCCAAAAATTCAACAAGTTCACCCAAATAAAGCAGGGCACCTGCGTGATCATGACCTTTTTCGTATGCCTTAACTAACAGCACCAAATTGTCGCGATAAATGCCGGGGAGTTTTTTCGAGTGCTTCAACATTTCGAGTAATTTCGCCACGGCGACAGTGAGATTACCGGCGTAAATTTCGTAAGCCGCCTCGGCTATCTCTCGGTTCAAAGTAAGCCGCGGTGACTTGAATGCACTGGACAAATCACGAATCATTTTCAGTCGCGCTTCGACCACCTTATCGTCCTTCAATCCGATCGCGCTTTTTAGCCAAACCCCCTCACCAATGACACGGTTCAGCAGGCCGTGCGCGTCACGCGGCAAGCCGACAGACTCACATGCGTCACGCGCCGATTCGGCGGCCAGCGGATAGTGCTGTAGCGCTAAAGCTGCGCTCGCCATATTGGTTCGCGCAATAGCCACAAAACTTCCGCAACTAGGATCCGGCTTAAAGCGCTTAATCACACGCAGCGCCACAGAAATAGTCTCGCGATACAGCCCCATCGCATAAAGCGCGGCGGTCATGTTGCTAAATGCGGCTGCGATTCCCATTTGGTCGCCGAGCTCATCAGCAATGGCGGCAGAACGCAGCGCAAACTCGACGCCGCGCGCAGGAATGCCAACCTCAGAGCTCAACATTCCGTAGACGTTGCAGGCGCGTCGCAGCTCCTTTTTAAGCTTGTAATCGGTCGCTAAATCCAATGCCCGCTCCGCTAGCGGAATGGCCTCAACGGCCAGCCCTCTGGGTACGTGAGTCACCGCAACGTCCAGCAAGATTGAAATGCAAATTGGCACGGGCTCTGGGTGCTGACTGAAGGCAATCAAGCGCGCAGCCTGCACCAGCAGCTTGAAATCCTCAGCGTCTGCGGACTTCAACAACGTGGGCAAATCAGCGCGCAATTGTGTGACCAAATCTGCCAAACCTTCGCTGTCGAACTCAGTCACACACGCGTCAATCAATCCAATCAAAGCTTGTCGTTCCACTTGCGCTACCTCAAATGCTTATGTCATATTTCATTTACGGATTTTGTGCTTTTAACTTACTACTTACAACTACCAGGGATCATAAACATGGACAAGCAATTCGACACCGTACAAGAACTTAGCCTGAACAACGACATTCTGCGCGATTTGCTCGATAGCGAAATCGTATTGATTGGTGGCGGTGACATCGTCACGAACGGCTACTAAATGCCCCTCGCGCCTGCGTCGAATAGCAGCGGACGACAAGTTTTTCTATCGCATACCAACAACTACTCAGGATCACCCACATGGACAAGCAAATCGATACCGTTAGCGAACTCAACCTCAGCGAGGACATCCTTCGCGACCTGCTCGACAATGAAATCATGCTGATTGGCGGCGGTGACATCGTCACGAACGGTTACTAACCCCCCAACGCCACCCGCTTCCCCGCCATAGCCACCGTCGAGTCACGGTGCGCGATGAGTAGCGTGGTGATGCCGAGGTTTTTTACTACCTGATTGACGGCCTGTTCGCGCTCATTGTCGAGCGCACTGGTGGCCTCATCGAGCAGCAGGAATTTCGGTTGGCGATGGAGCGCCCGAGCGAGCAATAGCCGCTGGCGCTGCCCGCCCGAGAGGGCGCTCCCGGTATTTCCGACCAGCGAATCCGCCGCCATCGGCATGCGGCTCACTTCCTCCCACAGCGCCGCCGCCTTGAGCGATTCGGTGACGCGCTCTGCGTTCATTTCGGGGTCAAACAGGCTGACGTTGTCGCTGATCGATCCGGCAAACACGTAATCGTCCTGCATCACGGCTGAAAGCTGCGCGCGCAGGCTGGTGGGATCAATCTCCGCGATATCCAGCCCATCGATCAACACTCGCCCTTCCGTGGCGGGCAAAAGCCCCACCACGACCTTGGCCAGTGTGGTCTTTCCCGCCCCGGAACGGCCCGTCAGCGCCACGCAGTCGCCCGGATCGACGGTGAAATTCACGTTCCGGAAGATAAACGGGTCATGCGGGCCATAGCGAAAACCAAGGTTTTCGATGACCCAAGAGGCTTTGAACAGGTCCGGCGCGGGTGCCTGACCGCGCGTTTCGCTGGAGGCCAGCGCCACGTCCGCTACGCGTTCGGCATGCAGATCGAGCAATTTGAACTCAGTGAACTTGTCGATCAGGTTAGACAAACGGCTCACGAACACCAGTTTGTAGGCAAAAAACGCGAGCAGCATGCCAACACTGAAACCGCCGGAAATGACCTCGCGCGCACCCAACCAGACGATGAAAACGTTCTCAAGCCCGAACAGCACAAAGCTGGCCGTTTTGTAGGTGAGCGTGAGCGACTGCGCGCGAATGCTCGCGTTCACCGTGTCGACCACTGCGTTTTGCCAACGCGACAGGCGATCAGCCTCGCCCATGTGCAGCTTGATTGCCTGAATGCCACGCAAGCTTTCGATGAAGTGGGTTTGCTGTTGGGCGGCGAAGATAAGCTGCTCGTTCACCGCCTCGCGCATCGGACGGAACAACGCCCAGCGCAGCAACGCGTACGCAGTCGCCACCGCGAGTACCACCAGCGCCAGCTTGAGGCTGTAAATCGCCATGACGATGAACATGCTGATCGCGAGCACGCCGTCAATGAGCACTTCAAGCGAGCTGCCGGTGAGCGTGCGCTGAATCGCGTCCATAGAGGCGAAGCGGGAGAGCAAATCGCCCACGTGCCGTTTTTCGAAGAACGCCAGCGGCAGGCGCAGCAGGTGTGAGAACAGTTGCGTCAATACTTGCAGCGATAAGGTGCTGGTCAGATGAAGCAATAACCAGCCACGCAACGCGCTAATCGCGGTCTGGATCAGCACCAGCAGGCCGAACCCAAACGCCAATACCGTCATCAAGTCGCGGTCAGCGGAAACGATGACTTCGTCCACCGTGAGCTGCACGAGCCACGGCATTGCCAGTGCAAATACTTCGAACGCGAGTGCCAACGCAATAAGGCGGAACAGCGCGCCGCGAAATCCACGCGCGTGACCGACCATCGACCAGATCGAAAAGCGCTCAACGCTGCGACGCTTTTTGAAACTTGGCGTCGGCGTGAGTTCAAGCACGATGCCGGTGAAGTGCTTCGAGAATTCAGCGAGCGATAACGTGCGGACGCCGCGCGCCGGGTCGTGCAACGTCACGGCGTTTTTGGTGACGGCAGTGATGACAACGAAGTGATTGAAATCGAAGTGGGCCACGGCGGGCAGACGCACTTGCGCGAGCGCGGGCAGCTCCACGCGCAGCGGACGCGCAGCGAGATTCATGCTGTCGGCAATGTCGATCAGGCTTTTGAGCGTTGACCCCTTAAGCGATACTGAATAATCACGCCGCATGGTTTGCAGATCAGTCTCAATGCCATGATGCCCGGCGATCATGGTGAGGCAAGCGAGGCCGCATTCCGCAGCTTCCGTCTGCATGATGAGCGGGACGCGGCGTCGGAAGAAATTTAGTGTGGCGGTCATGCGTAAGTCCGCCGCATTTGGCACGCCGACTGGTTACAAGGGCCCCGTTGATTGGCACCGAGGAGCGGAGGAAAAAAGTGATCAGAACAGAAAACTGTTTGAGCGAAGCGAGTTTTTTCTGTTCCGCTTTTTTCCGAGCACCGCAGCAAAGGCGGAACCTTAGTGAAGGCCGGGCCAATCGTCGGGGTCGCCTTTTTTTGGTTCCTTTTTTTGGCGAAGCAAAAAAAGTAACTCGCCGTCAGGCGAAATTGGCTGCACAAGCGGAGTGGGTTCGTATCCAATTGATGTGAGTTGAGAGCCCACGTCACGGAACTACGAGACGCCCTCACCCTAGCCCTCTCCCGCGCGCGGGAGAGGGGACTAGAACAGCGAGCCAAACCGTTCATTACAACCGCCCCCGCAATCGCCAAACCGGCTCAATCACCCAGCGATACAAGGGCCGTTCATCCAGCGCAATATCTGCCTGCGCAGATAGGCCGCTCTTCAGTGGATAAGTCTCTCCATACGCAACCACTTCCGGCGTCGCCAACTTCGCACGCACACGAAACGATGGCTCTTTCACAAAACCCGGAAGCCCTGCGTCTCCCGGTGCGATCACGCTGCGACCGACATCGGTGACCGTTGCCGCGACGTGGCCAAATCGCTCCATCGGAAATGCATCAATCGCCAGCCGCACTATCTGCCCATCTCGCAAAAAACCCGCCGAACGCGTGGGTACATAAATGTCCGCCATCAACACACGGGGGCCCGTTTGCACTTGCATCAAAGGCGCACCGATGATCACCGATTGTCCGGATAATGCCATCACGCGTTCGACCGTGCCATCGTTGGCAGCGGTGACTTCGTAGGCGCGTCGAGCCAGGCTTTCGCGGGAGGATTGCACAAATGTCGCCTCATCGCGGGCCAGCGTGGCGAGCTTGCCTTCTAGCGTGGCGCGTAACGTCGGCAACTCGGTGCGGCCGATGGCGAGGTCGCGATCAATGCCTGCGCGCGCGCGTTTGAGCGATTCGAGCTTGACGGCTTGCTCCGCAAGGTCATCCTGCTTTTGTTGTACCTGAAGTTCAGGGGCGAACTTGTCGCGCGCGAGTTGTCGAAAGCGCTCCACCTGTAGCTTGAGCTGCGTTACGCGATCACTTTGCGCGCCGATTTCACGATCCAGTTGCGTGGCCTCGGCCTCGTACGCTTTGATGCGGGCAGCGAGCTGAATTTGTTGCGCGTTGAGCAGCGCTTGTGCCTGTTTGCGCTCGCCGGCGACAGCAGCGCGGCGAGCATCAGCGTCGCGTGCGCCTGCTGCAAACACGGCCTCACCGCCAGCGGTACGTTCTGTCGAAATCGTTGCCAGTCGTTGGCCGGCCTTTACGACATCGCCCGCTTTCACGTCGACGCTGACCAGCATGCCCGCCTCCGTGGCGGCAACCAAAACGGGGTCATTGGCGTAGGCGAGTACCGCCGACGCACGAGCTTTGCGCGTGTACTGCGCAGTGCTTAGGAACGCAACAAAGCCCACAGCTAGCAGGACGCCGACCAAAGCAAACCATCGCGCAGCGCGCGGCGTAGAAACGACCAATTCACCCCATGCACGCTCACGTTGGTGCGCTATCGCCTCCTTGCGATACAGACTACCTTGCACGCGCGGTGCATCCTCCGCGCGTCGTCCTGAAACGCGGCGCTCTTCCTCGTCTG
>ENA-OBLH01000707-OBLH01000707.1-metagenomes-genome-assembly--contig:-NODE-707-length-10490-cov-5.2_pt1 | contig 10490 bp, 7 predicted proteins | sample MGYA00153382_OBLH01 | MGnify analysis MGYA00153382 | reverse complement strand
AACTAGAAATTCTCAATACCTGGAATAATCAAAGAATTCTTCCTCAAGAAGTAGATAAAAACTTACGTGAGTTTATTTATCCAGCAGTAACTGAGCGAATTGAATGGGACACAGAAATATTACTACGTAGTAGTTTTGCAGGAAATAGCCAGATATTTAAGCAAAGAAATGTCATTTTCCATAGTCCGAGAGTAACGAGAGGGACTTATACCGGAATTACTCTCTCGCTTCCTTTAAATCCCGATAATTCTGATGAGTTTCGAGAGACAGCGATCGCATTTCAGGGTATTCTTCAATATAGTCACTACAAACACTGGAAATTTCCTGATGGCGATCGCTACTTTCGTGCTTATGCTAAACAGCTAGAACTCTGGAGTCAATATGTCCTCGAACAAGTTCGCTGTCGTCCCCGACAATCAGCGGAATTCTGGAACCCCGTTCCTGCTGCGGTAGAATTACTGGCGATCGCAGCAAGAATGTCAGGACATTCAACGAGTTCGATCGAAGATTTAATTAATGCTGTATTTCTGGACTTAGAGGATAAAGATCTAATTAATCGAACTAAAGCTTGGAAAGATCTATTTAAAGTATTTCAAAATAATAGAGACAAACTTTTGGAAATTGTCAAGAGTCGTATTGCTTGTACGAAAGGGACTAGCGGCTCTTTCCAAATTATCGACGCACTTCAACTCCTCAGTCCACTTAAAGATGTTCGCAAAGACTGGCAACCTCAATGCGATCTTCCCAATGACTTAAATGGTGAATATCAAGTCATTCAAGACGTTCGACAGAAAGTAGATGAGCTATTGATACAAGCTGTTGAGGAAGAGCGCGATCGACAATTAAATATTTATCAAAACTTAAAATTAGAATTTGGCGAAGATGTCAATAAAAAAGAAGTTATCGATACCGTCAAGCAAGCTATTGAGAAAGCCAGAGAAGCAGGAATATTTGGTCAAAGCAATTCAGATAAACTAGTGGAGGTTATGAATCGATTTCAACGTACTCCCTTTAGTGGGTATATGGAAACCATGAAAAAGATAGAAGCAGAGATGAATGCTCCCGATATCCATGTCAGTAGACTCCTGCAATATCTAAGCGAGAATCACCAAAAAGCAATGAATGATGCTTCGGAATTCCTCAAGGAAACTGATGATTTTCTTAATAAATCTACCCTCCGCGTTCAAGATAAAATTACTGAACTTCAATCGATCGAAGGAAAATCGATAGATACCATGCTTGAATCAATCCAAACTGGCTTTACTGAATTAGAAAATCTACTCATAGAAATCAAGCAATAAATCTTATGCTAATAGAAAGATCGAAAGAGCTTATTGAGTTATCTCAAAAAGCAATGAAACTAAAAAATTATGCCGAAAATCTTCAGGGATTTAAAAGTAGACAAGAACTAATATCTATAGCTATCGTAGAACTTTCTCGACTCGTTGATGCTTTACGAACTTTCCGTCTCAAGGGAATTATTGCTTTTGACTTCAGCCCGAAGGTTGAGAAGATGTTAGAAATTGTTAGCTATAGTAATAGTAAATTCACAAACGATCGTGAATGGATTGTAGATAATAAAAATTTCAATGGAAACCATTTTCAATCTGGGATAGATTCTCTTAAAGCCACATTAAGCCAACAACTGTTACAAGCCTGGAATAATTATCTAGGTCGTCACTTACCTAGTACAAATCCAGAAATTCTTGATTTATTATCAAGAATTGATGATTTTAAAGTAACGGTACAAAAAATTAGACATTTAAACGGATTAATCAAAAGAGACGAATTTCCTAAAAGTCAAGAAGAATTTAATAATACAGAACTTCTCATCCAGCAGCTAATAGACGCTTGGGATAGCTTAAATGCTTCAGAATTTCCTGATGCTGTCCTTCGATTCCTTAAAGCATCTGCAAGTCAAGAAGGCGCACCTATCAATTTATTGACTGCGGAGGTTCAAGCGTGGTTGACAGATCATCATAAAATCGCTGAAGGATTACGAATTAGATTGCATTACCCGTGATAGCTACAGGATACGTGTAAAAACCTGCAAGATGACCCTCAAAGCCTTATCAATAGTAGCTTTGACTTTCAGCAGTTAGAACAAATCCTCTTCTTTGCAGCGATCTGAAAATTGCCTGTAAATCGATCGTCAAAGTCAGGATAAAGTGCTTGTCGATTGCCCGTGAGGAAAGTCCCATTATCACACTCTAATTGAAGAAGATTAGCTCTAATCAACGATTTTAACTCCGGCAAGATGGTTATGAGAATCAGATTGTCACCCGTTTTCTAGTCGTATAAGCTATGCCAATCGATCGCCAAGCCTAGAATCCACATTCGGTGGTTGATTGATAAAAATTCCTCATGAATTGTCAAGTTTATAGGTAGGTAATGTCCTCCTGAAGGTGTCTAGAACGAAGTAGCAAAGGTTTCAGAGATCGTGCTGCTCGATTCTTCTGAATGAAAGCTAGTCTAGATATGGCTTAAAGGTCTATCTTGCAGGTTTTTACACGTATCCTGTAGCGACCCCATCGAAAGTAGAATCGATCGGGTACAAACCCAAGGGTTGAGAACTGAAGCCGAAACAGGTCACTCACTGCGTGACCTATATTGACCCTCTCAATCGCACCTCTCCAGATCCAGTTCTTGCCAACAAAGAGCGAATTATCGAACCAAAAATCCGCCATCCTACCAAACTCAAACTCCCAATTCGAGTAGCTAATAATAATCGCTCCAACTCAATCTGAATGATGCCATCAAATAACACCGCATTTGCCAAAGTATCCGGTGGATCTTGCGGTAATGGTGGTAAATACAACCGTTGTGTCGATTGGAACTTCAACAACTGTCCCAACAAATCCTTCACTTGCGGAGTATCCACCGTAATTGGTTGAATCCGTAACAACGCCGCATATTCTCGCCGCCCTGGTACCAAATCGCAGGTAGCGGAAGCCACCACAAACTTTATCCCAGTCAACCTTTCACCCAGTAGATAAGCAGTATCAGTACTGACAATATCACCTTGCAATAAACTAAACCTGTCCTCAGTTGGCTCAATTGCACCACTAGCGACAGCAGCATCATAATCTAGCGGACTCCGAACCAAAGCACCAGGCGCATTAAAGATTTGCTGTCTCTGCTTGGTTTTTCCCAACCCTTGGGCAAAATTTCTCACTAACTGCACCGCTTTTTCATCATGGGATAAATCCCTGAGTGCGACTTCTAGAGCAGCTAAATCCATCGGTAAATCTGACACGCACTTACCCTAATGGACGATTGAGCAATTCTGGAGCGAGGATGACTTCATCCTCTGACTCTGCTGGAATATCTTCAGGCTCCAAGGGCGGAAAACTAGATCTCGTTGGTAAAACAGTGGATATACTCCCTAACATCGACACCGTTTCTACTAATAAAGCTAGAGTATCCGCATCTTCAGGATGATTTTCGACTACTCGCACGGCTCTCATTATCACGCTCAACCCTTGCTGAAGCCGTTCGACATCAGTAGCCAACCCAACAAGCTGTTGGAAGTCTGCTTCGTTGAGAATGCGATACTGTCCGGTTTTAGTCTGAAGTGTTCCCACAGTTCCAGCAGTAATAGTAGCCAGAGTATTCGCACCCGATGTCCGAAACTGCTCGAAAGAGTTCCAGGATGTCGAAGGAGTAAGGGAAATAGTACCAAAGGGAAGGCTCCGCGATCGAGCTAACATAGCGATTTACCATAGGTGGATAATTCCTAGTTTACCCAACTACCAACGACTTAACAACGACTATCGTTGTAAAACCCATGCTCAATTCTCAACTATCACCCTAATCCTTACCTGACCACTACCCCACTGCTCCCGCAATAGATTCAACGCTACTGTCAGCGGACAACTACTAAACTCCAGCTTGCGCCCCTGTTTGGTGACAGTGGCTAGTTGTTGGGGTTTAGCTTGGATGCTAATCTGTTCGGGATCGTCAATCTCGACCGATCCTGTCAAGTACATCTGAGCGTCGGGATACCTGTCGCTCATCTCGCTAAGTCTGGGTAAAATCTCCTCATCAACCCAAGTCACCGACTCAATCCTAGTCGTAATCTTGCGTCCAACTTTACCCGTAATTCGTTCGCTGACGATCTGGTGTCCCATGTCTGGGCGATTGCTGACTTGGTACAGTTCGTCGGGCTTGGATGATGGGTGGATCGTGAACGTGTTCGCATCCCGTTGTTCGATGACCACGAAATTATTTTTAATCCGAGCGCGATCGAATGTCCTCACGCCGTCAATGTGAACGACAATTTGGTGGCTATTCCCTTTCTGATTCATCAGCTCCTGAACCCCTCGTGGAGTCGCCAGGATTTCATTAAAGGTAAATCCCATTCCCCCATTGGTGTTGATATTCAATACCAGTAACAGCACTGCTGCCACCAAAGTTAAGATCGCGTATTCCCAATTGCTACCAGTAGACAGCCGTAGGTTTCGATTCCCAGGGACGACACAACGCAAGTTCGCAGGAAAGAATAGCTGAATTCCCGACTTGGTAATTGCATCCACAAGGTATCCGGCGGTATATCCAATAAGAATCGCGTGTGCCAACCGCCAGGATATGACCGAACTATAAGCCAATCCATAGACAACTGAGCCGATCGCGATTGAAGCGAGGATCGAGTGAGTACAACTCCTATGTGGAAAACGTTTTTCGAGGAAGCTGCTGATGGGAAATAGTACCCGCCCCGCTGGTGATTTACTGATGTCTACATCTGGTAACAGTCCAGCGATCGCACCTACACTGACGATGGTTGGATCGGCAGTTCCCACTATCAAGCTAGTCATCAGACCGCTAATCGCTAGGTGAGTCAAAGTCATCATAATTAGGCTTTAGGTGTTAGGTGTTAGGTGTTAGGAAGGCTTTAGGTGTTAGGAAGGCTTTAGGTGTTAGGTGTTAGGTATTAGGTGTTAGAAATAGATCTAAATTCTCATCCCTAAAGCCTAAAGCCTAAAGCCTAAAGCCTTCCTAAGCCTAAAGCCTAAAGCCTAAAGCCTTCCCAAGACCTAACTGACCCGCCGCGAATCTTTGGGTAACGATCGCAGCATGTGAGTTAACCCGATGAACAACGCCCCGCACATACCAGCGACAACGTACAACAATCTATTATCTGTCCCTACTGCAAAGAATCGCAGCATCACGAAGACGGTCGCGGCGAGAATCAGTAATGGGGTAATGTCGAAATAGTCCCCACGATCTCCACCCTCTACATCCAGCCCTAGATATTCCTCATCGATCGCTCGAATCGCCAGAGCGGGATTACCCCCCGCCCGTTGCTGTAGGTCTGCTAGTTGGGATTGACTTAAATCCAACCCCCGCACGATCGCCGCAGCGGTCATCAAATCTCTGATGAAATAGTCGGGTAACGGTCGCAGAATCAGAGCTGGAGTATTCAGAAAAACATCGGTTCTCGGCGGTTTAGTAGCTGCAAGGAGTAACGATCCACCCTGTCGCTGGATGTTTTTTAGCCAAGTTCTAAACTTGGGATCTAGTTGGTGGGCATCATCGAATATCAGGAAAGTGGCAGGGTTCGATCGCAAGTAATCTGCAATCGCCCACCGCAGTTTCTCAACAGTTAGAGCCTTACCTTCCATGTCGATTGTGTCGATCGCCAACTGTTCGCAGATAGCGATCGACATTTGCCGCTGAGTAGCAGGGGCAAGAATCGCCGCCAACATATATCCATTTGCTATCAGGTCTTCACATACTGAATCCAACAGTGTCGTTTTCCCGCTGCCCTCGTCACCGCAGAGGAGAATAGACCCATTAGCCTTCAAAGCCGCCAGAATTCTAGCCTTCTCTTCGATCCGATAAATCTTAGACATTGGGAGGAAGAGTATTAAGTAGCGGACGCTGAGGAGGCGGGTTTGGGCTAGTGATGTTAGTAATTACGATCAATCCAACAATCAATGGCAAAGCCCAAAAATCACTGAGGAGTAACAATATGCCCAGTAGGAGATTGCTAAACCAGTCTCCAACCTTTGTTCGTAAATCTAAGCCGCCATCGTTTGACGCTGCGCGCCTTCTATCAACGAGGCGGCTAACTTTTTTGGGTCGATCTTCGTGTACTGAAAATTGTCTACCTGCGCCCGTAAGGTGGGATCTAGCAGATGGGGATTATTGATGTACTGGTCTGCCAATGCCTGTTCAGCTAACATTATTGCTGTAGCTCGATTCTGAGCATTTGCGACTAGTTGCTGGGTTAGAGAATTTTCAACCTGATAAGTGGGGGGAGTTCCTGTAAACGATCCAGTGAATTCACCAGTGACGCTTGAAAAGATGTCAGATTGTCCAGCGAGGATGTTCAGATCTCGATCGGTAGTCGTTAGCTGCCCAGCTTCCAGACCGCCTTGGTGATGCACTTTCGTTCGGTCATCGTTAGACGCCTTGGTTACTTCATCACCAAGGCGTTCGATCGCCTGACCTTCAAAACCTAACTCTGAGGAATCTGGAATAGTAGGATTATCAGAATAAGCGGCTTTTAACTTTGGGTACCCGTTAGAGCTGCCAGTTTCGAGGATATATTTATCAAAGTCCGTGAATAAGTCTAGCTGCTCTTGGTTGAGAAAATAGTATCTACCCTCTTTGAGTAGACGATCGGGAGTTAGTCCCAACATTGCTAAACGGTTAACTCTTGTATTTTTGCCAATGTTGAAACGTTTGTCTAATTCAGAAGTCTTGATCGGTGTGCTAGTTGTATCGGACATGTTGAATAGGTTGACAGTTAACAGTTACGGCAAAGTTTTAGGGGAGTAACGACCTGTCCCGAATTGTTTGTTATTGTAACAAAACATACTTATTACTAAGTAATTCTACTTAGAAGGTGTTTGAAAGTATTATCGCCTGTGATTACAGGGAAACTGACAAACTTTAGAAGGAATTAGGGAATTTAGGCGACTTTACGCCATTTGTAGTAGAAAACGCATAAAAAGGGGTATGCTAGCAAAGGGTCTATTCAGCCAAATGATTACGAATCTATAAACGTAAGTTTTTTAAGACTAAAGTAGCCTAACGCGCCGTTGAGCTTCATCTCTTTACGTGCTTCAATTTTCAACAAAAAAGCTACATATCCACATACACAAAAATACCCCCCCTGTTCCCAAGATAAATAGGTCGTAAGTTTCTCAGGCTAACCCTATATATCTTTTGTGATGTCACAAAGGCGGTACTTTCGCTTTAAGTATAGCACGGCATATACAGACTGGAAGGGGGGGAAAGAAAATTCCCACTGTGATCGAAACCCTAACTGCTACACATTACAAAGAACTAGAATTAAGCGCGATTGCTTCCGACATCGCCGCTCTGAACTTCTACTCGATCGGACAAAATGACGCTTTTGAATTTTTAATTAAGAATGCTAGCCGCCGCAATGATGGACGGTTAACCGATCGCTACCTCAGCACCTACAATCGCCTCGAAGCTGGTGGCTGGATTTGCACTGGAATCGACCCTGTTACAATGACCCTCAGCGAGTGGGGCTGTCTCAAACCAAATAAGCCACGCTGGGATGATAAGAAGCAGAAACATATTAAATACGAGCATCCCCACGGTGTTCCCACTGAATTATTTCTTCTGCGTGTGACCTATAGAATTGGGCTGAAAGCCGCGAAACAAAGCGGCTTACAAGCTGAAGCTAAATACTTGGAACGGATGGGAAGTATTGACCCTTCTGACGAAGATCTTACCTTCTGGCAATGGGTACGTGACACCAATATAGCATTTGTCATCACTGAGGGAGTCAAAAAAGCGGCGGCTCTACTATCTGCTGGATATGTCGCGATCGGACTACCAGGAATCTATGGTGGTTATCGCTCCAAAGTTAATGAAGTCAATTCGATCCGCCATTTAATACCACAGTTAGAATTGTTCGCTCAAGAAGGACGAGAGATTTCTTTCTGTTTCGATAAAGACACGAATCCTAAAACGATTGCCAATGTCAGGACAGCGATCGATAATACTGGGAAATTATTGGAGTGGCGCGGATGCGAGGTTTCAGTTATTAGCTGGACTGTCCCTTATAAAGGCGTAGACGACCTGATTTATAACTTAGGTGCGGAAACGTACCATCAAACGTTTACCGAGCGTCAGAGCCTTGATAGCTGGCGATTATGTGGCGAATTTGATATTTCCCAGCTTCCTCAAACAGTAGTTAACACTCGCTACCTCGATCCACTAGTCAAACCTGACGATCTAGCTGGCAAACTCATCGCCATCAAATCGGCCAAAGGCACAGGTAAAACTAAGAATTACATCGCTAAATTAGCTGCTCCAGAATTAGACAAAGGGCGAGCCGTTTTGGTAATCACTCACCGTATTCAACTCGCTAAAGCCGTTGCGCTGGATGTAGGCATAAATCATATCAGCCAAGTCAAGACAAGCGAGATCGGGAGTTTGCAGGGATATTCCCTCTGTATCGATTCCCTCCATCCGACTTCCCAAGCTAAATTCAATGCTGCTGCTTGGGATAATGCGATCGTTGTCATCGATGAATGCGAACAGGTGTTGTGGCACATGCTAAACTCTGTGACCTGTCAGCGAAACCGAGTTGCCATCCTGAAAACCTTTCAGAAATTGTTACGCCATGTAACAGAAAGTGGTGGGACAGTGATTCTGTCCGATGCTGACCTCTCCAAAGTCTCGATCGATTACATTCAGAGTTTAGTTGACAATCAATTGGATCTCTGGTTATTAAGAAACATCTACAACCCCAACAAGGGCAAGCGATCGCTCTTTGTTCATAAAACCCAGGCGCAATGTTTAGCAGCAGCGCAGACCGCCATCATGAATGGAGAACGTGTGATTATTCATTGCTCTGCTCAAAAAACTAAAAGCATGTGGTCAAGCCAAAATATTGAAACGGCACTCTTGTGTCAATTTCCAGACAAAAAAGTTCTCAGAATTGATGCTGAAACAGTCGCCGATCCTAGTCATGCCGCTTACGGATGTATGGATCGAATTAATGAAGTGCTTGGCAGTTATGACATAGTTATCGCCTCACCAACGATCGAGACAGGAATTAGTATTGACATCAAGCACTTCGATTCAGTTTGGGCATTAACTAATGGTGTTCAGACCGTTGACGCAGTATGTCAGACGATTGAACGAGTGCGAGATGATGTCCCACGGCACATCTGTATCACCACTGGAGGAGTTACTAAGATAGGTAATGGCTCTGACTCTATCCGCTATCTAATTGGCTCAGAACATAGCGTCTTTAAAATTAATTATCAGGCGATGTCTAGGATTGATTTCGGTGAATCTATAGATGGTAATAGCTCTGGTCACTTACGAACGTGGGCTAAGTACGCCGCCAAGGTTAACCAGGGATATAACAAGTATGCCAACCAAATTTTAGACAAACTGGCTGGGGAGGGATATGAGATTGTACCCATGACTACTGGTGATGATGACGATCGATACTCTGTCCCAACTGAAATGGTGGAGAGTGCGACCGAGGCGATCGAGACTGCCAAAGCCACAAATTACGCTACAGAACGACAGGGGAAGATGAACGCATCTAATCCTAATGACATTGAATTTGCAGCTTTAAAGAAAAAAACTGCCAAGACTAAAGGGGAACGAAATCAGGAGTCTAAAGGGTTGCTCTGCCGCCGCTATCTGACTGAAAATATCACAGACGATTTAATTATTAAGGATGATAAAGGCTGGTATCCCCAAATTCAACTACATTACTATCTAACGATCGGTAATAAGCATCTCAGCCATAGAGACAATGCCAGACTCGATCTTTTAACTCCTGACGGTCAGGAACCATTTAAACCCGATAGTAATCGATTGTGCCTATCAGCCAAAGTTAAAGCGTTACAAGCCCTCCAGATCGAGGAATTCTTTGGGGTCGATCGAGTCTTTACTGATGATAGTTTGAAGGCGTGGCACGATCGGTTACTGAGCTGTAGATTGCAGGTCAAGGAAATACTAGGAATTAGCATTAGTCCTACTTCCCATCCAGTGAGGGCAGCACAGCAGATACTGCGGAAGCTGGGGGTTCGCTTGACTTATATCGATCGCATCCGCATCGGTGGGATACTTGTCCGCCGCTATAGCGGGGTTGATTGTAGTTTTGATGGACGCTTAGATATTTTCTCTCGTTGGCTCGATCGAGACGATCTAGCATTAGAGCTAAAGGAATGTTCCACAAGCTCTATAGATCTTACTTCAAGTCAGATGTGGAACAGTAGTAACTCTGATGCAGCATAGCTTTATGGAACAGTGACAGATTCAATGACCTCTTGACAGATTGCTACCCGATCGCCAAAAACAAGGAGCTATCCCAATACGTTGCGGTTGAGTAAGCCAGCTTCCAATCCTGGGCGAGTAAGTCTGTATCCCGTATCTATGCCATGTTATACTCTAGACGGCTAAAACATGGACTTTTGTAAAGGATTGGAAATTGAGTGTTAACAAGCTGTCTAACTTTTCTTTCCGTTCTGTATTAGCTGTTC
>ENA-OBLH01000705-OBLH01000705.1-metagenomes-genome-assembly--contig:-NODE-705-length-10497-cov-4.37138_pt1 | contig 10497 bp, 11 predicted proteins | sample MGYA00153382_OBLH01 | MGnify analysis MGYA00153382 | reverse complement strand
TTATCTAGCGCCTTGAGTAGTTCTGTGCTCATTGAGTTTGAGCCTTTCAAAAAAGTTTAATTGAGTCTCGATCCGGCTTGCCTGATTCGCAGCTCGCATGCATCCCGCATACAGCGCGTCATTGGCCAAACGGTATTTGTGTGCGAATCATTCTTTCGTGTGCCTTCAGCATCCCGCGTGTCGGCTTCAGTTTGATTCGCACCGGTTCAACAATCGCGGCATCCCGCAGCGATTATTGTGTGTACTTTGTGGACTCCGCGTCCTACGGCGCGAGTTTAGCGCAAAACATACTAATGCGCATTCTTACTATTGATTACAGTCGCTACCAGTCTTACCCTCGCGCTGTCGGCTTCGATCAATCTCATGTCGATCGACGTCACCGGGTGAACCGTTAGAACCAGCTCCAAGCCATGGCCGCTCGCCAACATGGCCCGAATATCGGCCTCCTCTTTGCCTAGGCGCTGCAGCCATTTATTTGCCAGCTCTGAGCCTGCGACTACGCAAGCTTCGGTGCAATCACGCTCGGTTTTGAGTTCGGTGTCTGGGTTCATTTTTTGTCTTCCGTAATTTGTTTAATTTCGTTGCGTAAGTAAGCGATGTCGCTATCAAGCTTTTGCGGTGCCATTCTTTTTCGAACCGCCAGCAAGTCGGCCCGGTGGTCGTCGTCATCGCCGCGCAAGTTGCAGAGGGAATTAATCAGCGTGTCGCAGTCTTCGACCCGAGCGCGAAACGTCTTCCAAAAATCGTCGGCTTCATTTGCTGCTAATGGTTGGCCCGTGCTATTGCTGCTATTGGGGCTAAGCCGCAATGCAGACGTGGGTTTCGCTGCTGCTAGCGGCTTGCTAGCCGCTGCTATTTCTGCCGGGTGTATCAGGTCGCCCATGAGGGCCGCTACGGATTTCAATTCCACGGTGCCACCTTTTGGGGTGATTGACCGATGCGCCATGCGTCACCCTCGCGCGCAATGAGCCCGTGGTGATCCAGCATCATCAATGCGTTGTCACGCACCGCGCGCGAACGTAGTGCCTTCGGTGCCAGTTGCAGAATTGCGGCCTCTTTCACCATCACGCCGGGTTGTTTCACTAGCCACCGGAATAGCTGCAACGCCTTTTCTGTTTCGTTGCATTCCTCGTGACTTCCCAGCGCACTACGCCAGCAATCCAGCGAATACGAAACGAGTGCAATTGCGTTGCGTGCATCCTGCACTGTGAGGTTGTTGTGTCCCTCAAACGCTGCCAGTACGCCCGCGACTCGAAACATTTGTTCGGTTGCTCGTACCGCGAAGGGCCGCACTGATTCCAATGCACCGCCTTTTGTCTTTGCCGCAATTTCCATGCGTTCAAAGAATTGACCGGCGAGGATGAACGCGTCGTGTTCGGGTGCAATTGCAAGTAGGCCACTGCAATCTTCTCCGATAGGCAAGTCCAATAGTTCAGTGCATCGTTGCCAATAGCCGCGAATGTCTGCGTCGGTTTCCGGTTGGAATCGGTTGGCGGTTCGTGGTGCGCTAGGCGATGGTGTCGCGAGCAAGAATCGCGGCCAAAACCCGATTGCAGATAGCGCGCGGTCGTTCAGTGTTTCGCGTACCGCATCGGGTTGAATCATCCAATGCGCAGATAGGCGACGGTCGTACAACTCAACCCGTCCGGCAGTGCCACGCGCTACGCTCAATGTTCCTGCGTCCCACAGCCCGTTAAACGTTGCCGCTGTCTTGCTTCGGTGCTCTGCTGTCATGCCGTAGCCCGAGAGAATCGCCGCCGCTTCGCTGGTGAATACGCCTTGCGAAGGAAGCCCCTCGGAAAAGCTGCGGCGTATGCCTTCAACGGTTGCGTCACTCATCACGCGATAAGGCGCGCGTGGTGGTGTTTGCTGCTCCGCTTTGGGTGCGCCCTGCGCTTGCGTGACCGCATCGCGGCATTGCTTTGCATGGGTCGATTGCCACGCTCTAACGGCCTGCAACGCGACACGTTCGGCGGTGCTTTTGCCGTCGCCACTTAACCCGGTCGTGAGCACGTAGAGATTTAATCCTCGCGTACCGTCAAGTGTTTGCACCACTCGCACTGATTGCGTGAGTAGTGCCGCCGTCGCTAGCAGAGATTGACCGACTAGCGCCGGGTCAAGTTGTCCGCCGTAGGCGATTGCGCGGCATGGTGCAGCGAGCGGCCCCAGCGCATCAATCGGATATTCAGGCGCGGCCTGTGCGGTTGGCTGGAGCGCTTTTTCTGCGGCTTTCACGAGCGCGGTTTGTACGTCACTGGGTAACGTAGCTCGTGAAATAGCAGCGGCTAGCAACGCATTAGCAATGTTGGAATCGTTATCCGGTGCGCCTTTTAGCCCGTTTAGCCCGAATAGCCCACCTGCACCGTTGCTGTTCGCATCAAGCGCGGCCTGTCCGCGTTCAATTGATAAGGCCGTCATACGTTCACCGCCGAACCTGCGGCCCATAGCCGCTGCGTCGCCAGTGCGAGCCTTGCCGAATCTTCCGGCGATAACCCCGCGTTGTTCAGACGGCCCGCCACGACTGCCACGATGGTTATCTCATGCATGAGCGCCCGCAGCACATCCAGCGCGCTCCACGGCCTTGTTTGACCCTTCGGCGCATGGCTGTGATCGAAGTTGTCAACCTTCGGGAAAAGGTCTGACAATTCCAAACCAACAGCCGCGACAATTTCACTAGCGCTGCATCCGGCCCAGCACTTCAATAGCAAGGTGCCGTCGTTGATTTCTTTGACCGATAGTGACGGGCTTTTGTCGTCGTGAGCTGGGCACCGCGCCTGCCATTTGCCTGCGCCGGTTTCCTTCACGTTGTCGAGATGGTGAAGTAATTTTTCTGCGGGCGTGCTCATCGTGCGCACCGATCAGCATGGATCTGAAGCGCTGCCAGGGTGTCGAATTTCTTGATTTGCCCGAACAGTGTAGTAACGAAAAACGCGCCGTTTTCTGCGACGTGTAAGACTTGCCCGCCGGCGTGACAAAGTTTTGCGCGGGTGTTCGCGATGATCTTTTCTGCGTTATGATCCGCTTCGTGCTTTGATGTAGTTGCACAAAAAACGCCGGGGCCTAATCCGGCGTTTGCATTTGTGGGGTTGGTTGACGGCCCGTTCAAGCTGCACCGCCCTGCACGTCGTGCATGTTGGCTTCGATGAACTCGACAAGGTCGGACTTCCTGTATCTAACGTTGCCGCCGATTTTCACGAACGGGACTTTCACCCTCTTCGTGCAACGCCATGCGACTAGCGTTTTTGCGGGCGTCTTTAAGAACGCGCTCGCTTCGTTTGTGTCTAACAATTCCATAGTTTCTCCACCATCATCTAACTGCATCCGTTTTGCTTGAAGTAGCGTCCGGCACATAGAGAATCTTTGGACAGGCAAAGAATGGAACGCAAGCGAAAAAGAAAAAACCCGCAGAACGCAGAGCGCACGCGGGTTTCAGGCGGTTTTCATCTCGGGCATTTTGGTGGGCAAACTGTTTGCCCACGGTTTGCCCATTTGCTCAGGTCATGAGGGAGGCGTCCAGCTGTTAAGAATATGGCGCTTGATGTACTCATACACGGGAGGTTTCCCACGTTCGGCCTTTACGTCATGGTTGCGACACCACACCTCCATTTCTTTGGCTGCGGCTACCTTGGTCGTGATCTTTCCCCCCGCTAGCCGTTCGGAAGCCCACTCCGTCGCCGCATCGCGAATTTGTGCGCGCCAGTCCACGGCAAGCACCGCGCCATTTGTCGGCGCTTTCTCATCCGTGCCTTGCATAAAAACCGGGAGCCAAAAGCGCAAAGGGGAATGCGCCGGGACTGGTGGACACTGCGTCCAGAGTGCAAAGTCATTTGGACGAAATTTTGTCGGATCGTTGCTGATGGATGAAACTAGTTCCTGCCGTTTCATTGCGGCTTGCATGTCGAGGAGCAGCGCTGTCGATCTATTCGATTCGTCGGGATAAAACAGCAGCGCAATCTCCTTTAGCGTGAACGTGGGGATCCATTTACCCTGCTCAATGAAGTGTTCGACGTTGCGCGACATCTGTTGACGCTGCTGCGGGTTTCTTAAGGGCGCAAGCAGTCTTAAGCATTGTCTGAATGCGTTCTCGCTGTCTTGAGTTAGCGGCATGTGTTCTCCTGACTCGGCGTGCTTTTTGTTTTGGATGGTCTGGGCGTAATCATGTGTTTAGCCCCCCTTCCGAATAGCGATGACTTTTGCATCGGTGATTGTGAGCGCGGCTTCAAGTAGTTGGAGCGCTTCCAGCTTTTCGGGCATGTACTCGTATGCGTCGTAGTGCTTGTCCTGCACGCCAGCCACGCCGTGCGACTGAATACGCCCGCGAATGTCCTTGCTGACTTTGCGTGAAGCTAGCAGCGTTTCTACGCCGCTACGCACGCGCTTGAGCTCGAATGACTCAATGCCGTGCGGTTGCTTCGCTGCGTGCCGTGTGAGCATGATTGCGGGCGTCGGTTTGCTGCCGTCGGCACTGATGACATATTCGCCGTTCAAACTGAAAGCCTGCAATTCGGTTGCTGCCCGATCCGTCAACGGTACGATGTGTTCACGCGGCCCCTGTCCGTTTGGCCTACCCTTCGAGTCCAGCAGCGTGATTGCCTCGCTCGTCACGTTGCGCGCTTTGAGATTTACCAGTTGCTCAATGCGTTGCCCACCCGTCAGAAGGTGAAGCCGCAGCGCGGCCCCCATTGGCCCCGCCATGCTTTCGATTGATTGCCAGTAGACGCGCATTTCAGCGAGCGATAGCGGGTTCTTGTCCGCCTTGTCCGCGCTCTTGTCAGCCTGTGTTGCTGCAATCGGGTTGTGCTTGACGCCAAACGCTTTGAAGGCAACCGGGATTTCATGCGACGAATGCGCAGCTATTGCAGTCGAGTACGCGGCTTGCAGGTATGCCCGCAATTTATTGGCTGTCCGCGCTTTGCCTGACTCTTTCACCGCGCGCAATAGGTCGGTCACCTCCTCCGTCTGAACCTCACCAGCGGGCTTGCGGGATAGCTTCGGGTCACGCTCGATCAGGTGATTCTTGAAAATGCTCGCTGCATCGGCGTAGGAACTACGGCCCCGCGATTTCTGAAAATCGACGTACGCCATCACAAGCGATTCGAGTGTGTGCATCTTCCGTTCGCGTGACGCATCGGCTTTCGCTTTGACCGATGGTCGTGCCACCGGCGCAATACCCAGAGCGAGCCCAGAGATAATTTTTTTTGCTTCGATGCGAGCGACGGTAGGCGTTATGGCGGTTGCGCTGCCGATGGTGATCCGCACCGGTTCGCCCCCCTTCACGCGACGGAAAACGCTCCACGACTTTGCGCCCGTGTTGGTGATGCGAATGCTTAGACCGTCAACAACCATATCGCGAATTTCCTCGCGTCCGGCCTTTGGTATGTGCAGCGCTTTAATGGCTGTAAGCGTCAGATTTGCAGTAGCTGGATTTAGGCGTTTCATTGCAGCGGATTAGCCCCGTGGGGTTACATTGGGATTACGCCATTATGCAACCTAACGCAATTTCATGCAATCGCTGTAAATATTGGATTCGTCTGTAACGCCCGTATCTATTGGCTTTCGCAACTTACCGCAATTTTCTGAAATTTATCGAAAACATCAATCAGCGGATTGCAAATCCGTCTAGAGCGGTTCGATTCCGCTACCCGCCTCCAATACGTACGTCTGATCCCCGGTGATAATGCTGCGAGCTTTGCTGGGCACGGAGATTGCACTAAAACCAGTTGACCTTGAAATCCCTCGCCAACTCATGCTGGATCCGCTCTCCGCGTTCATATTTGTGCTGCTGTTCTCGTTGATGAACGGTGCGGTGCTCGGCTTCATACATCGGGCACTGACGCCAGACGTGCAACCGAGCGCGGCTGACTGGCGCATCGGTACGCTGCTTGTCGCTGGCGGCGCAGCGCTGTTCGTCGGGCAGGCGGCCACACACAATGATTTCTTGTTGCCATTAGCCAATGGCTACTGGCTGTTCGGACTGGCGCTTTACTGGCGGGCGGTACGACGATTCTTTGGGCTGGTGGATTCGAGCTGGATTTACCTGCCAGTGATCGCCGGAACTGCTGGCAATGCCTTTTTCGTATTCGTTGTGCCGAGCGTTGCCAATAGCGTAGCCGTTGCATCCGTATGCTGGATCATCCTGATTCTCGGAAGCGCCACTACGCTCATCCGCAACCGCAATCGACACCGCTCCACCAGTGCCACGGTGCTGTGCGGCATCTTCATCGCGCTCGCGATGCTGATGCTGCTACGCGGGCTGTATTTCGTCAGCGTCGGTGAAGTGGTTGTTTCGATAGCGCAACCGATCAACCTGGTGAACGCTTTCACTCCGTTGCTGATTGCGGTGCTCCCTGTCATAGGCACTACCGTGTTCGTGCTGCTCTGCTTTGAACGTATTCGTGCGCAGTTGCAGCGCGTCGCTACGCCAGACGCACTCACTGGGCTCCCCAACCGGCTCACGATTGGCGAGCGTGCCGTCGCACTGTTCGCGCAGGCGCCAACGCTGCGCCTCGGGTTTTCGATCGCGGTCATCGATATCGATCACTTCAAGCAGGTCAATGATCGTTACGGCCACCATGCAGGCGACCTGGTACTTCGCGCCGTAGCGCAGACATTGGCCACGCACTGTCGCGGAGTGAATGTCGTCGGACGTCAGGGCGGCGAAGAGTTTGTTGCCCTGTTCAACGGCGCGACGGCAGAGCAAGCAATGATCGCCGCGGAGCGCTTGCGCGCCGAGGTTGAGGCGGCAAGACACAGCGTTGAGGGTGCCGCTATACAGGTCACTATTTCAGTCGGAGTGGCGTCGTTTTCCGCTGCGGATCGCGAGTTCGCAGAGGTGCTGCGACGGGCCGATCGGGCGCTCTACACCGCCAAGGCCGATGGTCGCAACTGTGTACAGTTTGAAGGGATTGCCACGAAACCGAACACTCAATCGGAACCAACAGCTTATCTCTGAAATGACTATTTTATTTGGGCTGCGAGCCGTAAATCGATATAGTCGATAAGTAGAAAAAAATGTCTTTAATCCATTTTAAATTGGCGTTTAGATGAAAAAGCTGTACTTCACGGCATGCTGCTCATGTACCCCAGGCACGGCCAACTCCAGCTTCACGACCAGCGATCATCGCGCGGCATTGCTCTACGCGATGAACGACGCGCAAGTCGCCGTGCCCAGGCATCGCGTACGCAACGCGCGCCCGTGCATGCAGCAAAGCCGCACTGCAATTCGCACGCGATGTTGCCGTTGGCTGCGTAAGCGGTCTTTTGCGCCTATTGGGTTTTAAGGCGCCCGCACTGTAAGCTTTCGGCCTCTGCGCCGACTAACGCGTCAATGCGTATCCCGATTCCCCTCGATTCACTGCCGCCGCTACAGCCGCCGTCGCAGCCTGCGTGCCTCCAGCGCATCGCTGACCGGATGCGACGCAACGGGCAATGGACACCTGCACAGGCGGCGGGACGGCGCTGGACGATAGGTTGCGTGTCGCTGGAGATCACTCAACGGTGCAATCTGGATTGCACCTTGTGCTACCTGTCAGATTCGGCGGAGGCCGTGCGCGACATTCCGATGGAGGATTTACTTCGCCGCATTGATGACATCGCAGCGCAGTTTGGACCAAACACGGACGTGCAGATTTCAGGCGGCGACCCAACGTTGCGCGATCGCGCTGAGCTGTCACACATCGTGCGCTACGTGCGCATGCGCGGGCTGCGCGCATCACTATTCACCAACGGCATTTTGCTTAACCGCGAATGGTTGACACAGCTCGCGGACGACGGCTTGAACGACGTTGCGTTTCATGTTGACATGACGCAAGAGCGCAAGGGCTTCGCCTCCGAAGTGACGATGAACGCGCTGCGCCTTGACTACATCAACATGGCACGCGGATTGCCGATTTCCGTGATGTTCAACACCACGGTTTTCGCTGGCAACATGCATGAAATCGCCTCTGTCGCGAACTTTTTTGTGCAGCACAATGATGTGGTTCGTTTGGCGTCGTTTCAGTTGGGAGCGGACACCGGACGCGGCACGGCAGCAGAGCGTGATGCAGTCGCTGTGACGCAAAAATCGGTGTGCGAGGCAATCGAGCGCGGCGTCGGCGTGGCGCTCAATTTCGATGCGCTGCATGGCGGACATCGTTCGTGCAATCGTTACGCCATGCTGTTCACGATTGGTGCAAAGCGGTTCGACGCGCTGGCCGATGGCGAGTTCGTAGCGCGCGTGATGCGCGACACGGCTGCGGTTGCGATACCCCGTGATCAGGGCCTTCGTGGCGCGTGGGCGCTATTCAGAGAAGCGTTGCGTCAGCGTGCATTGTGGGGTGGCTTTGTGCGGCACACGGTGCGCATGTTTTGGGCGGCACGTGGCGAATGGTTGCGCGGCGGTAAGCTTGGTTTGCGTGTCCCGCCGGTGCGCAAAATTTCGTTCTTCACGCACAATTTTATGGACGCGTGCAACCTGGAAGCAGACCGAATCGATGCCTGCGTATTCATGGCAGCCACGGTCGATGGCCCGATGTCGATGTGTGCGTACAACGCGGAACGTGACTCGCTGTTGTTGAAACCGATTCAGTTGGCCAATGGTGAAACCTGGCAACCGCTCGCGGTTGCGCCTGACGCACGTGGTGAGATAAAAATTCCACTCAAGTGGCTCAAGGGCAAGCCGCGCGAAGCCGCAATGATTGAGCGAAAACAAAAACAAACGCACCAACGTGAGACCGAGGCCATGAACGTATGACGAATTCAAATCTATCGCTGCGCAACGCGCTAGTCACATGCGCGTTGCTCCTGCTAGGTGGTTGCAGCACGCTGGTGCAAGTGCCCCCGTCTGCGCGGTCGGACGCAGCGCGTGTGACCCTCGCCGAGGCCGAGCGTGGCTACGCGCGCGTGTTGCAACGGCACGTCAACGACCGGGGTGAAGTGGACTTTGCAGCGCTACGCGATGATGACAGCGACAGCGGCGTTCATGCGCTGGAAAGCTACGTCACAGCAATTGCCGTAACGCCACTGGATGCCGCGCCGACAGCCAGCGCGCGCCTTGCGCACATGATCAATGCGTACAACGCGCTATCGATGTACAACGTGGTCGCCTCAGGCATTCCGTCGTCACACGACGGCTTTGCAAAGATCAAATTTTTTCTGCTGCGCAAGTTCGACATTGGCGGTACGGCGCTGTCACTTTACGCGTTCGAAAACGACATCATTCGCAAGTTGAACGAGCCGCGCATTCACTTCGCGCTCAACTGTTCAGCGGTGTCGTGCCCGGTGCTGCCTCGCTTGCTGTTCAGCGCAGACCATCTGGACGAGGAACTTGATCGCGAGACGAAAAAGTTCTTCGCTCACCCAGAAAACCTGCGCATTGACGACGCGCAGCGCACGGTATTCTTCAACGCGATTTTGAAGTTCTACACGGCGGATTTCACACCCGCGCACGCACAAAACCTGATTGCCTACGCACAGCGTTACAGCACGAAAGCGATCCCACCGGACTATGCCGTCGCCTTCTCGCGCTACGATTGGACCATTGCCAACAGCACGCGCGCTCGCTGAAGGCCAAGTTCATTGTTCCGGCAGTACCGGGTTAGGAAAACGTCAGCATGAAACTAGGAATTGAAGGCAAATGGGCGCTGGTCTGCGCGGCAAGTAAAGGCCTCGGCAAAGGCTGCGCGAAGGCGCTGGTCATGGAGGGTGTGAACGTCGTGATCACCGCGCGCGGTGCTGAGGCGCTGGAGGCGACGGCCAGCGAATTGCGCGCACTCAATCCGGAGGTTCAGGTCGTGACGGTCGCGGGCGACATCACCACACCTGAAGGCCGAACTGCCGCCCTCTTCGCTGCGCCACACATCGACATCCTGATCAACAATGCGGGCGGCCCGCCACCGGGCGATTTCCGCAACTGGACGCGCGACGACTGGATCAAGGCGGTCGACGCCAACATGCTGACCCCGATTGATCTCATCAAATCGGTCATCGATGGCATGTGCGAACGCGGCTTCGGGCGTATCGTCAACATCACGTCCGCAGCGGTGAAAGCGCCGATTGATACGCTGGGTTTGTCCAACGGCGCGCGCTCCGGGCTCACCGGATTCGTAGCGGGTTTGGCGCGTCAACCGCAGGTGGCGGGCAAAAACGTCACGATCAACGGACTACTTCCGGGGCCGTTCGACACCGAGCGTCTGCAAACCATGATTGCCAACTGGGCGAAACGCGACGGCAAAACGTACGAAGAATTGGCGGCAGTTCGCGCGAAGACAGTGCCCGCAAGGCGCCTCGGCACAGCCGACGAATTCGGGGCGACCTGCGCGTTTTTATGCAGCGTTCACGCAGGCTACATCACCGGGCAGAACGTGCTGATGGACGGCGGATCGTTTCCGGGGACATTTTAGGTTTCACCCTTAGCCCGGAAGGAGCGAAGCGTATTGTGGGATCGTCGTAGACGAAAGCTGCGATGGTGGACAGTGCGGCGCACATGTTTATCGCGGCTCTCGCCGCTCCTCGCCGCTC
>ENA-OBLH01000704-OBLH01000704.1-metagenomes-genome-assembly--contig:-NODE-704-length-10523-cov-2.61912_pt1 | contig 10523 bp, 6 predicted proteins | sample MGYA00153382_OBLH01 | MGnify analysis MGYA00153382 | reverse complement strand
CATGCCTCAGTTACGCCCTCCGCCCCATGCCGGTTTATTTCCGCTGGGACCAAATCAATAACGGATGCCCCCGGGCCAGCACCGATCTCCGCCCGTCCCCCAATTCAACAGGTATTCCGCCTCCCTTCGTCAAAGGCATCTGCTCCGCCTTCGTCCATGCCCCAGCCCCTTCCGGCAAGGTTACCCCACCTTCACCCGTCGCCCGCCACACCGCCAGGATCATGGGTTCTCCCGCCTTTTCCGGGACAAACTCATAGACATACCCTTCGGTGAGGGAAGCCTGCACGATCCGGCTGAACCGGTAGTCCCGCAGGTGCTGCAGCATCCACGCCACGGCATGATAGGCCGGTTTGGGTTCGTAATTCCGCGTCAGCCCGGAAGCCGCATGGAAGCTGTATTTGTCCTCATCATTGAAAAAGAAAACAAAGGCTTTCTCCACGCCCATGCCTGCAAATAGGAAAAAGGAACGCACCAGCCACATCGCCTGTTCCTCATCGGTGGAATCGATGAACTTCGCATCCGGGCCCTCCGCCGGTGCCGCCTGACTGCTCGCGTCCCAGCCGAATTCCGAAACCCACACCGGCTTGCCCGCCGCATGACGGTCGCGCCATTTCAGCAGATCCTGCACGCTGGAAAGGTAGGGCACCGCAGGATTTTCCGGATAGGTGCGCCGCCACGTGGGCCATTGATCCTGGATCGCATACCGGTGGATCCGCAGCACATCGTAGATCTCCCCCAAATCCTTGAAAAGATCCGCCGCCTTCCAATACCGGTCGCTCGTCCCCGCTTCTACATTGCACGAGGCAATCTTCAGCTTCGGGTCCCCCGCGCGGATACCGCGGGCCATTGCCGTAAACACCTTCGACCACGCCTCATCATCATAAAGCCCCGGCTCATTCCCGATCTCCACCACCTCAACCAACGGCCACTTCCCCCCCGGTCCAAAGTGCTGCGCAAAGCTCCTTCCGTAGGCCTCCGCATCCTTCACCGGATCTTTCCACTGCTTGCCCAATTCATCGATATTCAGGCACACGCTGATCTTCAGCCCCTCCTTCCGCCAGGACCCATATATTGTTTCCCACGAGACCCGGTTCTTCGCAAACGGCCACTCCGGCAGCACGCTGGTGTCCTCCGCCAGATCCCATCCTGCCGGATGATAGTCGCGCACCCAGCCGCAGACCGGTTGGTAGAGCGCCGGTTTGAAATTCACGGTGTGCCCGCACAGCCCCACAAAATCCCGGAACAAGGGGGCTTCCCCCGCGTGGATTGTGCCAGTCCAGACGGTCAGCAGGAGTATCAGACGCCACATTTTCATGCCGCCCCCTCTAACAGACCATTCCGGCCTTGGCAACCCTATGAAATCCGTAAAGCATCCCCCGGCTTCCCGGCTGGTGGTCTTCCCGGTGGGACCGGCTCCGGACCGCCAGCGGCCGCAGGCCCACCCGCCAATCAGTTGCGCTTCCGGAAGAGGCGGACCATTCTGAGGAGGCAGGGCTGGGCTCCCTGCCCCTGACCGCCACTTCCTTTTCTTCCCCACAGCACCAACAATCAGCGTTCCGCCGTCTCCTGCCATGGAATCCATCCCCTTCTATTTTGATAGTGTCCACGGGGGCCTCAGCAGCTGCGCCGGACTGCTGCATGTCACGCGGGAGGGTTTGCGTTGCGAATACCGCGTCAACCTGGGAGGTTTGGGTCTGAAGACGGACGCAAAGGAGGCCTCGGTCGCGCTGGATGAAATCGAATCCATAGAATTCAAGCGTGGCTGGTTCAGAGGGAAAGCCGTGATCCGGCCGAAGAGCCTCAAGCTGTTGGATCGGTTTCCCACTTCGGGGGATGATTCGATCGTGTTATACTTCAAGCGGAAGCACCGGTCGCTGGCAGGATATCTGATGTCGGAAATTGCCCTCAAACTCTTCCAGAGCCGGTTGGATTTTTAAAGTGTCTGCCACCGCACCGGAACCCCGTTCTGGTGGCTACGTTTTCCGCTTCGTCCACCGGTTCACCGGTTTTTCCAGCGGCGGCAGTCCCATCACCTCGCGGTAGGTCTTGAAATGCACCTTGCACACCCGTGGCAAAAAATCCACCCCCCGCGCGGCCAGGATCTGTTTTGCCACCGGCTTCACGATGGTCGCTCCGCGCGGCAAGGTGATCCCCAACCGCGCCGACGCCTCGGCCATCCAATCGATAAACCGTTCCCTTGCCAGAATTGACGCGGCCGCCACCGCCACATCACTCTCCCCCTTGGTCCGCTGATCCAGCTGAATCTTCTTTCCGCCCGGCCCCAGTGCCTTCTTGAGCACACTCTCGTGGGCAAATTGATCACTCAGCGCCCGGGGACAGTCCGGCCGCTGTTTCAGCAACTGCTCAATCACCGTGCTGTGCCCCCAGGCCAGCAACCGGTTCAAATTGCCCGCCTCGCCGTAAAGATGGTTGTAGCGTTCCGGCCCCATGCTCACAATTTCATAGGCCACTCCCGGCGTGGCCCGGATCAATTCCGCCAGCGACCGGATTTTCGCATCCGACCCGATCGCTTTGCTATCCTGCACCCCCTCCGCGATCAATTCCCGTGCAATCTCCGCATCGGTGTAAACTCCCGCAACCACCAGCGGGCCGAAAAAATCCCCCTTCCCGCTCTCATCAATTCCAAAGTGGGGCGCATACATCTCCGGCTGAGTCACCTCCTCATATCCCAACTCGGCGACTCCCAGCACTTCGGGCTCCAGGATGAACTCCACAAACTCCCCCAATCCCTTCCCCTGCACCACGACCTTCGGCCCCTTCTCATAGACCACCACATTCACCGAATCCTTCTTCGCGGCAAAAATCGCCCATTCCTTCTTCTCAAAGGCAAACCCCCGCGCCTCCAAAATCCCACGAAGCTTCCGCACCTGCTCCATCGTCAGGGGTTTGGTATAAGTATTCGGCACCGGCATCAGACCACGCTGGCACAGCACCACCACCACGCGAGGGAAAAGCGGAGGAAACCATCCTCCCTCCGTGACCATACGGGCATCACTCCGACGAGGGAATGCTCAATGATTGAACAAAAACGCCGGGGTGTTGATGAGGGCCCAGGTCAGATCCTGGGTGGCGGTGAGGCGTTGATTTTTGAGCTGGACGGCGCTGAGGTCGGCATCTTTGCGGAGACGCTCCAGCGTGGGGTCCAAAGGCACCGGAAGTCCGGCGGTAGCGACCGCGGCTTTGCGGGAGGTGAGCTGCGGGTCCTCGGCCAGAGGCTGGCGGGCAGCGGCCAGATCGGCGGTCACCCTGGTGCGCTCTGCATCGTGGGATTTGAAGTAGTTGGTGAGGACGGTCTGCTGATCAGGGGTGCGCTGGGGAGCGGCGACGGCGAGGATGGCCCCTACATCGGCCGGCAATCCCAGGACCAGTGGGCCCGCTTGACCCGTGATACCCAGACGGAACCGGGCCATGGCATGTTGGCCGTCCACATAGTTCTGATGCAGGCGGACAGTTAGCAGGCCACCGGTCGCCGGGGCGTCCTTGCAGGTGAAGACGGCGGTCTGGGCCTCACCGGTGCCGGGGGCAATGCCCCACCCATTGCCTGATTCGGCGGTCGCATTGCCATCAATGGCAGTTTTGATATCGTAGCCGTCCTGACTTCGACTAGAGATGGCTTCGGTGAACTTCAAGAGCTGGGCGGCTCCGGGTTGACCATTGGTGATGGGTGTCAGGGTCGCGTCCACTTCCGTCAGAACAAAATTCCCGCTGGGACTGCGGCCCACTTTGTCCCCCTCCCGCAAAGCTTCCAGCCGCAGGCCGGTAAGCGGTCCAGCCGGGACGGACAACGTCAGGGTGTAGATGGTTTTCCCCTGGGCCCCGGTGACCAGCACGGAGCGGTCCGGCTGCACCGCAAGCCCAGCCTTGTTGGTGGATTCCACCTTGTCAGGCGGGAGCGGCGTCCAGGCGGTCTGACCGGCCTGCTGGGTTTCCCATGCCGTCAGTTTGGCGGGAACCTGGGCATCCGAATCAGCCATCGCTTTCTCCAGAGCGGCGATGCGTTCCTGCTGTTCCATGGCCCGCTGCGCCAGCGCTGGGGCGAGGTCTGCCGTAGTCTTGACCAGATCTGCTTTGGCATGGGCAATGGCGGCCTCCCTGGCCTTTGCCTTCTCCTCCATGGCGGGGGCGATTTCTGCGGCACGCTGGTCGCGGGCGGTCAGCAGGGCCGTGTGCTCGGAGTCGATTTCCTTCAGCATGGCGAGGGCACTGGCGGCTTCCGGCTCGGAAGCGGGACGACTCAGGACCCGCATGAAAATTTCGCCTACCAATTCCCGGTCGTCCGGGTGATCTGTCACCAGTTTCGCGAGAGCATTCCCGGACCCCGAGATGGCATCCCCCACCGTGGGGCCGGAAATCAGCGCCATGATCGGGCCGAGTTGCAGGTCGCTGCTGCGTTCACACTCACAGGCACTCTCGCGGACGGGACGTCCCAGATTGGTCAGGAATCCATCCGCCAGTCCGATATTGCTGTCGGGCAATTGAGCGGCACGGACGCCCTTGGCAACTCCCGGAATTTCCGGTGTGGTGCCTGTGACCTTGTAGATGGTATCCAGCAGGGTCTCGGCCGGCAGACGGCGCGCCGCCGCGTGGCTGAAGTTGGTCTTGTCATCCGCATTCCAGCGGTTGGCCTGATGCGAAAGCTGATAAGTGCGGCTGCGGGCGATCAGGCGGACCACATGGCGGAAGTCGAACTGTTTGGCGATGAACTCCTGCGCCAGCCAATCCAGCAGCTCCGGATTCGAGGGCGGATTGCCGGCACGGATGTCATCCAGCGGCTCGATCAGGCCCACCCCGTTCAGGTATCCCCACAGCCGGTTTACAAAACTCCGGGCGAAATACGTATTGTCAGGACTAATGACCCAGGCCGCCAGTTTTTCCCGGCGGCTGGCGTTCTCCGGCACCGATGAGGTCGCCTGATAAGGAAAAACCGGAGGAGCCACCTGGCCGGTGCGGTCATGTTTCACCTCGCCCTCGTTCCGGTCCATCACCTTCTCAAAAAGGGGTTTGGCCCCTTCGACAGCGGAACCACCAATATTCCGGTCGCCGCTCGCGGGATCGCGTTCCAACGCGGTCTGGGCGAAGAAGGCGGAAAGCTGATAGTATTGATCCTGGGTCCAGCGCTCGAAGGGATGGTCGTGGCACTTGTTGCAGTTGAACCGCGTGGCGAGAAACAGGTGGGTCGTGTTTTCCATCAACTCCACCGGCTCGCGCAGGATCTTGAAATATGACGCGGCCGGCGTGTCCTTGTTGGAGCCGCTGGCGGTCAGGATGGACTTTACAAATTGATCGTAAGGCACATTGCGGGCTACCTGGTCGCGCACCCAGTCGCGGAAACCCTTCGCCCCTTCCGCTCCGAGGAACTTGCTGTTCACCTGCAGCAGATCGCACCACTTGTTGGTCCAGTGGTCGGTGAAATCCCCGGAAGCGATCAGTTGGTCGATCAACTGCTCCCGTTTCCATCGCGAGTCGGAAGCATCCGCAATGAAGGAGCGGACCTGCTCCGGAGCAGGCGGCAGGCCGGTCAGGTCAAGATAGACGCGGCGGATGAATTCGAGATCGGTGCAGAGCGCGGAAGACAGCGTTTTCATGCGCTCCAGCTTGGAAGCCACCAATTCATCGATTTTGTTATTAGCAGGAGGGGCCTGCCAGACAAAACCGCTGCGGTCGCCCATCACCGTGAGCACAGTGGAGGCATAGCTGCCCTCGTAGCGGGCCAGCACGGGAGCTTCCCCACGGCGCAGCGCGGTGAGCAGACCGCCGGCTTTTTCGGCCTTGGCCACGTCCATATTGCCAGTGTCGACGAAGGCATCCTGCGTCACGTCGCGCACCTGCCCATCGGAGTAGGTGGCGAGCACCCGCATCTGCTGGCGGCCGCCTTCCAGCAGGATGGTGGGATTCTGCGGCGAGAGTTCGATTTTTTTGACGCGTGGGCTATCAAATTTCACCTGGGCACCGGCGGCGATCCAGGCACGGAGAATGCGGTAGCGGTCCGCGTCGGGCCGGGTGACCTGACCGCCCTCGTGCGGCACTCCGGCGGTGGCTTTCATCAGGATCAAGGAGTCGTCAGGGCTGGCCACATTGGTGCGGCGGCCTTTGATATCATCGGTGAAGGCACGCAAATCATAGACGGGATCGTACCCGCGCAGGCTCAGCTTGAAGCCGGCTTTCCCATCCTTGGCACCGTGGCAGGTTCCGGCATTGCAGCCCATGCGGGACATGACCGGGGTGACCTCGTGGATGTAGTCAACCACCAGCGGGGCATCAAATCCTGACACTTCCACCGGAAGCTTGACCGACTGCCCGCCAACCGCAAGCGTGAGCTGGGCGGCCCCATCCTTGAGGGGATTCACCAGGCCTCCGGCACTGACCCGGACCAAGGGCTGATCGAGGGCCGCTTTGACCATGCGGGTGGCGTCAGCCTTGCCGCCATCGGCCAGATGGGCGGTGACAAGCAGTTGGGTATAGTCGATGGATTTGTGGAAAGCGATGCGGTCCGGCTCCACGGTCAGGCGGGTGATGACCGCTCCGGCAGGCAGACTATCAGTCCCGGCATCGGGCACGATCGCGGCGGTGGTGGCGGCTTCTGTTTTTTGGCCGGCGGCAATGGTCCGGGTATCCACCGGCACCGGCACAAAATCGCGGGCGATGATTCCAGTTTCGGCATCAATCAGACGGATCCGCCCGTCCTGCCCGCCGGCGGCGATGGTTTTTCCGTCGGGGCTGAAGACGGCCGCATAGACTCCGGTAGGCAGTTCGGTGCGGGCGAGGCGTTCCGTGCCTTCCGTCTGGTAGGCTTCCACCGCCGCATTTTCCGCGGCATTGCGTTCCGTGCTGGTCTTGCTGAAAACCGCCTTGATATTGTCAGGCAATTTTGGGTCGAATTCTGACCGGTAAATATTTACCGCACCCTTTCCATCCAGACTGGAGGCAGCCAGGACGCGTTTCCCATCCGCGCGGTAGCTCACGGCGAAGACCCGGCCTTCCATCGCGGGGAAGCGGCGGATCAGGTTGGAGTTGTCGCCAATCTTGCGGTCCACCTCACGGAAGACGCGGTAAACCTGCGGCACCCCATCTGCGCCTCCTACCAGGAATTCGTCCCGCTGCGGGTGGCGGGCCAAGGCACTCAAACCTCCTTTGAGCGCTCCCGGCGTGATGGAAGTCAGGTTGTCCACAAAGCGCTGGGTGGCCAGTTCCGTCAGTTTTGCGGTCATGTCGCGGCCGGTCGATACCACATGATCTCCCTTGGCGGTGAAAAGGGTATCAAAAACCCAGTCGTCATGTCCGGCCATGAAGAGTTTTGGCTTGCCGGTAGCCGCTTCGATAGCGCGCAAGCTTTTATCAGACGCACAACCAAAAGCCACAAGGCTGCTGTCCGGCGACCAGGATGCCCCGTACACGGTATCGAAGGTGACTGGCACGGACACCTTCAAGGCCGCTGCCCCCACGTCCCAGATCTGCACTTCCCCCATGCGCGCCGGCAGGCCGCCGGTGACCGCCAGCCACTTGCCATCCGGGCTGAACCGTACCGAGGTGATTTTTTCGCTGAGGCCGATCAGGCGCTGGGCCACCCCACTGCCATCCGCATGGTGCAGCAACACTTCGTGAAAACCTGACACGGCCAGGAGCTTGCCGTCAGGGGAATAATCCAAGGAGGTGATCACGGGCGGTTGCGCATAGGTAGGCGGATGCGCGGCGTCGATGTGTTGTTTGGCATTGGGCGGAGTATCGTCCACCGCCCCTTCGCTGATCCATTTTCCAATCAGAGCCACCTCAGCCTCAGCAAGGGGATCACCGCTTTTCGGCATTTCGACTTTTCCCTCATGCGGGGTGATCTGCTTGAGCAATGCCGAGGCTGCGGCATCGCCCGCCACCACGGCCGCACCATCCTCTCCGCCTGCCAGCAGCCTGGCGAAATCCGTCATGATATAGTCGCCCTTGGCTTTGGCCGGTTGATGGCAGCCATGACACTTCGCCTGGAAGATCGGGCGGATCGATTTGTAGAAACTCACTGGACCCGGGGGCTCGGCGACCGGGGCAGCGAATGCGGAACAAGGCAGCAGCGCAGCGGCCAGAAAAAGGGGTGGGGTCAGGCGCATGAAAAAAGAATGAATGGCAGATCCTCTTACGAGTCCGGGAAGACGTCTTTAGCAGCGGTTTCGCCGCGGCCGTGGTCTGTATCAAATTCTGAACCTTTTGCCGCGGGAGGGGCCTAAACATGCGGAAAAGCCCATCTTCCCTTGGTTCCAAAGGGTTGAGTGGAAATTCCAGAAGTTTTACTTTGCAATACAAAGTGCTTTGTACCACAAAGTAACTACGCCTTATTTCACTGCGTTCTGCCGCCCTCCACCACCCCGGACCACTCCCCATGTTTCCAAAAAATTTCCGTCAGGCCCTGAGCGGTCTCCCCGCCCTTTGCCAGGGCCGGGTAGACCATCTGAGGGACTGGTTGGAAAACCCGGCCGGGGCGAGGCTGGCCGCCTGCGCGGTGGCGATCACCCTAGGGGGCGCGGCCTACGGATTCACCCTCGGCCTGTGGCGGGCGCCGCTGATGGGTGGGTATGTGGCCTTCAAGTTGCCCCTGCTGATCGCCCTGACGCTCCTGACCAATGGGCTGATCAACGGGATGCTGGCCCAAGTGCTCGGCAGTGGTCTCACTTTCCGCCAGACTTTGATGGCCCTGCTGATGAGCTTTGCCACCTTTGCCCTCATTACCGGAGCGCTCAGCCCGATCGCCATGGCCATGGTGCTCAATGCCCCAGGGCCAGGCGAACCTGGTGGAGCCACCGCCTACCGGACCATTCTCCTGACGCATATCGTCATCATCACCTTCGCCGGCATCACGGCCCATCAGCGGTTTCTCCCCGCCCTCCGCTCAGTCTCGGCCACCCCGGGAGCAGCCAGCCTGGTGTTCACCGCCTGGCTGGCCGGCAATCTCCTTGTCGGAGCCCAGCTTTCCTGGAACCTCCGCCCCTTCTTTGGCCAGCCGGGCCGTCCGGTTCAATTCCTCCGGGGCGACTGGAATCACAGCAGCTTATACGAATCGATTTGGCAAAACCTGTCCCACCTCCTGACTGACTAGCACCAACCAGAAATCAACCCACTCTGACTTCCATGAACGACGTCCCCACACCTCCCCCCATCCCACCGGCGCCTCTTCCACCCGGCACTCCGCCTTCACGGCCTCTCACTGAAGCAGATCAACCACCCCGGGGTTACTTTATCACCGCCATGGCCGGAGTCCCGGGGTTGGGAGCCGCCATGGAAGCCCTGCTCAAACATCCTGGTTCGGCGATTTTTGAATTCACGGAAGGAACCCGGTCCGGTGTGCTGAGCCGCAGCCTCCTCATCATCATTCTCTCAGGCCTGGCGCTCGTCGGGGTCGCCGCGGTGGACTTTACCCATGGCATCCAGTGGTGGGCGGCTCCCCTGAAGTTGATGGGCGGCTTGTTCCTGTCGGCCCTGCTCTGTCTCCCCAGCCTCTACATTTTCTCCTGTCTCAGCGGCTTGGAGATCCGCTTTAAAACCTCGCTCGGTCTGCTGCTCGCCGCTCTTGCCTTGAGCGGACTGCTGCTGGCCGGATTCACCCCGGTGGTCTGGGTTTTCAGCCAGAGCTCTGATTCCCTGCCCTTCATGGGAGCGATCATGATCGTGATCTGGTGCATCTCCCTGTTTTTTGGCCTCAAGTTCCTCTCCACCGCGGCCCGGGCGCTCGGCATGAAACACCGCCTCCACCTCCGCCTCTGGATGGGCATCTTCATTCTCGTGACCTTCCAGATGAGCTGCGCCCTCCGCCCCCTGCTCGGCCATGTCAGCACTTTCCTCCCTGTAGAAAAGAAGTTCTTTCTCCAGCACTGGGGCGAGCAACTGAACGCGGATCCACCGCCGGAAAGACACAGCGACGCCAGTTGATCCTCCACGGTTTTCAGTCCCACGCAGCACGCCATCCCCTCCTTGGAAGCGGCTCCCTGACTCCATTTCTAGTGCCACTATGCCTCCTTGGACAAGGACCGCAATAACTCCCGCATTTCCGCTTCCACCGCCGCCGGATCGCGCGTCTGCAGGGTGCCGGCAATCACCGTCAGGACTGCTTCCCGGAATTGGGCGCGCAACCGGTGGACCCGCACCTTGACGTGGGAGAGCGGAATCTTCAGCGCAGCGGCCACGGCGGAGGTGTCCAGCGCCGTGGCGGTCGGATCGGTCAGGGCCGGTTTGAGCAGGGCGAACGCTTCCGCGTCCCCCCGTCCCACGGCCCGGATTTCCAACGCCTGCAAGGCCCGGGCCAACACTTCCCGTGCCCAACGACGGTGATAGAGCGTCTCCGGAGTATCAGACTCCACCGGTTCCCCGGCGAGACGGGCTTCGGCATCATCAAGAGAAAAATGGATCACCTGCCCGCCCCGTTTCCGGGCCGCACGATAACGGGCGGCATCGGCCAGATGATGTTGCAGCTGATGGATGAGAAAGTTCCGCAGCCGCCCTTTTTCCTCACAAGCGGCCGCGAAGGA
>ENA-OBLH01000703-OBLH01000703.1-metagenomes-genome-assembly--contig:-NODE-703-length-10528-cov-2.88714_pt1 | contig 10528 bp, 10 predicted proteins | sample MGYA00153382_OBLH01 | MGnify analysis MGYA00153382 | reverse complement strand
GTCCGGGACCAGCGCGAGGACGTCGTCGATGAGGTCGGCGCTGACGGTGCCGACCAGCTCGTCATGCAGGGGCGCGAGGTCGCCGGCGATACCGAGCAGCACGTGCTTGCTCGCGTCGTACGGCTGACTGGCGAAGCGGGCCGGGTCAGCGCTGCGGCCGGGCCACGAGTGGTGAAAGTACAGTGCTGCCCCATGGTCGATTGCCCACGTCTGGCCGTGCCAGACCAGCAGGTTCGGGTTGCTCCAGGTGCGATCGACATTGGCGGTGAAGGCGTCCAGCCACAGCACCCTGGAGGCCTCGGCGGGCGAAGGTGGCCGCGAGCCGTCGTACCCGAAGGAGCCTGGCAGGAAGTCCACCCCGAGGTTGACGCCGACACTGGCTGTCAACAGGTCCTGAACTTCCTCGTCTGCCTCGTACTTCGCGATCCGTGCGTCCAAGGTCACCGCGCGCAGCTGCGGGACGCGCAGGCCGATGGCCCGGCCGATCTCGCCGACGATGACCTCGGCCGCCAGCACCTTGACCCCCTGGCCGGCGCCGCGCAGCTTCAGGACGTAGGTGCCGTCGTCGTCCGCCTCGACGATGCCGGGCAGGGAGCCGCCCTCGCGAAGGGGCGTGACATAACGGATCGCCTGGATGTGTTCGAGCACCCGCGAAGCCTAGTGCGGCGTCGGGCGTTGAGCCTCACACTGCCACGACGCGGTCGCGACGGCACGCTTCGCGGCGTAGAGCGCGGTGTCGGCCGCGGCAATCGCTCCGTGGGCCGGAAGCGGGCGGCCCACGCCGACCGACAGCGTGACCTTGAGTCCGGGGGCGACCTGCCCCCACGGGGAGCTGCGCACGGCTTCGTGCAAGCGTGCTGCGACCTCTTCGGCCGCCGAACCCCCGCCGAAGACCAGGATGATGAACTCGTCCCCGCCGTAGCGCACCGGCACGTCGTCGGACCGGCACAGAGTGCGCAGGATGAGGGCGATTCGGCGTAGCACCTCGTCGCCCACGGCGTGCGAGTAGCGGTCATTGACCTGCTTGAACTCGTGCCTCGAGCAGCTGCCGGCGCGCCTCGCCGCAGCCGCCCGACTCCGTCGCGGCCTGGCCCAGGACCAGGTGCGCCAGGTGTGTCTCGACGAGCTCGTCGCGAAGCCGAGAGCCTCCGGTGGCGGCGTTGACCATGCGGGCGGCGAGGTCTGCGCAACCGAGCCGGCTGAGCGCATATGCCTCGATGATCTGAGCGCGGGCCGACATCTCGGAGCTGCCGGCAAGCGTCGCGAGCCTGCCCATCCGCAGTGCCCGTTCGGTGGACCTGACCATATGCGGCCCTGCTTGCCTCCCTTTGGCCCGCCACATGGGTTCGGGGACTTCCTCCACGTCGCGAAGAAGGTCCAAGGCAGCGGTCACCGCCTCGTGGTGCTGACCGAGCTCCTGCAGGCGATGCCCTCGATGTAGCGCAGGAACAGCGTGGTGGCCCTGTCACCCGCCCCCCCGGTCACGATCATCCAGGCGCGGAGCGCGTGCACGGCGTGCTCGGAGAACCCCCCGATGTACATCTCGTGCGCGCGTTCCGAGAGGGCGTCGTAGGGCCCGAACTCGCTGAACCGGACAAGCGCAGTGCCGATTGGCTCCGCCATCGATGCCTCATTTCGAACCACAGTGTCCGACTCCGGCTCAGCGCCTGTAAACCGCGAGCAGACGCCCCCGACGAATGCGCAATTCTCTAAATTCATCACCCGCCCACCGCCCGGGCACCGGACTTGTCCAATCCCCTAATATTGAGCCATGGAGCCGGTTTATACCCCCGTAATCTGGACCGCCCGCGCCGTGTTCGCGGCGCAGGGCCTGAAGTTCACCATCACCGGTGCGCACAACATCCCGAAGTCCGGCGGCGCGGTCCTGGTGATCAACCACCTGAGTTACATGGACTTCGCCTATGCCGGTTTCGCGGCGTTCCCCACTAAGCGCCTGGTGCGCTTCATGGCCAAGGACGACGTGTTCCGCCACAAGATCAGTGGTCCGCTGATGCGCGGGATGCATCACATCCCGGTGGATCGCGCAGCCGGCGCGGCGTCCTTTCGGGATGCGGTTGGCGCGCTCAAGGCGGGCGAGATCGTCGGGGTGTTCCCCGAGGCGACCATCTCGCGCTCGTTCGAGCTCAAGGCCTTCAAGAGCGGTGCCGTCCGGATGGCTCAGGCCGCCGGCGTGCCGGTGCTGCCGATGATCATCTGGGGCTCCCAGCGGGTCTGGACCAAGGGCTACCCGAAGCGGCTGGGCCGCACCAATGTGCCGATCACGCTCATCGTGGGTGAGCCGATCGTGGCCGCTCGCCAGGGCAGTGCCGATGACGTCAACGCCCGGCTGCGAGCGGCGATGACCGAACTGCTGCACGCAGCCCAGGAGGTCTATCCTCCGATGTCGGGCAGTGAGCTGAAGTTCCTGCCGGTCCGCCTCGGCGGCACCGCGCCCACGCTCGAAGAGGCAACCGCCCTGGATGATGAAGAGTCTGCGCGACGTGCCGCGCGACGAGCTTCGGCTGGCTGATCCTCAGTGCTCATCTCGCTTCTGCGCGTCCATCTGCGTCCTTACCGGCAGCCGATCGTCCTCATCGTGCTCTTCCAGCTCATCTCAACGATCGCCAGCCTGTATCTGCCGGGTCTGAACGCGCTGATCATCGACCAGGGCGTGGTCACCGGGGACACGGCATACATCGTCCGGACCGGCGCCGTGATGCTGGCGGTGACCGTGCTCCAGATCGTGGCCTCCGTCGCCGCGGTCTACTTCGGCGCCCGCACTGCGATGGCGCTGGGCCGGGACCTGCGCGAGTCGGTGTTCGTCACGGTCGAGTCCTTCGCCGCCCAGGAGGTCGGCCGGTTCGGCGCGCCGTCGCTGATCACCCGGTCCACCAACGACATCCAGCAGGTCCAGATGATGGTGCTGCTGACCTTCACGATGATGATCGCCGCGCCGATCATGTGCTTCGGCGGCATCATCATGGCGCTGCGCCAGGACGTGGTCCTGTCATCGATGCTGCTGTTGATCGTGCCCGTCCTGTTGCTGTGCATCATCCTGATCGTCTCGCAGATGCGACCGCTGTTCAGGTCGATGCAGAAGAAGATCGACCTGATCAACCGGATCCTGCGGGAGCAGATCGGTGGCGTCCGGGTCATCCGGGCCTTCGTCAAGGACACCCACGAACGGCACCGGTTCGACGGGGCCAGCACCGACCTGATGGATGTGTCCGTGCGGGTGGGGAAACTGATGGCCCTGATGTTCCCCACAGTGATGCTGATCATGAACGTCTCCAGCGTCGCCGTGATGTGGGTCGGTGGTCATCGGATCGCCAGCGGTGAGATGCAGATCGGTACGCTGACGGCTTTCCTGAGCTATCTCATGCAGATCCTGATGGCGGTGATGATGGCCACCTTCATGTTCGTGATGCTGCCCCGGGCGGAGGTCAGCGCCGAACGGATCAGTGAGGTGCTCGACACCGTCCCAAGCGTGCGCGCGCCGCAGGTGCCGCTGCTGCGTGTTCTTCGAACCGGTGTGGTCGAGCTGTGTGAGGCGTCCTTCACCTATCCGGGGGCCCAGGAGGCGGTCCTTCACGGTGTCAGCCTGGTGGCCCGGCCGGGGGAGACGACCGCGATCGTGGGGTCGACCGGCAGCGGGAAGACCACGCTGCTCAACCTCATCCCGAGGCTGGTCGACGTGACCGGCGGGATGGTGCTGGTCGACGACCTCGACGTTCGTTCGCTGGACCCGGGAGACCTGCGGACCTCGATCGGGCTAGTCCCGCAGCGCCCCTATCTGTTCGGCGGCACGGTCGCGACCAACCTTCGCTACGGCAAGGCCGATGCCACCGACGACGAGCTCTGGGCGGCACTGGACATCGCCCAGGCGCGGGACTTCGTCGCGGCGATGCCGGACGGGCTGGATTCGGTCATCGCCCAGGGCGGCACCAACGTGTCGGGTGGGCAGAGGCAGCGGCTGGCCATCGCCCGTGCGGTCGTGAAGGCGCCCGACATCTACCTGTTCGACGACGTGTTCTCGGCTCTCGACTACGACACGGACGCGCGGCTGCGGGCGGCGCTGTCGGCCATCACCACTCGCAGCGCCGTGATCATCGTGGCGCAGCGGATCAGCACCATCCGTCGCGCCGAGCGCATCGTCGTCCTGGACCAGGGGGCGGTCGTCGGGACGGGCACCCATACGTCGCTGATGTCGTCGTGTGAGACCTACCGGCAGATCGTGCTGTCGCAGCTGAGCGAGGAGGAGGCGGCGTGAGCACCTCTTCCGGGTCGGGGCCGAAGACTGCCGGCTCCGGGCCCGCCGACGCGCCGCCCGCCGACGCGCCGCCAACCGACGCGAGGCCAGCGGCTCACCGGGGTCCGATGGGCCACCTGACGGGGCCGCCGGCCAAGGCGCTCAACTTCAAGGCATCCCTTCGCCGGCTGGTCGCCACCCTGCGCGGGGACCGGCGCTTGGTTGCCGTTGCCGGGGTGCTCGCGGTCGTCAGCGTGACCCTGTCGGTCATCGCGCCCAAGATCATGGGAAACGCCACGAACCTGATTTTCGAGGGGCTGATCGGCGGGCGCCTGCCGGCCGGTACGACCAAGGCCCAGGCCGTCGCCGAGCTGAGGGCCAGCGGCCAGTCCCGGATTGCCGACATGGTCTCGGCGATGGACCTGGTGCCGGGGCGCGGGGTCGACTTCGCCGTCGTCGGCACCGTGCTGCTGGGTGTCCTGGTGATCTATGTCGCAGCGTTCTTCCTCTTCTGGTTCCAGGGCCGGGTGGTGACCGTCATCGTGCAGCGCACCGTCTACCGGATGAGGGCCGACGTCGAGGGCAAGTTCGGCCGGATGCCGTTGTCCTACTTCGACTCCACCCCGCGGGGCGAGCTGCTCAGCAGGGTCACCAACGACATCGACAACGTCGCGCAGTCCCTGCAGCAGACGATGAGCCAGCTGCTCACCTCCCTGCTCACGGTCATCGGCGTCATCGCGATGATGATCTATATCTCGCCGGTACTGGCCGTGGTGGCGCTGATCACGGTGCCCGTGTCCGCCCTCATTACGATGACCATCGCCAAGCGTTCCCAGCCTCAGTTCGTCAGCCAGTGGAAGACCACGGGCCAGCTCAACGGCCATATCGAGGAGGCCTACACCGGCCATGAGCTGGTCAAGGTCTTCGGTCGCACAGATGAGACGGTCGAGACGTTCCGCGAGCTCAACGAGAAGCTCTATGTCTCGAGCTTCAGGGCGCAGTTCATCTCGGGCCTGATCATGCCGGCCATGATGTTCGTCGCCAACCTCAACTATGTGGTCATCGCCGTGGTCGGCGGGCTGCGGGTGGCCTCTGGCGCGATCAGCCTCGGCGATGTGCAGGCGTTCATCCAGTACTCGCGCCAGTTCACCCAGCCGCTGACCCAGGTCGCCTCGATGGCCAACCTGCTGCAGAGCGGGGTCGCCTCGGCCGAGCGGGTCTTCGAGGTGCTCGATGCCCCGGAGCAGTCGGCTGACGTCCGCGCGAGCGGGGGCCCGACCCTGAGACCCAAGGTGAACGGTCGGGTTGCCTTCGAGGACGTGTCGTTCTCCTATGATCCCCAGCGACCGCTGATACAGCACCTGGACCTGCTGGCCGAGCCGGGCCAGACCATCGCCATCGTTGGGCCGACCGGCGCCGGCAAGACCACGCTGGCCAATCTCCTGCTGCGCTTCTACGACGTGGACGGCGGGCGGATCACCCTCGACGGCGTCAACATCCGGGACCTGCCCCGCGAGGACCTGCGGGCGCAGTTCGGGATGGTCCTGCAGGACACCTGGCTCTTCGGCGGGTCCATCCGCGAGAACATCGCCTACGGGGCGGTGGACGCGTCCGACGCGCAGATCAGCGAGGCGGCCGTGGCGGCATACGCCGATCACTTCGTCCGGACCCTGCCGCAGGGCTACGACACGCAGATCGACGACGACGGCGCCAGTGTCAGCGCCGGCCAGCGCCAGCTGCTGACGATCGCGCGGGCCTTCCTGGCCGATCCGACGATCCTGATCCTGGACGAGGCCACGAGCTCGGTCGACACTCGGACAGAGGCCCTGGTGCAGCACGCGATGGAGGCGCTGCGAACCGGTCGCACCAGCTTCGTGATCGCTCACCGTCTGTCCACCATCCGTGATGCTCACCGGATCGTGGTCATGGTCGACGGCGGCATCGTCGAGCAGGGAACACATGACCAGCTCCTGGCAGCAGGGGGTGCCTACCAGCGCCTGTATGCCGCGCAGTTCAGCGGGGCGGTGGCCGGCGACGAGGTCGAGGCGGCTCCGGTCCCGTGAGTTCCGGCCGCAGGCGAGGTTGTCGGTGCGGACGCCTAGGGTCAGGGTCATGCCCGAAACCCTGAGTTCTGAACGGTCGGCCACCGCCGATGCCGTGATCCGCGCGATAGCCGGCGATGGAGCCGTGCTGCGTGAGGACCAGGCCCTCGCCGTTGCGGCACTGTGTGGATCAGCAGCGGGTGGATCAGCAGCGGGTGAGCCTGCGGCCCGGGTTCTGGTGGTCCAGGCCACCGGGTGGGGCAAGTCGGCCGTGTACTGGGCTGCCACCGCGATCCGGCGCAGCGAGGGTGCGGGTCCGGCGCTGGTGGTCTCACCGTTGCTGTCGCTGATGCGCGACCAGGTGCTCGCGGCTGGACGGGCCGGGCTCCGGGCCGCCACGTTGAACTCCTCCAACATGGACTCCTGGTCGCGGGTGGAGGCTGCCCTACGAGCCGACGAGCTCGATGTCCTGCTGGTCTCCCCCGAGCGGCTGGCCAACCCGGGGTTCGGCCGGCGGGTTCTCGACGGCCTGGCCGGCCGGCTGGGGCTGCTGGTCATCGACGAGGCGCACGCGGTGTCCGACTGGGGGCACGACTTCCGACCCGACTACCGGCGGGTTGCCGACGTGCTGCAGACGCTCAACCCCCAGACCCCGGTGCTGGCCACCACCGCGACAGCCAACGCGCGGGTGACCCTTGATGTGGCCGCCCAGCTGGGCGAGGCGACGCTGGTGCTGCGAGGCCCGCTGGCCCGGGGCAGCCTCCAGCTCACTGTCGTGGATGCGCTCACCCCGATCGAGCGGTTCGCCTGGGTGGTCGATCACCTGCCGCGACTGGCCGGCTCCGGGATCGTCTACACCCTGACTGTGGCTGATGCCGAACGCCTTACCGCTGCGGTGCAGTCTGTCCACGCGGACAGCTGCCCGGTGGCGGCCTACACCGGTCAGCTGGACTCGGGGGAGCGGGAGCGGCTCGAGGATGCGCTGCGCGGCAACAGGCTCAAGGCGCTGATCGCCACGTCTGCCCTGGGCATGGGGTACGACAAGCCTGATCTCGGCTTCGTCATCCACGTCGGCTCGCCGCCGTCTCCGGTCTCGTACTACCAGCAGGTTGGACGTGCCGGCAGGGGGATCGACCATGCGCTGGTGGCCCTGCTCCCGTCAGAGGCAGATGCCGGGGTGTGGAACTACTTCGCCACGGCGACGATCCCTGAGCGGGGGCAGGTCGAGCGCCTGCTGGCCGGGCTCTCGGCCTATGCCGGTGGCCAGCCGGCAACAGTTCCGGCGCTGGAGGCCGAGACCGGGCTGCGTCGGGGGCGGGTGGAGCTGATGCTCAAACAGCTGGCCGTCGACGGTGCCGTCGAGCGAGTCGAGGGCGGCTGGCTTCCGACCGGGGCCGAGTGGGCCTATGACCAGGAGCACTATGACGGCATCATCGCCACCCGGCGTCGCGAGGCCGAGATCATGCGCGCCTACACGCGCGGTCAGCGATGCCTGATGCAGCTGTTGCAGGAGTCCCTGGACGACACCAGCGCACAACAGTGCGGGCGCTGCTCGGTGTGTCTTGGCCATCTGCCGGAGCCACTGCGTGCCCGGCCAGATCCCGGGACCGTCGAAGCGGTGACCCGCCGGCTGCGGGGTGAGGTGACGGTCCTGGAGCCACGGAAGATGTGGCCCGGTGGAGCGTTCGGTACCAGGGGCCGGATCCCTCCGGGGCTGATGGCGCAGACCGGTCGGGCGATCGTCTTTGCCGACGCTCCCGAGTGGCGCGAGCTCGTGGCGTCGACGTTCGCTCGGGACGGGGCACCCTCACAGGAGCTCCGCGACGCGGCGGTGGGGGCGTTGGGCCACTGGCGTGACTCCTGGCCGGCGCGTCCGGAGGTTGTCGTTGCTCTGCCCGCGGCCGGGTACCCGCTGATGACCGGCGGGCTGGCCGACCATCTGGCGCAGGTCGGTCAGCTGGACCGCGCCGACCTCACCGTGGCGATGGATCCGGCTGCCGCTGACGATCTTTCCTCGTCCCAGGAGGCGGCGCTGTGGCGCGATGGTCTTCGTGTCAGTGATCAGCTTCTGTCCGCGGTGGCCGGCAAGGTGGTGCTGCTTCTGGTGGATGCCTCATCGTCCCAGTGGCCGCTCACGGTGGCGGCCGCGCATCTGCGCCAGGCCGAGGCGTCGATGGTCCTGCCCTTGCTCGTTCACCGCCGACCATGAGCCGGCAGCCCGGGGCTGGAGCGGCCTGGGTCCTCGGCGCCGCCGTCGCACTGGTCCTGGTGACGGTGCCCTTCGCGCTCACCCTAGAGCTGGTGGAGGACCGGTGGTCACTGCGGTCGGGTCGGCGAAGCTGAACGCCTCGATCAAGTCGGGGGTCCATCGACTTCGTCCGGTCCTGGCCCACCCGGTTGCGCAGGAGCAGGGGTAGCGCTTCCCCATTGGCTCAGGCGGCGATGGTCGGGTAGGCCGCGCTGCTGATCACCTTCGTGCCCCTGCTGCATGGAGCTTGGCGCTGGATCGCTGTCGCGGGGGCCGCGGTAGCCGTCCTGTCGATCGGCCTCTCCCGGCTGTCGCTGGGCGTCCAGCACGCTTCGGTCGTCGTGGGCGGGTTTGCCGTCGGCGCTGCCCGGGTCCTGATCATGGCGGTCGTATTCACCGTGTTGACTCTCGACAGCCGGGGCCGGCTGAGGGCAACCCTGCGCCGGTCCGCCGCAGATTCGCAGCTGCCCGGCGGTCCGGCCGGTCCTCAGGCAGGGCCCTCAGGTCAGCCGCAGAGTGGCAGCTGCCCAGCGGTCCGGCCGGTCGACAAGAATTCCTCCACGATGGTCGCCAGCTCGGTCGCCGACTCGCCACGTTGCACGTCGTGTCCTCCGGGCAGCATGCGCAGGACCGCGTCGGGGATGCGCCCGGCCAGCACCTTGCTGTTGTTGGCAGGCACGACCCTGTCCCGGGTCCCGCACACGACCAGGGTCGGGGCCGCGATGGTGCCAAGGAACGGGATGCTCGACCAGGCCGACACCGCCAGTGACTGCCAGAACATGCCCAGCAGGTCGGGAACCGGCCAGGCGTGGCCCTCGACGGGTCCGCCGAGTCCACGCAGGATGGCCCCGCCAGTGCCGGGCGTCGCGCCCATGCCGCACGAGGTGGCAACGAGAATCAGCCGGTGTACCCGGGTGGGGAACTCGTGCGCGATCTGCTGAGCGACGGCACCGCCATGAGAGTACCCGAGCACGTCCGCAGCGTCCACGCCGACGGCGTCGAGCACCGACATTGCCACGGCGCCGAGCTCGGATATCGACGGCGGCCTCAGCGGCGTCGGGCTGCCACCCACACCAGGGGTGTCGAAGCTGATCACCTTGCGTCCGTGCAGCGATTTGGTGAAGAGGTCCCAGCTCTGCAGCGGGCGGGTCATCCCGTTGAGCAGCAGCAGCGGATCGCCCTCACCCTCAACCCGAACCGCGATCCGGCGCCCGGAGAGGCTGAGCAGATGAGTGTCGGCGGGGACCGTCCGTTGCGCGCTCATGCCTGAACGCGCACGTAGCTTCCGGGCGCGTTCTCGATGACCGGGTGGTCTTTGCTGCCCAGCTTGCGGGGAGCGGCGACCTTGGGACCCCCCTGGCGGGCGATCCATTTGGCCCAGTCCTCCCACCAGGTGCCATCCTGCAGGGTGGCGTTGTCCTTCCACTCCTGCGGATCAGCCGGCAGGGCGTCGTTGGTCCAGTGCCTGGCCTTGGGGCCGGGAGGATTCACTATCCCGGCGATGTGCCCCGACGTGCTCAGCACGAACCGGTTGTTGCCGCTGAACAGCCGCGCGGTCTTGTACCCCGAGACCCACGGCACGATGTGGTCGTCCACCGCAGCCAAGACGTAGGTGTCGATGTCGACCTTGGCAGGGTCGAGCTTCTGGCCGCCGATCTCGAACTCTCCCTGGGCGAACTCGTTGTTGAGGTAGCACGACCTCAGGTACTGCGAGTGCATCTTGGCCGGCATACGGGTGCTGTCCTTGTTCCAGACGAGCAGGTCGAAGGCCGGTGGCTTGTTGCCGAGCAGCCAGTTGTTCACGATGTACTGGAACACCAGGTCGTTGGCCCGCAGGGCATCGAAGGTGTGCGCCATGTTGCCGGAGTCCAGGAACCCGTCCTTGGCCATCTTCTTCTCGAGGCCGGCGATGGTGGCCTCGTCGGTGAAGATGCCGAGAGCCCCCGGCGTGCTGAAGTCGGTGTGGGTGTTCAGGAAGGTGGCCGACTT
>ENA-OBLH01000702-OBLH01000702.1-metagenomes-genome-assembly--contig:-NODE-702-length-10549-cov-2.69211_pt1 | contig 10549 bp, 12 predicted proteins | sample MGYA00153382_OBLH01 | MGnify analysis MGYA00153382 | reverse complement strand
GAGATTGCGCACATGGGCGGTGGTGCCGTCTTCCTTCGCGGTGCTAACGTAGAGCAGTTGGATCGGCTCCGGCACGGTCTGGCCCGCCGGCACGTAAATGAATGCACCATCCTTGAAGAATGCTGTGTTCAACGCGGTGAAGGCACTCGCATCCGACCGCGCGTAGCGGAAGAGATGCTGTTCAACCTGCGCCGGCTCCTTCGCGATTGCCTCGACGAGGTTTGTCACTTTCACCCCTTCCGGGAGTTTGGCGGTGGACGAAAATTCCGGCGCGAAGTGGCCGTCCACAAAAACGAGTTTGCTGCCCGCGAGTTCGGCAAACGTGAAGCAGGCGAGTGCATGTGCCGTGACGCCATCGCGCGTCGGTTCGAGCACAGGCTTGAACGGCAGCTTGGCGATGGGCGCTACGTTGGTGAAGCGCCAGTCCTCGTCCTGCAACGTCGGGAAGCCGAGTTCGACGAAGTGCGAGATGCCAGCCTTGCGTGCAACCCGCACCCACTCTGGGTCTTCCGAGATTTTCTCAAACTGCTCGAACTTTTCCCAATATGGGCCGGTTTCTCTCATCGGCTGTTTCGGTTTCACTTCCGTTTTTGTTTTCGTTGTAACCATGTTCTTCCTTCGATTTGAGGGTTAAGCGGGCACGGCGGCGCCGTGGATAATCGACTCGTAGCCGTTCTCTTCCAATTCGAGCGCCAGCTCCTTGCCGCCGGTGCGCACGATGCGGCCATCCACGAGCACATGGACATAGTCGGGCACGATGAACTTGAGCAGGCGCTGATAGTGGGTGATGACGAGTTGGGCGTTGTCTGGGCGCTTGAGCCTGTTCACGCCGGTGGCGACGATCTTAAGCGCGTCGATGTCGAGGCCGGAATCGGTTTCGTCGAGGATCGCGAGCTTCGGCTCAAGCACGGCCATCTGGAAAATTTCGTTCCGCTTCTTTTCGCCGCCGGAAAAACCGTGGTTGACCGGCCTCTTCAAGAAGTCCTCCGGCACGTCTAGGATTTTCATTCTCTCCTTCACGAACGTGAGGAACTCCATGGCATCGAGTTCGGGCTGTCCGTGGTGTTTGCGGATCTCGTTGTAGGCGGTCTTGAGGAAGTAGGTGCTGTTCACGCCGGGAATCTCGACCGGATACTGGAAGGCGAGGAAGACCCCTTCCCGGGCGCGATCCTCGGAGGCGAGTTCAAGCAAATCCTTGCCGCAGTAAATGACCTCGCCGCCCGTGATGTTATAGCCGTCGCGTCCAGCGAGAATGCTGGCGAGCGTGCTCTTGCCGCTGCCGTTGGGACCCATGACGGCGTGGACTTCTCCGGGACGGATGGTGAGGTTGATGCCTTTGAGAATCTGGCGACCTTCGACGCCGGCGCTCAGGTTTTGGATGGCGAGAATGGGTTGTGTCATAAGTTGCGCTTGATTGAGTTAATGTTTTTTGGAAGTGCAGGTTCAACCCACGCTCCCCTCCAAGCTCACGGCGAGCAGCTTTTGCGCTTCGACGGCGAACTCCATCGGCAGTTGCTTGAACACCTCTTTGCAATAGCCGTTGACGATCATGTTCACGGCGTCCTGCGTCGAGATGGCGCGCTGTTTGCAGTAAAAGATTTGGTCTTCACCAATCTTCGACGTGCTGGCCTCGTGCTCGACCCGCGCCGAGGTATTCTTCACCTCGATATAAGGAAAGGTGTGCGCGCCGCACTTGTCGCCGATGAGCAGCGAGTCGCACTGCGAGAAGTTGCGCGCATTGGTTGCGCCCTTCTGGATTTTCACCAGGCCGCGATAACTGTTCTGCCCGCGCCCGGCGGAGATGCCCTTCGAGATAATGGTGCTGCGGGTGTTCTTGCCGATGTGGATCATCTTCGTGCCGGTGTCGGCTTGCTGGCAGTTGTTGGTCAGCGCGACCGAGTAGAACTCACCGATCGAGTTGTCCCCCTGCAAAATGACGCTCGGATACTTCCAGGTGATGGCCGAGCCGGTCTCGACCTGCGTCCAGGAAATCTTCGAGTTCACACCGCGGCAGGCGCCGCGCTTCGTGACGAAGTTATAGATGCCGCCTTTGCCGTTTTCATCGCCCGGATACCAGTTTTGCACGGTCGAGTATTTGATCTCCGCATTGTCATGCGCGATGAGTTCGACGACGGCTGCGTGCAGTTGGTTCTCGTCGCGCATCGGCGCCGTGCAACCTTCGAGATAGCTGACGTGGCTCCCTTCATCCGCTATGATGAGCGTGCGCTCGAACTGGCCGGACTTGGCCGCATTGATGCGGAAATAAGTCGAAAGCTCCATCGGGCAGCGCACGCCCTTCGGGATGTAGCAGAACGAGCCGTCGGTGAACACCGCCGAGTTGAGCGCCGCGTAGAAATTATCCGAGATCGGCACCACCGTGCCGAGATACTTGCGAACTAGGTCCGGATGCTCCTGCACCGCTTCGCTGAACGAGCAGAAGATGACTCCCTTTGCGCCCAGCTCCTTCTTGAAAGTGGTGCCGACGGACACGCTGTCAAACACCGCGTCCACCGCCACGCCCAACAGCCGGTTGCGCTCGTGGAGAGGAATGCCGAGCTTCTCGTAGGTCTCCAACAGCTTCGGGTCCACCTCGTCGAGGCTCTTCGGGCCGTCGCTCATGTTCTTGGGTGCGACGAAGTAGGTGATGTCCTGATAGTCGATCTCCGGGTAATGCACCTTGGGCCACGCCGGAGTCGGCATGGTGAGCCAGTGGCGATACGCTTTCAGCCGCCATGCCAGCAACCACTCCGGCTCCTTCTTCTTGTGCGAGATGAGCCGAATGACGTCCTCGTTCAAGCCCGGTGGCGCGGACTCCGTTTCAATCTCCGTGGTGAAGCCGTATTTATATTCCTGCTTCACCATGCGGTCGATCGTTTCGGTGGATGTGCTCATAATGTTTTAGAGTTAATGTTTTAGACTTCGACTTTGATCTCATCGCCCTCGATCACGACTTTGTAACTTGGAACGCCCTTCTGCGCTGGCGGCCCCAGGGCGGCGCCCGTTTTCAGATCGAAATCCGCACCGTGCAAGGGGCAGGTGACCTTGGTGCCTTGAACGTCGCCTTCCGACAGCGATCCGCCGCGGTGCGTGCAACTGTTGCCGATGGCGTAATAAGTTCCCTCGACATTGAAGATGGCGATTTCCAGGCCTTCGACTGTGAACGCAGCCCCCTAGCCGGGTGGCACGTCCTTGGTTGCCGCTATTTTGATGAGCTTTGCCATAATGCCTGGGTGGGTTTCATGGTTGTTAAACGAGCCGGAGGCTCTGGCTCCTGTCCGGAGTTATGCATGGTGATGCGCGTCACAGGCCTGATTGGTCGGCATGTCGGCGACGACGACGGTCGGCTGCACCAGTCCCGCGTTGAGCAGGTAGGCTTCCACCTCGTCGCCGCTGACATCGGCCAGCATGTGCCCGTTGATTTCGACACAAGGCGAAAGACTCTGCCCGCTCTTTTGGGCCATCTCCGCGTGGAGTTCCCGGTTGTTGATCACATCGCGGTCATCGTAATCCAATGTGTATTTGCGCAGGATGGAGCGCACGCCTTGGCTCCAGCCGCACGAGGGTTTCAAGTAGGCGATGATCTTTGGTGGGTTCATTGATGTTTTGCGTTTTGTTTTGCTTTTTTGGTTGAGGGCGTTCGGAACCTTGTGGGTTCCTCCCGCCGGTAAATCGGTCTTGGTTCGATCACACTCAGCCTTCACCGTCGTCGCCAATCGCTTCGACCGGGCATCCAGCCATCGCCTCCCCGCAGAGGGCCTCTTCCTCGGGCGTGGTGGGTTGCTTGAAGACGTAGGAGTAACCGCCGTCGTCACTGCGCTTGAAATTGGCCGGCGCAGTTTCCCGGCACAGATCGCAGTCGATGCACTGGTCATCAACGTAGACTTTTCCAGTCGTGTTTTCCGCGTATTTATTCGCAATGGCAGCCATGGATTCTATTTGGTTTCCTGCACTCGCGCTCAGGTCGTCTTGGCCGGCTCGGCGTCGCACGCCCGACTTTCTAAAGTGAGTGCTTTTGAAAGGAATAAGCTGCACAATTGTGCCTGGCAAGCGGTTTCTCAAAGTATTTTCTTTAGAAAGAATCGTAAATGCGGCTCGCCTTCAAAACAGGTCTGCCGTAGACTCACCACCATGAAAAAGCACGGTGCTCTCCGCAAGAAATCAGCGATGGTCCCAAATCGGCAAGTGATCCTGCGCCTGCTCAAGCAGCAGGGGCCGAGCGATTCGGCAACCCTGGCCGCGCAACTGAACATCTCGGCCATGGCCGTCCGCCAACACCTCTACGCCCTCCAGACTCAAAGGCTGGTGACCTACGAAGAAGAGCAACGCCCCATCGGACGGCCCGCCAAAATGTGGGGTCTGACGCCATCCGCCGCGCCGCATTTTCCCGACGCCCACGCGGGCTTGACCGTGAATCTGCTGAACGCGGCCGAACAGACCTTCGGCGCAGAGGGCGTCAAACGAGTCATCTCGCGATGCGCCGAGCAACAGATCGAGACCTACCGGTCCCGCATCCCGGCTCGCGCTTCGCTCCAGAATCGACTGCGGGCGTTAATTTCCCTTCGCAACGAAGAAGGATTCATGGCCGAAGTGCAGCGCCAGCCTGACGGTTCGTTCCTGCTGATCCAGAACCACTGCCCGATCTCCGCCGCCGCCAAGGAGTGCCGCAAGCTCTGCGATTCGGAATTAGAAGTCCTCCGCGCGATTCTAGGCGAGAGCGTCGCTATCGAGAGAGCGGAACACATCGTGACCGGCGACCGGCGCTGCGTTTATCGCATTCTGCCGGGCTAGCCTCAGAATGCGAATTCAGTCAACGCCCTGACCTTATGGTGTGTTCATCAGCGACGGAGTCCCTTACCGCCAGGAATTTGCTTTTTGGGGGAGGCTCCTGAAACAGCCGTTGGGCCGGAGGGCGGGAAAAGGAAGTTGTGTGCTTTGTGGTTCGGTGTTGGCCCGTGAGGAGCAGGACTTGTAGTTAGCCTGCCAAATCGCAGTTTTGCAGGGATTGACGCAAAATATGTCCGTGATGGCTGCATCGCCATGGGGTGAAAACCCACCATTTACCCATTTCCAATCGCTCGCTTGTTGACGAAGTTTCCTGAATCAAAAATCCACTACCTTCTCGCCTCTCGCAGGATAGTTTTTTTCGAGCGCAAACTCCACGAACTTGAGGAGATCCCTTACGTCTGGACGGCCCGCCGGCATCGAATTGTAGGCCACGTAGTAGACCGTATGATCGGGCTTGATCAGGAACAGTCCCGGCTCCCCGAAAACAGCGGGCTCTGGCTCCTTGAACCCAGCGGATAGATAGAGTCCCCATTCATTCATTTGACCGACGGTCATGCCGTAACCGAGGTCGAGGTTGTCGATCTTCCATTCGTCCTGACTCTTGCGGGCACGCTCTTCGGTGTCTCCCGAGGCGACAAAGACGGCGATTCCTAACTTTGAGGCATCGTCGATAAGACCGTTGAGCTTCTCCAGATAGGTTTGGCAGATCGGGCAATGAGGGCCGCGGTAGAAGATCAGCATCAGGAAGTTTCCCGGGTGCTGATCAACGAGCAACCAATCATCGCCACCTAAGCGTGAGATCGTAAGGTTTGGTGCGTTTTTCTTGGGTATTAGTTTCATGGGGTTGTGTTGTGATGATTTCTTCAAGCAAAAGTGATTATTGCGAAGGTGTCGCCAGCAAGCTTGCCAGCTCCTTGATATCCTTGACGACGTGGTCCGGCTTTTCAGCCAGAGGATAAAGAACATTCCCTGGTCGGGGGACGAACACGGTTTGGAGTCCTGCGGCATTGGCCCCGGCGATGTCCCACCCGTGCGCGGCGACCAACATGGCTTCGCTCGCTTTGACATTCATTTGAACCAAGGCCCAACGATAGACTTCCAGATCAGGCTTGAACTTGTGAATGCCCCCTACGGTCAAGCGTTTATCGATGATGTTGATTAGACCAGCATTTTCAAACTGAGTCTTCACGCCAGCGTCCGACGAGTTTGTCAGACTCACGAGAAGAAATCCCTGTTTTTTGAGTTCTTTGAGACCCTCAAAGACATCGGGGTGGGGAGGAAGCTTTCCAAACACGGGGACTACCGCCAGTTCTGCCTCTTCCTTGCTCAACTCGATTCCTTTGCTCTCCGCCACCATCTGAAGCGCGGCGACGCCAATCTCAGGAAATGTATGATATTTTCCGGTTAGAGTATCGACTAAGGAGTAGTGAAGCATGGTGGAGAACCAGAGGCCAACCAGTTCGTCGTGACCACCAAGCGCCTTCGCGACACTTTGCTTCAAGGGCTTGAGGTCGAGCAGGGTCTCGTTCACATCAAAGAAGATCACTTTGGGTGCTGGCCTGTCTTTTGTGTTCATGGGTTCCGTCTGTGCGTTTGCAATACCGGCGGAAAAGATCGCGATAGCAGGTACTGTTTGTGGAAATGTCGTGATTAGGAAAAAGCTTAACGCATGAAAGCTAACTGAACCACTGGCCGGCTATGACGTGATTACGCGTTAGAATAGTTTGAGCATCTCCCTTGCCGCAGCTTCTGACGACGCAGGGTTCTGCCCGGTGACGAGCTTGCCATCGACGACCACATAAGAACCCCAATCGGGACCACTTTCATAGAGACCGCCATTGGCTTTGAGCATGTCTTCAACAAGAAACGGAACCATTTTCGTGAGGCCAACGGCATCTTCCTCGGTGTTCGTGAAGCCGGTCACGCGGCGGCCCGAGACCACCGACATTCCGTCCGCCCCTTTCGTGTGCTTGAAGATCGCCGGAGCATGGCACACCGCAGCGAGAGGACGATCCTCTGCCATGAAGGTTTCGATCATGCGCTGGCTGTCTGCGTTTTCCGCAAGGTCCCAGAGCGGGCCATGCCCACCGGGGTAAAAGATCGCGTCAAATCCGTCGGCATCGATCTCCGCCAACTTCGTCGTGTGGGCCAGTGCACTCTGGGCTGCGTCGTCCTTTTTAAAGCGCTTTGTTGCATCGGTTTGCGCATCGGGAACATCGCTCTTCGGATCGAGCGGTGGTTGCCCTCCTGCCGGAGATGCCAGGGTGACTTCCGCTCCGGCATCAAGCAGGACGTAGTAAGGAGCGGCAAATTCCTCCAGCCAGAAGCCGGTCTTTTTGCCGGTGTCACCCAGTGCACTGTGCGAAGTTAAAACAATTAAGATTTTCATGATGATGTGCGTTGGTATGTATTGTTCGATTTAAGTTGAGATTCTTTTTACCCACACGCGAGGGGCTTTCAAAAATTCAATCACTCGCGGTATCTCAATAGAGGGTAAACTTTGTCAATGCCATGGGGTGTTACCCTACGATGACAATTTGACCGCCATCTTGCTGACGTTCTTGCCGTCAAAGATACCGATGAATGGTGCCACCGCTTGATCGAGTCCGTCCACCACGGTTTTCAAATTATTCATGGACAGAAATTCCAGGGTGACGGGGTTCAGCTTTCCGTTCATGTCCGGCCTGCTCCCTATCGGATTCTCCGGCAGCCCATGACAAGTGAGGGGGCGGGCGTTATTCGAGTGAAAATCCCGCCGCAGCAAGGGCAATGCGCAGTTTTGCTTTGCCGCCGTGTTCAATGACATCGCCGTGCCCGACGATCACTCGGTCGAAATCCCATCCGAGGATCGTTGCCAGCGAACTCTGGAACGCGACCTCATCCTTCACTCCGGCCTTCATTGGCCGCGACATGCCTGGATGATGCTCCCCGCCAACGGCCACGCGCAGGAGCAACTCCGTCCAAATTGGCTCATCGCTGCCAAAGTTGAAGACCAACTCGGTGAGGATCAACGTGCGTGATGGAACGTGGAGCAGTGCGGTATCGCGCGCCTCTGGAGCACCTTGGATTTCCAATGCGAGTAACTCGCCGTCCCACTCGACTGGCGCAGGCACAATTGGCGTTGTCGCAAATCCGACCACTTCGGAGAATCCTTCGGGAGCGAGATAGGGAATCCCTGGAAACGCCAGGCGACCTTCCGAGGCAAAAGTATCATGCCGTAAAATGCCGTCCAGGAGCCAAGCAGGTTCGCCGAGTGTGTGGATCGCTGCCACGTCGAACGTAGTAAACGGAGCGGTGGAATGAATAACCAATTTACCAGAGCGGAGGCGGATCAGCGTCACATTGCGGCGCAAATCAGCACCCAGCATTTTCAACGGATAAGCTAGCAGCCAGAGGTTCTCGGCGAGTGATGTCGGAGTCGTGTGTGTGTTCATAGAGTTACTTCGGTCGTGGTGATTCGAGATCGTCGCCCGGCGGCCGGCGGCCTTTGCGCATTTCGGTCACGGCGGCCATGAGTGTCAGCGCGGCGTTTTTTGCCTCCTCCATGAAGGCCGTGTCTCGATCCAGCGCTTCGTGGCTCGTCGCATACGCCTCGTAATAGCCGAGGTAGCGATCAAAGACTGCCGCAGCTCCGGCAGGCACCATCTCCATGTCTGTAAGCCAATCGTGAAGGTTGCGACGCAAGCTTTCGATTCCCGTTGAGTCGCCGTGAGTGATCACCGAGAAAATCCTGCCCTTGAGATGCCTCGGATAATCCCAGCCTTTGATCTCAATCGCTTTGGCTTCGGCCGCTTCCTTGCCGTGCGTGCTCGTCGGATCGGGATTGCCACCGTCCGCACAGACGAGACGGTCCATCATCAGCTTCAACACGCTCGGCGCCTGATACCAATGGACCGGCGTTACGATCATCACGCCATGCGCGGCGACCCAGCGCGGATACAGCTCATTCATCCAGTCGTGGATCTGGCCCATGTAGTGATTTGGGTAACACGAGCACGGCCAGTGGCAGAGCGGCATGGCGGTCGAGACGCACGCTTTGCACGGATGAATCTGCCGACCGTATTCGGAGTTGATCTGGCTCAAATCAAGGAGGTCCACGTTGAAGCCGCTGTGCTTTTCAATCAAATCGCGCACCTCGGTCGTGATGCGGAATGTTTTCGCCATCTCGCTGGGACATGTCTCATCCGTGCGTGGCGAGGCGGAAATCAAGAGGATGCGCGACTTGCCGCCGTGATCCTCGAAGCGCCGTTGAGCTTCCCGAATAGCCGCCCGCGTCCCCAGCCATTCGACCGACAGTTCGTGCTCGGGATCGGCAAACTCTGGCCCGGCCTTCCGCGTGTGCGGACTTTTGCGAGCGTCGTCGTACGCCTCCCACGCGATGGCCGTTAGCCGCTCGACTTCTGGCTGCGCCGCGTCGAATGCCGGATCAACAAATTGTGCGCGGTAGCGGCGCTCGAACTCCGCACGTGACAGTTTGGTCGAACCTTGACCCGTGCGGACCATGGGTGCTTCGGCGCTCATGGCTGAGTCTCCTTGTTAGCGCGACTGGAGAATGCCGCGACCTTTTGCGCCAGCGCGAAGATCTCTTGCCCGTCTGCCAAGCCGTCGATGAACCGCCCGGGAATGCCGCTGAGTCCGACTTGTGCGCCGACGAGTGCGGCGGTGAGACAGGCGCGCGACATGTTTTGGCCGCCGCCGTTGATGGCGTGGAGCACTGCGCTCTCGAAGTCGCCGGGGAAGCGGGCTGCCAAATGATAGGCAGCGGGGAGGACGAAATTGATCGCGCATGACATCCCATGGACGAGAGAAATTTTCCACGCGGGTTCGATTCGGATGTCGGGATCTTGCGCGGCCCGTGCGATCCACGAGGGGAGCAGCAGCGCATCGGGCGAGGGGAAACCGAATGATGGCTTGGCGTTTTTTTCAGCGGCAGCAATGGAAGTTTTCACCACGAAGGGCAGCGTGCCGTTGCCGACAAGTTCCATCAATTTGTCGGAGAGCTTCTCATCAAACGCATCGCCCCGCACCAACGCGGCGAGCACGCATGCGAAGCCCACACTTTGCTGCGCCACGAGCGGATCGGTCTGCGTGAGGTGGCAGCAATCGAGCGCATGTTTTGCTGAAAGGTACGGATCGGCGGCGAAAGCTGCGGCGAGAATGCTGACGCGCTCGGCGGCCTCGGAGGTGTCGGCATTGCCGCCCGCTTCGGCCCATGGTTTCTTTTCGACCACGCGCGCCTGCCAGACTTGCCGGAAGGAATGATTCGTGTAGCCGCCCGGCCCACTGAATGGATCGGCGCTGAGATGTGGCAGCAGTTCCTCATCGAGTCGGCGGGTGAAGTCCGCCTCTTCGTACGTGCCGCGCTCGGCCACGGATTTCAGCAGCATCCGCATGATGATCCCGGTCTGCGAAAGCTCGCCCGCTTTCATCCCGGCGTGATACTTTCTAGATTCTGACGGAGTGGTGTAGCCATCAATCCACGGGCCGAAGTCGCGCCGGAGTTCATCGAGATCGTAATACCAATGCGACCCGAGTCCGAGCGCGTCGCCGATGAAAGCGCCGACGATGCAGCCCGCGGCGCGGTCTGATTGGTCGGAGTTGGAGTTCATAGTTTTAAGGAAGGCAGATGTGTTTACTATTTAGTCGCGGTCTTCGCGGCGTTGCGGAAGGCGTCGTCCTCGGGCGCGCCCTCCGTGCCTTTTTGGCGCATCGTTTCTCCGCTGCCTTTCTCGATGCGTTTTTTCTTCGCCGCGATATTCGCGTA
>ENA-OBLH01000701-OBLH01000701.1-metagenomes-genome-assembly--contig:-NODE-701-length-10550-cov-3.66489_pt1 | contig 10550 bp, 10 predicted proteins | sample MGYA00153382_OBLH01 | MGnify analysis MGYA00153382 | reverse complement strand
ATGGGGCAGGCGATCGCTTTAGCGTTGCGGAGCAATATCGCTTATCTCTGCTTTTAGATGAGGAAGAAATTATGGTAGTGGTGAATAGTAATGTTCAGGCTCGAAGCAAGGCATTGTAGTGATGCACGAAATTCCAAACTGCACCACAGTTCGACTTGGCTCACTGTAAAATATGGTTCTCTAACTTCTTGGAAAACGATAAGGTTTTACGTACCAACCTTCCTACTCTCTGTCTCAAAGTGTTGTTGAATCTTTCTATGTAGCTGGTTTTACCTGTTTCCTTTCCCACCGCCTTGTGACGCTTGCTTGGCAATACCTGAGCGTAAGCCTCCCAGAAATCTGTGTAGCACACTGCACATTGACGATACACAGAAGGTAAGGATTGCCATAGCTTCTTGGCGGAACTTCGAGAACGGTCTCCAATCCACACTCCTACAATTTCACGAGTGTCGGCATCTAGTGCTAACCAAATCCACTGCTTATTTTGTTTCTTACCCACGAAGGACCACATCTCATCTAACTGCATAATTAGTTTGCCAGTTTTTTTTTAGTAACTTCTACTTCTTGGGTTATCTGAGCATACTTTTTGTTGACGTAGAATTGCAGCCATCGCTTAGACACGCCTGTGATTCTGGCAATTGCAGCCAAGGCTAGACGCTCTAGTAATAGCTTATCGACTAGGATTCGGGTAGCTTCATCAATTGGTTGTCGGGTGGGATTTTCCACAAACTGTCTGCCACATTCTTGGCAACGGAATCTTGGTCACTGAGCCGAGCCGAAGTGTGGTTTACCGTAGTGTGTTAGACCATATTTGATGATTTGAGTTGACTCACATTGAGGACAGTTCATAAAAAACATCTCCTAAAAATAGGTAAGATGACTATGGTTTCTATTTTACAGCCTTGACATTACTACTCATCACTACCAGTTTTTGATTCTAATATCTTTAATCATTGTTTTAATGAATTTATTCCTAAAAATCTAACGCATATTCTCTTTTTTCTCTGCCTTGGCATCCCGACTAGTGGCGGCGGCAATTTCGGCATCCATCAGGGTTCTGCCCGTAGCTGCTAGGTAGACATCATCAAGGCTGGGGCGAGCTTGGGCAATACCGAAAGTGGGTAATCCCGCTAATTGTAAAGACTGCTGTACCTGCATCAAGGCATCGCTTTGGGCAGAAACTACTAGATTCAAGGAATTACCTTGGGCGGTATTGATAATGATTTCTTGGACACAGGGGAGCGATCGCAATAGTTGCTCTGCCTGTTGTGCCTCTGCCATAGGAGAAAATTCCCGAAGTTTTAGGGTGATCCGATCGCCCCCCAGACTATCCTTGAGTTGGGAAGGAGTTCCCTCGGCAATGACCAAACCCCGATCGATAATGGCCACTCGATCGGCTAGGGCATCCACTTCTTCGAGGTAATGGCTGGTTAACAATACCGTAGTCCCTGCCTGCCGTAGTTGCCGGAGAAAATCCCACACAATTACCCGACTCTCAATATCTAACCCCACGGTCGGCTCATCTAGAACCAAAACATCCGGCTGATGGAGCAATCCGGCGGCTAAATCTAGGCGCTTTTTAATCCCCCCAGAATAAGTTCCAGTTTTTTTATCTGCGTATTCTTCTAAGCCCAGCAGAGCTAAAGCTAAATTGATCCGGTCTTTGATGATCTTTCTGGGCAAATGATAGAGGGCGGCTTGGAGTTCGAGCAATTCCCTACCCGTGAGGACTTTATCGATCGCCACTTCTTGAGCCACATAACCCAATTTCTGCCGGGCTTGGCGGGGCTGATCTAGCACAGATACTCCCGATACTTCCACCTTGCCTCCATCGGGGCTGGCGAGGGTGCAAATAATTTTCAGGATAGTAGTTTTTCCCGCGCCATTAGGTCCTAATAAACCGAATATTTCTCCTGCTCCTACCTGAAAAGACACATCCTGCAAGGCTGCTACTTTGCCATAGCTTTTTTGGAGATGTTGTACAAGAATTGTATTAGTCATAGGTCGGAGTCCACTCTCTGGATATAACGAATTACTTGGGGTTCTGACTCTTAATATGCCACAAAAATAACTTCTATGGGCAGTAATCTTATTTTCTCATGATACTATAGATAGAGGAAGTTAAACAAATGTTCTGAATATAGCCCTTTCCAGTAGAGTTCAGGCAAAGGGCTTAAGCCCCTCATGACCTAGCAAGCTCCAATCAGATGAACCCCCGGAAACGAACCAAGCTCTCATGGTAGATAAACCCTTAATTCGCCTCTCCCAAAGCCAACTCCAAACCCTCGAAGCCTGTCCCCGCAAGTTTCAACATATTTATTTAGAGCAATTGCAACCACCCCCAAACCCCCTAGAACAGGAACGTCTAACTTGGGGCAGTAATTTTCATTTAATTATGCAGCAGCGGGAATTGGGTTTACCCGTGGAGCCGTTAATTGCTACTGATGAGGAGATGGAAAGAGCGATCGCCGCCCTGTTGACCACTGCTCCAGAACTATTCCAACCCCAGATTCAGAGTTGGCGATCGGCAGAATATCCCCTATCTTGGGAGTCTCAGGGCTATTTATTTACGGTTATTTATGATTTATTTATTGCCACTCCTGCTACAGCCCAAATTATCGACTGGAAAACCTACCATAAACCCCAAAATTCTCAATTCCTAGCTCAACAATGGCAGACTAAGCTCTACCTCTACCTGTTGGCGGAAACTGGTGATTATACTCCAGAGCAAATTACCATGACCTACTGGTTTGTCAGAAATACTCCACCCCAGAAAGTAACTATTGCCTACACTCAGGAATTTCATCAGCAAACTCAGCAGGAATTAGGGGATTTGCTAGAAGATTTAAATGTTTATCTAGACCAGTACCAGACCCAAGGTGAGGCATTTATTCAAGTTAGTCCTAGTGCTGGGTTTTGTGTCGGTTGTAGTTTTGCTGCTCGTTGCGATCGGCTGGGGAGCGATCAATGTGAGCATCAGCAAGCCTATGAAGTTCAACCCTCTCTAGAAACAATTGCTGAGATTGCCATTTAACAATATTTGTTAATATTTAAGAATGAAATTATCTATTAAATCCCCTGTCTATACAGAGGCAAAAGAACTCTTACACCTTGCCCTACCCTTGTCCAGCGCCCAAGTTGCCCAAGCTGCTACCGGGTTTGTAGATATTGTGATGATGGGTTGGCTGGGTCAAGAAACTTTAGCAGCGGGGGGATTAGCCGCAACTACGTTTGGTGGTCTGCTGATTACCATCTCAGGGGTTATGTTGGGAGCAAGTCCCTTGGTAGCAATAGCTTACGGAGTAGGAAATCGAGATAGAATTCAACAATTGACCCAGCAGGGTATGTGGCTTTGTCTCATAATTAGCCTGCCGATGATGTTTTTACTCAAACATTTTGATCTCTTGATGATCCACTTGGGGCAGTCAGCAGCAGTAGTAGCGATCGCAAAAACTTACTTAGATCCCATTCTCTGGGGATTTTTCCCGGCACTATTATTTGCTTTGCTCAAAAGTGTCATCTCTTCCCTATCTCAGCCTCGATCGATCATGGCGATCGTCATTGGTGGCACAATTTTTAATGCGATCGGCAACTATGCCCTAGGGTTTGGCAAGTTTGGGTTTCCTAATTTGGGGTTAGCCGGAATTGGTGCAGCAAGTGCCTTAGCCCAATGGTTTATGGTAGCTTGCTTATTAATTTACATCAACCGAAATTCGCAACTGAGAATTTACCAATTTTTTAAAAATCTCCATCATGCCGCCCCGGAGGTGATGGGTGAGTTGTTGTGGATTGGTGTTCCCATCTCAGCTTCCTTTGCCCTAGAAATTGGACTGTTTACTATCACCACCTACATGATGGGAGCTTTAGGAACCGAGGTCTTAGCTGCCCACCAGATTGTCTTTCAAACCATTGTCATCATTTTCATGATTCCCTTGGGCATGTCCTTTGCCACCACGATTCGGGTAGGACAGTTACAGGGTTTAGCAGATTTGTTAGGGATCAAGAGATCTGCCTATGTCAGTATGGCTCTGGGGGGAGGGTTTATGGTGATTATGGCGATCGCTCTCTTGCTATTCCCCTCCCAAATAATTTCTCTCTATCTAGATATTCATAATCCAGTTAATGCTCCGGTAATTGCTTTGGTCTTGCCCATGTTAGCGATCGCTGCCCTCTCCCAAATCCTCGATGGAGTCCAAACTGCCGCTGCCGGGGCTTTAAGAGGCTTGCAAGATACCCGCATCCCTGTATTGCTTAGTCTGGGTAGCTTCTGGGGTGTGGGGATTACTAGTGGCTACATCATGGGATTTTCCCTAGGCTGGGGTGGCGTGGGTCTCTGGACGGGGCAACTTTTGGGAGTGGCCATGGCTGCGCTATTTTTCATCCTCCGGTTGCAGTATAGGATAGGGTTAATTCCTAGGATCGAGAATAATTAATTGTTGCTGGAAGAGCGATCGCCCCACCGTCAAATCTAAACCTAATTCATCTAAAATTTCTCCCAAACTCCTTACCCCATCACAAGCCCGGAGTAAAGTCGCTTCCTCTGGGGTCAAGCGGACAACTTGATAATCGTAGTTAAAAACTGAATTGCCATCTTCCCAACCACTGAGGCAAGGATTACGCTCAGGGATAGCCGATCGCAGTTCCCCATCCTCTGACCAGTTGGTAATTTCTAAGGGCGGACGGCTGAGAAAAAATTCATAATGGGTTACTTCTGGGTCTAAAAGTTCAATGAGGCGATAAACTTCCCATAGATCTAAATGCTTGGTGCGATCGAGCAACTCTGCATCCTGACCCAATAATCTTTCTAGCTGCCAAAATTGAGGATTAGAAAAACCCATAAATTCTAATCCAGAAGCATCTATCAATTCCTGGAGAGAATGGATATTATAATCAATTTCTTGGGGATGCACGTACATATCTGCAAAGGATTCATCCCGATGATTTTCTAATGCCCAACGTTCTTTTTCTCGTTTTAACAATCGGTTATTGGCGGGCAGAGAAGCAAAGATTTTTCTGCCTACATTTACTCCATCCTTATAATCTCCCTTCTGATTTCCTTGAATGAGGGCGATCGCCCGTTGCATCAACCTAATTTCCCAGCGCCCCAATTCTCCATAGACAAACACATGCAATAAACCACCGGGAGCTAGTTTCAAGGCCAAATTTTGAATTGCCCGGAGCGGATCCTCCAGATGGTGCAAAACTCCCACACAATTTATGAGGTCAAATTCCCCCGGCAACTGCCCCACATCATAGAGACTAAGTTGCTTAAACTCCACCCGGTCAGCCTTAGACCTGCGACACCTCTCTTGGGCCACCTGCAAAGTTCCCGAACTAATATCAATCCCAGTAACTTTTGCTAAGGGATTAAGATGGACTAAATATTCCGTGCCAACTCCAGTACCACAACCAGCATCAAGAATACGAATATCTTTGCGATCGGACTTTCTGCCAGTACAAAAGTTATAAGCTGACAACCAATTCCAGCGCCAGTTGTAACCCGGTGGGGGTTCATCCAGCAAGGGTTCTGGGGGAAAAGGGTAAGTATCGTAGAGACTTTTAACCGCAGCCGTAATATTATCAGTATCCATAAGTTAGTTTTATATAGTTTTTTTGTATAGTTGCAGTCATCAACCCCAGCCATAATAACACTGGAGATAACCAGTCTTCCAAATCGAAATATTCCTTATATTACTTATTTTTAGGAGAATGCTATTGATGGAACTTAGGATTGAGATTGCCCTCCAGTTATTTTTGGCTGCCATGATGGCTGGTTGGGTAGATACGATCGCTGGCGGCGGCGGACTAATAACTATCCCCGCCATGTTAACCCTTGGTATTCCCCCAGACGTTGCCTTAGCAACCAACAAAGTTCAAGGAAGTAGTGGAACTTTAGTATCTTCTCTATATTTTTTGAGAAAAGGAGCCATAGATTTAAGAAAGATTAAATGGTCAATTTTCACAACATTTATTGGCTCTTTGATAGGAGGATGGCTGGTACTACAGATTAATTCTGAGGCATTAAAAACAGTCCTGCCAGTGTTACTGATCTTAATGGGTTTATACTTTCTTTTCTCCCCCACCGTTGAGGATATCGATCGCTCACCCCGCATTTCCTACACCATATTTTCTGCTTTTATTGCTCCACTTTTAGGATTTTATGATGGTTTTTTTGGCCCGGGAACTGGAACATTTATGACCTTAGCTTTTGTAGTTTTATCTGGCTATAGCTTATCTAAGGCAACAGCAAATGCCAAGATTCATAACTTCACTAGTAATTTTTCTGCCCTAATTTATTTCCTACTATTTGGAAAAATTTATTGGGCAGTAGCAATAGTGATGATAGTTGGACAAATTATTGGCTCTTATCTAGGGGCAAAAATGGTGACAGCTAAAGGTGTTGCTCTCATTAGACCAGTCGTAGTAACTGTTTGTTTTTTGATGTCTCTTAGATTATTATTGAAACCTTAATAAGTTGGGTGATTTTATCACTTTTCTGATCTACCAAATTGAGGCTAAATCTAAGACAAAACTATGCAGAACCGGATTACCTGATACCTGGTGGGGGCGATCCAAGATTTCTACTTTTTGATCGGGACGATAAATCTCTACTTGCTGCGATCGACGATTAATTAACCAACCTAAAATAGCCCCATTATCTCGATATTCTCGCATCTTAGCTTGCGTTTCTGGCAAACTATCGCTGGGCGAAAGTAACTCCACCACAAAATCTGGACAAATGGGAGGAAATTTCCTTTGTTGTTCGGCAGTCAGAGCATTCCAGCGTTCTAATTTTATCCAAGAAGCATCAGGCGATCGATCTGCTCCGTTAGGAAGTTTGAACCCGGTAGAAGAGTCAAATACTTTACCCAATTTATTTTGCTGATTCCAAATCCAAAGCTGAGCCGTCAGTCCGGCATTACTACTACCTGTTTCTCCTCCGGCGGGTGCCATGATAATTAATTCTCCTTTGGCTGTACGTTCTAATCTAATATTTTCATTTTCTTGAGATAGCTGAAAAAACTGCTCATCAGTCAGCTTGATAATAGGGTTGAGGTTGAGAGTCAGAGTAGTCATAAAAGTGTTTTTAGTCTTAGGTTTTGACTAAGGTTTTAAGCAATATCTATGGATTAAACCGTAACATATTTCAATTGATTCTTTGAAGTCTGCCACTCCTTAATGCTGGTACGATCGCCGTCATTCCCCCTAACAACAATAAAACTGGAGTTAGCCAATCTCCCCACCGCACATACCAAGTTTGGGTTTGCCGCTTATAAATTGTGTGGGCATGGGTTTCGTAAGTATTAATATCGGATAACCAGAGGGTATTGCCATGAGGATCCACAATGCCAGAGTAGCCCGTATTGGTAGCTCGTACCGCCCAGCGATCGATCTCCACCGCCCGCAACACATCCTGAGCATGGTGTTGAGCAGGCATAGCCGCAGTGTAGTGGGCATTATTAGAAGCTGTGATCATAAACTCTCCCCCTAGGGCTGCTTGACGGCGGAAGTGACGACTAAAGGCAGATTCGTAGCAAATCCCGGCAATTACTCTGCCTAGGGGTGTATCTAAAATTTGGTCAATCTTTCCCCCTTGGAGTTTGGCATCCAAAGGCGAGAGGCGATTAATAAACTGGCCAATAAATTGCTCGAAAGGAATATATTCCCCTAGGGGAACTAGTTTAAACTTGTTGTATTGGCTTACAGTTTCTCCCTTACCCGTCACTGTAAAAAGGCTATTAGTTAAACGATTTTCCTCCCTGCCAAAACCTCCAATCCATACCATTACTCCTTTATCGAGAACTGCTTTATAAAAAGAACTCCGACTCGCTACCTGCTCACTCCACAAAAAAGGGAGGGCAGTTTCGGGAGTCAAGACTGCCACAACTCCTTGATCTGCCAATTGTTCGTAGCCAGAAGTATAACCAGCGATCGCTCTCTGCCAACCTTCGGGATAAAGTTTAATCGTGTTAGGAATATTGCCTTGAATAATACCAATTTTTAAGGCTTGGTTGGGAGCATCAGCGATCGGTTGACTGTAAATTATCCAGCCAAGCAAATGTAATCCTATTAATAATCCTAGACCCCCACAGACCAATTTTTTACCTTGGGTTGCCCAACTAATAATCCCTGCTGCTAGAAGGCCATTCACTGCCACGATCGCTGCCGTAATTGTATTCGGTCCAGAAATTTTACCTAGTTGTAAGATTGCCAAATTCTCCGGGCTTTGGGTATAAGAAAGGGAAGTCCACCACAGATCCCCTAGACTAAATAAACCTTCTAAGCCACACCATAGGGCTGTACCCATCAGGATTTTCCCTAGCAGTTTCCCGGTTGAGAAGTTGGGTAAATGATTAGGCCTCAACTTATCGATCCAGATCATCATTAGTACCCATAGCCCCACAAAAAATGCCCCAGCAAGGGTCAGGAAAATCCAACAGAAAGAAGCGATCGCTAAACTTGCCAGCCACGGCACCCCCATCCACGTCATAGGATGAATCCCCGTAATCCAAGAAATTCCTAACCCGTGATAACCCACTCCCCAGAGGCAACCATAAATAATATTTTTTTGTGTAATGTTAGATTTAGTTAAACTAGACCCCTCACCCCCAGCCCCTCTCCCGCTCTGGGAGAGGGGGGTAAGACTAAAATCATATCGCCCTTCTCCCACAAGGGGCGAAGGGGTTAGGGGATGAGGGGTCTTTCTGATTCCGAAAGGCAACATCTCTTGCTCCAACACAACAATCCAGAGAGGAATCATCGCTACCCACGCCAGATACCAAGCACCTACCGGGGCTGGCGTACAGCCCATAATCATGCCTCCCCCCAAAACTAGCAAAAATGGATAGAAGTCATGAATCTTTTGAGAAAATATTTTCATAAGCAATGGGTTATAGGGGATAAAAATCTTCAGCAGTTTTACCCCGGCTCCGCCGAGCTTGCATAGCTTTCTCTAATTTTTCTAATAAGCCCGGCGCCTGCTCTTGCAATTGTAGTAATAATCTTTCCCCTTCTTCTACATCACCGGGGTCTTCGCCAGTTTCCATTACTGCTTGCAAACGGGGCATGGCAATTTCATCCACAATTTGAACTAATCCTCGCAAACATCGATTAAATTGCTTCTCAGTCAGGGGGGCATCTTCAAGGGGAAATTCAATGATCGCCCGGATTTCTCCATCCGTAGGATCATATTCCCATTGCAGCATCTTAGTTTCCCAAGAAATACTTAGCATTGTTTGCAAAATCATTTCTTTGTAGGGATGATTAATCACATCAGAAAGCACGTGGGGGGCAAATAATTTGAAAAATTCCCCATCTTCATCTAGTTGAATCACAATCAGAAAATTTTCTACTTGATCAGTCTGTACCCCCGTGATGATGCGATCGGACTCTTCTTCGATCCGATACTTCCACTCTTGCTTGTCTAAATAATGAGCAATTTGCATTAATGTCGTTGCCATAGGGAGCCTGTCCTTGCTTAATTCCAGTTTTTAACCCTGAATTATGTCTATCTATTTTACGTTGAATTAGGCTATTATATTAGATGTACTTCAGCGGAACTGGCGGAATTGGTAGACGCGCAAGATTCAGGTTTTTGTGTCCGCAAGGACTTCGGGGTTCAAGTCCCCGGTTCCGCATTTGTTAGCATTTTTTTACTAACGGTATTAAAAAAGTAAGAACTTCCCTTTTGTCAGCCTTGTGTTAATCTCTAGTCGAAATAATTCTTTAGTTAAAAATTTCCGCCAACTCCATACCCCCAAGGGCAGACGAGAGGCGGGCTTATTTTTGTTGGAGGGAACCCATTTATTGACCGAGGCTTGTGGAGTAAATTACCCTCTAGAGACTATCTGCGCCACTCCTGAATGGCTGGAACGCCATGACAATCTATGGGAGAAAGCGATTAGTTTAGCCTCAAGGGTGGAGCTGGTGACATCTGAAGTTTTGCAAGTAATGGCAACTACGGTGCAACCCGATGGGGTAGTGGCTACGGCTATAAGTCGGGGGGAAGTAAAGTTACCGGCAACCGGAATTTCTGCGGATTTTCTAGGAATTGCGGGAGAAACTCTTCAAGACCCCGGTAATGTGGGTACGATGATCCGCACAGCAGTAGCTACGGGAGTGCAGGGTTTATGGTTGAGTCGGGATAGTGTGGATGGGGAGAATCCTAAAGTATTACGGGCATCGGCGGGGCAGTGGTTTCGGTTACCGATCGTGACAGCCCCAGACTTGGGGGAAGTAGTTCGATCGCTCCAAGCTCAAGGGGTACAAGTTATTGCCACAAATCCCCGCACAGAGTTAACTTACTATCAGGTAGATTTCACTGTCCCGACTTTAATTCTTTTGGGTAATGAAGGGGCTGGTCTATCCGCAGATTTACTGGCTCTAGCCGATCGGCAGGTACAAATTCCCCTGTTAGGTGGGGTGGAATCTCTTAATGTAGCTATTTCCAGCGCTGTCATGCTCTACGAAGCCCAACGCCAGAGACACTTCACTTCGGCTTCGCTCAGTGACCATAGCTTCGCTCAGTGACCATAACTTCGCTCAGTGAC
>ENA-OBLH01000700-OBLH01000700.1-metagenomes-genome-assembly--contig:-NODE-700-length-10558-cov-3.87604_pt1 | contig 10558 bp, 8 predicted proteins | sample MGYA00153382_OBLH01 | MGnify analysis MGYA00153382 | reverse complement strand
TGGCGAATGGGTCAGGATTAAGCTGGCAATGAGTGCATTGAAAATCCCATTAACAGGCTGCTTCATTAAAATAAGTAAAACTTGCGTCTGATCAAGATGCAAAATGACTGAGTAAAATAACCACACGAGTGGCATGCCAATTACTAACCAAAAAAGAGCATCTAGCAAAACAATATTATTTTGCTGCCGTTTATGAAATAGCCAACCCACAAATAGTGCTTCGGCGGTGAAAGTCAGAGTGGTATAGGGATGATGCCAGATCACATAGGTACAGTAGCCAGCAATGAAACCGGCTAAGGTTCCCCATCCGACCCCATATAGGCAAACCACAATCCAAACAGCGATCGAACCAAATAAAAAATCAATGTCGAAGAATAATGTCCAGTGGAAATAATTGCCTATAAATCCAACAATCATCAATAAAACTAAACTAATATTTTGCTGACTGTAAGATAGTTTTGATTGAGAACTTTTTCCTGAATTCATTGTCGCTTTTCTCAAATACCTGCTTTTGGTATAGTACCTTACACTTTAATCTAAACTATGCCCAATCCTGCATTAGCAAATATAAATATAATTTAACCAAAATTAACCTCTAATCTTAATCTTAGTCTCTTATATCTACTTAGGCGGGTTCATTATTCGGTAGTGCCACATTAATGATTTTGGAGTTTAGGATACACCGCACAACCGGCGGCAGATACTAACGTCCTTAGTAGCACCCTTTATTCTCACCCAAAAGCTTAATTTTGTTAGTTTTAGGAGTCTAAAATATGTTTCGTGTTTGTAAATTAGCATTGCTAGTGACTGCCATTCTAGTAGCTACACCAATTGGAGAAGCAGTGGCAGCAACTTTATCAGGCGCACGTCCGATCGTGATTGGCCATCGGGGAGCTAGTGGCTACCGTCCAGAACACACTTTGGAAGCCTATAGGTTAGCGATCGAGTTAGGGGCAGATTTTATTGAACCAGATTTAGTTCCTACCAAGGATGGCATTTTGATTGCTCGTCATGAAAATGATATTTCTGGAACCACCAATGTCGCCGATCGTCCTGAATTTGCCAGCCGAAAAGCGACTAAGATGATTGATGGAGCCGCAGTAACGGGTTGGTTTACCGAAGATTTCACCCTGGCGGAAATCAAAACTCTCAGAGCCAAGGAACGTCTAGAATTTCGTGATCAATCTCGCAATGGTTTATACCAAGTTCCTACTCTTCAAGAAGTAATTGATCTAGCAAAGCAAAAGAGCAGGGAAACAGGTCGGACTATTGGCATCTATCCAGAAACAAAACATCCTACCTATTTCCAGTCTATTGGTCTGCCTCTAGAAGATAGATTACTCAAAATTTTGCAAGATAATGGTTATTCTGGGCCGAACGCTGCTGTATTTATTCAATCCTTTGAAACAGCTAATCTTAAATACTTACGCTCCAAAACAGACTTACCTCTAGTTCAGTTATTTGATGAGCGTGATCTTAAGCCCTACGATTTTGTGGTCAGTGGTGATACTCGTACCTACGGAGATTTAACCTCTCCAGTAGAATTAGCCAAGATTGCCACCTATGCCAAGGGAATTGGGCCCTACAAACGCTTAATCATTCCGACAAGTGCCGATGGAAAACTCATGGCTCCCACTTCTTTGGTGAGTGATGCCCATAAAGCTGGTTTGATTTTGCATCCCTATACTTTCCGCAATGAAAGCCGCTACCTAGCTCCCGATTATAATGGTAACCCAGAAGCTGAGTATGAACAGTTCTTCAAACTAGGCGTTGATGGATTGTTTAGTGACTTTTCAGATACTGCCGTTGCTGTGCGAAATCGTGTAGCTACAGTTCCCAGCCAAGGAGATATCTATACTGCTAATTCTTTGTTGACTACTGGGGTTCTACCCTTAATAGATGGTTGGTAGCGAACGCAAATTTCAATAAGCTAACAGGCATTTCATTTAGCAGATGCTTAGGCCGTGCGGCGTAAGCATTTTTTATTTTATCTATCAACTGCCTAGGGAATTGTTATCGTTCCGGCTTTATCCGCTCCAGTAATATTGATCACTGTTGTATCTTTAGGGATTGGGGCAGCGATCGCCCTTATAAAAGCTCTAGGCTAGTCCGAAACCTCCACTACGTTATGGGGCTGCCACAGGAGGTAATGTTATACTTTTTGAGGACTACCGCAAAGAGATAGAAAATCAGGGATAGGCATTATGGATTTATTAGAATACCAAGCAAAGGAACTATTTAGAGAAAAAGGTATTCCTACTCTGCTATCCCAACGGATCGATCAGCCCTCAGATGTGAAAGATTTATGTATTCCCTACCCCGTGGTGCTAAAGTCCCAAGTCCGGGCTGGAGGTAGGGGCATGGCGGGGGGTATTAAATTTGTAGCGAATACTATTGATGCGATCGCTGCTGCTAGTAGCATTTTTAGCCTATCAATTATGGGGGAGTTTCCCCAAGTATTATTAGCAGAGGCGCAGTACGATACGGATCAGGAAATTTATCTAGCCGTAGTCCTCGATTATCAACTAGGCTTACCTGTCCTCCTAGGATCTGCCCAAGGGGGAGTCAATATGGAAAAAGTGGTAGAGCAGATGCAGCAGGTAATTATTGATCAGCAGTTTTCCTCCTTTTATGCCCGGAGACTCGCCATCAAAATGGGGCTGACAGGACAATTAATTACCTCTGTTAGTCAACTTGTGGAGAAAATGTATCGTTTATTTATTGCTAAGGATTTAGAGTTAGTAGAGATTAACCCTTTGGCAGTCAGCTCTACTGGAGAATTGATGGCTTTAGATGGCAAAATTACTGTAAATGATCAAGCGATCGCTCGCCATGAAGACTTAATAGAACTAGCTGCTAGTAATCTTCAAGTAAGTGATTGGAAACTGGGACTAGGACGCTGGAAAATTCTTAATTTAGAAGGTAATGTAGCAGTAATTTCTAACGATAATGGTCTAGGATTAGCCACCCTAGATTCTCTCTATCAGGCTAAAACTAAACCTACTAGCTATCTAACCTTAACTGGTGATCATCTATCAACTCATCTCCAAGAAATTGCTGAAACTTTACCTCTAGATTTAGACCAAGTAACTCAGCTAAAGGGATTAGAAGTAGTTTTAATTAATATTGTGGGGAGTCGTGAATTAGTTGAAACTATCCAGCAGGTGATAATTCGCTATCTGCAAGTTCGGGGAGAATCCACCACAGCAACTACGGCGGTCGATCGTACGGAAAGACCAACTGCATCCCGATCAGTCCGCAATCTGATCCGATCCAAACCCCTTACTATTAATCGGTGTCCCCGCTTCGTGCTACGTTTAGTCAGTCCAGAAGAGGTAGCTCTTCCTGAAGATTTGCCTTGCTTACCGGTGGTCTGGATTGCAGATTTAGCAACAGCGATCGCCACCACAGCTACTTTTACTAAGGGAAAAAGTAGTAAGATGGAAAAATGAACTTAACCGCTACTAACAAAGTTTTAATTCAGGGCATCTCAGAATTATCAGAGCATAACTATCTTGCCCAAATGCAAGCCTACGGGACTAATCTGGTAGCAATCGTCACCCCTGGTCAGGGAGGGACTACCCTAGGAGGAGTTCCAGTTTTTGATCTGGTGGAACAGGCTGTTACTGCCATTCATAATATCGATATTACTTTGATTTTTAGTCCTGCTCATGCCGTGTTGGATGCGGCACTGGAAGCGATCGATGGGGGAATTCGCCAAATTATTATCATTACTGGAGGGATTCCGCCCCTAGATATTGTCCGTCTCCTCAGAAAAGCAAGGGCAACGGCTACTATAGTGATTGGGCCTGGGAGTCTGGGGATGTTTATGTCAGACCGACTTTTATTAGGTATCCAAAATCCTCACTTTTTTAGTCCGGGGGGGGTGGCGATCGTCAGTTGTAGTAGTGGCTTAACCCATGAAATAGCCTTAACCTTGACTCAAGCTGGATTAGGTGTATCCCTTAGTCTTGACTTGGGTAGAGACAATATCTTAGGGACGGATTTTTATCAATGTTTAGAATTTTTGCAAGCAGACCCCGGCACAGAAGTAATTCTCCTGTTAGACCACAGCAATAGTGGCAATAACAATCTCTGTTTAGATAGCAGGCGGGAGATAGATAAGCCCATCATTGCTTATGTAGCAGGACATCTTCTGCCGGGGGAAAAGCAAGTACCGGAAATTGGCTCGTTAATTGCTAGTCAGTTTGCCAGCACTGTTGCGACTACTAGCAATGCCAAGCTAAAAATTAATAACCTTAAACAAGCTAAAATCCCGGTTGCTGATTACCCTCAACAAATCCCAGATCTAATCAAGAAAGCCCTATTACTGCGTAAGGCTGGGGCGATCGAACCGACTACAGCAGGTTAAGTTCAATTGGAATCAAAAACCCCTCCAGAATCCGCCCGCCAAGGCTCCGCTCCGCTAGTGCTAAGAGGGACTTGAATATCAAGGGATTGTAGTTTACTTGATCAAACCTGCTAGTTCCCAAGTTATAGATAAATAGCTCCTCTACATCATCCCCTAGAGACTATCAATATACAGCAATTTGTGTTCAGATAAGTGGCAAGAAAAACCCTCTAAATCTCCGCACTAACGTGCCGCTACTCTAGAGCAAAGGGAGACTTGAAGATCGAGAGTGTAGCTTACTAGGTTGCAATTTGCTGTAAATAGCTCCTCTACATCATCCCCTAGAAACTATCAATATAAATACAAGGCCTAAGTATATAGCAATCCTGCTTGAGATTAGAACAAGGGGCTGAAGCCCTTTGCTCCAATGGTTTTGATAGAGTTTGAGTTCTGTTTTCAAACTAGGATTGCCCTAGGTAAAGACAAAAGAAACTCAAATAATCATGATGGTATCTTAGACTACAAAAATATGATAACCCTAGCCCTAATATCAACGGATTGAATTATGTCGATATGAAGGAGTGAGGTTAGAAATACCATGTCAAAGCGCATTAACAGACGCAAATTTTTACTTTACGGTGGTGCTACCGTTGGTACAAGTATTTTCCTGAAAGCCTGTGGCGGCTCTCCCACAGCTAGTAGCAGTCCGGCTGCCTCCCCTACAGGTTCCCCGGCTAAGTCTTCCCCAGCCTCATCTCCCGCAGCAGGCGGTGGTGGCACTATCAAGGTGGGAATTCTCCACTCCTTAAGCGGCACTATGGCCATTAGCGAAAAGAGTGTAGTAGATGCTGAACAGTTAGCGATCGAAGAAATCAACGCTGCTGGTGGTGTTCTCGGCAGAAAAATTGAAGCGATTGTAGAAGATGGAAACTCTGATTGGCCTACTTTTGCAGAAAAAGCCAAGAAATTAATCGACCAAGACAAAGTAGTTGCGGTCTTTGGTTGCTGGACTTCATCTAGCCGTAAAGCTGTGCTGCCAGTATTTGAAGAAAAGAAACATATGCTCTGGTACCCTGTCCAGTATGAGGGTCAAGAATGCTCTCAGCGCATTTTCTATACAGGAGCAGCTCCTAACCAACAAATTGAGCCTTCTGTAGATTGGCTCCTAGAAAAGAAGGGTAAGGAATTTTTTCTAGTAGGTTCTGACTACGTATTCCCCAGAACTGCCAACACCATTATCAAAGCTCAACTAGAAGCTAAGGGTGGTAAGACCGTGGGTGAGGACTATCTTCCCCTTGGCAACACTGAAGTTACAGCGATTATTACTAAAATTAAAGCTGCTCTTCCTAACGGTGGGATAATTTACAACACCCTGAACGGAGATAGCAACGTAGCTTTCTTCAAACAACTCCAAGGCGCAGGCCTCACAGCCGATAAATATCCAGTTATGTCTGTGAGTATTGCCGAAGAAGAGGTAAAAGCGATCGGGGTGGAATTCCTCAAGGGTCACTATGCTGCTTGGAACTACTTCATGACTGTAGATAGCCCTGCTAACAAAAAGTTTGTAGATGCCTTCAAGAAAAAATATGGGAACGATCGAGTCACCAATGACCCTATGGAAGCCGCCTATATTGCAGTTTATCTCTGGAAAGCAGCAGTAGAAAAAGCTAAAACTGCCGATGACCTAGACAAAGTAATAGCTGCGGCCTACGGCGCTACCTTTGATGCTCCCGGTGGAATGGTGACCATGAACCCGAACCACCACATCTCCAAGATTGTCCGCATCGGTCAAATCCGCCAAGATGGTTTATTTGATATCGTCCAAGCTACTCCCCAACCTGTAGTTCCTGTTCCTTGGAATCAATTTGTCAAAGAAACCAAAGGCTTCGCTTGCGACTGGTCTGATCCGAAAAAAGGCGGGAAGTATAAAACTACTTAACTACAAATAGAAAGTAAGAATGTGCCACACATTGTGCGGCACATTCTTAGAAGGAATCCTATTAGGAGAAAACAGTGCTTATTGTTCAAGGATTGTTAGAAGGTTTATTTAATGGTGTCAGCATTGGTGCGGTATTACTTATAGCTGCCCTAGGGTTAGCGATCGTCTTTGGGCTGATGGGCGTAATTAATATGGCTCATGGCGAATTTATGATGCTAGGAGCTTACACTACTTTTGTGGTGCAAAATGTATTCAAAACCTTTGGCAGTCCTTGGGTAGAGGCTTATATTATTTTTGCTTTGCCCATAGCTTTTCTCCTGACGGCGGGGTTCGGAATTATTCTAGAACGGGGAGTAATTCGCTATCTCTACGGTCGTCCCTTAGAAACTCTGCTGGCAACCTGGGGAGTGAGCCTGATTCTGCAACAGTTTGTGCGGAGTGTGAACGGGGTAATTATTATTGGTCTGGTGCTATTTTCTGCCCTGTTTTTTGGGGGATTGTGGTTTATTTCTAAGCGAGCAGATTACTATCGCATCAAAACCCTCGTTTGGACAATCATGCTTCCAGTTTGTCTAGGCATTAGTGGAGTCGTAGGTTTTATTCTGGCTCAAACTTTCAAACTTACGGTGACAAAGCCTTGGTTTGGGGCGCAAAACGTCGATGTGACGGCTCCGGCTTGGTTGCGGGGGGGGGTTAAGGTATTCGGAACTTTTCAAATTCCCTACGCTCGCTTATTTATTATTTTTCTGACTGCTGCTTGTATGCTGGGAATTTATTTATTCTTACAAAAATCCCGTTGGGGATTAAGAATTAGATCTGTCACCCAAAACCGCACCATGAGTTCTTGCTTAGGTATTCCCACCCAGCAGGTAGACTCCTTAACTTTTGCCCTTGGGTCAGGATTAGCTGGTGTAGCAGGTTGTGCCATTAGTCTCTTGGGTTCTGTTGGCCCAAATACGGGGCAGAATTATGTGGTAGATACTTTTATGGTGGTAGTAGTTGGGGGTGTGGGCAAACTGGCAGGTAGTGTGGTAGCGGCGATCGCTATTGGGACAATTAACTACTTTATCGGCTCTGGGACGATCGTTTCATTAGTCCAACCCATCAAACCCCTAGCTGATTTCTTTACCTTCTTTGCCACCGCAAGTATGGCAAAAGTCATGGTATTTTTCTTGATTATCAGCTTCCTACAATTCCGTCCGGGGGGAATCTTTCCTCAGAAGGGTAGGACTGTGGATGCTTAGGGGAAGGAGGTACAGGAAGATAATAATATCCAATTGCCCCCTTTTTAAGGAGGTTGGGGTTTTTCTTCAGGGTTCTGGGTGAGGTAATGAAGTTAGCGGAGGAGTTATGGCGATGAATCTGGGTAGTAGGCTGAAGGAAAAATCTGGAAAAAATTTGTTATTAGAAGTAGGGATAGTTGCAGGAGTCGCCCTAATTCTTATCTTGATCGTGCCTATATTTGTGCAGGGGTTTCGGCTGAATTTACTAGGAAGATTTTTGGCTCTGGCGATCGCAGCTTTGGCAATTGATCTCATTTGGGGTTATACAGGATTACTTAGTTTAGGTCATGGGGTATTTTTTGCTCTAGGTGGCTATGCGATCGCCATGCACCTCCAATTAGCACCCCTAGAACCGGGAAAAATGCCCGAATTTATGAATCTCTACGGAGGAACAGAATTACCATTTTTTTGGCAGCCCTTTAGTAGCTTTGGGTTTAGTGCGATCGCTGTCCTCCTATTTCCCCTAGTTTTGGGATCAATTCTGGGTTATCTAGTATTCAGAAACCGGATTCGGGGGGTATATTTTTCTATTCTGACCCAAGCCGCCACGATCGTCTTTTTCAACTTTTTTAATGGGCAACAAAAGCTATTTAACGGCACTAATGGTTTAACCAATTTCAAAATTATTCTCGGAGCATCAGTTAGTGATCCCCAAACTCAATTTGTATTTTATACTTTAACAATTATCTTCCTAGCTGGGACTTATGCCCTGTGTCGTTGGTTAACTAGTGGCAGATTTGGCAAATTACTCGTAGCAATTCGAGATGATGAAAGCCGAGTGAGATTTTCTGGTTATAATCCTACGGGATTTAAGGTTTTAGTATTTGGTATTTCTGCCGCTCTCGCCGGATTAGCAGGAGCAATGTTTACGATCCAAACTGGCTTAATTTCCCCTAAGGCTATGGATATTGCTTTTTCTATTGAGATGGTAATTTGGGTAGCTGTAGGCGGGAGAGCTAGTTTAGTCGGGGCAATTTTAGGAACCTTGGTAGTTAATTTTGGTAAAAGTTTATTGAGTGAACAATTCCCAGATATTTGGCTATTTTTCCAAGGTGCATTATTTTTAATTGTGGTGACAGTGTTGCCCGATGGTTTGGTCGGTTGGCTACGCACAGAAGGCTGGTCTAAGGTACAGAAACTCCTAGGCCCCAAAGAACTTGCTACCTATCCTAGTCTGGAAACAGACCCAGAAGTTCAGATGGAAAAAGAAACTTTAGGTAATATAGATCGGCACTAGAGAAATACTAAGCATTCTTACCAAACAATCGTTAAATCTATGACAGATAAAATCTTAGAAATCGATAATCTTACGGTGAGTTTTGATGGTTTCAAAGCTCTTAATAATCTTAACTTCAGTATGGATACTGGGGAGTTACGGGTAATTATTGGCCCCAATGGAGCCGGAAAAACTACTTTTCTGGATACAATTACAGGAAAAGTTAAGCCCACGATCGGCAAGGTTTCTTTCAAGGGACAAGACTTAAGAAAGTTCTCAGAACATCAAGTCGCCCTACTGGGCATTGGGCGCAAATTTCAAACTCCCAGAATTTACCTCAATCTCACTACTAGAGAAAATTTTGAGATTGCTTGTAACCGCCACAAAAATGTTTTTTCTACCCTCTTTGGCAAAGTCCCTAGTCAAGAAAAACAAACCATTGGTGGCTTGTTAGAAACTGTAGGTTTAACTGCAAAGATTGATATGCAAGCAGCCTTACTCTCCCACGGGGAAAAACAGCGCCTAGAAATTGGCATGTTAGTCGCACAATCTCCTGATTTATTGCTAGTAGATGAACCAGTAGCTGGCTTAACCGATGAAGAAACCGAAAACGTGGGAAGTTTGTTATTAGCTCTAGCCGAAAGTCATTCGATCGTAGTCATTGAACATGATATGGAATTTGTCCGTCAAATCGCCCGAAAAGTGACGGTTCTCCATGAAGGTACAGTTTTGTGTGAAGGTAACTTTGAAGAAGTTCAAAATGATCCCAAAGTTATCGAAGTTTATTTAGGCAGTCAAGAAGATCACGAGTAATTAAAACCTATGCTAAAAATCTCTAATTTGAATGTTTACTACGGGGAAAGTCATATTCTTCGGAATGTGGATTTAAACGTTCCTGAAGGGCAAATGATCTGTCTAATTGGGCGGAATGGAGTCGGTAAAACAACTCTCCTAAAAACCATCATGGGCTTGATAAAACCCCGCAAAGGTAGTGTTGATTTTCTCGATCGCTCCATCAATCATCTTTCTCCTGATAAAAGAGCTAGATTAGGCATTGGCTATGTTCCCCAAGGGCGGGAAGTTATTTCCCGCTTAACTGTTAAGGAAAACCTAATTATTGGTTTAGAAGCGCTGGATAATCCACCGAAAAATCAAGAGATTCCTGAAGAAATATTTGAGTTATTTCCTGTCCTCAAATCAATGCTCTGGCGGATGGGGGGAGATTTGAGCGGTGGACAACAACAACAATTAGCGATCGCTCGTGCCTTGATGGGCAGACCTAAACTATTAGTTCTTGATGAACCCACAGAAGGGATTCAACCTTCAATTATTCTAGATATTGAATCAGCGATCAAACAAGTAGTTAAAGCCACAGGGATCTCGGTTTTATTAGTGGAGCAACACCTACATTTTGTCCGTCAAGCTGACTGGTATTACGCCATGCAAAAAGGCGGAATTGTCGCTTCTGGAGCCACTAGTGACCTCAGCCAAGACGTAATCCAACAATTCTTAGCTGTGTAGAATTAGTTTCAAAAATAGGTAGAGAATCAAGAAATAATTATAGTGACAAAAGAGGGGTATTTACAAACTAAGGGAAACTAAAGGTTCATCTATCCAACATTCTTCTAGAAACCATGCTTGTAGCTCATAGGTATGTAAAATTTTGCTTCTTAGCAGATCGTTGGTTTCAATATCACCATTAGCCTCAGTTACTGTAATCGCTACTATTTACTAGAACTTGATTTAGGTAATTACAGCTTTCCCGGCGA
>ENA-OBLH01000699-OBLH01000699.1-metagenomes-genome-assembly--contig:-NODE-699-length-10563-cov-3.58279_pt1 | contig 10563 bp, 12 predicted proteins | sample MGYA00153382_OBLH01 | MGnify analysis MGYA00153382 | reverse complement strand
TCTTATCATTTACGCAAGAGGTCTACTGTCTAGCCCTTCTATTTCCCACATTTGGGACGAGATTTCACAGGAGTTTTGTCCCTTGAGTCTGGCCCAAGTTCCCCATAATCCTAGAGGAGTGGCAAAAATAGTGGACAGCAGATTAGTACCTAATTGTTGAGTCATTAATTTTGATGGTAACTCCCGGCATAACCAACGCAGCAGGCGATAGATATATTCGGTTGTGCTAAACGATCGCATTAAATTTACCCCGTGGAGTTGATGAAGATAGCGATTGGAAGAGCCGTATTTATACCATTGGCGATAAAACTCTTGGAGATTTGAGCGGTGGCGGTGGTGGACGATCGCCTCAGGTGCAGACACCAAACAGCCGGGAAACTGAGCTTGGATCCGCCAGCAGAGATCGGCATCCCCCCCAGTAGTTAGATAGGGGCGAAATAACCCAGTGCTTCTCAATACTGATTTGCGAATTGCCAGATTTGCTGTTTGTCCATAGGGTAAGTATTCATGATGGAGAGTATGCTGTTGGGAAAGAATCTGGGCATGTTCAGCGTAGATTTCTAGCCAATTATTACTAGCTAATCCCAAAATTTCCCCTACTACCAAATTAATTTGGGGTTGCTTAAAAGGATTAATTAAATGCTCTAACCAATCTAGTCGGGGACGACAATCAGCATCCGTAAAAATCAGAAGTTCTCCCCTAGATGCCTTGATACCTACATTTCTCGCAGCGTAGGCGCTCTGAATTTTGGTTGCTTGGAGGGGAATAATTTGGGGATTAGTTTGGGCCGCAGTTTGGAGGAGTTGGGAAGTGCGATCGCTACTTTGGTTATCAACAATTAAATACTCCACCTGCTCTAGGGGCAGAGTTTGTAATCTTAAACAATCTAATAAGGCGGGTAGGTCGCGATCGCCATTATGGACAGGGATAATTACAGAAACTAGCTTAATCATAATCTCCTATGTTCTCTCCCACTCTCGAAAAGAAATATGCCAGATTACAGCAAGAGTTGGCTAATGGTGTAGCTGCCCTCCTGCTCACTGGTCTAGTCGGCACCTTATGGTACAAGTTTGTTGAGGGATGGAAATGGATTGATTCCTTATACATGACGGTCATTACCCTTGCCACCGTTGGTTTTATGGAGGTGCAACCCCTAGGCTTTCATGGTCGATTGTTTACCATTTGCCTGATCTTTGCGGGGATTGTTAATATTGGCTATATTGTCAACCGCTTTACAGAAGCAGTAGTTCAAGGCTATTTTCAGGAAGGTATTCTCTTTCGTCAACGGAAACGCCTTTTGAACAACTTGAGTGATCATTACATTTTATGCGGCTTCGGGCGTACAGGCAGACAAATTGGCTTGGAGTTTGCGGCGGAGACAATTCCCTTTGTGGTGGTCGACTCCGAACTTCATCAAGTGGAAATTGCCCAAGAACTCGGCTATATAGCTGTTCTGGGAGATGCTACCCTGGATGATACGCTGCTACAGGTGGGAATTGAGCGGGCAATTTGTCTGGTTACTGCCTTGCCTTCGGATGCCGAAAATCTCTACACAGTTCTTTCTGCCAAAACTCTCAATCCCCAAATCCGGGCGATCGCTAGAGCCAGCACTGAGGAAGCATTTAAAAAACTCCAACGCGCCGGAGCCGATTCTGTAGTTTCTCCCTATATTACCGGCGGTAAACGCCTAGCTGCTGCTGCCCTCAGACCCCAAGTCCTAGATTTTGTAGATGGCATTTTAACTGGTAGCGATCGAGCCTTCTACATGGAGGAATTTTTGATCGATGCTGACCATTGCCCCTGTACTGGTATGACCCTGAGTGAAGCAAGGTTGCGATCAAAATCCGGTTCTCTAGTCCTCGCTATCCGTCGTGCTGATGGCGATTTAATTGGCGGCCCTACTGGAGATACAAGATTAATGGCAGGGGATCTCCTCATCTGCATGGGAACCGCCGAGCAATTGCAACAACTCAACCAAATCCTCGACCCCATCCAATCCCGCCTCCTCCGTCCCCCCAAAAATACCTAAAAAACAAGGGGCTTAAGCCCCTTGCCTTGTATATTACAAGACTGGTAAGTACCCTATACTACTTGCTGACTGCCCAGAAACTCAAGTGATATACATAGTTCCGCCAAGGATGAGACTGGACTTCTTGTAGTACTACCTTACCTTGCCAAGATAGGTCAGGGATAGTGACATCGATCGGAGTTTTGCTGACATTTACTTGCTTGAGGAGATTTTCCGCAGTTTTTGCAGGTAAAGTTAGGTTGATAGATTCTGTGCCATTGTGACCGTAGAGGACGGCGGGGATTAGTCCCTCACGGCGGAGAGCCCTGGGCTTAGTACCTTCGGAGCGCTTTTGAAGTTCAAGGGTGACAGGCATAATTTTAGTAATTTTATTTTTAGTAATTCCTATATTGAGCTTATAGATTTTAGCAGAGATTCGCCCTAGGGACAAAATAGGGTTTCCCTTGTATCTCTGCCAGTAGTAGGGTTAGTTCCCTCAGCTATTTTGCACAACTGGGCTTCGATATCCGATCGCATTAATACATCAGTAAAATCTGCTCCCGTAATAATTGCTCCAGCAAACCGAGCATTAGCGGCAAAGGCTCCTTCCAGAATGGCATTAGTTAAATTTGCCCGATTAAACCTAGCTAAATCAAGGGTTGCCCCACTTAGATTTGCTCCTTCTAGGTTGGCTTCTTCCAAATTAGCAGCAAAGAAACTGACACCCCGTAGATCTGCATGGCTCAAATTACCTTGACGCAGATTAGCTTTGGTAAATTCGGCATCCCTGAGATCTTTACCAGAAAAGTCTACACCAATCAGAGATTCTCGTTCATAATCTAAGGCAGTCGCCGGAGCAGAAATTACGCCCAGAAATACCCCGAATATTAATAGTCCTAAAATTATGCCTGAAATTAGTCGCTGCCCATAGATAATTATTTTTGATTGATGATTTTGGATAGTTTGCATAGATTTAATTCCAGACTAGTTTTTTGTCAATGTTGCAGAGCAATATAAACAGGTTATGAGTATTTAATTTAAATTGTTAATGATTATAAGGTTCCTACTTCCCAGCACTGTGCAGCAAAAATATATCCTCCGCTGTTTATCATCAGTTCTACTTTTGGGACAGGTTTTTTTACGCTTAGTCCGGGGTAAGACCTATTATCGCAAAATTATGGAACATATGGTGACAGTGGGGCCTGGGGCGATCGCTCCTGTTCTCCTAGTTAGTGGTTTTGCGGGGATGATTTTTACCATTCAAACTGCCAGAGAATTGGGGAAGTTTGGAGCGATCGAAGCAGTAGGAGGAGCCTTTGCCCTAGCCTTTTGCCGGGAATTAGCCCCAATTCTCACAGCTAGTGTAATTGCTGGGCAGGTAGGTTCTGCCTTCGCCGCAGAGTTGGGGTCTATGCAAGTCACAGAACAAATTGATGCTCTATATATGCTAAAAACTGATCCTATTGATTATCTGGTACTGCCAAGGATAATTGCCTGCTGTTTAATGATGCCTTTAATGATGATCTTTGCCCTAGTAATGGGGGTGATCGGGGGAGCTTTTGTAGCGCTACACATCTATCAAGTTATTCCAGCAACCTTTCTAGAATCGATCCGCAACTTTTTAGAACCCGCAGATTTAGGAATTATTCTAATTAAAGGCTTAATTTTTGGAACTTTGGTGGCCGTGAATGGCTGTAGTTGGGGGATGACCACTAGGGGAGGAGCAAGAGAAGTAGGAGAATCAGTTACCACCGCAGTAGTAACTACCTGGGTGGCAATTTTCATTATGGATTTCCTAATTTCCCTAACTCTCTTGGGCAGTCCCAGATTTTGAGGTTTAGAAAAAGCCTTGACGGGAAACTAGTTTTTCAAAGTGTGCTTGGGTCTGCTGGAGCATTTGCTCACGGCTGTCGGGGGTTTGGGAGAGGTTGGGGACGAGATTCCTAGCTTGGAGGGTCATGTGTAGCTGGAGATGAGCTACGTATTCACTGATATTTTCTTGGAGGGAGCAGGCGGGATAGGACTGGGATTGTAGATTCACTGTTCTTTCTCTGTGACTTAGCAGCATAATTTCGCAATGATGTTAGTAATGAGTTCACAATCTGGGGCATGGACAATTTTTTGATGGTTTGTCACGCAATAATAACTATGCCTTAAGGGTGCTATTAATTTTAAATAGTTTTGTAACGACTCCCGACACTGACGCTTACGCATACAGTGCGGACTTCTCAGCTAATCCTGCTATTGCATCGGAAACACGCTGAGCTTTGTAACAACATCGAGCGCCCCTCGACACCGAGAAAGTTGAACTTTCCAAGCTTGTTTCTCCTAGAGATAAGCTTTTTGTCCTTTATTCCTTGAAAATTTTACCTACAAGAGGCGGTCACAAATTAATGCCACACTTCCCTCTCTAATCCTGAAATATCTGGGTGTTTCTCAACTAGTTTTTGCCAATATTCTTCTGAGGTACGAACACTAAAATTCAAAGGGGTTAGAATTTCAAATTTATTCATTATTCTTCGCTGCCAGTGTCTTTGCCCATTCTATACTTGATATCGTAGTTGATGATGAAGTCTAGTTCTTCTTCGGTGAAGCCGTAGTGTTGGGCGAGGATACGATCGATCTCATCAATAATAGGTTTGCAAGCAGTATATTTAAAAGTTTGAATAGATAATCCACTCTTTAGCATTTTTTTTGAGTTTGAATGCAAAATACTCAAATAGTTTTGCCCTAGTTGAAAGAGAGAATTTCTAGTGTCTTTTGGCAAAATATCAGGATTAAAAGGAAATGCAAGAATATCTCTACGATTGAGATTACGGCAATCTGAAATAATATTCCAGAACCAAAAGAATGTTGAGGATGTTAATCCAGCTATAACAATAACTACAGATTCAGGTGAATTGAGTTCTAAGGTTTTTAGCTCTGATGGAACCTTTATTTCCCCAGTTTTAATCTCAGTAATTTCTGGAATAAAATTTAAGAATGCAAGAAAATATCCAAACTTGCGGGTGTAGTAAACATGATTTTGAGAATTTGTGAGTGCCTGACCTAATCTTTCTTGCCTAGAAGTAAGTTTATTAAAAGCAGAAATTTCTAGGAGCTTTCCAAATTTTTCTAAGGATGTATGAAAAACTTTAAAATGATTTTCTGTATAACTGTACTCGATACGACTAGCAAATAAAGTAGACCATTCATTATGGAACCATCGAAGATAAGATGTAGTAGCAAGTCTAGGGCTTTCGATGTTATGACGACCAAGTATTATAGTCAGTCGCTTTTGTGCTCCATCAAATAACTGAGATGGACGATTTGCAAAACATGATATCCAAACATCTGACAATTTTTCAAGTGAAAGTCTTTGTAAAGAGTCAAATCCATCTGTTCCAAAAATAGATATTGGGACAATTAATCCTATATATCCACTTTTGATTGAAAGATTATAAATTTGTTCAGTAGTATATGCATATAAATCTTTACACTCAAAAGTTTGAAATCCAATTATTTTGTAGTCTTTTACATTTTTATATTCCACATAAGGAGGATTGCCGATGATGACATCAAAGCCGCCTTTGTTGATGATGCCGTAAAATTCTACGAACCAGTGGAAAGGTTTATGGGAAGTGCGCCAGTTTTGATAATCGGTTTTCTTTTTGGGATCAATACCGTATTCTCCTGCTAAATATTGATTTAACTCTTCCCCTAGAGTTGCTAACTTTCCCCGTAAATCTGCTTTAGCTGCCCGGAAAATTTCAGGATTTAAATCTAGATTAGTTTGCATAGATTGAAACAACTGAAAACCCCGATCGACTTCCTGCGCCTTTGCATTAATTTTGCCCATATCACTAAACAAATCTAAGGATTTTTGACCATCCCCCTCGATCGATTTCCGCACCTCCTCATAGTTGGCAAAACCCACTAACGTATTGCCCGATCGAATATTAAAATCAATATCCGGCAAAGGTTCCAACCCATAATTCGGCTCCTCTGGTTGGGCATCTACCTGCGCTACCAACTTCAGGAATAGGCGCAACTTACAAATCTCTGTCGCCTCCTCCATAATGTCCACGCCATAGAGATTCCGCAAAATTATCGACTTGAGAATAAAATACTTCCGGTTGCTGTGCCTCCGCATTTCTTGGAGATCCTGCTCAAAATCCGTAAACTTCTTAACCGTTCTAGAAAAAGGAACAAGACCCTCACCCCCAGCCCCTCTCCCAGAGCGGGAGAGGGGAGAAATACTTTCTTGTCCCCCTTCGCCCCCTGTGGGAGAAGGGGTTAGGGGATGAGGGGAATCTTGGCGAGAATCCACAAAAGCTGCCATGCGATCGAGACACGCCTCATAGAGAGGTTCCAACACATTCACCGCCGCAAACAAAAACGCCCCAGAACCACAAGTCGGGTCTAGGATCGACACCTCCCGAATCGCCCGATAGAAAGCCCGGACTAGCTCCGCCCCCTCCGCACTCTGGATCACATCTTGGGCAAACTGCCGGATATCCAGATTGTAGGTAATCAGATCCTTGATCGATCGCACCTCCCCCGCCCGCATTTTTGCCCGTAGCGACCGATACCGCTGCCGCCGAGCCACGTGTTCCCGCCATGTTTCCGTAGGTAGAGCAAACTCCGCCGCCGCCGGCCGATTCCAGCCACCCCGTGCCGAAACTTGGTCAATTCCCGCCGCAATTTCTGGGGGCAAATCTAGATCCACACCTTTGAGGACTGCCGGATAGATATAGCGATCGCTGTTTTCTGCTAACAATCGCCACACCAAAGCATCTGGCCGAAACGCAATTTCACACTGCTCCTCCGCTCGATCGAACAAAAACGGAATAATTGTATTTTTGCTAATATATTCCGTGATATCTTCCTTGGTATAATAAGCCCCCATTTGCTTCTGGTTAATATACTTCTCAAAAATATATCCCAACACATCCGGGTTAATTTCATTACCTTGCTTCAAAGGGCGATCGTCTAAACACCAATCCCATTTTCCAAGGAAGTTAAATACCTTCTCAAATGCACTATCAGGAATCTGAATCTCTAGATGATTCTCTTCCAATTGATGTTTCTGAAACAAACCTCCATTTAAGTAAGGAACCTTGCCTAATAACTCTGCCAATTCTGGTTTATTTTCATGCTCCTCACCCAAACCTTCATGGAATAAACGTAATAAAAAATAGCGATAAAAAGAATAAAATTCATCATCCCCAAATCTTTCTTGACATAGTGCCAACCGATTGACCAAATAATCTCGATCGCCCGCCAAAAATCCCTTTCTTTGCAAGAAATAAATAAACATCAATCGGTTCAACATCACCGAAGCATACCAAGAGCGATCGAACTCACTTTTGATATTACTAATTTCTCCTAAAAATGCCTGATGTTCCTTCTTGAAACTATCATAAAAATTCTTAATTACCGTATCAACATTAAAAGCTCTTCTCGCCCGATTCGCTATCACAGAGATAGTCAGATTTTTCTGCTCTTCATCAGCAATCACCAAAGCTGCTAACTTTTGGATCAGCACCTCCCCCGACTGCCCTTGATGGAAACGTACCTCTCGTGTTGCTAGAGGTTTTCCCAATTCTCGTTGCACCCACTGCCATACCTGCTCTGTCTGAGCTTGGTTTTTGTAGATAATAATATGCTCTGCACTAAACTTAGCAATCTGGCGATCGATCCATCGCCGAATCCCATCGGTCGGAATGTTCCCAGCCCCATCTGGTTCACACTCATAGATCACAAAACCCGTCTTTTCTGCTAAAGGTTTCAGCGTGTAATTCTCGGTATTGAGGGTCAAGGGAACGGGACGAGACTGAGGATTATCCCAGAACAATTCCTGAATAAACAATGCCCGAAACTTAAATTCTTGAAGATACCGCTTAACCTGCCCTATATTCATGGTTAACCTTGTACTAATAATTTTAGCGACGAGTTTTATAAATTCCGTAGGCAATCCCACTAGCGATCGAAAGTAGAATTAAAATCCAGAGAGTTCCACCGGGCATAAAACCCAATACTCCCATCCCCCGCAACAAATAGAGCATAGTGGTTAGCCCCACTACGGAAGCAAAAATATAAGCCGGAGTCTTTTCTGAGTTAGTCATAGATTAATATTTTTTTGTACAGCAGGATCTCTTTGTTAATTAATGGATACGGTCATGCTAAACGAAGCATTTCCCCGGGAACCACCCACAATAATCCGATAGTCTCCCGATTGAACCAGCGCTTGACTAAAACTGGCAGAGCTACTGCTGAGAATTTCTCCATTGGGACTAATCACATCAAACAAAGCGCCTCCCTGCTCTTGAGTAGAATTAATAGTGATGGCCATGGTTTGACCTCGATCGGCTCGTAGCACATAAACAGCCCGGTCTCCCCGCACCACAGAAGCACTCACAGAAGCAGCAGAAGCTCCCGGTGCAAATTCGATCCGCCTCGATCGACTATTCTGGGCCAAGATAATTAAGGACTCTGGGCTAGAAACAATATTAGGAGGAGTATTGGCAGGAACTCTAGCTGAGAATGCGAAAGTCGGGGCAGTAAAGGGATTGAGGAGCAATATAGCACTGGTAAAAATAGCTAAACTTTTGTACATGGCTGGGATGGGGGGATATATATAGTAAGTTTGGATGGGTTACTATCTAATTTTAAACCAAATAAGCTGGATTAGCTAATAGCTATCTGCTGCGATCGCTCCTGATCTAAACCTTCGATCATCTGCAACATAGTTTGATAGGCAGCAACTTGTCCCTGAAGCCGATAAATTTTAGCTGCTTGGTAGATATCCGCCAGAGCGAGGGAAGTATTGCCCAGTCCTTGATAACTTAGTCCCCGACTTCTATAGGCATCGGGTTGATTGGGGTCTAGTTCTAGAGTTGTGGTGAAGTTGGCGATCGCCTTTTGGAAATCACCTTGATGATGATAAATACAGGCAAGATTATAATAGCTCCGGGCATCTCGGCGATCGAGGGCAATGGCATGGTTAAAGTCAGCTTTTGCTTGGTCAATATCCCCTTGTAAAAAGTAGGCTAGGCCTCGGTCATTATAAACTAGGGCAATTTTTCTCACTTCATCGGGGGGAATATTATCCAAGGCGTGATTATAGTCTGCGATCGCCTCTAGATAATTTTTCATGCCTACCTTGGCCAAACCCCGATTATAATAAGCTCGAAAGTTATTGGGACTAAGCAGAATTAATCGATCGTAATCAATCAAAGACTGAGCATACCTACCTAAACGATAGTTAGCTAAACCCCTATGTAAGTAAGCATCTTGGGTTGAAGGCTTGAGCTTAATAACTTGGCTACAATCTGTGAGGGATTCTAAATAATTTTCTACCTGAAGATAAGCAAAGCAGCGGTTCAGATAGGCACTAGTTTTTGTTGAATCTTGCTCAATTATTGTCGTAAATTCTACCACCGCCTGTTGATAATTTCCTGTCTGGGTATGGCGAATAGCTAGGTCAAATAATTTTACTAGCTCAGTTTTTTCCATCCCTCCCGCCCACACAGGTAGAGGTAATAACCATAATTGCATAAATAAGCTAAAGCAGAAATACCAAGCAACTAATTTCATAGATTTAGCATGATTTACTTAAGTAGGGGTGCAAGGTTTTCACTGGTATCAACTTAACATCAGCCCCTTGCCTGTCGTCTACAAACTAGAAAAGTGCTGTATCAAGAATTTCACCCTTAAGTCGACACCGATGAAGACTTTGCGACCTTTCAAGCTTACCAACTTACCAACCTTTTTCTGATTTATCTAAAACGTAGGCAGCCACATTTTGTACTTGTTCGTCAGTTAGGCGATCTTGTGAAAGCAGGCATAGCGTTTTTCCCTTGACTAATTTGCTTGATAATGGCTTTCATTGAATTCATCCCATACTTTTCAAACCTATTAAATTAGTTAAGACTAAATTACTAAATATGCTATTGCTGCTATTATCAAGAGTCAAAAGACAGCACGTAAAACTTCTTGTAAGACTTCTTAATAAAAAATAAAAACTTTTTAGTAAATAACTATGGCTCCCTTACCGGAATATCGCCCCCAACAACTTTCTCTTGGCCCTCTAGAGGCAGAAATCTTAGAAATTATTTGGGTTCTAGGGAATGTCACTGTTAAGCAGATTCACGATCGCATTCTTGCAGACCCCGATCGAGAGTTGGCCTATACTTCTGTCACCACAGTCCTCCGCCGCTTGCAAAACAAGGGTTGGTTAGCCTGTGAAAACTCTGAACGAGCCTTCATCTGGCGGGCTTTAGTCAGCCGGGAACAGGCTCAAGCGATCCAAGCTCACCAGCAATTGCAAAAATTCCTTGCTGTAGGTAATCCTGATATCGTAGCCGCCTTTGCCGATAGCCTAGACATGGCCAGTATGGAGCAAATTGAAGCGATCGCCCAACGCTTAAAACAGGTACGCCAAGCACGGGGGGAATAATGCACTTAACTATAATTTTAATTACCTTAGCTTTTGCTTTTTGTCTGCGCTCCTGCACCCCGATTATTTTTAATCGCCTTAATCTTTCTCATCTAAAGGTTAGAGCTAGTCTAA
>ENA-OBLH01000698-OBLH01000698.1-metagenomes-genome-assembly--contig:-NODE-698-length-10571-cov-2.73602_pt1 | contig 10571 bp, 12 predicted proteins | sample MGYA00153382_OBLH01 | MGnify analysis MGYA00153382 | reverse complement strand
GCGCGACATTGCGGGGAAGCCCGAGATCCATGAACATCCGGGGACCGGTGGTGCGCCCGCCGGCAGCAGCGGCAGCCACAGTCTCGGGAGTGATGACATGCCCCAGCGCACCAGTGCAGGCGATGACCAGGTCCGCCCGGGACAGGGCGACCTCGAGGTCGGCCAGCGGGAGCGCAACGCCACCGGTGGCGGCCGCAAGCCGCTCCGCCTTCAGCAGTGTCCGGTTGATGATGACCAGCTCCGCGGCGCCCAGCCTCGAGATCGTGGTGGCTGCCAGGCTGCTCATCGAGCCGGCGCCGACGACGAGCACCCGGCTATCTGACAGAGGCCCCAGGAGGTCGGCGGCACAGACGAGACCAGCGTCCACCAGTGACTTGCTGACCCGGTCGATCCCGGTCTCGGCGTGGGCCCGCTTGCCCACCCTCAGGGCCTGCTGGAACAGGGCACTCAGCGTCCCGCCGGCCTGACCCCGCTGCTGCGCGCGGCGAAGCGCCATCCGAATCTGCCCCAGGATCTGCCCCTCACCGACAGCCATGGACTCCAGCCCGCAGGCGACGGAGAACACGTGGGAGACCGCCCGATCCTCGTAGTGGACGTACAGGTGCTCCCTCAGCTCGGCCAGGGGCACACCAGAGGCAGCTGCGAGCGCGTCACTGATCTCGGCCACCGCGCCGTGGAAGGTGACGACATCGGCGTACACCTCGATCCGGTTGCAGGTCGCGAGGACCAGGCTCTCGGTGACGTTCTCACCGCGGCGTACCAAGACCGCCAGAGCCGCGGCGCCAGCCGGGTCCAGTGCGACCGCCTCGAGAAGGGCGATCGGCGCGGACCGGTGCGAGATTCCCAGCACCACAACACTCACGGGGCGACCTCCAGCAGGGGCGTTCTCCGGTGACCGGCAGGGGACTTGCGCTGCTGGTGGAAGGCCAGGATCTGCAGCTCCGTGGACAGGTCGACCTTGCGCACATCGACGCCCTCAGGAACGGAGAGTGCGCAGGGCGCGAAATTCAGGACGGACCGTACGCCGACGGCGACCAGCCGGTCACACAGCTTTTGGGCCGGCTGGGCCGGCGTCGCGATGACGCCGATAGCGACCCCGCGCTCGATGACGATCCGTTCGAGGTCATCAACCGACCCGACGACCATCCCGGCGATGACCTGACCGATGAGCTCGCAGTCGCGGTCCAGCAGGGCGACAACCTGAAAGCCCTGGGTGGTCAGGTCCACGTACGAGGCCAGCGCGTGACCCAGATGGCCCACGCCGATGATCGCCACCGGCCAGTCCCTGGCGAGCCCGAGCTCGCGGGTGATCTCGTGGGCCAGCATCTCGACGCCGTACCCGACCCCGCGAACGCCATACGACCCCAGATGGCTGAGGTCCCTGCGCAGCTTGGCCGAACGCACTCCGGCAGATGCCGCGAGCTCTTCGGACGAGACTGACAGGATGCCGCGATCGGCGAGATCGCTCAGCGCGCGCAGGTACTGCGGCAGCCGGGCGACGGTGGCATCAGGTATTTCCTGGCGTGCTGCGGGGTCGGCGATCACAAGGTCACCGACTCCTCTCAGGGTTGAACGCCTCCATAGCACGGAGGAACTTGCAGCTCGGGGATACCCCCCCACGATAGATGTTTGTGAACGCGTACACAAAGTCGCGGAGCGGGCGGACCCCTGCTAAGGGAGGTCTATTGCCCAGCCGGCCTCGCCGGGCATTACGCTCCCGCAGCGTCCGCCGGCTCGGTGCTCCCCAGAGCCCTGCGCAGCCGGGCCTCGTCCACCCGCCAGAAGTCATGCGGCACACCGTCCACCAGCGTCACCGGGATCTGCTCCCAGTAGGCCGCGTTCAGCGCCGGGTCGTCGAGGATCGACAGCTCCACCCATTGGACGCCCAGGTCGGCGGCCACTCGTTCGACCACGACTCGCGCCGGGCCACAGAGATGGCAGCCGGGTTTGGTCAGGAGCGTGATTCTCGCGGGCACGGGGTTGGACACGACCACACTGTATGCCGGGCAGCAAGCTTGCAGGGGCCCGTGACAGGAGTCAGAAGAAAACAGACCGCCGTTGCAGCAGCAGCGAGTAGAGCGTCTGCTGGATCGTCTCGCGGACCCGGTCCGTGAGGTCGAACACCACCATCGGGTCGTCAGCGGCCTGAGCCCCCAGAACGGCGGTCTCCACCGGCGAGCCGAACTCGATGATCCACTTGCTGGGCAACGGAATCAGGCCGAGCGGACCCAGCAGGGGGAAAGTCGGCGTCACAGGGATGTACGGGGCCCCGACGATGCGAGCGACCGTCTTGAGGTTGCCCAGGATCGGGTAGATCTCCTCGGCGCCGACGATGGCGCACGGCACGATCGGCGCGCCGGTGCGCAGAGCCGCCGCGACGAACCCGCCCCGGCCGAAGCGCTGCAGCTTGTAGCGCTCGCGGAACGGCTTGCCAACGCCCTTGAAACCCTCAGGCCACACTCCGGCAACCTCGCCGGACGCCAGCAGCCGCTCGGCATCAGGGTTGGCGGCCAGCGTCACGCCGCTCTTGCGGGCCACCGAACCGACGACCGGTGTCCTGAAGACGAGATCGGCTCCCAGCATGCGCAGGAAGCGATGAGCCGGGTGCTCGTCGTGAACCGCGACCTGGGTCATCAGCGAGTCGAAGGCGATGGTGCCCGAATGGTTGGCCACGATGAGCGCCCCCCCTGAGCTGGGGATGTTCTCGATGCCACGAACCTCGACGCGGAACCAGGACTTGTACAACGGCCGCAGCAGCGGGAGATAGACGTTCTCGGTGTAGTCCTGGTCGAAGCCAAAATCGTCAACGGCGTAGTCCCCGCTCAGCCGCCGACGAACAAATGCCAGCGTGGTGGCGACCTGACGCTCGATGTCATCGCCGGAGAGCCCGGAGGCAGCCGCCGCCCGGCGCAAGGTCGCGATCGCCAACGTGACGATCTCGTCGACGCTGGTGCCCACCCGGGCAACCGACACCAGGGGCTTCGCTGGCTTTGCGGCGGGACGTGGTGAGCTGGACGGCGTGCGTGGCGAGCTGGACGGCGTGCGTGGCGAGCTGGAGGTGCGCCTGCCCTTCGCCGTCACGACCCGCCCCGTCTTCGGAACCGGACGGGGACGGTGAGCTGCGGTCGAGCCGGTGGCGACGGGGCTGAAGGGGCTGAGAACCGGGCGGGGACCGACCTCGTCGCCTGAGGCATCTGTCAGCAGGGGGGTCCGGCGCCGTTTGGCCCGCTCGCCCGAGGCCCTGGCCGCGCCGGCCGCCAGCGGATCGGCTCCGGAACCGCGACCAGCGCCGGAGCCGCTGCCCATGCCCCTGCCTGCGCCGGAGCCGCTGCCCTTGGCTGCGCCGGAGCCCCCGCGAATCGGGACGACGTTGGGATCGGTCATCAATTGTTCCTCCCCGAGGAGTCCGCACGCGCCAGAATCTTGATCGCCGAGTCCGCCAGCCCGCCGACCGCGCCCGCGATCGCAGCGCCTCCCGGCACCCCTGCCCCGCTGTTAAAGCTGAACTCATCGAAGGCCGCACGAGTGGTGAACTCTGGCTCGAACCGAAGCACCTGGCGCATCCTGGTGGTGTCCATGCCCCTGCCCCAGGCGAGGTACTGCATCTGCTCCTGGGAGAAGTCCGCCAGCCCCGCCCGTTTGACGAACTTGCTCAGCAGCCCGAACGTGGGCAACGGCACCGGCACCGTGGCCCGACCCAGCAGGCGGGCGGCCTGCCGTACCGTGACCACGCCGTCGGCCGCCACGTTCACGATCCCGACGGGCGGCCCTATGGTGGCCAGCAGGAGCGCCTGCAGGGCGTCGTCCGCGTGCAGCAGCTGCAGCCTGGCGTCGTACCCCAGCGGCGTCGGGATCACCGGCAGGGTCAGGTAGTCCGTCAAGCCGGTCTTCAACCCGGGGCCGACGATATTGGCCATTCTGAGCATGGAGATCTCAACGTCCGCGCGGCGTCGCGAGAATCCTCGGACGTACCCCTCGACCTCGACGGAGTCCTTGCCGAAACCCGCCCGGGGCAGCGCCTTGGGCCCCATGTCCTCCGCGAACATCGCCGGGTCGCGCGGTGAGGAGCCGTAGACGGCGGCGGACGACTTGACCACGAGGCGGCGGATGCTGGGTGCCTTCTGGCAGGCGGCCAGAAGCTGCATGGTGCCGATGACGTTGATCTCCTTCTGGGAGATTCGCCCGCCGGCGGCCAGGGGCGTGGCAATGACGTTCATGTGGACGACGGTGTCGACCTGCGCCTGGCTGATGATCCGGGCGATCATCGGGTTGCGGATGTCGGCCCGGACGAACTCGACAGGGCCGATGTCCTGCGCCGGCGGGACCACGTCGATGCCGATCACCCTCTGGATGCCGGGCTGAGCCGTGAGCATGCGGGCAAATCGGCCGCCGAGAAAGCGGGACACCCCGGTCACCAGGACCACGTCCGCCATGAAGCCACCCTCCTCGACACGGTTTCTACGCCACACCCGGCGCTTGGGGACGATCCTAGCCAGAGCAGCGCGAAGGCCCGCCACGAAAAGTGACGGACCTTGCACAAAAACCTTGGATTACTTCTTGTTACGACGCTGGTGTCGCGTCTTGCGAAGCAGTTTGCGGTGCTTCTTCTTCGCCATGCGCTTGCGGCGCTTCTTGATGACTGAGCCCATGAGTGTCCTTTGCCTTCAAGCCTGAATAAGTGGGCAGTGCTGAGTTGTTGCGACCGTTGCAGGCACGAACTCCGCACCACGCCGAACATTCCGCGCAAGCGTACCGCTCCCGCTTGCCCCACCCCAAACCCCGGTGTCAGGGGTGTCGACCAGCGAGCTCTTCAGGTAGTCGTGAACGGCGCTCTCAAGGACCCGCAGGGAGCGACCGACCTGCACTGCCGGGAGCTCACCACTGTGCACCAGGCGATAGACCGTCATCTTCGAAACGCGCATGAGCTTGGCCACCTCGGCGACGGTCGCGAACCGTACGTCGGCCAGTCTGCGTTCCTGAGCCATCGCGCACCTCATGTTCTGGCCCCGGGAAGAGCGGAGGGTACTGCGAGTGTGGCATCCGTTCGGCCCGACCCGGTGAGGCGGTCCGTCAGTCGAACCAGATGTCGAGGCCATGAAAGGGGAACACGGCCTCCCGGGTGGCCATCACCGCAACGTCCACCGCGTCCTCCGGGTCGAAACCGACAGCCCAGGAACGCCACCACACCTGCCCGTTCCTGGTTTCGGTATCGCCCATGTGGGTGGGCCCAGGCCGCTCGTACCGCTCCAGGACGTAGTCACGCCACGCCGCCGGCACCTGGGCATCGAAGGGGATCGGACGGTGGGCCGCGATAGCCGTCAGATGTGTCCAGGCCCTGGGCACGACGTCGACCAGCTCGTAGCCACCGCCGCCGAGGGCGATCCACCTGCCACCGCACACCTCATGTGCCAGATCGTGGATGGCCTCGTATGACGTTCGCTGGGCGTCCACGGACAGCGCCAGGTGAGCCAGCGGATCCAGCACATGCGAGTCGCATCCGTGCTGGGTCACCATGATCTCGGGGTTGAAGGCGCGCAGCAACGGGGGCACGACCGAGTGGAAAGCCCGCAACCATCCCGCGTCCCCGGTACCGGGCGGAAGCGCCACGTTGACGACGCTGCCGGGCGCACTGGGCCCACCTGTGTCACCGGGGAACCCGGTGCCGGGGAACAACACCTTGCCGGTCTCATGAAGTGAGATGGTGAGAACTCGGGGGTCATCCCAGAAGATGCGCTCGACGCCATCGCCGTGATGGACGTCCACGTCCACATAGGCGACCCGCTCGGCGCCGTTGTCCAGCAACCACTGGATCGCCACGGCGATGTCGTTGTAGATGCAGAATCCCGAGGCCCTGTCAGGCATCGCGTGGTGCATTCCCCCGCAGAAGTTGACGCCATGCTCGGTCTCCCCAAGCCAGACCGCTCTTGCCAGGCTCTGGGAACCGGCCGCGATCCGGGCGCTCGCCTCGTGCATCCCGGCGAAAGCCGGGTCGTCCTCGGTGCCCAGCCCCCGGGACTCGTCCGCGTCCAGCGGCTCGACGGAGGCGTGGCGCACAGCCGCGACGTACTCCTTGTCGTGGACGGTCAGCAGCACCTCGTCGCCCGGCATCTCCGGATCGACCACCTCGACGTCCGGGCCGTCGAACAGCCCGAAGGCCTCGCACAACCGGGCAGTCAGGTCAAGGCGAACCGGACTCATGGGGTGGCCCGCCCCGAAGTTGTAGCCCGTGAAGCTCTGGTCCCAGACCACCCGCGCCTGTGTTGGCATAATGGCACGGTACCGGCAGGTTGCCCGGGACGCAGAGTGGAAGTCACGCACTACCAGGGAAGGGTCCATGGCCAAGAACCGCTTGTACCACGACGACGTCCTCGTCATCGGGCTCGGTCGATTCGGGTCCGAGGCCGCCCTCGGGCTCTATCGGCTCGGGCACAAGGTCGTCGCCATCGAGAAGAACCCCGGTATCGCCGAGAGCTTCTCCGACCGGCTGAACAGGGTCATCGTCGGCGACGCCTCCCTGCCGCACATCATCGAGGCTCGGGGCACGAACACCTACAAGTTCGCGGTCATCGGCATCGGCTCCTCGGTCGAGGCCTCGGTGCTGACCGCCGGCAACCTGGTCGACGCCGGGATCCCCTCGATCTGGGCCAAGGCCGTCAGCTCCGAGCATGCCCGCATCCTGGAACGGATCGGGGTCCAGCACGTGGTCCGGCCCGAGGTGGACTCAGGCCGCAGGGTCGCCCACCTGGTCAACGGAAGGCTGCAGGACTACATCGAGTTCGACGACGGCTATGCCATCGTGAAGATGAGCCCACCACAGGAGGCGATCGGGTTCACCCTGGCGCAGAGCGCGATCCGCACCAAGTACGGCGTGACCGTCGTCGGGGTGAAGGCCCCCGGCGAGGACTTCACCCATGCCGTCCCGGAGACCAAGGTGAGCGCCAAGCACACCCTGATCGTGAGCGGCCCGAGCCAGCTCCTCGAACAGCTGGTAGCCCGGCCCTAGCCGCCTGCCGCGGTCGGGTCGGAGGACGCAAGGTCGGAGGACGCAAGGTCGGAGAACGCAGGTCGGAGAACGCAGGTCGGAGAACGCCAGGTCAGAGAAGGCGGGGGCTCGAGATGCCGGGGTCCACGTCCAGAGGCAGGACCATCACGGTCTCTTCGGCCCCGTCGGTCTCGTTCGCCACCTTCATCGGCCGGCGCTTGCCCGTAGGACGAAAACCGAAGCTGCTGGCGAAGGCCACGGCCGGCCCGTTGTCGGTGCCGACCCAGTAGCCGAGGTGCCGGTGCCCATCGGCAATCGCCTGGGTGGCGCCGGCCTGCACGAGCTTCCAGGCGACGCCGGTCCCCCGGCCCCGTAGCGCGACCCACAGGCCGAACAGCTCACCGGTGCAGGAAAGCTCGGGATCGCCCTCCCCCAGGCTCACCACTCCCACCGGCGACCCGTCGAGCTCGGCGACCAGCCGGCGCGCCCGGCGCATGCGCTCGCGCCACGCCTGCTCGTCGAGGGCTTCCTCCTGCGCGCTGGTGGCGACAAAGGCATCCGGAGAGTCCCTGAGGGCAGCCAGACGGATGTCGCGATACTGCTGCCAGTCCTCTTCCCCGAGGGCACGCACGCTGATCTCAACCATGGGAGCACCCTAGGGCGCCACCGTGAGCCCGGACCACGCGGGTCGCTCGCGCCCGCCCGGGGACGTTGCACATGAAGTTGTCCGGCATCCTCTCGCTCTCCGAGTCAGGAGCTGCCCGAGGCAAGCTGCTTGGAGCGCTCGGACGCCGCTTCCATGGCCGTGACAAATGCCGCCCGCACCTTGTGGTCGTCCAGCTGGCGCACCGCGGCCATCGTGGTGCCGCCGGGGCTGGAGACCTGCTCCCGCAACACGGTGGGATGCTGACCCGTCTCCTTGAGCATCGTCGCCGCGCCGTAGAGCGTCTGCACCACGAGCTCGGTGGACGTGGTCCGGGGCATGCCGAGCAGCACACCGGCCTCGATCATCGCCTCCACCACATAGAAGATGTATGCCGGTCCGCTGCCGCTGATCGCGGTGACGGCATCCAGGTGCTTCTCCGCGACCCGCAGGACCTTGCCGCAGGAGCGCAGCAGCTCCTCGGCCTCGCGCAGGTGCACCTCGTCGCAGTGCTGTCCGGGGCTGACCGCCGCCATGCCCTCGTCAACCAGCGCGGGGGTGTTCGGCATGACCCGGACCACCGCTGTGCCCGCCGGCAGTCGTTCCTCCAGAAAGCCCGTGGTGATGCCCGCCGCGAGGCTGACCACGAGGCTCCCGGCGGGGACATGGCCGCTGATCTCTGCGAGCAACCCCTCCATGTCCTGAGGCTTGACGACCAGGACCAGGGTGTCGGCCGCCCGCGCTGCCTCGACGTTGCTCATCAGGCGGACACCGTAGTGGCCGGCGAGCTCCTCGGCTCGCTGCGCATTGCGCCCGGTGATGACCAGCTGCCCGGCATCCCGCCCAGAGCGGATCAAGCCCGAGAGCAGTGCCGAGCCCATGACGCCGGTCCCCAGGATCGCTACTGTCTTGGGACGGGATGCTCCCGGGCCTCCGGTGACGTTCTGTGAAGCAGCGCTCACCTTGTACCTCGCTCTCAGTTCTTGGTCGCGAGCCCGCGGAGGAAGACCATGGTGTTGGCCGGGCGCTCAGCCATCCGGCGCATCAGGTAGCCGTACCACTGCGGGCCGTACGGGACATAGACCCGCATCTGGTCCCCGCGGTCGGCGATCCGCTTCTGCTCCTCCGGGCGGATGCCATAGAGCATCTGGTACTCGAAGGTCTTCGAGTCCCGGTCCGCCTTGTGGGCCAGCCGCCGCGCGACCTCGAGCATGCGCAGGTCGTGGCTGGCCACCATCGGGTAGCCGTGCCCCTCCATCAGCGCCTTGAGGCACCGGACGTAGGACTTGTCGACCTCGCCCTTGCCCTGGAAGGCCACCGACTCCGGTTCCTTGTAGGTGCCCTTGCACAGCCGAACCCGGCTGCCCTCGTGAGCGAGGTCCCGGCAGTCGGTCTCGGTGCGGTACAGGTAGGCCTGGAGCACCGCGCCCACGGTGGGGAAGTCCTGGCGGAGCTCGCGCAGCGCCTCAAGCGTCCCGTCGGTGGTGGTGTGGTCCTCCATGTCGAGCGTGACGTTGGTGCCGACATTGCCGGCCGCCTGGCAGATCTCACGAGCGTGGTCCAGGGCGATCTTGGCGCCGTCCCCCGCCAGCGCCTGGCCCACGGCGCTCAGTTTGAGGCTGACCTCCGACTTGCCGCCCTGGGTCAGTCCGGCCTCCCCCAGCGCCGAAAGCAGCGTCAGATAGGCGTCACGGGTCGTCTGTGCCTGCGCCAGCTCGAGCGTGTCCTCACCGAGGTTGTCTATCGTGGACAGGCGACCGGTGAGGCCCAGCTCGGCTGCCGCCCGCACGGCGTCAGCGGTCGAGTCGCCGGCCACGAACCGCCGCACGACATCCCTGCTGACCGGGGCCTTCTCGATCACGTCACGCACCCGATCGCTCTTGGACAACTGCAACAGCCCTTGGCGCAGCACGCCGCTCGGATCCAACACGTGTTCCTCCTATGCCATGTTCTGTGATTTTCGCACAAGGCTAGGCCCCGCGACACGCTCACCGGACAGCGCTACCCCCAAGGTAGCCAGCAAGGCTGTCAGGGGCTGTCAGGGGCCGTCCGTGGTTGTCAGTAGCTGTCAGAGGCTGTCAGAGGGTACGGGCTGTCAGAAGGTGCGGGCAGTCCCGCCCGCCCAGCCCTCGTACCGGGCCACGCGCGGCTGGTCAGCACAACACGCTGAGACCCGAATCCACGAGCAGGTCGGTCATGGTCGGCGTGCGGTGCACACGAAAGTGCCTGTCCTGCAGGCAGAATCATGGAGGGCTTCGGCATGCCGACCGTCTCGTCCCTGCCGAAGGCGTCGTAGTCAGGTCGTGAGTTCGGCCGACAGCACGTCCAGTCCCAACCGCCGGGCGCGGCCGATCGCGACGAGCTGGCCCCGCACGCCGTTGCCCGCGTCGTCCAGCGAGGGAGCGAAGCAGCCGAGCGACCCCTTGCCCGGCGACACGGAGACGATTCCGCCGCTAATGCCGCTCTTGCCCGGCATCCCGACGTCGAGGAGCCAGTCTCCCGAGGACGTCGACCGCCTCGGCGGGGTCGCCGCGGGCGGACATCTGGACAGTGGGACGGGAGGACCTCGTGTCGGGCACCATGTCTGAGAGGTCTCCAGGCGACGAGGCCGAGCGGTCCCCGACCCGGCTGCGACGACTCGAGGCGGCGCAGCGTTGTGCGGGCTGGGCGTTCTCGACGCCTCGCTGATCGCGGCATTCACCGCCGCTGCCGGAAAGGCATCGGAGCCAAGGATCGTTGCGGCCCTGACGATCCGGAGGACCACGACACTGCTGGGAACCCTGGCCCTCGGCGGCGTGGTGACGTGGTGCTGGAAGGGCCGCACCAGGCAGGACTCGGCCGGGGCCAATGGTGCCGACGAGGCCGCGCGCCCGTGGCCCTCCCGGCTCCGCGACCGCCGACCTGGCCGAGTCGGTCGCGGCGTTGCGCGTCGAGCAGCCAAGCTTG
>ENA-OBLH01000697-OBLH01000697.1-metagenomes-genome-assembly--contig:-NODE-697-length-10575-cov-3.18574_pt1 | contig 10575 bp, 8 predicted proteins | sample MGYA00153382_OBLH01 | MGnify analysis MGYA00153382 | reverse complement strand
ACGACGCTCTTCCGATCTACTTGAGGATTTCCCAGAAAAATGGGCAATGACTCAAAATAACCTCGCTATTGTCTACAAAGAGAGAATCAACGGTTCACAGGCTGAGAATTTAGAACTTGCGATCGAGTATTATCAAGCAGCCTTAACTGTGTATACATTTGAGGATTTTCCAGAAAAATGGGCAATGACTCAAAATAACCTAGCTGCTGCCTACAGCAACAGAATTAGCGGTTCACGGGCTGAGAATCTAGAACGAGCGATCAGAGCCGATGAGTCTGCTTTAACTGTGCATACTTGTGAAGACTTCCCCGAAGACTGGGCAATGGCTCAGGCTAATCTAGCCATTACATACATGAAAAGAATCAGCGGTTCACAAACTGAGAACTTGGAACTGACGATCAAGTATTGTGAGGCTGCTTTAACCATCTATACTCGTGAAGATTTTCCTGAAAAATGGGCAAAGATTCAAAATAATCTAGCTATTGTCTATAGCGAGAGAATTAACGGTTCACAAGCTGAGAATTTGGAACTGGCGATCAAGTATTGTGAAGCTGCTTTAACCATCTATACCCGTAAGGATTTTCCTGAAGATTGGGCAGGGACTCAAAATAACCTAGCTAATGCCTACAGCAACAGAATCAGAGGTTCACAGACTAAGAATTTAGAGCTGGCACTCAGAGCCTATGAAAATGTCTTAAACGTCTTTACTCGGCAGGCATTCCCGATCAATCATGTAAAAACTCTCTGGAATCTAGGGAAACTTTATCAGAAAGATTGGCAATGGCAAAATGCCTACAATACCTTTTCCCCCGCCATTGAAACCGTAGATTTCTTACGGAGTGAAATTCAATCGGGGGATGAAACCAAGCAGAAATTAGCCGAAGAGTGGAATAGTCTCTATCTGGGCATGGTAGAAGTTTGTATTGAACTTGCTGCCACCGAACCAACTTATTACACCAAAGCCATTGAATATGCCGAGCGGAGCAAAGCCCGTAACTTAGTTGAACTCCTCGCCACCCGTGACCTCTACCCCAAAGGCGACATCCCCACCACCGTAATTGACCAACTCTCCCGCCTGCGCCGAGAAATTGATGCCGAACAGCGCCGCCTCGATAACCAACGAGCAACCCGCAACAGCGACCTCAACCTTGGAGAACGGAGCCTGACCTTCACCACCAGCCCCGCCGGGATTGATCGCGCCCACCTCAACCAACTGCAACAACAACTCAACGAACTCATCACTCACGAAATCAGCCCGATCGATCCAGAATTTGCCCTCACCCAAACAGTCATCCGCATCACCTACCCAGCAATCCAAACCCTCACCGGGACAAACACCGCCATCCTCGAATGGTATATCCTCAATGACAAATTCCTCACCTTCATCATCACCCCCCAATCCCCAACCCCCAAGGTTTATCAATCCTCCCCCGAAGACTTTGCTGCCCTCACAGCATGGAGCGATCGATACCTCACCGACTACCGACAAGCAGACAAAAAACCGTGGCAAGATAGCCTAGCCTCCCGCCTCCAAGAACTAGCAAAAATATTGCATATTGAAAAAATCCTAGAGAAAATTCCTGCCCAGTGCGATCGACTAATCTTGATTCCCCACCTCTTCCTGCACCTCTTCCCCCTCCATGCCCTATCGATCGATTCCTCCCAAACCCTCCTCGACCTCTTCCCCCAAGGAGTGAGCTATGCCCCCAGTTGCCAACTGCTCCAACTTGTCAAAACCCGCGATCGACCAGCATTTTCTCATCTTTTTGCCCTTGCCAACCCGACCAAAGACCGCTACCTGCTCGAACTGCAATCAGCCAATATTCGCCAAGGATTCCAGTCCGGTAGTTTATGGATCAGAGATAACGCCAACAAACAGATAATTGACAAACAAATTAGTCTTGCCAACTGCGCTCATTTTGGCTGTCATGGTGAATTTACACTAGGTTCACCCCTAGAATCTTTCCTAAAACTGGCAAATAACGATCGCCTCACCCTCCTAGAAATCTTAAATCTCAATCTCAATCAATGTCGCCTTGTCACTCTTTCTGCTTGCGAAACCGGGTTAACAGAATCCAGCACCACCGATGAATATATTGGCTTACCCTTTGGATTTCTCTTGGCAGGCAGTCCTAGCATGGTTAGTAGCCTCTGGAAAGTAGATCAACTTGCCAGCACCTTGCTCATGATGCGATTTTATGAGAATTTGAAAACTCTATCAACAATCCCAGCCCTGAACGAAGCCCAGCAATGGCTACGCAATCTAACCTCAGAAAAACTAGAGATTCTACTAGAAGACCTCAAACCCCAAATTGAGCAAGTCTTCCAACAACTGCCCCTCAAGCAACGCACCCGTTATGTCCAAGCGCCCCTCAAGGGCGCTCTCAACCGTAAACCCTTGCCCTTTGCTGCACCTCACTATTGGGCTGCCTTCACAGCGATCGGCGTTTAGCAATCCTTACAAAATTCATCTAGACCCTTCCGACTTATATATACCACCACTAGGGTTAGGGGTACGGCTGGATAGGCAGCAACAGCAATCAGAGAACCAACTGCACCAGCAAAACCCTGATTTAATGCCTCTCTAAAAGCTGCCGTGCAAATATGAGGATGCAAGCTCCGGGTTAATTTTTCTAACCATTTAAGATTTTCATCTTCATCACCCAAATCGTCTTGTAAATCTCCCGATTCAATAGCTATAGTTTCCGCCGCATATTCTAAATCACCTTCACATGCTGTCAAAATATCTAAACCTTTTAGGGCTTCAGGATAGGCTTGTAACTGCGATCGATACTCTTCAATTTCTGCTGGGGTAACAATAATAGTCATAATTTGATTTAATCTAATTTATGAAAACCGATAGCCTATTTTATCCCATCTTTCAAGAACTACCCTTCAATTCCTTCACTCTGGAATGTCGGATAATTTCTACCCCGCCAGCGCTTGGGACGGCTCAGGGCAGAAAGAATAATTCTCAGGAAAGCCAACGGGTCTGCTAGGGGAGAAAGAAGGAAAGCTAAACCGTAGAGGGGGGGAGTTTGGCTCCAATCGTAGGAAGGGGCGATCGCTCCTAACAAAGCCACCCGAATTATTACCAAAAACCAATTTAGACCCAACCAAATTTGACTAACAAAACTTGTGGGGGGGAGCAAACTACCCAGAATCACACTAATTAAGGGTAAACCTTGGACTGCCAATAATAACCAGCAATCATGAAATAATTTACTAGGAGAACTAGCATCCTTGAGAGCCAGCGATCGTCCCCATTCTGTCCAAGTTTCTGCCATGCCTTCATACATGCGGACTTTGATTACCTTTGCCCCATCTAAAAAACCTACCTTAAAACCCTGAGCAGCAATATTCCGCGCAAGGGTGACATCATCACAGAAAGAATTCTTGGCAGTGCTATAACCAGCTAATTTTTCCAGCACTTCTCGGCGGCAGAGAAAACACTGCCCATTGGCCATCACAGTTTCTGGAGAATCGGGATTAATTCCGGCGGGATCGAAACGGAAAAGTAGGGTCATGAGCAGGGCAGGCTGGAGCCACCACTCCCCCGGATACTTGAGAATAAATTGCGGGGAGAGGGAAACCATATCATAGTTTCCCGCTTGAGCTATCTGCAAAAGGCTGGCAACTAGGCCGGGTTGGGGCTGAGTATCGGCATCAATGCCCAAGAACCAGTCCACAGGAGATGGTTGCTGACTCAGGTACAAAAATCCATTATGTAATGCCCAAGGCCTGCCTACCCAATCAGGAGGTAAAGGCGGATCAGTAATTAATTTTAATCTTGGTTCCTTTGCTTGAGCAGCTTGGACTAGTTCCTGAGTTCCATCTTGGGAGTTGCTGTCGACGATGACGATTTGCTGTAACTCATAACTTTGTTGACTCAAACCAGCTAGACAAGGGCTGAGGCGCTGGACTTCATTTAGAGTCGGCACAACTACTCCCACCTTACCAATTTGTTCTGGGGTAGGTTTTTGAGGGGTGAGGGGCGATCGACGCTGGGGACCTTTGAGTAGGCGAGATAGCAGAATTACCGTAGCGGGTAACTGCAACCCTAAAAGTAGTAGAGGCAGAACATTAAAAATCGACAACAACTTAACCTAGGAAAAATTAATTGAAACCTTAAAACTATTAGCTAGAGCCAATTAGGAAATAAACTTACTTCATGACAACCTTGATAGGGGCTACAGTAGTTTCTGAAGATTCTTCTAGTAACTTAGTCGGAATATTCAGGGAATTAGAAATATTTTTCGTGCCTAACCACCACAGAACCACAGCAGGTAATACTCCCACTAACAAGCCAAGAGCCGTAGGTACTAAAAACCCTGAACCTACACTCATAACAGCCGCAAAAGTAAAATTACTGATGTAGACAGCTAAAGGAAATCCTAGATTTTTAGGAATCTGGAGAGGAACCTTTTTCCAGAGCAGGGCAGCAACACTCATAAATACAACGCCTGTCCCAAACCAGCCCGCAAAGTTGCTATAGGGCATCCCAAAGAAGGCTCCGGGTTGATACCAAACCCAGAAGGGAGAAATAGTTTGGCTCATGGCGGGGTCAAGCACAAAATCCCAAGAGGTGAGGAGGAGAGAACCAAAGGCGATCGCTCCTAGTTGCCGCCACCAGCTATTGGGGTTTTCTTCCACTTTCAGACCAGCCCTAGCCAAAAGATAGGCAGCAAAACCCAGATAGAACCAAGATAGGGGAATTGTGAAGGGTACTAACCCCGCAATCTTGTAGCCCAAACCATTTAAATAACCATAATTTCCAAAGGGAAAGCCAGTACTAGTCCCCAAAAGCTCACTCCCAAGAGATAAAAATATAGCTGGAGTCATGAAGGTTAGCCAATGCCAAGTACCGAGGGTGCGGTAGGCATAGATAGATACGGCGATCGCTCCTAAGATAATATAAACCACTCCACCACCACTCATGCCCCACTGGAATAGGGTTTGCCCAAAGGGGGATAGTTGACCAATAAATTCAGCATTTGGTAGTACTACCAGTAGTCCTGCCAGCCCAAAAGCCATAGAAAAAATGTGTGCTAAAAGGAAAAATAGCTCTAAGTTGACCAGTTGCTGCATGAGAAACTCCCTAAATACCAAAGTTTAAGTCGAGATATCCTAACCCAAGATTAGTCAGGATGCAACTCCGAATTAAACGGGGCATAATATTAAATTATTATTTTACATAATTTTACATTACTCAACAGTTTTTAGCTGTTAATCTGCAAAAGTTGTATTCTGGGAGGGCGATTAAAATACGATCATTGACAGAGGTTGATCGACCATTAAGATACATTACACAAACATTAGTGTCAATTAGATAGCGCATTTAATGATCAAATGCTCCTGCTAGGTTATTATCTAAGGTTTCTGAAATACCTTCATCATCAAGAATAATTGGATCATCAGCACAAATTCCATATAAGGATGCTAGGGATGGTTTTCTGATTTTCTGTACGGGTTGATAGATGATCGTCACTTCGACATCAGTATCTCGAATATTGGGTAAGGCTATGTGTAGAATTCCATCACTACCAACATGAGATTCAACGTTTAGGCTTTGCATGATTTTATATCCTTTGAATCTAGCCAACTTGGTTTGTTAAGAGCCATAACTTTTGTTTTTTACTTATTTCAAGGAGGCAATTAGCTTTTCTATATTAAACTCTACCAGTTGAATTTGCTCACTCTTTTAAGTCTCCACACAATATAAACTACTTACAATTATCACAATGCCCACAGCGCATTCCTTGAGCATCTTTTTTAAAACCAAAGGACTGAAGGATAAATTGCCAACGACAGGTTTTGATAGTTAGATATTTTTGCATTGCTAGGGGAATTTGTTGCTGGGTTTGCTGGAGTTTTTGCCATGCTTGGGGATTGAATTTGGCTTGGCGCTGGTAGGTGAAAGGGTCTGTCCAAGTTAATGCGCCAAGGCTATGGAGCAGGCCTAGGGCGATCGCTCCATCAGGATTTCCCCTGATTACCTCATCAATAGAACCTGCAAGGGGTAACTTTTGAGCTAATTTTGCGGCTTTTTGGTACTGCTTTTGAGTTTGGGTAGCAAAAAATTCTTGGCGTTGTTTATCGCTCGGCTCTAGCCAGCCTGTGGGTTCACTAACTAGGGTCAAAGCTTGGGCGGGTTGACCGTCTCGACCACCCCGGCCTACTTCTTGAATATATTCCGAAAGGAGTTGGGGGGCTTGATAATGCACTACCCAGCGGACATCGGGCTTGTTGATCCCCATCCCAAAGGCACTGGTACAAACTACAAACTGAATTTGATCCGTTAGCCATTGCTGTTCGATCGCCCGGCGTTGAGATGCTCCTAATCCGGCATGATAAGCTGCGGCCTTATAACCCCCATCTTGACACCATTGACTAATCTCTTCACTATCCCGGCGAGAACGCACGTAGACTAATCCCGATCGCTGACCTTGAGACTGGATAAATTTCCGCATTTTTTCCTTTCGTCCCCTTGGTGTCCAGATGGTTTGAATTTGCAGATGGAGATTAGAGCGGTAGGGATTGAGGAGAAATTCTTGAGGCTGCTGAAGTTTGAGGACTTGTTTGAGTTGGGCTTGAGCAAGAGGATCGGCCGTGGCGGTGAAGGCGGCGATCGCTAAGGATTTCTGGGATGGCTTTTGAGCTAAAAGGGTCGATCGGACAGCCCCCAAACGCCGGTAAGCGGGACGAAAAGTATCTCCCCACTGAACTAAGCAGTGGGCCTCATCAAGGATTAAACCATTAATAATTATTTGAGGTTGAATCAAAATTTCCCAAACCTTCTGACTCAGGAGAGTTTCTGGAGAAAGATAGAGGAGGCGCAATTTTTGCTGGCTCAGAGCTTGGTAGGTTTGTTGCTTTTGCTGGCTAGACAGTTCACTATGCAGAGTGGCCGCCGGTAAAGATTTTGCCCGGAGTTCTTGGACTTGATTTTCCATCAGTGCCACTAAAGGAGAAATCACTAAGGTTAGACCAGTTTGCAATAGGGCAGGCAACTGAAAACAAAGGGATTTTCCACCCCCCGTAGGCATAACAATTAAAGTATCTTGCCCAGAAATTAGACTTTGAATTACCTCCCCTTGGGGCGATCGCAACTGGTCATAACCCCAATATTTTTGCAATGCCTCCCGCACTTGTGCTTCAGAGTTGATTTCTGACATATCCTCCTCCTTTTTGTTGCGCTCCTACAGCACTTTTCTAGTTCGTGGAGACAAGGCAAGGGGCTTAAGCCCCTTGTTCTATAGTAATTTCACTCAGACTTTTGGAAATTAAAGAATAATTCGCTGGAGGTAATTCCTGCCTTAGCGCCATAATTGGTAAAGCTCAAGGTTTCTAAGTTTACGAGGAAGGGTTCTAGGGGAACTTCTAGGAAGCGAAGTAAAGGAAACTGAGATTCTAGCCAAGGGCGGGCGGTTGGCCAATCCAAGTAAATATAACCTTGATTGGGAATGGCTAAGGGAGCGATCGCTTCTTGAAATTGTTTATTTTTAGTTAAAGGTTGGCTACCTACACCTAAGGCTGCTCCCATGACCCCAATATCAGAGGCAAAGATTTCATAATTTCCAACCTGAGCATGAACTCCCCGGACTAGGGTATCAACATCTTTCAAGCCTTGTTTATTAGTCTCAGTTTGTAGCTGTGTCCAGAGGGTGACTGGCTGCTCGGCTAATTTTAGGGGAGTGATACTAAAACCTTGTTTCATGGCTAATTGGTCAAGATGGGCGATCGCTGTTTGAGCTTGGGGACTAGTTCTATCCGTAACAAAAAGCCAGTTACCTGAATTTGCCCCAGAATCTTGACTAGGCAGCCAACCCAAGGCATAGTCTCCCGTCAGCCAAGGCAAAATATCCTGCGAAAAATCTATTTGTAATTCCTGATCTACTTTCTCTAATAAACTACCTAGCCCAGTGGCTAATAAATTAGATTCCCTAAATTCAGCAGATTCATCTGTTGTAGTTATATATTTAGCTAGGAAACTTTGGAGGTTTGTCCCACTAATTGCTAAACCACTACTAGCAGGAAGATAGTCTGTAGCTGGATTGGTACTAATCAGATTTGGGGACTGTACCTGGGGGTCTGGATTATTATCTAGACTAGTTTCTGGATTCCCCGTGATCAGAGCAGTCTTGGCAACTAAGCCCTGATTTTGGGGAGAGAGGGCAATCGCTAAACTGGCAAAGGGCGGCTCTTGGGTGAGTTCTCCATGTTTGCCTAGCCAAGCTGTTACAGCCGGAAGATTAATAAATCCCCAACCTAGCCCAGATTGATCAAGACTTCCCCTAGTTTGTTGATAGCTCGGAGAATTGGCTAAACTCAAATCTACTGCCTGAGCATTATTAATAGCTTGACGGAGAACTTGGGGATGATTAGCAATCAGGACAAAGCGACCGCTCACCACCGTACTGGCAAAAGTACTAGCTAAATTACTAGGAGCGGGATTCCTCTCCCCTCCATTGTTACTACCTACGTCATCACTTCTAGCTGCATCAACTAAATTTTCTGGATTAACTACTTGGGGATAGATAAGTTGAGTTCCTTTGTAGGGAGCAAAGGCCAATTCTGTGCCAGTAATGAGCTTCTGAGCAAGCCATGTCTGCAAAAACTGCCGACTTTTTGCCTCATCTTTGGTAGTCGCAATTAATAAATAACCCGGTTGCACCCCATTACCAGCTTCATGATCAAAATCCAAATCCGTAACTGCCAGAGTAATCTCTGACCCCAGCCAAGGTTGAATATCTTTTTTATAGTCTAAATTTTGCTTACCTAAAAAAACCTTGAGAGCCTTTTCTACTTGGGGTTGACTTTGTGTCCAGCTAGTCAGGAAAGAAACCACCAAGGGAGCTTGCTTAGAGATGAATGTCACGCCCTGGGAAGTAGCTTTTCCTGAGTCATCGGAGAGGAAATTGCCCCCACAACCAGTCAGGAGGAACAGAGCGATCGCCACCAAAGCTGAAACCAAGCGTTGTTTCATAAGATATCTGAACCCCAAGTTATTAGATTCCAAGTAACTAAAGCTAAGAAAATACTTTTTTCTTTATTCTTCAGTCTACCGTAAATTCAACCTTGATTTGGCACAAGCAGAAACCCTCCAATCAACCCCCAAATTAAATAGCTTTGCGTTCACCCATTGTATATTCATGCCATAGTTTTGCTAGTTCTGAGGCTCGATCGTGCCATCCCTCCTCAATGTGGTACATGCGCCGGGGTCTCCCCCGACTAGCTACTTTTTTCCATTCCCCAGAAATAACCCCATTATCTTCTAAAAACTTCAAGGAGCCATACAAAACCGTGTCAGAAATTCGATAGGTCATATATTTACGCTCTAAATGCTCGATCATTTCTGTACCATAGGATTCTCCCTTGACTAAAACAGCCAAGACGTAGCACACTGCAAGTTCCCGATTAAGATAATTTGGAGGCGGGTTCTCAAAAAACTGATAGATATCATCAAATTTCATTACAATCACCTAAATGGCATACTCTTTATAGTTAGTAGTGTGCTGCCCCTGAAATTTCCCTGATACTGACTTAAGGACTCACCAAGTTCATTAATATTCGGGCAAAATAATTTTGCTCCTAGTCCTAGTATTTGTAGTCTGGTTTTTAGATGGCTATCTAGCCCTGCATGGCTAGCAATTCTCGTTTTAAATCGTAGTTGGGTTGAGCGTAGTAAAACCTAACTTAGCCTCTCCTTTTATTGGATTTCCTTACCTTAACCCAACCTCCAAAACCTGAAGTCTAGTCCGAAAACCCTTCTTGATTGAGTAATTTTTCCTAGGGAGAATTACTACTGCATAGCCCTTAAAGGGAGTAGATGCGAATTGCTATGCTAATCTTTTAGAGATATTACGGCTAAATCACGATTGATTCACTCTCTTAGTTAAACTATAGTAATCCTAAACGATTCCCCTCGCCGTCGGTGGGTAAAATCATTTACCAAAAGCAATTTGATCTAGCAAATGATTTAGGATTGCTATATATAGTTAAAACATAAAGCTAAAAAATATTGCTACTTTTAATATAATCATCAATTTTCACACAATTTCCGCCTAAGTTATGTCAGAACAGCCAGATGTTTCACCCATTCCATCTAATCTCAAACAAATTTCCCAGTCTCTCCGGCTTACGGGTTGGATTGCTTTTTGGACACAACTAGTCCTAGGGGTAATTTCTTCGGTCATTTTATTACTCTATGCCTTTTCTAGCGGCACCTCAAATCGGGGGGCAGAGGTGGCTCAGGGAACTAGTTTTGGGATTTTCTTTGCCATTTCGGGGTTAGTTACTTTAGGGATTAGTATTTATTGGGCATTTCGCTATACTCGCCTAAGCAAGCAACTTACAGACCCGATCGCTAACCTGCGGCCTAGTAAGATGGATACGATCCAGGCTGTCCGCATTGGCATAATTGTTAATCTAACGGGAATGCTTCTAACTTTGGTGGGGGCGCAAGCAATCATCGGCAGTACCCTAGCTCGATCGCTTTCTCAACAGCCCGGTACTTTTGTCCCCGGCGGCACAGTGCAGTTTATCCAACCCTTAGATTTATTTGTGGTTCAAGCA